>JAAUYH010037779.1_pt1 | contig 69325 bp, 66 predicted proteins | sample 7278061 | NCBI WGS metagenome assembly JAAUYH01 (sample SAMN14350203, study PRJNA611818) | marine sediment metagenome | isolation source: surface marine sediment (0.6m) | place: French Polynesia: Moorea | collected 2018-08 | reverse complement strand
TTCAATGGCTTTAGCTAAATCAGGATATGTTCTCGCACCAATTTTTCGTAAAATACTTTTAAGCTTTGACCAACAATTTTCAATGGGGTTAAAATCAGGGGAATAAGTGGATGGATTTTTTGGTCTTTACTCAGTTGGCGATCGCTTATAAAGTCTTTTCCATAAAGTTATTCTACCTCACTAGCCTGGGAAATGCTATATTCTAAGGCAGGTGGTAGAATTTTTAATGATAGAACTTGGGATCAAATGCCTATTGCTTGGAATGAACATTTGATGCAATATAAGCATAAATTTTCTAGTAAAAGTCAATTTAATTTCGTGTTAACATAGCTAATTGAGGCTAAATCTATTTATATTATTAGGTCAATATGCCCGCCAGAGATATCTTTCATGATGCTGTTATTCATGCACTAGAAAGGGATGAATGGAAAATTACTCATGATCCCTATCTAATTTATTATGAATTAGGTAAAATGTATATAGATTTGGGGGCTGAAAAGATTTTAGCTGCTGAAAAAGAGAACCAAAAAATAGCAGTTGAAATTAAAAGTTTTATTCAAACGGCAGCCGTTTCAGAATTTCATACTGCACTAGGTCAATTTATTAATTATCGTACTATCTTACAAGAATCAGAACCTGATAGAACTTTATATCTAGCTATTCCTGATGATACCTACAATTCTTTATTTCAAACACGATTTGTTCAAAAAATTATGGTAGAGTATCAATTAAAACTGATTATTTATAAACCAACTGAAGAGGTTATTAAACAATGGATAAATTAGAAAAATATAGCTCTATTATACAAAAAAATTTGCAAGAGTATGCTCAGTTTAGCCAAGATAAAGATATTGAAACGGAATTAATTTTTGATACCATTAGACACCATTATCAAATTGTTAATGTGGGTTGGAAAAATGACAATTGGATTTATGGTTGTATTTTACATTTAGATATTAAGAATGATAAAATATGGATTCAACATAATGGAACAGAAATAGAAATAGGGGAAGAATTAGTTAAACAGGGTGTTCCTAAATCAGATATTGTTATCGGTTTTCATCCTCCTTTTAAGCGACAATTTACGGAATATGCTGTTAATTAAACTATCAAATGGATAGATTAACCTGTAAAGAGGGTGATAACTTTTTATATATAACTCATTTTATATGATTAACAATATTATTCTAGCCATCAAAGCTAATCAAGTAATTATTTCTCGTCATGCAAAAGAAGAAGCTGAAGCAGATAGTTTAAAGTTAGATGAAATTTTTATTTCAGTTATTGACGGAGACATCATTGAATTTTATGAGGATGATAAACCATACCCAAGTTGTTTAATTTATGGTAATAATCAGCACCAGGAACCAATTCATAGTGTTTGGGCATATAATAAAGATACAGGCTATGCTGTTTTGATCACAGTTTATCGTCCAAATCCTAATAAGTGGATAAATTGGCGTACTAGAAGACAAACAAATTAATCATATTAAATTTGGAATTAATTAAAATGCTACCAATTAATCAATGTTTTACTTGTTCTGGTAATTTAGAAGAAAAAGAAGTTACTGAAATGGTACAAGGAGGTGGTAATACAGTTAGTTTAAAGGTAACAGCTTTAGTCTGTCAAAAATGTGGAGAACGCTATTATCATACAGATATTGTAAGAAAATTTGAAGAAATTAAAGCTAAATTAGAACGTCAAGAAACAGAAGATTTTACTTTAGTTGGTCAATCTTTTACCGTGAATTAGGTGCATTACATTGGCATTAATGCACCCTACAAGATCGGCGATCGCACTTCTTCCGTCAACCAACTTCTATTATCATTATTAACTTCATAGTCTTTGGTTTCCGGATTAAAAGTCCTAGTTCCACTCGAAGGATCATCATTGCCAACAACATCAAATATTCGTTTTAATTCTTTAGAAGATATATGAAATAGTATCTTATTTCTCAATCGATCTGAAACAAAAAATATACCTGAAAAACCACTATCTTTCTCATCAATAATAAAAACATAACTATGAATAATTTGATGACAAATAAAAAGAAGTTTTCGGTTTTCATGTTTAGGTGATTCTAAATTATAAAGCGTATCAAAATCATCCCAATTGAAGCGATGAACATTTTTTAAGTTTGGATAGCTTATACAAATCCAATTTTTATTAATCACTTGATTTGACAATTTTTTTGCCTCTATTAGTTTTCTGATAGAGTAAAATCCAATCATGATTTGCCTTTCAATTTCAGCAAGCTCAGGCTCATCTAAATTTTTATTCATTTCCCATTTATCAATCTCTTTAACAAGTTCAAGTAGTGGATCTTTCCAATAACATGATTCCCAAATCATTTTTTCTTACCTTGATGATACATGATATACTATAGCTTAAAAAGCAGGGTGAGTCCTTAAAAACCCACCCTAAACTATCAGAAACGAAACCTAATTAACGGTGGTTTCTGCCTCAATATTCCGCTTACTATGGCCATTACCATTACCTATTTCTAACTGCCTGGCAGCTAAATATTGATACATTTGCCAACGGGTATTAACATCCTGTTGCGCTTCTTTAAGCAGTTTTTTGGCAGCATCCGGTTTACTTCTAGCTAACATTTTGAAACGGTTTTCTTGATACATGGTTCGTTCAATGGGAAGCTTCGGACTTCTCATATCTAACTGTAAGGGGTTCTTTCCTTCTCCGACTAAGTCGGGATGATACCGATACAATAACCAGCGTCCACTGTCCACAATGTCCTTCTGATAACTCATAGCAGTGGTCATATTGATACCGTGGGCGATACAGTGAGAATAGGCAATAATCAAAGAGACACCCTCATAGGCTTCTGCTTCTAAAAAGGCTTTGATACTATGCTCATTCTTTGCACCCATAGCTACACTAGCTACATAAACGTTACCGTAAGTCATGGCCATTAACCCTAAGTCTTTCTTGGGTGAGGGTTTACCTCCAGAGGCAAACTTAGCAACCGCAGCGCGAGGAGTGGCTTTAGAAGCTTGCCCCCCAGTGTTAGAATAAACTTCGGTGTCCATGACCAAAATATTGACGTTGCGGCCACTGGCTAACACATGGTCCAACCCACCGTAACCAATATCATAGGCCCAACCGTCACCCCCGATGATCCACACACTCTTTTTAACTAAATAGTCGGCGACAGACTGCAACATCGTCACCTTAGCTTGCAGGGACTCATCTAGGTTACTGTTGCTTAACTCCCCTAAACGGTGTTTGAGGATAGCAACCCGTTCCCGTTGTTCAAAGATGTCTGCTTCGTCTATCTGTTTGGCGTTTAATAACTCTTGCGCTAGGGTTTTTCCTATATCAGAAGCAAGACTTTTCACCAACTCCGTCGCAAACTCCGTTTGTTTATCGATGGAGACACGGAACCCTAACCCAAATTCTGCGTTATCTTCAAAGAGAGAGTTTGACCAAGCAGGTCCTCTTCCTTCTTGGTTATGAGTCCAAGGGGTAGTGGGTAAGTTTCCGCCATAGATAGAAGAACATCCCGTGGCGTTGGCTACTACCATACGATCGCCGAATAACTGAGTGGCTAATTTAATATAAGGGGTTTCTCCACATCCTGCACAGGCACCGGAAAACTCAAATAAAGGTTCTTGCATCTGTTGATGGCTTATTTTGTTGAGTTTGAGGGTATTTCGGTCAGGGTTGGGAATAGATAGAAAATAGTCCCAGTTTTCTCGTTCTTGTTCCCTGATAGGCAGTTGTGGGGCCATATTAATGGCTTTTAGTTTGGGTTGGGATTTGTTTTTCGCAGGACAAACATCCACACAAACACCGCAACCGGTACAGTCTTCGGCAGCCACTTGTATCGTGAACTTCAGTTCTGTTTTCTTCCAGTCTAAGTCTTTCGCGTCGGCACTTTTGAAGCTTTCCGGGGCATTAGTAAGGGCTGCTTCTTCATACACTTTAGACCGGATGACAGCGTGGGGACAAACCAGAACACATTTACCACATTGAACGCAAACATCTTCCTCCCAGACGGGGACTTCTTGGGCGACGTTGCGCTTCTCCCATTTTGCTGTACCACTGGGGTAAGTACCATCGCAGGGTAACGCGCTTACAGGGATGTCTTCCCCTTGTCTGGCCATCATTTTACCTAACACATCCCGAATGAATGCGGGGGCCGTATCTGGGATAGGATGTGCAATATCAGAGGCGTTATTATCAATGCTCTTGGGTATAGTAACTTGATGAAGATGATCTAAAGCTGCGTCAACCGCTTTAATATTCATCTGTACGATGTCTTCCCCTTTCTTACCGTAGGTTTTACGGATGTATTTTTTGATCTGTGCGATCGCTTCTTCTTTGGGGAGTACATTGGCAAGGGCAAAGAAGCATACTTGCATGACTGTATTTATGCGTCCACCCATCCCTGCATTTTTGGCCACTTCGTAGGCGTTGATAACATAAACTTTGATGTTTTTGTTAATAATATGTTCTTGCACAGGACGGGGTAACTGTTGCCAGACATATTCGGGTTGGTAGGGACTATTAATAAGAAATGTTGACCCTTCGATAGCCGATTCTAAGAGGTCAAATTTTTCTAAAAATTCCCATTGATGACAAGCAATAAAGTTGGCTTTTGTTACTAAGTAAATAGACTTGATGGGGTTGGGACCAAAACGGAGGTGAGAGACGGTAACAGATCCGGATTTTTTGGAGTCATAAACGAAATAACCTTGGGCATAGTTATTCGTTTCTTCTCCAATAATTTTAATGGAGTTTTTGTTAGCACCGACGGTTCCATCTGACCCTAACCCATAGAAGATTGCTCGGACAACGTTATCAGGTTCGGTGGAAAAATTGGAATCGTAATCAATGCTGGTATTGCTCAAATCATCTTTAATACCAATAGTAAAATGATTTTTAGGGTTATCTAATGCTAAGTTATCAAATACCCCTTTTACCATAGCTGAGGTAAACTCTTTGGAGGATAAACCATATCTTCCTCCTACTATTTTCGGCAGAGGCATTTCCTGACAACATTCCATAAACCCTGTCACCACATCTACGTATAAAGGTTCTCCTGCTGACCCGGCTTCTTTGGTACGATCTAAAACAGCAATTTTCTTGACGGTTTTGGGTAACGCCTCAATTAATTTTTCTGCTGCAAAGGGACGATATAACCGAACTTTTAAAACCCCTACTTTTTCCCCTTGACTCATTAAATAATCTACAGTTTCGTGGACGGTTTCACAACCGGAACCCATTAAAATAATCACCCTTTCTGCTTCAGGATCACCGTGATATTCGTATAACTGATATTGTCTTCCGGTGAGTTGGGCAAACTTATCCATTGTCTGCTGTAAAATGTCGGGATAAGCTGCATAGAAGGGGTTTACCGTTTCCCTTGCTTGGAAGTAAACATCGGGGTTTTGTGCCGTTCCCCTAATAACCGGGCGATCGGGGGTTAACGCCCTTTGTCTATGGGCGATCACCCATTCGTCTTTGATCAGCGATCGCAACACCCCATCATCCAATAATTCTACTTTCTGCACTTCATGGGATGTCCTAAACCCATCAAAAAAGTGTAGTCCGGCGACTCGACTCTCATAACTGGCTGCGGTGGTGATGGCTGCAAAGTCTTGGGCTTCTTGCACGGATGCAGAGGCGATCATGGCTAACCCGGTACTCCGGGCGGCCATGACATCGGCATGATCTCCGAAGATAGACAAGGCTTGGGCAGCCAGCGATCGCGCGGCGACATGGATGACGGTGGCAGTGAGTTCCCCTGCTATTTTGTAGAGGTTGGGGATCATCAATAATAAGCCCTGAGAGGCGGTAAATGTGGTGGTTAACGCCCCTGTTTGCAACGATCCGTGGATGGCCCCGGCTGCCCCTCCTTCACTTTGCATTTCCACGATAGAAGGGACGGTTCCCCAGAGGTTGGGTTGTCCACTAGATGCCCAAGCGTCAGCCCATTCTCCCATGGGTGATGAGGGGGTAATGGGATAAATGGCGATCACTTCGTTGAGACGGTAGGCAACTCTGGCAACGGCTTCGTTTCCATCAATAGTGGCGTAGGTTTTGCTGTTCATAGTGTTCTCTGTCATTTAGCGATCGATCAGGTTGAATGGTAATTTTTGTTGCAAAGACTTGACAAGTTTAGGAAAAAATATCAAAAAATGATTGATTTTTGAGGTCTGATTAAGGCAACATTAGGGTTGTTTTTGATAGGGGTTTGTCATAGGGTTTAATGATGAGACTTCTACCTTTATGATCGAACATAATTCAAAAGACAGAACAATTTATTATGTTTTTTTAATACCGTTATTTTAGCTATTAGTTTTGTTATAATGGAATTGGTTGTTTTAACTTTCTAAAGGGATAAAAAAATTAGGATAAAATAAACGGGAGTTAGGGAAGAGTTTTGTTGATGATTGTTTACACAATGTACTTTGTTTGTATCTGACTATTTACCGTAAACGTTGTTAGAATAATAATAATGTTTTCTATCAACTGAAAATGAGTGATCCTGTAACCATTGAAGATATTTACGCACTGTTTAAAGCGTCTCACGCAGAATTAAAAGCTTCTGGTGAAGAGTTTGATCGTCGTCTCCTAGAAAGCGATCGCCGTGCAGAAGAAGCGAAACGAGAAAATGAACGCACCATGGCCGAACTTAAACGTACAGTAGCAGAAACCACCCGTGCAGTCAATAGTTTAACCACTCGTTGGGGAAGGTTTGTAGAGGAGTTAGTTGAACCAGCTATTTTACAACTATTTCAAGGAAAGGGAATAGATGTTAAAGAAGTTTACCCTCGCGCGAGGGTAAAACGTCAAGGTATTGCCATGGAAATTGATATTTTAGCGGTGGATGATACGGAGTTAGTTCTAGTAGAATGTAAGTCGAGATTATCTAAGGATGATGTAGATGAATTTATCGAAAAATTGACCCGTTTTAAAACAGCTTTTCCCCATTATCAAAATTATCATGCTTATGGTGCCGTTGCCGGGATAAAAATAAATGAAGGGATCGATCGCTATGCTTATAAAAAGGGTTTATTTGTGATTAAACCGTCTGGAGATACAGTTGCTATTATTAATGATGATAATTTTCAACCGATGACTTGGTAAAGAAAAGTAAAAAATCGTAGGGTGGGCAAATAAATAACTTATATTAATTAACTAAAGATGCTAATATATTGCCCACCTTGCAAACATTTTGAATCCTGATTTTTTTGCTATTAACCTTATGTCTAGACTCTTATCACCTCATCAATCATTAAATAAAGCTTTCCTCAAAGTTAAACCCACTCGTCAACATTTTGAGCAGTTTAAAAATAATTTACAACAGTTATTAAACAGTATCAAGGAAACAGAATCAGAAGAATATAATAAAAATCTACTGCGAGATTTTCTAAAAGATACTTATTATCAAGATAATTATTTTATCAACACGAAATATAAGAAGGACTTGGTTATTTACAATAACAAAACTGATAAGAGTACAGTGGGGGTTATTTTAGAGTGCAAAAAACCCAATAATCAAGCTGAAATGCCTAAGTTAGATCAGCTTAATGTGAAAGCATTACAGCAGTTACTATTATATTTCTTTCAAGAGAGAATTACAGAAAATAATTTTAATCATAAACATCTTATTATTACTAATGTTTATGAATGGTTCATTTTTGATGCACAAGACTTTGAACGGTTATTTTATCAAGACAAAGCTTTAGTTAAACAGTTTAATGAGTTTACCGATAAAAATTTAACCGGTACAAGTACAGACTTTTTCTATAAAGATATTGCCAAAACTGCGATCGCTAAAAAAGAAACAGAATTAAACTTTGTTTATGTTAATCTACGGGAAAGTATAGACAATGAAAAACAGTTACGGGATTTATATAAGTTATTTTCCCCTGAACATTTATTAAAGTTACCCTTTCTCAATGATAGTAATAGTTTAGATAAAGAATTTTATAACGAGTTACTATATATTATTGGTTTGACGGAAGTGAAGGAGAAAAATAAGAAGTTAATTAAACGAAATAAAGCAGGAAAACGAAACATTGGATCATTGATTGAAAATACAATTATACAATTAGATAATGATCTTGATCTCAAAAACCCATTACAGTTTGGTGATAGTAAAGAAGAGCAACTTTTTAATGTTAGTTTAGAGTTAGTGATTACTTGGATTAATCGTATTTTATTTTTAAAGTTATTAGAAGCACAATTAATTAACTATCATCAAGGAGATAAATCTTTTGCCTTTTTAAACCTAGATAAGATTCAAGATTATAATACCTTAGATTTTCTCTTTTTTAAGGTTTTAGCTTACGAAAATAGTCAAAGGGATGATTATATAAATCAAAAATTTGGTAAAGTTCCCTATCTCAATAGTTCATTATTTGAGAAAACGGAATTAGAACAAGAAACTATCTGTATTAGTAATCTTCTTAATGAGAATTTACCTATTTTTTCAAGTACAGTGTTAAAAGATACCACAGGAAAAAAACGCACAGAAAACTTAAATGCACTACAATATTTATTTGAATTTCTTAATGCTTATGATTTCAGTAGTGAGGGTTCCGAAGCAATACAAGAAGATAATAAACGCTTAATTAATGCATCGGTTTTGGGGTTAATATTTGAGAAGATAAACGGTTATAAAGATGGTTCCTTTTTTACCCCTGGTTTCATCACTATGTATATGTGTCGAGAAACGATAAGACGGGGAGTTATTCAAAAGTTTAATGAGGTGAAAAAATGGAACTGTAACACCATTAATGATCTCTATAATAAGATTGATGATAAAACAGAAGCAAACGAGATTATCAATAGTCTAAAAATTTGTGATCCTGCGGTGGGTTCGGGTCATTTTTTGGTATCTGCTTTAAATGAAATCATTACTATAAAAAGTGAGTTAAAAATATTACAAGATAAGCATGGTAAGACATTACGAGACTATCGGATAGAAGTGGTAAATGATGAGTTAGTGATTGAAGATGATAATGAAACGTTGTTTGAATATAATCCTAAGAATAAGGAAAGTCAGCGAGTACAAGAAACTTTATTTCATGAGAAACAGACAATCATCGAAAATTGTTTATTTGGGGTAGATATTAATCCTAACTCGGTTAATATTTGTCGGTTACGGTTATGGATAGAATTATTGAAAAATGCTTATTATAAAGGGGAAAATGAGTTAGAAACCTTACCCAATATTGACATTAATATTAAGTGTGGGAATTCTTTAATTAGTCGGTTTACATTAGACTCAGATTTAAAAGTAGCGTTGAGTAAGAGTAAGTCAGACATTAATACTTATCAAACTGCTGTCCAAACTTATCGCAGTGCAAAAAATAAAGAAGAAAAGCGAGAAATGGAACGATTGATTACTAAAATAAAGGAGAATTTTAAAACAACTTTATATGGTACTGATCCCAAAAAGGTTAAACTAAGAAAGTTAGAATGCGATTTATATTTATTGGAGAATCAAACTACTTTATTAGAGGAGACAAAAACAGAAAAGAAAAAGAAAGAAAAGAAGATGACTAAGTTACAAAATGACATAGATAAGTTAACGGTTGAGTTAGAAGAAATAGAAAGCGGTAAGTTATATCAAAATGCGTTTGAATGGCGGTTTGAATTTCCAGAAGTGTTAAATAATAAGGGTGATTTTGTTGGTTTTGATATCATTATTGGTAATCCTCCTTATATTCGTCAGGAAGAAATTAAAACGTTTAAACCTTATTTAAAAGAACAATATAACTGTTATACAGGAGTTGCTGACTTATTTGTTTATTTCTATGAAAAAGCTTATACTCTTCTCAAGAAACAAGGTATCTTAACTTATATTTCTTCTAATAAATACTTTCGTTCAGGATATGGGGAAAAATTGCGCTCATTTTTAACCACAAATACCACCATACATACTTTAATAGACTTTGGTGATGCACCGGTATTTGAAGAAGCGATCGCTTATCCTAGTATCATAGTAACACAAGCTTCTAGCTTGTTAAAAGAAAGCCAAACGATACAAGTATTAAACTGGAAAATAGATAATTCTATCGATGATTTTATTGCTATTTTAAATCAAGATAGTTTTACCCTACAGCAACAAGATTTATTATCAGAAGGATGGAGGTTAGAATCTTCTGAAGTATTACAGTTATTAGATAAATTAAGAAATGCAGGAACCCCATTAGGAGAATATGTTAACGGTAGGTTTTATTATGGTATTAAAACAGGGTTTAATGAAGCGTTTGTTATTGATAAAGACACTAAAAATAGACTAATTTCTGAACATTCTTCTTCCGCAGAGGTTTTAAAACCCTTTCTAAGAGGAAGAGATGTTAAACGATGGGTTATTAATAATCCTGAGTTATGGTTGATTTTTACTAGAAGAGGAATAGATATAAAACAATATCCTGCTATTTTGAATTATTTGAATCAGTATAAAGATAGATTAACTCCAGGAATAAAAGGAGGAAGAAAAGCAGGAAGTTATCAATGGTATGAGATACAAGATAATATTGCTTATTATAAAGAGTTTGAAACTTCTAAGATTTTGTATCAAGAAATTGCAACTTATCAAGCGTTTGCATGGGATATTTCCGGTTTATACTCTAATAATAAAACTTTTTTAATTCCTGACTCTAATTGATTCTTATTGGGTTTACTAAATTCACAATTAGTTTGGTTTTTTCTCGATTATACTACTTCTAAATTACAAGGAGACGCATTTGCTATGCAAACTCCCTATGTTTCACAAATACCTATCCCAAAAGCAACAAATAAACAAGATGCTGACATTACAGAAATAGTCAATAAAATTATCAAAATAAAAAATAATAATCCTGATGCAGATGTCAGTCACTTAGAGAAAGAAATAGATGAAATAGTCTATGAATTATATGGATTAACCCCCGAAGAGATTGCTATAGTAGAGGGTAGTGTAACCAAATAATTGACATGGACATAATGATATTATGTCCCTACAAATATACCACCGCAGGGATTTAACACTGTTAAATCCTGAACACTGTTAAATCCTTCCATTAAAGTCACTTTTTTGGTGTATTACGCTGCGCTAATACACCCTACTGTCAAACTAAAATAACTGAAATTTTTGCCTTTTGGGACTGTTTTATCTCGTCTCTTCTATTCCCCAAAAACAGAGGTTACAAGCGCACACCTTTTCCATTGTGTATAGAATACCATGTCAAGTCAACTAAAAGCAAGCATTTTTAACATTCCTTGATTATTATCGTTCCGTGGGCAAATATCTTTAATACTCTAGTTAAATGAAATAACTTTTTGGCTTTGCCCACCCTACTGTTTTATCTGGTTCTTTCTATTACTCAAAAACAGAGGTTACAAGCGCACACCTTTTCCATTGTGTATAGAATATCATGTCAAGTCAACTAAAAGCAAGCATTTTTAACATTAGTTTTTGCCTTTTGCCTTTCGCGTAGCGGTGTGTTAGGCCAACTATAATTTTTCGTAATAGGTTAGAATTTTTTTATGCCGTAACGCACCAAAGTTACTTTTTTGGTGTATTACGCTGCGCTAATACACCCTACTATTACTAAAAAAACATCATGAGTAAAACAGTCAGTCTCACCATTCCCGATAACTTATATGAAACCATAACTAAAATTGCCAAAAACAAAGGTCAAACCTCAGAAAGCTTAATTATGGAATGTGTAGAAAACTCATTCGCTTCTCTAGACAATGACCCCTTAGAACCCTTCATTGGTATAATTGATAGTCAAGGGTCAGATTGGTCTGAAAAACACGATCAATATCTAGGACAAGCATTATTAGATAACAACAATAACCAATAAATGACACCTATTTTTGCTGATACGTCTGGTTGGGCAAATATTTTAGATCGTTCTCAACCATTGCACCCTCTAGCTGTACAATTATATCAAATAGCTCGTCAAAATAGGCAGAAGATAATCACAACTAACTACATTATTACTGAATTAGTTGCATTATTGACAAGTCCTTTACGTATTCCCAGAAAAACAACAATTGCGTTGATTCAAAGTCTTAAGTCATCACCCTATATAGAAGTCATTCATATTAGTAGTGACTTAGATACAAAAGCATGGGAACTATTGATAAATCGTGTCGATAAAGAGTGGAGTTTGGTAGATTGTTCTAGTTTTGTACTTATGCAAGAAATGAAACTTTCTCAAGCATTAACAACTGATCATCATTTTGAACAAGCTGGATTTATTCGTTTACTAAAATAACTGAAATGTTTGCCTTTTGGGACTGTTTTATCTCGCTTCTTTTATTTCCCAAAAACAGAGGTTACAAGCGCACGCCTTTTCCATTGTGTATAGAATATCATGTCAAGTCAAGAAAAAGCAAGTATTTTTAACATTAATTTATCATCAGTCTTGTCTAACTATTGCGCTATAGTATGGTAACTAAGACCAACAAAATAGAGACAATCATCATGGTGGAAGACTCCTATAAAATCAATGTTGTGATCGAAAAAGATGACTATGGTTATTACGCATATTGTCCACAACTAGAAGGGTGTCAAACCCAAGGGGACACCATAGAAGAAATTAAAAGTAATATAACTGAAGCAATAGAACTCTATTTATCTACTCTATCGGAGGAAGAAAAAAAAGAAAGATTAAGTCAAGAGATTATAACAATGACAATGGAGGTAAAAGTTGCCTAAACTTCCCAGGTTAACTGCAAAAGAAGCTGAAAAACTCTTATTAGATGCAGGGTTTATGCAAATAAGAAGTCAAGGAAGTCATCGCATCTATCTTAAAGATAATATCAGAGTTGTCATTCCTTTTCATTCAGGCAAAATATTACATCCTAAAATTACCAAGCAAGTCTTAAATGCAATTGAAAATCGTCAAGTAGTTCAATTGTTCTGCTATTATTCTTAAACTGTTTGATTTTTGGGAGTGTTTTATCTCGTTTTTCCTCTTCCCAAAAATAGGAGGTTACAAGCGCACACCTTTTCCATTGTGTATAGAATATCATGTCAAGTCAACTAAAAGCAAGCATTTTTAACATTAATTGATTATCAGTCTTGCCTAACTATTGCGCTATAGTATTATGAACCCATCATCAGTATTATGAACCCATCATCCCTAAAGTTGCCAAAACAAACAGCGATCGCTCACAATAACGAATATGATAAATTGTAGTTACAGATGAAATAGTGTCAATACGATGAAAATCTCAGAGATAGCATCAGAAAAAATAGACAAACTACCCCTAGAAAAACAACAAGAAGTCTTAGACTTTATCGAGTTTATACAATCAAAAATAGAACCTGAAAAAATAGGCAAACCCATATTATTCCCCGAAACAACTCAAGAAATCACAACTCAAGAAAAATTAGCAGGTTCGATGAAAGGTACATTTATTTTACCCTTATCTGAAGATTTTGATGAACCTTTAGAAGAATTTGAGGGTTATATGTAATGAGTGGTGTTTTAATAGATACCCATGTTTTTATCTGGTTAGCTGAAAATGATTCTACTTTACCTACTGCAATCATAGATTATCTAGAAAATACAGACAATGTCTTTGTCAGTGTTGCTAGTTTTTGGGAAATATCGATTAAAGTTAAAATTGGTAAACTTGCACTGAGTTGTGATTTTAATGACATAGAAACTCGCTTCTTAGCAACTCGCTTTAAGTTGTTATCAATTACTTTGCAGGATACTATCAAACTTTATCATTTACCTTTATACCATAAAGATCCTTTTGACCGTATTTTAATTGCTCAATAAACTATCTAATTTATCTCCAGAACAACTTAACACAGTTTTGAAGTTTATTGAGTCAATAGAAACCTTAGAAGAAAACAATAAAACTCAACAAAAAACAGTCATAGAAAAAATGGGAGGTTATCCTAAGTTTTTACTGGAAAGTTCTGGGAATTTATCAGATAGAGATATTCGTAAAAAAATAATAGCAGACAAAATCAAAGAAAAACATCAAAGAAGACATAACTAACAATAATGAATAGCTATCCTTTTAATCGAGTGTTTTTTCCTCAGCGATAAGTCTATAACTGGGACTGTTTTATCTCGTCTCTTCTATTTCCCAAAAACAGAGGTTACAAGCGCAAACCTTTTCCATTGTTTATAGAATATCATGTCAAGTCAACTAAAAGCAAGCATTTTTAACATTAATTAATAATTTTTGCCAACGATCGCTCAACTGTGATAGGGATCACATTTAACCCGTGATCAAAATCAAACAGTGAGTCGAAATTTTTCACAACGATTTGGGAATACTGACTAATAAACCTTACTTTTAAACTAATAACCCTATGAAAATCACCCTTACCCTCTTGACTACCCTCGTTTCTGGTAGTTTAATCATGGCAGGTTCAGCAACAGCCCAAGATTATTCCCGTAGTCGTCCCCAGAATTTTGATAATTGCGATTATGGGAATTATCTGGTGACCAATAATGGTCGTTGTGTTGATTTATCAGGAGATAATTCTAACCGTTACAATTTTTATGAAGCCAAATTTTTTACAGCTTTAAAAAATGCAGGAATTTCCCTGAGTTTTGAAACCTGTGAAGCGGGACTTTTAGGGTATTATCAGCCTGATTATAATAGAATGACCATGTGTCAAAATAATCGACAAGATTTTAATCTTTATATTGAAACCTTAGCCCATGAAAGTTGGCACGTAGTTCAAGATTGTGCTGCGGGATTGGACAATGGTTCCGTTGTTCCCATTATGAATGCTGATTCTTCTACTTTTCGTTCTATTTTAGCCAGTTTAGGTTCGGCTGATTGGCAAAGTTTAAATCTCTATGATCCTCAAGACTTACCCTATGAAGGGGAGGCATTTCTGATGGAAAAACATCCCGATAAGGTATTACAAGCGTTAAATGCTTGTGCTTCTGGCCGATAATTATCGTTAGGTTATTTCACGCGATCGCTTGACGGATAACGTTATCCGTCAAGGATTAAACTAGATTTAATTTTATCGTCTGCGTCGTCGAACTGTACGAGATTGTCTATTTTTTAGGGAACCATAACGGGAATGTCCCCCTAACTCTTGGCTAACTTGTTGAAAGATATCACGACGTAAATAGGGATACTCCCCCACCCATAAATTATGTTGAGGAAAATAAACATCCGTAATCTTATCAATACGGCTTAAATCGGCGGTTTTGGACAAAATTAGCATTTCTGCTATTTGTCCCGGTTTAATGACCCGATAAAGACGGTTTATAGGGGCTTGTGTAATGGCGGTAAATCCCTCTTCATCTCCCACTTCGATATTAATTCGTCGTTCTCGGTTTTCAATCACCATCAACTCCCCCCATTTATTCACCGTTTGTTCTTCCCCCACCAATTCCTCAGTAATAAACACATCCAAGACTTGTCCTTGCCAAAATCCACAATAGGGATAGCGACGGTATTTGCCATTGCGAACACTAGCCCATAACACAGGACCCCATAGCCAATATAATCCAGCAATGATATCAAAGATCAGTTTAATGGTTTGTGCCCCCGAGCCGACTAGTATACCCAATAACCAAGTCACCACTAAAGCGATCAAAGAAATAAACAAACGTTGTAATAAATCTCGCCATTTTCCCCAATAAAAGGAATATTGGCTTCCTGTGGCAATGGGGGGGATAATTTCTTCTAATGCGTCACGGGTTAAGGGGACTAACATGGTGATGTTGATGAATTGGATTGGAGCTATTTAACGGTATTAAACCCCTAAGTCCAAATTATAGTGACTTTTTGGGTTTTAAGAATAATATTTTGAAGAAAAATCCTAGGGCTAGAGTTTTTTTGTACTAAAAAAGGGGTTAATGCGAGTCATACAAGTCCCTTTAATTTTGTAAATTTTTGACGACTAAACTAATTACATAACTCATCCCAGATACTAAAATAATAGTTGCCCCAGACGTAACATTAAAAGAATAAGAAATAATTAATCCCAGGGTTGTAAAGAGCATTCCTAAACTCATAGAAACTAAGATAATATATTTTATATCTTTGAAAAATTGACTGGCGATCGCAGCCGGGATTGTTAACAATGCAATCACTAATATTAACCCCACAACCTGCATTACCATCACCACCGTTAAAGCGATCACTCCTACTAATAATAGATATAAACTATCCACAGGAACATTACGAGTTATGGCAAAAGTGGGGTCAAAAGAAATGGCTAAAAATTCTTTATAAAATAAACTAACAACTAACAGAATAATAATATCTAAAACCAACATTATGATCAAATTTTCGTGAGAAACGGTTAAAATACTGCCAAATAAATAACTCATTAAATCTGCTTTATAACCAGGTGTTAAATCAATTAAAATAATACCGATTGCCATTCCTACCGCCCACATTACCCCAATTAAACTATCGGCACGTTGTGCAGTTTTTCTGACCACTAAACCCATACCTAAAGCAGATAACAAAGCAAAGACTATCGCCCCAAAAATAGGATTAATTTGTAAATAATACCCTAATCCAATCCCACCATAAGCAGCATGGGCAATACCCCCACTAATAAAAACAATGCGATTAATCACCACAAAAGTCCCCACAATTCCACAAGCGATACTAACTAATACCCCTGCAAAAAGAGCATTTCTCATGAAATCAAATTGTAGTAATTCCAAAATTGTTTCTAACATTAATTATTCATGATAATGTAACGGACAATCATGATTAGAAAGGACTCGATGAGGAACTCCATGAGCAATTAAATCCACAGGACACTGATAAGTTTGTTCTATTGTTTCCGTACTCAAAGGAGGATCACCATGAAAAAAGAGACGATGGTTCAGACAGCCTACGGTTTTAACATAAGCTGAAATTGCCCCAATATCGTGAGAAATCATAATAATGGTAATAAATTGATTTAATTCTTTTAATAACTCATAAATACTGCTTTGTCGTTGCGGATCGACACTGGCAGTCGGTTCGTCTAATAATAGTATACGGGGTTCTGATGCCAAAGCCCGCGCAATATATACCCGTTGACGTTGACCCCCAGACAATTCAGCAATGGTTCTATCCCGTAATTCTAGCATTCCTACCTGTTCTAAGGTACGATTAACGATAATCTCGTCTTTAGGGGTGTAACGCTGCAATAAACGCCGTTTTCCCAGTCTTCCCATCCGTACCACTTCAGCAACACTAACAGGAAACTCTCGATCTAATTCTAACAATTGAGGAACATAACCAATATAACGCCTTCCTTTCCTAACAGTATGACCTAAAATTTTTACAGTACCTTGATAGGGTTTCATTAGTCCTAATAAGACTTTAAATAAGGTGGTTTTTCCTCCACCATTAGGACCAATTAAGCCCACAAAATCCCCTTCATTAATTATCAAATTAATGTCTTCTAAAACGGGATTTTTATTATATTTTGCCCACACATGACTAAGATTAATGACTTCAGTTTTCATAAGTTTATAAGATTAATTATTGTCTTCTTTTAAAACTTTGGCAAAAGTTTGAGAAACCTCTAGCAAATTATTAGACCAATCTTCATTAATTGCACTAATTAATAACACTTCTCCCTCGATTTCTTTAGCGATAGTTTTAGCTGATTGACTACTGAATTCTGGTTGAGCAAAGATTACTTTGATGTTCTCTTCTTTTGCTTCTTTTATTAAGTTCCCTAACTCTGCTGCGCTGGGTTCTTGTCCTCCTACTTCAACCGCTACTTGAGTTAAGTTATATTCTTCAGCAAAATAACCCCAAGCAGGATGAAAAACAATAAACTTACGTTGTTTTATATTTGATAAATTACTTCTAATTTTATCATCTAATTCCTCAATTTCTTGTAAAAAATTATTGAGATTAGTCTGATAAGTTTCTTGATGTTTTGGGTCAAGTTTAACTAGGGTTTCATAAATGTTTTCTGCTTGAATTTTGACTAATCTTGGAGATAACCAAACATGAGGATCAAGGTTAGATTTTTCTCCATCATGGCTATGACCGTGATCATGACCATGATCATGATCATGATCAGTCATGGTTAACTTTTCAATTCCTTCGCTTGAGTCTACTGTTAACAGTTTGGGGTTGGCTTGGCTAATACGATCCATCCATACCGTTTCAAAGGGAACTCCAATACCGATATAAGCCTCTGCTTCACTTAATGCTTGTATTTGTTGGGGTTTGGGTTCATAAGTATCAGGAACTGCCCCTTGTGGAACCATTACATTCACTTTAATGAGATCGCCCCCGATTCTCTTAACAAAATATTTCTGGGGGATTATACTAACCGTGATGTCTAATTGATCTTGATGGTTACTTTGTTTTTGGTTATCATTGCTGTTAGTTTCAGAATTAACTGTATTGTTTGGATCGGTTGAAGTACATCCTGTTAGACCACCTATACTCAAAGTTAGGGTTAAGAGGATCATCGATAGTGATCTTTTAGAAGATTTCATAGATTGGCTTTCAAATAATAATGATAATCATTATCATAACAATAGCATAAAACAACAGACAGGGTTAGACCTGTCTGTTAAAAATAGAAGAGTTTAGCTAGGGTTTAAACTCAATTAGAAGTTCATTTCTGCTGCTTGGACTCGTTCCACTTGTTTCTTCTTAATGACTAAGAGAATTTGGGCTAACATGATACCAGCTAAGAAGATGATTAACCCTGTAATGCGTCCAGGACTTTGCAGAACCACTTCAACATCTTTTTGTCCGAAGCCACCCACATTAGGATTATTGGTTAAAGCTTGTCCCGCTTCAACTTCCATGCCTTCAGAAACCATTAATTCAGGACCGGCGGGGATGGTTTCTTCCACATCTCCGTCTGCTGTAGCGATGGTGACGATGTAGCTACCATCTTCTTGATCGCTAATTTTGCTAATGTTTCCAGCAACAGAGGCTTTGAAAGCGTTGTTATTGCTAGGTTGTCCGGTGGGATAAATTTGACCCCGACCACGGTTAGCCCCTAAATGCACCTGATATTTACCAAAGTTAACACTTTTATCATTAGCAGGATCAGGGGAGAGGACTGGGAAAACGATTTCTTGATATTGTTCCCCAGGTAAAGGCCCAACGATGACCACATTTTCCTGATCTTCGCGGTAGGGTTGGAAGTAGAGACTCCCTACCTCTTCCTTCATCTCTTCAGGAATGCGATCAGCCGGGGCAATTTTGAACCCTTCCGGTAACATTAAAACAGCCCCTACGTTGAGGCCCCCTTTAGAACCGTCTCCTAAAACTTGTTGGGAGTCGAGATCGTAAGGAATTTTCACCACAGCTTTAAACACTGTGTCCGGTAAAACAGATTGAGGGATTTCTACTTCAGCAGGTTTTTCTGCTAAGTGACAGTTAGCACAAACAATGCGTCCTGTCGCTTCTCTGGGGGTTTCTGGGGCAGTTTCTTGAGCCCAGAAAGGATAAGCTGAAGCGGTTTGGGCATTACCCATGAATAAGACAACCGTTGCTACGGCGATCAAGAAACATCGCAGTAACGTTTGCTTACCCTTAGACCAAATTGCCGAAAAATCGGATATTCTCATTGCTCAGTCAAAATTATGTAATTCTTAAACAGTAAAGGGGGTTATCAGTTATCAGTTACCAGTTCAATTAGATTGGCCACTGTTAAGTGAACTTAAGCCCACCAGGGATTTTCATCAGTACGGAAGTCCGTTTCAGTCCATTCGCTGAATACCACTTTATCCCCCTCAGTCACATTAACATGAGCTAGGGCTAAAGACAGGGGCGCAGGGCCGCGAACCACCTTACCCTGAGCATTGTATTGAGAACCATGACAGGGACACATAAACTTGTCTTCACTGGCATTCCAGGGAACCACACAGCCTAAGTGAGTACAAACGGCATTGATACCGTAGTCAGCAATGGCGTTATCTCCTTCCACTACGAGGTAAGTGGGATCACCCTTTAACCCTTGGGCTAAAACGCGATCGCCTGCATTGTGAGTAGCGATAAATTCGCTGGCAATAACATCATTCCCCAAGGCATCTTTAGCAGTGACACCACCACCGGCACCACCACTCGAAGGAGGAATAAAATATTTCACCACCGGATACAAAGCACCGGCTGCAACGCCAGTGATGGTTCCAAAGGTGAGTAAGTTCATGAATTGGCGACGCCCCATATCGGGGACATCGGATGAACCGGATACTTGTGTCATAACGATTTCTGGATGGATCTAGGTTAGTGGGCAGGTTGAGAATTCAATCTCAGCGATAATTACAGGTTGTACGTTGTTTAAAAGAATATGATGGCAACCATGTTTTAGACAAGCAGATGACCAAAATTTTTGTCTCTTTCCATAGACACAGTTTGGCAGTCTACCCAGTCCACATTAAATTATTACAGAAATTCGTTAATAATCGATAACAACTTTAATCAAAAAATGATCTAGGGTCAAAGCGTTGACGAGAAATCTATTTTATTTTAAGAATTGTGAAGTTGTCTCAATGGAGAGAATCAATTTTTTTTCCTGAAGAAATCCCCCATTGCTCACTGTAAGCCAAAGGTTAAGGATCAGGAATTATGGTATCGTTGATAATGCCGTAATGCGTGCAAAGATTAATATACCCACAAAATCATAATTTGCAGGAGAACAATGGTGAAACGATTCATTCTGATGGCGATCGCTGCTATCTTCTTCTTTTTACAATTTCCCATCCATAACGCTAGTGCCTTAGAATTAACCGAGGAAACCCGTACCATTCCCTTAAACGAAGAGGGGGAAATGACCACTCTCAGTAGTGAACAGATTACCAATGGCAACAGACTATTTATTCGCGAATGTACCCAATGCCACTTACAAGGGAAAACCAAAACCAATAATAACGTTAGTTTGGGGTTAGAAGATTTAGCCCTAGCTGAACCGCCTCGTGATAATCTTTTAGGGATCGTCGATTACTTGAAATATCCCACCAGTTACGATGGAGAAGACGATTACACCGAATTGCACGTTAACGTCACTCGTTCGGATCTTTATCCAGAATTAAGAGACTTCACCGAAGAGGATCTGTATGATGTTGCTGGTTATGTTCTAGTAGCACCTAAATTAGATTCTTACTGGGGTGGATCAATTTACTTCTAAAGTCTCTAATCGAGGTGATTTGAGTTCATTTCGCCCTAATCTCTCTAGCCTATCTAGGGAGATTTTTTATTGTTAAACTGGATTTGAGCAATTTTATTTCTGACTCCTAACTTCTAAAACATGGTTCCTTTAAACGACAATAACCCCACAGACAAAACGCCCTATGTCACCTATGGACTCATTATTATTAATGTTTTAGTTTTCTTTCAGGAAATGAGTTTAAGTTCTGAAGAACTGTCTCAATTTTTTCAATATTATGCCATTGTCCCCAAACAGTTAACCGCAGGATTTAGTGGAGTAGATTTTTATCATCCGATTCCTGAATGGATGACCTTAATAACTTCCCAATTTCTCCATGCTGGTTTTTTACATATTGCCGGGAATATGTTGTTTTTATGGATATTTGGCAATAATGTTGAAGATAAATTAGGTCATGTTAAATACTTACTTTTCTACCTGACTTGTGGGGTGTTAGCCGGTTTAAGTCAATGGTATTTTTCCCCCTATTCAGAAATCCCGTCTTTAGGGGCCAGTGGAGCGATCGCAGGGGTGATGGGGGCTTATATTTTACGCTTTCCTCAAGCCCAAGTCTTGACATTAATTCCCTTGGGAATTTTTATCACAACGGTCAGAATTCCTGCTGTTTTCTTTTTGGGGTTTTGGTTTGTCCAACAAGCCATTTATGGTTTTGCCAGTTTAAATGTTCAAACCAATATCGGAATGGAAAGTGGTGGGGTTGCTTACTGGGCCCATGCAGGGGGCTTTGTCTTTGGATTTATTTTAGGTCCATTATTAGGATTGTTTAAAAAATAAGGGATAATGGATACTGTGACCCTTACTCCATTGCCTCTTCTCTATAACAATTGATAGAGGACTGCTCCATGCTTTTATTGTTATTTCATCTGGGGGACGAAAGATATGCCATTGACAGCACAAAAGTGGTGGAAATTATTCCACAAGTGGTACTGAGAAAACTCTACCAAGCCCCAAAATATGTCGCCGGGGTGTTTAATTATCGGAGTAAAATCGTACCAGCGATCGATTTATGTTACTTAATTGGGGATTATCCCTGTCGTCATTGTCTGAGTACACGGATTATCATAGTAAATTATCCTATGCCTGATGGAACGATCCGCTACCTGGGCCTGATGGCAGAACGGGTAACCGATACCCTCTATAAACCAGAAAACGAGTGGATTCCCACAGAAGTCACCTCAGAGGTAGCAGCTTACTTAGGAGAAATGATTCCTGAAAAAGACGGTATGATTCAACGATTACGGATTGATAAGTTACTCTCGGATTCACAACGAACCTGGTTGTTACCTGAAAATCGCTCACAGTAACAAAAACCATGAAGCAAGATTATCAAGGGATCGAACAATTACTTGCCCGCAGAATTGGCTTGGGTCCAGACAAACTTAGCCCACGTCAGTTAATTAAGGCGGTAACGATCCGTCAAAAAGCTTGTGGTATCAAGAATGTATCAGATTACCTCAAACGGTTACAATCCTCAGCCCACGAATTTCAAGAATTGGTTGAGCAAATTGTCATTCGAGAAACTTGGTTTTTTCGCCATCGACAGGCATTTTCTCTGCTACGCCATCACGTTCAAACTCAATGGCTTCCCTCTCATTCCCGAGAAACTTTAAGAATACTCAGTGTTCCCTGTTCAACCGGAGAAGAACCCTATTCCATTGCCATGACGTTATTGAACGCGCCTTTAAGTTCCCAACAGTTCATAGTAGAAGGGATGGATATTAGTCAAACCGCTTTAAGTTTGGCTAAAAAAGGCATCTATGGTAAAAATTCTTTTCGTTCTCACGATCAGGTAGATTATAAGCAATTTTTTGAGGTTGAAGAAAATCGCTATCAAATTGGCCCCTCAATTCGCAATCAAGTTAAATTTTCTTCTAAAAATTTGCTGTCTGCTTGGCCAGTGAATCATCCCCCCTATCACGTGATTTTTTGTCGTCATTTATTAATTTATTTAGATGACGCTTCTCGCGATCGCGTCCTGAAAATCCTCGATCGTCTCCTCGCAGAAGGTGGCTTATTATTCGTTGGTGCTGTAGAAACCACTTTAATTAAACGGGATAATTTTCGCTTCATGTCCTATCCCTCCGCGTTTGCTTATCAAAAAGTCCCCGCGACTGCGACTGAGCTTACCTTAACACCTCCGCGTCATCTTAAACCGAAACAGCGATCGCCACTGAAACCAAGACCATCAGCCTCTTTACCCAAACCGCCAGAAAAAGAAATACAACTTTCTTCTTTAGAAATGGCGCAACAATTCGCTAATCAGGGAAAATTAAAAGAAGCAGCCCAGTCTTGTCAAAGTTATCTCCAACGTCACCCCATTGATGCTGAGGGTTATTACTTGTTAGGAGAAATTTCTCAAGCTCAAGGGAATCGAGAAGAGGCTCAACGATGTTTCCAGAAAGCCCTCTATCTTCGACCCAATTACCGAGAAGCCTTGGTGCATCTGGTATTACTACGAGAAAGTCAAGGGGATATACAGGGGGCAGCAATTCTCAAAAATCGCATTCAACGATTAGATAATCTTTAAGGTTGACATTATGAAGTTTTACAAATCCATGACCATTGAATCCAAACTATTAGGACTCCTGGTATTTTCTGCTCTGATTATGGGGGTGGGAGCAGTTGTAACTTGGATAGGAATGTCGAAATTATATGCCGAAGTCAGACAAATGGCGGAACAGGATCTTTCTTTGATCCAAGATTTGATCTCAATGCAAGAAAACCAACTGGCACAAGTGCTTGATTTTGAAAAGGCTTATATTGCTGGTGTCAATAGCACCAATAATGCAGCGAATCAAGCGAATTTTAATCAATCTCGCACTAGCTTTTTAGATAATCAAAGTCGAGTTAGTATTGCCATTGAAGAAGCACAAAGTTTATTACAGAAGCAAATTAATACAGTTAATAGTCAATCGGATAAAGAGGATTTTCAATCCATTGCCCAAAACTTAAACGATTATCAACAAACTTATATTTTCTATAATAACCAAGCAGAACAAGTGTTTGGATTAATTAATAATAATGAAATTCCTGCGGCTAAAAATGCGGCGGTTAAGGTTCAACCTTTACAAGAAGAACTAAAACAGGGTAATACTGAACTCTTACAACAAGTAGTGGGCTTATCCCAAGCGGCTGCTCATGTGGCTAAACAACATCAACAAAATACGGTTAATATTGTTTCTTTTACGTTCATTATTAGTATTATTACGATTTTAAGTTTAGGATACTGGATTACTCGTACCATTACCCGCTCTTTAGGACAAGCGGTTGAGTTGGCGGAAGAGGTTTCTAATGGTAATCTAACGGGAGAAGTGCAAGTCATTTCTGATGATGAAATTGGACAACTCTTAGAAGCATTAAAAATCATGATTCATAACCTGAATTCTTTGATTTCTAAAGTCCAACAATCAGGCATTGCCATTACCAGTTCCACCACTCAAATGGCCGCGTCTCGCAAAGAATTAGAAGCCACTTTAACGGAACAAATTGCTTCGACCAATGAGGTAACCACCACGGCCCAAGAAATTGCGAATACCTCGGAAGAATTAGTTAATACAATGGAACAAATTACGGAACTTTCTCAAAGCACCGCTATGGCTGCCAATCAAGGTCAAGATGATTTGGGAAGAATGGAAACTACCATGCGTCAATTAGCAGAAGCAACCACGTCTATTGCCTCTAAACTAGGGATTATGAGTGAAAAAGCTCACAATATTAATAGTGTGGTTCTCACCATTACAAAAGTGGCTGATCAAACGAATTTGTTATCCTTAAATGCAGCCATTGAAGCGGAAAAAGCAGGAGAATATGGTGCCGGTTTTGCGGTGGTAGCTAGAGAAATTCGTCGTTTAGCTGACCAAACTGCGGTGGCTACTTTAGAGATTGAACAGATGGTGAAAGAGATGCAATCGGCGGTTTCAACAGGGGTTATGGAAATGGATAAATTCAATAAAGAAGTGAGTAGTAGTGTACAAGATGTAGGCAATATTAGTCATCAAATTGCTCAAGTCATTGAACAGGTACAAAGTATTACCCCTCGCTTTGAATTGGTGAGTAAAAGTATGGAAGAACAATCTCGCAGCGCCCAACATATTCGTGAAGCAATGGAACAGTTGAGTGAAGGGTCAGAACAAACTGCTTATTCTTTACACGATACTCATCTTGTCTTAGAAAGATTGAATGATGCAGCCCAAAGTTTACAAACAGAAATTTCAGTCTTTAAAGTAAAAGATTAGACCTAGAAATGTTTAAGGTTATTATGAACTGATGATGACACTAAGCAGTTTAAGGATTAAGAAATGGTTGCGATTTATGATGTGAGTTTATCATTTCTTGATCACCCATTTCCATAAATAAACTGCTATAGTAATCAAAAATTTTATGTTGGGAAACTGTAAATTAGAGAGGGCAAATTCTACTAGATTTTTTTGACTATTCATAATACTCATTTATTTCATTAAATACTTTAGTCCATATCGTGTAATATTTCTATCTAGTTTCTTTACCCAAACAATTTGACATAAAATTGAATCAACTCCCTTCATCTTCAAACTACACAATTGACCAATAGACAGTTTTTCTTCACCAATAATCACTAAACCACAACCGCCAAAAGAATCATCAATAATCATCCCTTTTAAAGATTGTTTCATCTCCTGAATATCAATGATCAGTTCAACTGAAGACCCTTGACTATTATAATAACGTTGATTTTTTCTTTGATTACATAAGGAAAATAAGGTTTGATTGGAGTTTTCTTCAGTGGATAATGAATAAGACATAATTAATACTATTATTAGGGATAGTACAATTATCTACAATCGTTTTTAATGTGACAATTAGGAAAATCACGGATAATTTGTTATGTAGATTACAATTTATCCCCAATAGGGAGTTAATAATTTCTATCTTGACAAGTTAATTCGTTTACTCAATAATTACCATTGTATATATACTTAAAAAAAAACATGGATTTAGTTCGGATTATTTGTGCCATTATTCTTCCTCCGTTGGGTGTTTTCTTGCAAGTGGGTATCGGTCCCCAATTCTGGATTAACATTTTATTGACATTGTTGGGTTACATTCCTGGTATTGTTCACGCTGTTTGGGTTATCGCTAAGAAATAGTTGATCCTTGACCTTAAAACGATAATCATATTTTTGGGGACAAGTTTATTCTTTGAACTTGTCTCTTTTATTTAGTAAACTCAAGAACTTAATCAAATTAGCTACAATAAAGCTTGATTGTCTGACTGGGGCAATAGAGGGGGTACCGTGTCATTGTTACTAAATCATCGTTATCAAGTCCTGGAAAGTTTGGGTAAAGGGGGGTTTGGAGAGACATTCCTGGCCATTGATACCCATATGCCTTCAGAAAGAAAATGTGTTATCAAACAACTTAAACCGGCGGTTCAGTCTCCTGTAATTCCTGATTGGTTAAAAGAAAGATTTGCTAAAGAAGCAGCGATTCTAGAAGAATTAGGGGAAAAACACCCTCAAATTCCCACCCTATACGCCTATTTTTCAGAAGGTGGCGATTTTTACTTAGTACAGGAATGGATCGAAGGAGAAACCTTAACCCAAATTCATCAACGACAAGGCAACTTATCCCCTAACCAAGTTCAAGAGATATTAACTGGTATTCTACCCATTCTTGACTATATCCATAGTCGTTACATTATTCACCGTGACATTAAACCAGATAATATTATCATTCGTAGTGACGATAAAAAACCGGTTCTAATTGATTTTGGGATTGTTAAAGAAACGGTTGCTACTCTGGTGAATGCTAACGGTAATACGCCCTATTCTGTTGGACTGGGAACCCCTGGTTATATGGCTTCAGAACAAGCGGCCGGTCGTCCCATTATTTCCAGTGATTTATACAGTTTGGGACTGACTGCCATCTTTTTACTCACAGGAAAAACCCCCCAATATTTAGCTAGTGATCCTAATACGGGAGAAGTTTTATGGCGAAAAGAAGCCCCCGAAATTAAGTCTAATTTAGGAACTGTGATCGATCGCGCTGTTCGTTTTCATCCCCGCGATCGCTTTTCGACAGTCCAGGAAATGTTAGAGGCCCTGCAAGCGTCTCACACAGTCCCTACCGCAGCTACCATCGCTATTGGCGAACAAAATTTATCTTTAAAGACTGATTCCTCTCAACCCCTTACCAACCCAGAAGAAAGGGAAAGTCAAACCCCTTGGGCTTTATTGGCATTGGGTTCGTTTTTAGCTGCCAGTGCTATTATTGGAGGATTAATGTTGGGGATCGTTTTAGGGACAAAACAGCGATCGCAGCCTACGGTTTCCCCTTCTGCTTCACCTGAGTCGCCCGAACCTTCACAGCGTCCTCAACCAGAGTTTTCTCAACCAAAACCCCGTCGACCCGTTCGGCGTTCGGTGGGTTCTCAGTCGTCTCCAACTCCAGAAACCACTTCTCCCTCAACTCCAACCTCAGAACCTTCTCCTACCCCAGAAGAGAAACCTCCCTCAAGTTCAACCTCAGAACCTTCTCCTACCCCAGAGGCAAAACCCCCTGCAAAGTCTGAAACAGAATCTTCTCCTACCCCAGAGGCAAAACCCTCTGCCAAGCCTGACACAGAACCGTCTCCTAATTTAACGCCTATTCCAGAACCCACTAAAGTCGTTCCTATTCCTGTCGAACCTCCTCCCCAGGTATCTCAACCGAAGGAAAACACGGGTAATAATCCATCAGAACCTTCTTTGGTGATTCCAGATATTCCCCTCGAACCTGAGGAAAAACAGTCTTCTCTACAAGAGGAAAATAAATACAACATCCAAAAATACTTTGACTCTGACAGAAAACAAAATCAATCTAACCTTAAACAATATTTTGATTCTGACAGATAAGACAAGGGTTAAATTTCTTCAACTTCCAATTTAGCCGAGGTAACCGCCCCAAACGCAAAGGCAAAAACGATGGGCATAGGATTCTTCAGAAGATAACTTAAAACAACGGATATAATTGAGATTAAAATAGCTGAGGTTAACCAAGTTTTCTCCTCAGTACAAAATCCTTTCGTTGCTTTGATTAAATACAATACTTCAGAGGGAATAGGTTCAGGCATAACTGCTCCGGGAGGAAACGCCCAGTAGTGATTATAACGCTCCCGAAATAAATCAGTCCATCCATTTTCGTCACACCATTCTTGTATCCATTCATCTCTGAAATGTTTCATAATTCTTTTAGATTGCCTCAATTGACGACTAAATATTTCTCTATAAGTTAATCTGTGTTTAGCCATACTTATCATTTATATTAGCAAAACCATTTTGAGTGGCTAGGTAACTTAATAAATCTTAATTGACAAATCTTAAGTATATATGCTTAGGATTTTATCTTCTGTACAAATGGCCTTTAATTTTTGATCCCAAAGTTCACAAGGGAGTTGAGACAATAGGGCAAATTCAAAGATAATACCAATAGTAGGAATAGAAGACCATTGAGGAGAATTTAAGAGGCGATCATAAAATCCTCCACCGTACCCTAAACGATATCCTTTGTAATCACAAGCCACTGCAGGAACCAAAATTAAATCAACAGTTTCAGCCGTTATAATAGGCGCATTAGGAGAAGGTTCTAAAATCCCATATTTTCCCGTTATCAGGGGATCGTTGGGTTGCCAAGAATGCCAAATTAATGACTTTCCTACACAACGAGAAAATCCCCAGTTATGTTCCGTTGAAAACAAGCTAGTGATGTCTGGTTCTTGACGAATGGGAAAATAAGCAAGGATAGTTTTAGCTTCTTTGAATAAAAAATATTGGTGCAGATTTTTACAAATTTTTCGGTTTTTTTCTTCCCAATCTTCTTTTAAGAGACTTTCTCTTTTTTTAATTATTTTCTTTCTTAATTCATTTTTTAAAATTCGTTGCTTCATTTTAAATTGAGTTTATATAAGTTGATAGGGTAGGGGTTGACTGTAGTTAACCCCTATGTCATTTATCTTAGAGATTAAGCATTATTTATATTATTACGAAAATCAGCCATATCCGCATAAATTTTCCGCGCCCGATTGACTCCCCCCAAAGGTCGATATTCTTCTAAACAATTCCAGGGTGAAAACGACTGTTTTTCATCCATTTTAATCCGATCTTGACTATTGAACTCCTGTTGAAAAATTCTTAAGGTTGCTACTTTAATAAAAGGGGATTCTTTTTCATCCCATAACTCCGTCGGATCTTCAATAGGCATTTTTTTAACATCGGTTTGTAGTTGAATACAGAAGTCGAAATAAGCATCTTTTTCAGCTAAATGTTTCGTCATGGCTTCTCGTAAATAATTTGTTTGATCCTCTGCAGTCTCCCTATCGAATTTTTTACCTTCAATATGAGGAAAAACAGCATATTTCATAGCCGTATTTCCAAATTTATAAGGGGTTGCACTCCAATAGTTTGCTTCTAAAGGACTCGACATAACTTGACTTCGGACACCGTTTAGTAAAGGAAGAGAATAAGCGATCGCTTCGTAAGATGCTTTTAGCTTATCAGGGATCTGTTTAGGGGTTCCATCAGGATTTATGATAATTTTTCCATCTCTAATGCCATTAACAATAGGAAAAAAATCTAAATATGATTTGGCATCTTTTAGAAAAAAAATAGGAGTATTAACTGCAATAAAATCTTGTTCATTTGGAGCTGAATTTTCAGACGCTTTACACCCTTCAACCCCTAGTAATTTAATGGAAATACCGCGAATATCTCCTATCATATCCGATTGAAATGTTCCATCTTCAGAAAACCCACTACCATTAGAAAAGCGAACCCACATAGGATAAGTTTTCGAGTTAGAAAAAATTCCAACTTTGAATTGATCGGACATATTTTTCTCAATAATAAACTCTCCTTCAACATAACCATGACTTTTGGGATGTTGGGTTCTGGGAGTCGGAGAAAATTCATAATCCCTCATCAAAAATTCAAAGATTTTGACTAACTCTTCAATGGTTTGTTGTTCATCTTCAGGAAAGCATTCTTGGCCCAGTTGTAACATAATTACCTCTGACTTTTAATTAACTTTTTCCCTTTATAACTAAATTCCTAGTTATTTCTCTTATTTTTAACAATAAAAACCATTTTCTTGTTAATCATTATTAAATTGCCACTCCTGAACCCCTAACTCACCCTATGTTAAGTTTTGCTACGTTCGGCAGTTAAGTGACAATATAACTGTATAGTAATAAATTGAAATAGAAATAACAGCAGTAGTTTGATGGCTGAGGACAGAGAGCGTAATTTTCGTCTAAAGTCTAACGTCTGACTGTTAATAAGAGGTATTGATCATGAGTAATAACTTAGCCCTCAAGCTTCGGGAAGGAACCAGTCATTCTCACACTTTGGCAGAGAATACCGCCTTTACCAAGTGTTTTCTCAAGGGTATCGTAGAAAGAGAACCCTTTCGTAAACTTTTAGCTGACTTTTATTTCTTATATTCTACCCTAGAAGAAGAATTAGAACGCCATAAAGACGATCCCATTATTAGTAAGATTTATTTTCCTGAATTAAACCGCAAACAAAACTTAGTAAAAGACCTAGAATATTACTATGGAGAAAATTGGGCAGCCGATATTTTTCCATCAGTAGCAGGTCAAACCTATGTAGCAAGAATTCGGGAAGTTTCTCAGACTGAACCCGCTTTATTAGTTGCCCATTCTTATGTTCGTTATATGGGTGATTTATCGGGTGGACAAAGCTTAAAAAACATTGCTCGTTCAGCCTTAGAATTACCGGTAGATCAAGGAACTCAATTTTATGAATTTGAGGAAATTTCTACCGCAGAAGCCAGACGGGAATTCAAAGGAAAATATCGTGACGGTTTAAACGCTTTACCTATCGATGAAGCCTTAGAACAAAAGATTGTTGATGAGGCAAATCATGCCTTTAAATTAAACCGTGATGTAGTGCATGAATTAGAAGCTGATGTTAAAGAAGCTATCGGTGATCATGTGTTTGAATTAATCACTCGTCAGGCCATTCCTGGGGCAACCGAACATCCTCATGGTCATGGTCATCCTCATAACGTAGCTATTGCAGAATAAAGCTGTCAATCCTGTTATTACTAAGGGGAAAATGTCAGACAATAAAAAACTAAGTTGCTATTTTATTGAACTGACTTCCCCTTTTTCTATGATCTATCCTACCTGATTTTTAAACCATTGAGAGGCTAATTAAGACTATGAACTTAACAGCTAAAACCATAGAATTTGATCAAGATTTAATCAAAAAATACGATAAATCTTTACCTAGATATACCAGTTACCCTCCCGCAACAGAACTAAAAACAAAGGTAGGAGAAACTGAATTTAGAGCAGGAATTGCAGCAGGAAATCATAAAAACACACCCCTTTCTCTCTATTGCCATATTCCTTTTTGTGAAACTGCTTGCTATTTTTGTGGTTGTAATACAATCATTACAGGGAATAAAAAAGTTGCGCCTCCTTACTTAGAATATTTAATTAAAGATATTGAAAGAACCGCCGAATTAATTTCCCCTAATCGTTCTGTTAATCAAATTCACTGGGGTGGTGGAACTCCAAATTACTTAAATCAATCCCAAATTGATCAGTTATTTAACACCTTAGTTAAAAACTTTAATATTGATAAAGATGCCGAAATATCCATTGAAGTTAATCCTAGATATCTTGATCGTAATTTAGTCTTTTTCTTGAGAAATTTAGGATTTAATCGTATTAGTTTTGGGATTCAAGATTTTGACCCCAAAGTACAGAATGTTATTAACCGTGTTCAACCAGAAGAAATGTTATTTAACGTTATGGGTTGGATGCGAGAAGCTGAGTTTGAAAGTGTTAATGTTGACCTCATTTATGGACTACCTTATCAAAATCGACATACCTTTAAAAAGACCGTTCAAAAGACCATAGACTTAGATCCCGATCGCATTGCTGTATTTAACTTTGCTTATATTCCTTGGATTAAACCAGCACAAAAAAATCTACCTGTTGATGAACTTCCTAATGCGTCAGAAAAGTTAGCTATTTTACAAATGACCATCGAAGAATTCAACAATAATGATTATTTATTCATTGGAATGGATCACTTTGCCAAACCTAATGATGAGTTAGCGATCGCTCAATCTCAAGGAGATTTACATCGTAATTTTCAAGGATACACCACTAAACCAGAATCGGATCTTTTGGCCTTTGGTATGACATCAATTAGTATGTTACACGATGTTTATGTGCAAAATCATAAGAAGATCAAAGACTACTATAATGTTTTAGATGAGGGACATTTACCTATCGAAAAAGGTGTAACATTGAGTAAAGATGATATTATTCGTCGCGCTGTGATTATGGAATTAATGTGTCAATCTCAACTCTATAAAAATCGAATTGAAGAGAAATATAATCTTCATTTTGATCTTGATTTTGACGAATATTTTGCTCAAGAATTAATCGATCTTAAACCCTTAGAAGCTGATGGATTAATTCATTTACATAGCGATCGCCTAGAAGTCACTAATACTGGCCGCTGGTTAATCAGAAATATTGCTGCAGTATTCGATCCTTATCTCAAAGGACGGAAAGAACAGTCTTTTTCTAAGGCTATTTAATAGAGAGTTTGGGGGTTAATTACCCCCAAGTTCCAACTTTATATATTACTATTAATTGATAAGATTTTGTCTCATACTAAATTATCGAAAGTTATTAGAGACTTAAGTATTCATTGCGAGGGGTAATATAAACAATAGGCTTTGATTTTTCTTAAAAATACCCCGAAGCAATCTCTGAAATGCTATATTGAAACTAGCTTAGTAATTCTTTTAGATATAATGAGGAATAAATCTTTGATATGGGTAATTCCCCTTAATATGAGAGTTGAGATATTTTCCTATATTAGAAGTAGTCAGCATAGTTTGAAAAATAGACTCAGGAACTTGAAAATAGGTATAAATAGAACCAGATTTATAATCAATTTTCAGAATTTTTACTGTAACATCATAACCAATGGCTTGAATATGAGAAAAACTTGAACAGGGTAAATGTTCAATGAGAATCATCTCAATCTTATCTAAGTGTTGTCTTTGAGCAAAAGGTAAAAAAGTGTGATTTAAAGTTCCTACAGTCATGACTTAAGATTTGAGTAATGTTTAGATCAACAAAAAGTGAAACCTATTTTATTTACATTTAGTCTTAAATATTGAGAGAAGACCTCCTTATTTTTTAGTAATTCCTCTTTTGATTGGTTTAAGTATTAAGTATATTAACTGAGAAGATAACAAAACAGAGGTCTTTAAGGAATTTTATAAATCTTAAAACAATAGTTATAATAATACATTAAAGCAAAATTCTCTTCTAATATCTTAGTAAAAGAATTTGTTCATTTTTTCCTTTTGAGTTAAACATTATGAATATTCATTCTATTAACCATGAACCCATTGAAGGAACTGATAACGTTTTAACAACTATGGTTATTCATCAAGTTTCGTCTCAATGTATTTTAGCTAGATTATTGATTGATGTATTAGGAAAACCAGGAATTGATAATGATCTGGAAATGATGGGAACTGGTGATAGTTGGACAATTATGTGGACTCAACCCTTAGCTATTATAGAAAAGACTCAAGTATTAATTACAAAAGCGATTAGTTAAAATACTAAAAAAAGTTAAAACTTTCAATATCAATTATTGTCGTTTATAAAAAAAGCAAAAAAGTTATACCAAGAGTATAAAAATCGAAAAAATAGGTAAAAAAAGAGGTAATTATTATGACATTAACTAGAGATTATCGTGAAACAGTTAATAACCGAGTCAAACAAGATCCTGAATTGGCTAAAACTTTGCTTGATGAAGCGACATCTCTTTTTCTTAATGGGGAACCAGAAACGGCTAGACTGATATTAAGAGATTTGGTAAATTCAACGATAGGATTTGAAGAACTAGCCATCCAAACGTCTAAATCTAGCAAAAGTCTTCATCGAATGCTATCAGCTAAAGGTAATCCTAGCATGGATAATTTAACCGCTATTTATGCTGTTTTACGTAAAGAACTAAATGTAAATATTGGAGTGACAGTAACGGAAAATTCTGAAAAACAAAACCAGTTATCTTTTAGATAAGAAAATCATTCTTAACTTTAACTACTTCTGCGATTGTGAAAGTTGATGTATAAAGGGTAATATAACCTGATTCTGCTGCTTCTATAATATTTTTACATTCTTGAAATTTATCAGGTTCTTGACTTAAAAAGCCAATAAAAATACATGAGTCGCAATAGTGTTGTTATTGAGAAGCTTTCTTTTTCAATTTTCTCCTCTCATCATATTCAAAATGTTAGCAACAGACAAAGAATCAGAGGGTTCAGGTAAAAGTTTAATTTCCTGAACCTGAATGTTAATTTTTTCGCCATGTAAATATTCTCGAATTAATCCGAATACATACACTCTTTTACCCAAAGCATTTCTAGCAGTTTCTAACAGTTCATCAGGTAAAAAACAAGGAATAATCTTATTTTCAATTTGACCACGAATGCCAATTTTATGACGACCAGCTATACTAATAGAGACTAATTTTCCTTCAATTGCACCATAATACTGATGAAAGCGTTTAATAATTTCATCAATATTAACTGATAAATTTTTAGTAACATTAAATCTCCAATCTTGAGGAGAAAATCCGATTTCCGCAAAATCGTTAGGATCAATTAATTCACTAAAAACTCTTGCTTTTTTCAATGAAATATCATTAAAATATTTAGGACGTATTGGGTTATCTTTGATAACGTCTAGTCCCGATTGAAAGGCTTTAATAATTTCTTGAGGTCTATCTATCTCCACATCCTCTTTGACAATAGAAGCTTCTACTGTTAAACAAATGCTTCCCTGTCTAACTTCTGAAATAGACCATTCTACCCCTTCTTTTCCTGTATCAGATATCTCTTTATCAATCTCAGATAAAACAGTTGAAAAGCTGTCTAGAACTTGTTGAAATTTCTTGAATGGAAAATCAGGGCCATTAATATTAATGGTCAACTGAGTGGTCTCATTTTTATCTGTTTGGATGGGGTTGCTTGCCATTTTTTACAACCTCAACACGAATTGCACTCTTGTCAAGAGTCTTTTTGTACTATTTTGTTAGTATACCATAAATATATCACTAAATTTATCGGTAGTGACAGAAGTTTAATATAGATTAAGCGTCCCTCAAAAACAGCAAAAGAAGACTGTTATCATAACAATCTTCTCCCTGTATCAGTTATTGAGGATCTAGCTTCAACACCGCCATAAATGCCTCTTGAGGAACGTCTACCGTCCCGATCGCTTTCATCCGTTTCTTACCCTTAGCTTGCTTTTGTAGTAGTTTCTTCTTACGGGAAATATCTCCCCCGTAACACTTTGCTAACACATCTTTACGTAAAGCGGGTATATGTTCACTAGCGATCACTTTAGAACCGATCGCAGCTTGAATAGGAACCTTAAACTGATGACGGGGGATCAACTCTTTTAACTTCTCGGTCAAAGCGCGACCCACATAATACGCCTTATCACGATGGACGATCATGGCCAACGCATCAACACTGTCTCCATTGACGAGAATATCCAATTTTACCAGGGGATTTTCCCGATAACCGATCAATTGATACTCCATACTAGCGTAACCCCGCGATCGCGATTTCAGTTGGTCAAAAAAGTCCGTCACCACCTCTGCTAAAGGTAACTCGTAGATCAACGAGGTTCTTGAAAGGGTAAAGTAGCGCATATCCTTGAACACTCCTCGACGACTTTGACACAACTCCATCAAAGTTCCTACATAGGTTTCAGGGGTGATCATTTCTACTTGGATATAAGGTTCTTCCACCTTTTCTCGTTCTTGGGGGGATGGCAATAAACTAGGGTTATCCACTTGTAATACTTCCCCATCTACCGTAGTAACGCGATAAATTACAGAAGGAGCAGTGGTAATTAAATCTAGATTATACTCCCGTTCTAAGCGTTCTTGAACAATTTCCATATGCAGTAACCCCAAAAACCCACAACGGAAACCAAACCCCATCGCGCTAGAGGTTTCTGGTTCGTAGGAAAGGGCTGCGTCGTTGAGTTTGAGGCGGTTTAATGCCTCTCGTAAATCTTCGTATTGATCCGCATCTGTGGGGAATAGACCACAAAAGACCATCGGTTTTGCTTCCGTGTAACCCGGTAAAGGTTCTTGGGCTTGCGCTTCTGCTAGGGTAATGGTATCCCCCACCCGTGCATCTTCTACCGCTTTGATGGCTGCAGCCAAGTAACCCACTTCCCCTGCATGAAGGGAATCTACTTGTATTTGACTGGGAGATAACACCCCTAACTCATCGATGTCGTATTCCTTTCCAGAAGCCATCAAACGGACGCGATCGCCAGTGTTTACCGTTCCATCCATGACCCGAAAATAGACAATCACACCGCGATAGGGATCATAGTAACTGTCAAAAATCAAAGCCCGTAAAGGTTTATCCACCGTATCTGTCGGAGGGGGAACCAAATGCACAATCGATTCTAAAATTTCATCAACCCCGATCCCAGCTTTGGCTGAAGCTTTAATAATATCGGTACAATCTAACCCCACTACTTCCTCTATTTCATTGGCCACCCGTTCCGGTTCTGATCCAGGGAGGTCAATTTTATTGAGAATAGGAATAATTTCTAAGTTATTTTCTAAGGCCAGATAGACATTGGCCAGGGTTTGCGCCTCTACCCCTTGGGAAGAATCTACCACCAATAAGGCTCCTTCACAAGCAGCTAAAGAACGGGACACCTCATAAGAAAAGTCCACGTGGCCAGGGGTATCAATGAGGTTGAGAACGTAGTCTTTCCCGTCTTTGGAACGATAGTTCATTCTAGCCGCTTGGAGTTTAATGGTAATGCCCCGTTCCCGTTCCAAGTCCATATTATCGAGGAATTGCTCTTTCATTTGCCGTTGGGCAACGGTTTCAGTCATTTGTAGCATTCGATCGGCCAAGGTTGATTTACCATGATCGATGTGAGCGATGATACAAAAGTTACGAATACGAGAAACAGGAACGTCGGTCATAGAATCTGTGGATGGGGTAAGTTTACGGAAATTGGCCTTTTATTAGTGTAAGATTTTTTCTCTTTATTTACCACCAATCAAGGAACTACAACAACTACAGCAGTTTAGTATGGGACTAGAAGTTAAGGGTTGAGGCAGAAGATAGGTGTTAGATGTCTTTGTTAATGTCTTCATCTGAAAACTGCTGTTACAATTAGATTTAGTTACAAAACTTCACACATTAATTATCAGGCCATGAATGATCGTAAGAAACGTATTCTAGAACACTTAAAACAGAGTACCAACGGGACCCAATATATTGCACCTAACAAGACTTCTGAACCAACTCCACCCCCTACCCCCATACCAGAAGCCAAACCAGAACCAAAGCCAGTGTCAAAACCGAGTCTTAAAGGTGATCGTAAGCAAAAAATTATGGGTCATGTCAACCGAAGTAGCGAAAGCTTTGGCAGTTTCTCTTTGAAAGATGATAGCAAGAAAAAGAAAATTGAGGAGCATATCCGCAAAAGTTTAAGTTAAGAACTTGCGTAGGGATAATTCATTAATTGTCCCTACTCACTTCTATAATTTCTGTATATTCAAATTCATTGGGACTTTGTTGAACTAAAGGATAATCAACACCATTGAGAGAAATGATATCTTTTTCGCAGTCAGGTTTAGGGGAATAATAGACCAAAACATATTCTTTTCCAATATAATCATTGGTTTCTTCTTGAACTTCGCCACGCCATTGCGTTTTTGTGACTAAAATAATCAATTGATTGGCTAATTTAGGGATTGATTTTGCGACTTGTCTGCGATAAATTTCATCTAAACTACCAAAAGGAGAGTCCATAACAATCGGAAAGGTACTACTATCGGGTCCCATTAACGTATTTTTATGACTCCAGTTTCTCACACTATCAATAATTCCTCCAATAAAAGAAAGGCTTAATATTTGATTTTCTCCCGTTGAGGCTGCTACAGGAACCGCTATTCCTGATGTATTTTCAATCAAGTTTAATTCATAATTTTGGGTAAGGCGAGGAATATAAGGGGTAAAGGAAATAGAACTAAAAATAGATTGGACTCGTTTTTCTAGGGAGAGACGAAACTGTTTTTCGAGGCGACTTCTAACTTCAATTAATCGTTCTCTTGCGTCTTTTGCTGCTTCAGTTCTTCTTTTAGCTAAAATTTGCTTTTCTTCTTTCAGTTTTTGTTTCGTGATCTCTTTATCTAAAGTTTCTATTTGTTTTTCAATGGTGATTAATTGTTGTTCAATTCCTCCTTGTTCCAGTTGTAAGGTTCGTATTTTTTGATTTATTTTATCTAAACTTTCTTGAAGGTTTCTAATATCTGCATCAGGATAATGACGGAACTTTTGATTAATGTCATCTAATTCTATTTCAACCCTAGATAACTCGAGTCGAGATTGTTCAAGTTTTGCTTGTTTTTCATCAACATTTTCCCAGAAATTAATTACTTTTTGTTCTATTTCATTACCTTGGGATTCTAAACGAATAGCAGACTCTTCTATGGCGGCTATTCCTGCTTTATTCATCCATTGTTGAACCTGTTCATAATAAGCATTTCCTTCAATTAATTCTTGACCACAAATACAGGTTTGACGGGTTAATAACTGTTGTACAAATTGTTGTTTGATTCCACTGGGTAATTCTCCCCGTTGACGTAGGTCACTAATAATAGTGTTAAATTTAGGAATAATCTGACTCAAAAAAATTAAGTAACCTTGATTAGAAATACATTGCTTGAGTTGTTGTTTTAATTCTCTAATTTCATTTTTTAACTTTATTTCTTGTTTTTTTAACTTTATTTTAAGCTCTTTTATCTGTTCATTATTACTTAAATTTATCAGCTTTTGGGAGATTGCTTTTTGCTCTAATTCTTGAGTGTCTATTGATTCTATTATCTTTTCTTTTTTTTGTTGTAGATTATCTTTTTCTTGGTCTAATTTGCTTTTTTCTCTGAGCTTTTTTTTGATGTTAATATCTCCAATCGCTTTAAGTTCTTCTTCTAAAGTTTTTTCTGCTTTTTTCAGATGGTCAATGGAACGATCTAATACTTTTACCCCTAACAACTCTTTGGTATCTTCCGCAATACGACTTTTATCATTACTGCGAAAAATATGATCAATATGTTCCCCATCAAAAAAGAAGTATTGATGTAGACTTTCTGGTAAAATACGGTTAATAATATCATCCGGTTGTTGTAAAGGAGGATACCAACGACCATCCTCTCCTGCGACTAACATAAAAAACTGATTTTTGCTATATTGAATCGTTCCATTGGTATCTAAACAAGCATAACATTTTCGTTTAACTTGATACTGTTTATGTTCATGTTCAAAAGAAATTTCCACCCAACATTCCACTGATGTTCCTATATCAGCTTGCATAATTGCCCGCTTATTAATTAATAGTTCAGAAGCGGTAAAAGCAGCCGTAAACTTTTCATATAAAACCCAAGTAAACGCATTTAATAAAGTGGTTTTCCCTGATCCATTATTACCATGAACGATGGTGGTATTTTGTTCACCAACTGCTAGATAAATCTCTGGTGTTTTACCATAAAATTGTCTAAAATTACATAATTTAATAGCTAATAATTTCATTGAATCACCTCTTTAATAATTTGAACGATATCATCATTAATATTCCGAGGCGATCGCTGTGATAATTTACTTTTTTCTAACGATAAAACTCGTTCAATAATCTTATATATTTCAGGGGGTGCAGTGGTAATGGGTTGTTGAACTTGACTAACATTAACATCTTCATTCATGGGAAGTCATTGTGGCTTGATGCTTTTGATATCCCTCAATTATAAGCTGTTAAGCATCTAAATTGCTAGATGAGACTGAAGGGGAGACGGGGGGAAGGGGAGACGGGGAGAGGGTTTAGTCATTAGTAGCTAAACTTAATAATGTGCTGTTTAAATGCGAAACAACTTACCGAAAAAACACTACTCGGTTGACGAAATAACCGAGTAGTAAAATTCCTTAACTTCGCCAAATTTTTTCTAACACTTTTGAGGCTTGAATATCCCCTAAATTATAGGTTGGTGATTGAATGGCAATAAAGCGATCGTCATCACTTGGAAGTCGTTTCTTGGGGTCGGTTTTACCAAATAAAGCCACCGTATAGGTTCCCACTGCTACCCCTAACTGTAACGGCGGACTATCGGTACAAATCATTAAATTAGCCCCTGCAATGATAGCAGCTAATTTACCAATGTCCCCAGGTTGTATCACCTTTAAATTAGAACAACTATTCAGCAAAGGAATAACCCATGTTTCATCCCCATTACCCTGTAATAAAACAATGGAGAGTGAGGGTTGTTTTTCCTGAATTCTATTGATGATATTACTCCACTGAGGTATGGGATAGGACTCACTAGCCCCCCCGTAGATTACAATATAACCACTCTCCTCAAGTAACAAGCGTTTTTGTTCAGCTTCGGCCCAAGCGATATCATCTTTCGGTACTCCTATTTTCAGAGAAGGACAAGGGGATTGAACTCCTAACCCTTGCATGAGATCATGGTACATCTCGGCTGCGTATTGTTCTGTTTTTTGGGGAACTGGTTTAGAAACTAACCAACGGGGTTGGGTTTCATAACCAACGGTTAACGGAATACCATTCAACCAGAGTAATAAGCGGATACTCCAGCGTTTTTCTAAGGTTAAGGCCAGATCGTATTCGCGATCGCGGATAATCCCTAATAAGTTTAAATAATCAGCCAATCCGTTGCGATCTTGATAGTCGAATAAGAGAACTTCGTGAACCTGAGGACACACCCGATAGGCGGCTTTTGCACGGGGTTCAACCAGGACATCAATAATAGCATTAGGATATTGAGTTTTGAGGTCTTCCAGGGTCGGAAAAAATAAAATTTGTTCGCTTATTCCCCCAGGAACCAGGGCTAATATTCGCATAGTTTCGATGTTTAAATGGGTAGAACGTTGGCTTAGTGACAGCACATCAGCTTAATTCTAAAGTACGAGTCCTCGAAATTGCTTTAATATTCAGAATTAATTATGAACTACAGGGAAGCTGACGGGTTAAACACTGTTCTAACCTGAGTTGGGGATAAAGAAACGGAGAAGTCATCAGCTAAAATTAAGATAAAACAGAAGTTCACAATGTGAACTCCTGAACCTTTTTCACTGACTTGTGGGTAAATTTCTTAATCAATGCTTATTTAACAAGAATGTCGAAAGAAGTCCCCGCCTAAAAATACTATCGAAATAACCATATTTTAGGCTTCGGCCGTGAGATCAGCCCAACGGTGGGGATGAATTGCGACCAACAAATAAACCGCCCAGCCTACGCAGATTATTGGCTGGAAACAAAATGTTAACAAGCTAATGTACTGGAAAATCATACTGTTTAACCAGAACCATCTACTCACGTCTTGCACCTTCAAACTTAATCCTAATTTTGCTTGAGGCAGGAGGATTAAAATTTAGCTAACCAATAAAATTGCTAGTAATACTGTGTTTATTGTCGTTGCTTCTTACCCTCAAGAAGATGAAAAGATAACAAAAATTTTACATTCCATCTTTTCAGAAATAAAAAAAGTAATTTATAATCAAACTATTAACAAAATAATTTACTTAATGACAACAACACCTAATTCTGAACCCACTTTAACCGATGTTATCCAAAAGTTAGACAAACTAACAGATAACGTTGAACACTTGACATCTGATGTTGAACACTTGACATCTGATGTTGAACACTTGACATCTAATGTTGAACACTTGACATCTGATGTTGAACAACTGTCATCAGAAATGAAGCGATTTGATGAACGTTTTTCTGACTATAGACAAGCAACACAATGGGTTGTTCAACTTGCATTTACTCTAATTGCTAGTGCTACTATCACTGTGATTATTACATCAGTTTTAAAATAATCACTCATTCCCTCAAATATAGCCAATTCCAGTATTTTAACTAAAAAAGTGACCAACTCTAAAATGTTATTAACAAATCAATTGCCTTGAATCTCTTTGCAGCAATAAAATTCATCAAGAATCAAACTGAAAACGTGCTAAATAATTATAATTTCCATACTGTTCTTGAGAAGCAAATAAATTTACCATCTTTATGTGTAACTACTGAGCAAGATTCAAACAAGAGTTAAAATCTTCAGCAATTTTACTATTTTTTTCAGTATATACTTTAGGGATAATAGTAATTATAACCTCTGTCAAGGTAGTTAATTCTACTCTAACCTGTTCCTAACCTCTATTTTTATTAAATTGTATCCTCTATCTTCTGTTATTGAGGAAATAATCCATTGTCATTCCATCCTAGATCATGTCGTAATGAAAGGGAAGTAGAGAGTAAACTAATTGTTCAATATTTACTCCCCAAATTAGGGTATTCTCCTGATAATTGGCACCAAGAAGTTATCTATGGAAATATTCGCATAGATTTTTTAACGGTTGCTGTTAAAAAAATGAAGAATTTTTCTTCTTGTGTTGTCATTGAAGCAAAACATCCCCAAGAAAACTTAGATCATCATGTCCGTCGTTTAGGACATTATTTGATGAAAACGAAAAGTTTTTATGGGGTATTAACCAATGGTAAAGAATTCCGTATTTATCAGAGACAAAAAGATAAATTAAAGTTTATCTTTTGTTGTCAAGGTGAAAACATTGCTAATAATATAAGCAAAATTAATTCTTTAATTGGCAAGGAGAGTTTAAACGCAAAATCATCAACTTCTCAACCTCTTTCTGTTCCGAAAGTTTCTCAATCATCTATTAAGGAGTTAACTAAAAAATCTATGAAAGTTATTGCTGTTTATCATAATAAAGGTGGTGTTGGAAAAACAACCACAGTTGTTAACTTAGCTGCTGCTTTGAGTAAGAAAGGAAAGCGAGTTTTAGTTATTGATTTAGACAGTCAAGCAAATACTACATTTGCTACTGGGTTAGTTAAATTTGAAGATGAAGAATTTGATAATATTAAAGATTGTAATATTCTTCATGTTTTACAATCAGAAGACTTTTATAGTATTGAAGAAGTCGCTATAAAATCTCAATTTTCTAATCCTGAAATTCATGTAATTCCTTCTCATATTGAATTAATGCAATATGAAAATGAATTGAATCAAGTGGATTATAGTCGATTGATTTTAATTGATAAATTAGAAAAAGCCAAAAATAAATATGATATTGTTCTCATAGATACACCCCCCTCATTAAACTTTTTTGCTAGAATTGCTTTAATTGCTGCTGATTATTTAATCATTCCTTCTGATTTAAAACCTTTTGCTAATCAAGGCTTAATTAATGTCAAAGATTTTATTAAAAAAGTAGATGGTTTTAGACGACAAATCAGAAGAGAATCTATTTCCGTTTTAGGCATTCTTGCTTGTAAAATTTCCACCAATGCAAGATTTATACAAGCTACTCTGAGAAAACGCTTAGAAGTAATCCCTCAACGTTACGAAATTCCTATGATGGAAACAGTTATCTATGATAGGGATGACTTAGCTAAATGTGCTGAAAAAATGCAAATTGTGGGGGATATAGAAATCCCTGATCCTGTTTCAATTCTTGACTTTAAACCAGCTTCTAAATCAGCGCAAGAGTTTGAAATTTTAGCAGATGAAGTCTTAGAAAAAATAGGAGAATAACTATGAAATTATCAACATCATTGGTGTCCGTAAAAAGGATTAATTCATCCGTAGAACGTTCCCAATTCAGTGAAGATGAACTTGAAAGATCAGCACAAGCAATTTTAGAAGCAGAAGGAATTATTAATCCTATTATCTTAGAGAAAGAAAGCTTAGAATCTTATCAGGTTATTTCTGGAGATTTTGAATATTATGCTGCTGTAAGAGCAAGAGAAATTGATCCCAGAAAAGGAGAAATGATCAGTGCATTTATCATTGAAGATGAAAAAGAAGATGCTATCAAAATGCAGATAGAAATCTTTAAGAAATCTCATAAAAAATCACCAATCAATAGATCATTATCTGATAATTCAGATCAAAAACTTCTGAATATGGAATTTCGTTTAAATAATATTGAAGCGAGGTTTGAAAGACAACTAAATGATGTAAAAAATAATTACACAAATGAAATAGAAAAATTGAATAAACAGTTACTAGAAATTAAACAACGTCTTCCTGAACCTATCGATTGTTTAAAAGCATTAAATACTTTGAGTTTACCCTTGCTTACTTCTCATTTAAGTCGTATTAATGTAAAAACAAGTATTTTAGAAACACTGATTAATGAACGAGAAGAAAATGGAGAGTTTAAATCTTGTCGTGATGTGGTTAGTCGAGTTAAAGGATTAGGAGATAAAACAATGATTAAAATTATTGATCAATTTTCCAATTAATAATAATAGGGATATAATTATCTTGTATCCCTAAATTTTGGTATATAATAGTATAGGGAAAAGAATTTTTAGACAAGATAAAATAAGTTAGGATTCATAGTATCTTTTTCTTTATCTTTTCCCTATATTTCAGGTAATGGTATTACCTAAGTTGGGTCATTAATTTCTACTGATTCAACAGGAATCCCCCAAGTTGTGGGGTCAGATAGTTTCATTTTCTGACCATGCTTTCTAAATCGTTAGACTAGACTATACGGTATGATTTCTGGGAAGTTAGTCTAAACTCCAGTGAAAACTTTATAGAAAATTACCAAGGACTACCAATTAAGGTAAACCCACTCCAAAAATAAGGATGCTCAAAAGATTGATCCCCTAATGCTGTCAGTTGAGGGGGTAACGGTAAACGATTATCAGGAGTCACTAATTGACCGTTTTCGACATAAACCTCCCCCCTTAATAAGCTTAATTGAGCTTCTCGTATGGCTTTTGCTTTGAGGGGAACTCGATTTAATTGTTCATAAAAACGAGTCATTAACCCTAACGTTCCTTCATCGCTAACTTCCCAAAGACTACCCAAAACTGTTTTCACTTGTGCTAAAACCGCAGCACCCGCAAACCCTAATTCGGATTCGCGATCGCCTAATGCAGTACGACAAGCACTTAATACTAATAATTCGATTTGTGGATCACCAAAATTAAATTGTTTTAACTGGTCTAAGGTGAGTTGATCTTGCCAAAATTGAATATAAGAATTGCCTAATTGTCCCGTTTCAAAATTAGCATGGGTGGCTAAATGAATAATGCCAAATTGACCCGATTGATGGGCTTGTTTTAACCGATTAAGGGTAAACTTTTCGTTGAGAAACGAATCCCCTTGCCAAACACGTTCAGAAATCACCAATAATTCTAAAGGAACCGCCGGTAACGGATTTTGTTGGTTAAATTCCGATGCACCCATTGCTAACACACGCTGCTGAGTCATATCTTGATAGCGAGTATCACTCAACGCTAAACTCGGCATCATCCCCATGTTGTACTGTTCAATCAAAAACTGTTGACCATCATACAGTGCAGCCATCGGGACCGAACGCAACCCTTGGTCTACAATAAATACCAGAGTGTCAATCTCACTGGTGTTTAAGGGTTCTTGGAGCGGTTCGATAAACCATTGATACAGTTGTTGCGCCGGTTGACGATAAGCACTGGGACGACGGGGGTTAGTAATGGTACTTTGAAAGTCAGCAACGGTGGCCAGAACTTGTTCACGGGTTACCCCTGTAAGAGAACGACGAATAATCTTCCCCGATGCTGTCACTAACATCAATTCGAGTTGGTCTTCTGGGGAGGGTTGATTAACTTTTTCTTGGGGTTGTTTCTGTTGAGGAGAAGAGGTAAACGTCCATTGGGTTTGAGTTTGAGACTGTTGGGTTAAACGAGATTGAGGTCTGAAAAAGATATAAATTAAACCAGGTTTTAGCTTTGTTAGATTTTGGGCGTTTTGCAAGATAGTCTGAGTTTCTTCCAAGTTTAAAGAAGATGCGGGTTCGATCCCTAAATAATTGACAAAATCTGTGCTAAAACTTAGCTCAACGTTGCTCAACGTCGCTTCATCGCTGCTTAGGTTGCTACTTAAACCAGTGTTATTGGACGGTTGGGGAAACTCTGACGCATCGGAATAAACGTTGTTTAAGTTAACAACTATTTCTAACCCAGAATTGATCATCATTGATGAGGGTGGTGTCACCGAAGGGGGTGGAGTGATAGGAGGTGGTGTAATAGGGGGAGCAGGGGGAGTAGGGGGAGTAGGGGGAGTAGGGGGAGCAGGGGGAGCAGGGGGAGCAGGGGGAGTAGGGGGAGTAGGGGGAGTAGGGGGAGCAGGGGGAGGTTCGGGAGATTTAACTGTAATTTCAACATCATTGATCATAATGGTTGCATCGCCCTCAACCCCTCTGGTGTTGAGCATTTCTTGAGTAAATTGGTTAACTTGATTAGGATCAAACGTGATCCCATCAATGATCACTGTTCCTTCCACATCTCCATTGGTGGCTAAGGTTTCAATATTGATAGTTCCTCCCCTACCATTGGTGGATGAAGTGTTAATGGTTTCGACAGTGATAAGAGGAACGTTACCGTTAGAAGTTCCTTGGGAGTTGAGGGTGACAGACCCACCCCCAGAAGGAAAGGAGGTGTCAATGCTACCTAAGCGAATCTGACAACTGTTCATTAGTCGACAACCGGTTCCGATACGTTCAATGGTTAAGTCTCTTCCTGGGGCAATAATGGTGTCATCGGGACTCATTCTAAAGCTTCCCACCGCCACTCCATCGCTATTGGCCAGAAACATAATGCTTCCTGAACCGGGTTGAAAGGTTAGTGCATTGTCTAATAAGTTTTCAATGGTGATATTGTTCCTTGCTTCAAGGATGACGTTGGTGTCTCCCGATAACCCTTCTAATTCTGACTCGTAAATGATTGTTTCACGAGGGTTATCATTACCTAATATCTGTCCGATTTCACCGTTATTCCCTGCAAAGGTATCGTTTCCATCGGTTCCACTATCTTCAGAACCATTTCTAATAATAATATTTTCAGGATCTAACAATAGCGTACCAAACTCCCCATTAAACGCGCTGGTGTTGACGGTTCCCCGAAAAATCAACTCTTGTTTCCCTGAAACTTCCACTAACCCGCCGTTTCCGGAAGAAATACCCCCTTGACTGCTAATATCGCCGTAAAATCCTGTCACTTGTTCCGACCAAACAGTGATTTGACCCCCATTCCCTTCCTTCATCCCATCGCTGCGAAGGGTTGAACCAGAATCAATTAGGGTCCGTTGTGCGGTGGGAATGGTTTCTATTCCTCGATAGTCTCCTCCAATTCGTATGTTACCGCCACCGGTGGGGCCTGAGGCATCAATGTTCGCATCTATGGTCCCAATGCGATCGCCGATTAGGGTTATATTTCCCCCCACTTGAGAAGGGGAAACGGTGTTTACGTTTCCAGAAGTAATTAGGGTTCCTGATGGGATAGGAAGGTTAATATTTTCCTGGGTTAATTGAATGGTTTCGTTATGGTTGGTTGTAATATTTAAGTCTAAGGTTTGATTACCTTCTGTTAGTAATGTGGGTAAATCTTGAGGTTGAATCGTTAATAAGTCGGGGTTGGTTTTTCTGGGATCAATAATTTCTAAACTGATCAAACTTCCGGGTTGAGAAATTCTAATCCGATTGGTTCCGGGAATGGCTGCAATGGTAATATTTCCCTCAGGTGCGTTTAGGGTTCCGGTATTAATAATGGTGTCCCCGATGAGGGTTAAATCGTGACCTTCCGCAACGGATAAATGACCTGTGTTAATAATACTACCAGACTGGGCTAAATCAAAGGCAAATTGTGAGGGGTTTCCTGTTAATAAATGATAGTTATTTTCTCCTAACGCATTCAACCAATTATTATGATTAAATCCGATTCCTGTGGCGGTAGTAGCGGTAAAATCGCCGGGTAAATTAAGCTGCACATTGGGACCAAAAATAATCCCCGTCGGATTCATTAAAAATAGATTAGGGTTACCCCCTGTTATTTTAATTAATCCATTAATAATTGAGGGATCACCGCCAACCACACGGGTTAAAATATTACGAATTTGAGGATTGGCTAAAAAGTTAGCAATTTGCTCACGATTGAGTCCAAATTTTTCTAAACTATGGAACAGATTAGTCCCGTCTCCTGATAAGGTTCCTCCTTCAATATTGAATTGATTTCCATCTTGATTAACAATGGTTCCTGTCCCATCATTAGCGGGGGTAATTGATTGTCCAAAAGTGGGCTTTACTTTGGTTAAAAATATGATTATTAAGAATAAATACTTGGTTGATTTTGTTAACTTCATTTCTATTTCACTCCTAACATAACAGTCTAAAATTAGATAATAAATTATGGAGAATAATTAATTTGAAAATAGAATCCTTCTTCTTGAAGATTATTACTAAAATGGGGTAAAGAAATTAAAGGAATCCCATAATCTAACCGTAGGGTTAATCCTTCAATGGTAGCAGCATTATTCCAAATCAATCCTAACCCTGTACCCATGAGAAATTTTTTATTAGGGGAATTATTATTTTCATTAGTAAACCAAACCGATCCCATATCTAAAAAAGGTGCAATTTCAAGGGTTGATTGGTTACCATTATTTCTCATAACTGTAATTCTATCTTCTACTGATAGTCTAAACCCATTGTCTCCAAACCTCACATTTTGTCGATACCCTCTGATTGATTGTCCTCCTCCTATAATAAACCATTGATCCGGTAATAAAGAATCGGGGGTTAATTGTAATTCTCCTCGAATAATCATTAAATGATTGTCATCCCACCGTTGTATTCTTTGTCCTTGAAATAACCAACTAAAAAAGCGACTATCAGGAATTGAATCTGGGCGAACGGTTGCATCAAATACGTCAATTCCCCAATTAAATTGAGAGCGAAAAAACCAAAATCCTTGTGCATCTCGACTCAAATAATCTTGTCCAAATTGTAAAATAGTGGAGCGATTTCTGGCGTTTTCAATGGGTGCAACTTCTCCATTAATTAAGGTTTGTCCATTTTGATAACGAAACCCCACTAATAAAGCAAATTCATCGGATAAATCTCGCCATAAGGGTTGACGAAAATTCATTTCATAAATTTGTTTATTTCCTGTAATATTAAAGTCATCTAAGGGATCTTGGGTAATCCTTGTCCAAGTAGGAATCACTCGAATTTGTAAGGTTCCTTCTTGTGTATTTAAAGGGAGTTGATAAATGGCATCTAGGGTGTTTCCTCCATCGGTAGTTGAACGATAATAAGACAGAGAAAGATTGTCCCCCCTTCCCGTTAAATTCTTATTTTGCAGGAAAGTCCCCGTACGATCTGAACCCACACTAGGGGGAGATAAATTATCAATTCCTAGACCAAATTTCCACTGATCACTTTCTTTGACTGTTGCTACTATAATACTTAATCCGGTTTTTCCTGATGGTTGAAGTGTCGCGTCAACTGTTTCAAAAAGGGGGTTAAAAGATAAGAGTTTTAATTGTTTTTCTAATGCGGTAATATTGAGAGGAGAATCAATACCTAAAAGAAGGCGATCGCAAATATAATTTAAGTTTAAATTTTTTCGACCAATTAAATTTACCTCGGCAATATTTCCTTCAATAATTACAATTTCAGCTTCATTATTTTCTGGGATACTAGGTAAAGGATTAATAATTGCTTTTGAAGTAATATAACCTTGAGTCAGATAATAGTTAGTGATGATATCAGCTAAGGTTTTATAAATTTGATTAAATGTTTCTAAGTTTAAGTTGTTTTCTTGATAAGTTTTTTCTACATTATTGATTTTAGGAATTTCTAAAATTTCTTGTGTTGTTAAAGCAGTATTATTGACTAGATTTATATTAATAATTTGATGTTCAACTTTCAAAGAAAATAAATAGTTTTTAGAAGAAAAAATAGTTTTATTTTTGCTATTTAAAGGACAATTTTCTACTGTGTTTATTTCTTGATCACTGATTTCACTTACAGAATTACTATTATGATTTTGATTGATAGATTGACTCAGATTTAAAGGATTAGCAAATGCTTCAATCTCTAGGGTGGCAAAAAGTAACCATAAACCTAGAGAAATTCTTTTCCAAACTGTCATAAGCAATGAAGCATTATTGATCATAGATTTTTGATCAAATTAAGGTACATCTTCAACGTTTGTTCTGACAAATATAACAAAGTTCTTACTCTTTTACTATACTAAACTATTATCTTAAAAAATAACTTATTTTAATATAAACTTTTAAAATGATAAAGGAATGGGTCTTTGAATACCATATCCTTGAGCATAATCAACCCCTATTTCTTCTAAAATTTTCAATATTTTTTGATCTTCAACGCATTCTGCAATGGTTTCCATCCTCATAACATGACCAATACGATGAAAACAATCAACTAAACCATAGTTAACTGAATTTTTTTCTAAATTCTTAACAAAACTTCCATCAATTTTTAAATAATCAACAGGTAAATTTTTTAGATAGGATAAAGAACTCATTCCACTACCAAAATCATCAAGAGCAAAATAACAACCTAATTGTTTGATCGCTTCAATTAATTGAACTGCTTGAGTCAGATTAGTAATAGCAGTCGTTTCTGTGATTTCAAAACAAATATGTTTGGGATTAACTTTATAGTAAGATAATTGTTCTTCTATAAAATCACAGAGTTGATCATTTTTTAAACTAATAGCGGATAAATTAATAGTGTATAGATTTTGGGATTCTGTTTGCTCAAATTCACTATAAAGTTTCAGAAAGTTGCGAATAACCCATTGATCAATTTCTGCCATTAAATTATAACGCTCAGCTGCTGGAATAAACACCAATGGGGAGATTAAATTCCCTGATTCATCTAATAATCTTAATAACACCTCATGATGTGTTTTTTGAGGGGATTGGATAGAAATAATTTTTTGAGAATAAAGACGAAAACGGTTATCCGTCAGTGCGTTATTTAATCGAACAATCCATTGACTTTGACCAATTTGTTGAATGACTTCACTATCACTTGCTTGATAAACATAAACACAGTTTCTTCCTCTTTCTTTTGCTGCGTAACAAGCAGCATCTGCTGCATTTAAGACAGAAGTTATGGTTTGATGTTCCTGATTAATAGCCACCATTCCAATACTAACACCAATAGAAAAAACTTGGTGGTCCCAACTAAAGCGAAAATCCTTAATTAATTGTCTCAAATTATTAGCAATGGTTTCCGCTTTTTCTAGAGAACATCCTTTAAGTAATAACGCAAATTCGTCTCCCCCTAATCGTGCTAAAATATCGCTACTGCGAATTCTAGCTTGTAATAAACGAGTAATTTGTTTTAACAATTCATCCCCTGCAATATGACCACAAGTATCATTAATGATTTTGAATTGATCTAAATCTAAATAACATAAAATATGTTCAATATTTTCAATTTGGTAAGCTTCCAAAGCTAAATTTAATTGTTTTTCTAATTCTCTACGATTCATTAATCCTGTTAAAGCATCATGACTCGCTTCCCAAGATAGTTGATGAGCTAATTGTGAGGCTTTAGTGATATCACGAAAAATTAAAACCGCCCCTAAAATTTGATGGGTTTCACTACGAATTGGGCTAATAACTATATCGATTTCATACTGCTCTCCATTTTTACTCTGCAAAATACCTGACAGTCTTTCCCGTTGATTTTGATGACTTCTAAGTAAGGTATAAATGGGATTTATAAGAGAAATTCCTGCTTTATCGATAAGATTAAAAATCCTAGAAATAGGCTGATTTGTAGCTTCTTGAGCCGTCCATCCTGTCAATTGTTGAGCAATTGGATTAAATTCTTGAATCATACCTTGTGCATTAGTTGTAATCACAGCTTCCCCAAGGGAATTGAGGGTTACTTTAGCTAATTCTTTCTCTTCAAATAGTTCACGTTCTACTAATTTTCTCTCAGTAATATTTTCAATGGTTCCTAAAACTCCTACAATATTACCATCACCATCTTTAATCGGTATTTTATTGGTACTGTACCAAACTTCTTGTCCTTCTGGATTACGTTTTTTTTCGACAAAATTTAATTCAGGGTTACCTGTATTGATCACTCGCAGATCCTGTTCTCGATAATAACTAAGATGATTTTTAGGGGGATCTAAATGTTTATTATTAGGGTGATGATAAATATCATAATCGGTTTTACCGATTACTTGTTCTGGTTCTATAATTCCAGAAGCTTTTGCCCATAAGCGATTACATCCAAGAAAAACAGAATTTGTATCTTTCCAAAAGATTAATTGAGGAATATTATCTAACACTAATTGCAAAAAAGCCTTTTTTTCTTTTAATTCTTGTTCAATTTGATGGCGAATTGTAATATCACACCAAGACACCATTAGCAAATTTTCATCCCATTGTAGAGGTTGAAAAAAGACGCTAGTATAGAGGTAATTATTATCTTTTTTATTTAGTCTAAGTTCATAATTTCCTATTAAATTTTGTGTGTTTAATTGATTTCTCAATAACTGTTGCTGAGAACTTTCATCACATAAATCAAGAAGGGATAGCCCTAATAAGGTGTCTAAAGAAAATCCTAAAATAGAAAGGGCTTTAGGGTTAGCATAGTTAATGTTTGCACTAGCAGGATGGATTAAAAGAATTGGGACAGGAATTGTCTGACAAAATTCCTGAAATTGTATAAATTTATCAGAATTCTCTAAAATTGAAGGCGGTTCAAGTAAAGAAATTAATTCTTCTAAAACAGCTGATTCTTCCTGTCCTGATGATTGGCAATATTGATGTAACTTTTGCCAAGTTTCTTGATTAATATTAATGTTGACAAGATTTTCACTCATAACTAAATCTAAAAAATAACCAATAGTTTTTCAAGTAAGAGAATCAACAGTTACTTTAAAATCATTCTAGAGCAGGTGTTAATCAATCATAACTCCTATCATTTAACTCTCCTACTTACACAGTCTAAAAGATTATGTTATGGCTGACATTCCAAATAGTAATTCTGTATAAAAACGATAAATATTTATTGTACGATAGCTCAATGATTTAACTCCGTCATAATTTACTATGTTATAACTTATTATGGCTGTCTTGTCACTCTGTAGCTTCATCGATAAAATCCCTAACTGAACAACAAACTATTATGGGTTTAAGTAAAAACAGGTATTATTCATGACTACTATAGTAAGGGTAATTACTGAATCAATATTAACAGAGATAAATTGAATCCTCTCTTATTAAGAAGAAAAACTGTAGATAAAATGAGTATACTTAAAAATCATCCGTGATTCTACTAGAGATAACGATAAAATAGTTCCATAAATCATCACACCCTTGATTCTATGATAAAAGAAAATTCCCCTATCTTAACCTGTATTACCGATATTTATGAACGCTATCACCATATAAATGAGGGAAATGTCGCTACTTATATCCCAGAACTCGCTAAAGCTAATCCTAATCTCTTTGGAATTTGTATTACGACCCCAGATGGACAAATTTATCAAGTGGGTGAGTCCGAACATTCTTTTACCATTCAGTCCATTTCCAAACCCTTTGTCTATGGGTTAGCCTTAGCTGATCATGGAGTTGATAAAATCATGAGTAAAGTGGGAGTTGAACCCACAGGAGAAGCGTTTAATTCCATTGTTTTTGATGAGGAAAATAATCGTCCTTATAATCCGATGGTCAATGCAGGGGCGATCGCAACCACTGCATTAATAAAAGGTAAAGGATATGAACAAAGATTTAACCGTATTTTAACCATGTTTGAACGGTTTGCTGGCCGTTCTTTAAGCGTCGATGAATCAGTATTTGAGTCGGAGAAGTCAACAGGCCATCGAAACCGCGCCATCGCCTATTTAGAGTTAAATGCGGGGATGTTAGAAGGTAACCTAGATGAACATTTAGACCTCTATTTTCGCCAATGTTCTATTTTAGTCACAGCCAAAGATTTAGCGGTGATGGCCGCCACTTTGGCCAATAATGGGATCAACCCCATCACCCAACAACAAGCGGTTGACCCCAAAGAAGTCCGCGCTATTCTCAGTGTGATGGCCAGTTGTGGAATGTACGATTTTTCGGGAGAATGGCTATATCGCATTGGTTTACCGGCTAAAAGTGGGGTAGGAGGGGGTATTATCGCCGTTTTGCCAGGTCAGTTTGGTATTGGGACGTTTTCCCCTCCTTTAGACGCAAGGGGTAATAGTGTCCGAGGGATTAAAGTGTGTGAAGAGTTGTCCCAACGGTTTAAGTTTCATTTATTTGATAGTCATCCCGTTTCCCAAACCTGTGTTAGTCGTAGTTATACCGGGGCCATGGTGTCTTCAAAACGACAAAGACGGATATTTCAAAGAGATTTTTTAGATAAAGAAGGGGATAAAATTTTAGTTTATGAACTGAAAGGGGATCTCTATTTTGCAACGTTAGAAAAGTTAACCCGTCAGTTACAAAGTAACCAAAAACAAGCACAATTTATTATTTTAGATGGTCGTCGAGTGGGTAATGTTAATAGTAGTGCTATTACCTTACTTTCTGAAATTAAACAATGGGGTTTAAGTCAAGAAATTATTTTGATTTTGACAGGGTTTGAGCAAAAAACTCAGAACCGTTTACAAGATAATGGTTGGACTGATGAGATGTTTATGGAGAATATAGATGCGGCCTTGGAATGGTGCGAAAATTCTTTATTATCTAGAGCTAATTATGACGATAAAATTCTTAAAGATCAACTCGCTTTAGAAGAAATGGACATATTTAAGGCATTTACTCAAGAAGAAATGACAGTGATCGCTCCTTTATTTACAGAATTTTCTTATCAACCCAATGACTTTATTATCCGTGAAGGAGAACAAGCAGATCGTTTATTTTTATTGGCTAAAGGAAGAGCAACGGTTTCTTTAAAACTTTCTCAAAATGAGCAAAGAAAACGCTTAACTTCTTATATTCCTGGTATTGCTTTTGGAGAACTCGCTCTATTTGATCTCAATTTGAGTCAAAGAACCGCCGATATTATAGCGGATACGGAGGTTATTTGTTATGTTTTAAAATTTGATAATTTAAAAACATTACTTACTAAACATCCAGAGGTTTATATTAAGTTAATGCAAACTTTTGGTACAACTTTAGTTAATACTATTAAACGAGCAACTTTAGAAATTCGCAGTTTATCTGTTTAATGAATACAGGGTCAATTCATCTTAACTTAGGTTTAAGAGACTGTTTATAAATAGAACCGTAAGATGGTAAGGTGGGCAAGTCGAAGACTTATCTAAACTAACTTCATCCTTGAAAACCTTGCCCACCCTACAAAACTACAAAACTCCTTATTATTATTTCTTTAGGAACAGTCTCTAATTCTCACAACCAAAACCTAATTGCTATATATTTTTTTACTACAAAATTGATTGCCATTGGAGAAACGAACTTATCTCTATGGTCTTTCTCTAATATTGCTTTTTGGATTATTATTGCCTTTTGGGGAGCAAAAAAGTCTATTTTCTTTAAATTAAACTGAATGATTCAAATATTTAATTTTTGTAAAAAATATTGATTTTTATCAGAAAATGTGCTTACCTTATAAGTGAGAATAAAATCATCATTACAGGGTACTATAAAATAAGTTAAACCAATGACAAAAAAATCAACCATCAACCTTTCAAAAAAAGTTAGTTTACTACTTTCTCTGATGGTTTTAGGGGTTGTTTCTCCCTTATTACCTGTTCTTTCTTCTCCCTTATTCAATTCCTCTGTTATTAGCTTAAATTTCCCCGATACGGGTAATAGAGGCGCACCTAAAAAAAGTGCAGGGGGAGGAACCCGTAGTGATGATCAAACTTGTTTAACCAATGAAGACAATGAACCCCCATTAGTTGCGTTGATGCCTAACCGAGAAAACAAAGCAAAAACAGCAATAAATACCCCCACGTTTTATGGATATATTCCCACCACAACCGCCACTCAAGGGGAATTTGTTCTAGTAGATGAAAATAACGAAGAAGTTTATTATACGCGCTTTGCTTTACCTGAAACCCCAGGAATTATGAAACTAGAAATTCCTGACACTGTTAACTTACAACCCGGAAATTATAGTTGGTCATTAATGGTTATTTGTGATTCTCGTTATCGTAACCGAGATAAATATGTCGAGGGTTCTCTCGAATATGTTGCTTCAACTCAATTGTTAGAAAATCAAATCAAAGATAAACCTTCCTTAGAAAAAGCCCAAGTTTATGCTAATGCGAGTCTCTGGTTTGAAACCTTGGATACCGTAGCTAAAATAAAAGAAGGAAATCCTCAAGAATGGCAAGAACTTTTAACTTCAGTGGGGTTAGAAATGTTAACAGAAGTCCCCATGATTGATTGTTGTCAAACAGATAATTAAGGACACAACATAAATTGTTAGTAACTTCTTAACAGCGAACAGATACTTCGATTTCTTTTATCCATTTCTAACCAATGGTACTAAGTGCATCATATAATCTCGCTTTCCAACTGGTACACCAGCCATGCGAAGAATGTCGTAAGCTGTAACCAAATGGAAGTAAAAGTTTGGAATGAGAAATTCATTTACATAGGCACTACCAGATAACTCAAGATAGAGATTCTCCCCTAAATCAATGCGTGTGATCTCAGCTAGTTTTTCATCTTCAATGTTAATGGTTAAAAGCTGTTTATTAGTGTTTGCTATGTATTCGTATGCTTGTGCGACAGATGTAACTTCTGGGTTCAAATTATTTGCCGATTTGTTATCACACCAAAGAGTGAAATTATGTGGTTGATTGCAGGTGAAAGCAACCTGTGTACCAAAGGGAAACATATCAATGGCAATCCGTTTTTCAAGGAATGACTCGTCATCATCACCAAAATGAGTTTGAGCTAACTTTAACAGATGCTCAAGGGTGTCTAAACGGCTTTGGAAGAGGGTTCGGATTGAATCTATATTTGTATTTTGCATTTGGTATTCCCGGCTGAAGAAAGGCAGGAGGCAGGAGGCAGAAGTTTTATCTAGATCGATACCAGCTATCTTAGGAGAAATTTAACAGATTTTTTCGCAGTCTTGCTGATAAAGTAATGATTTTTTAACTAAAATAAGCTAACAATCATCACATCAATGTCAATATGTGGGAAGGATTAAAACATTTTTTCTGGCAAAGTCGTGGGGTTTGGATTACCACCCCAACCGTCGCGGGATTAGTTATTTTATTAAGGTTAGGAGGGTTACTCCAAGGATGGGAATGGGACTTATTTGATTTTTACATGAAATCTCGTCCTCCCGAAGCAAAAGATGATCGCATTGCCATTGTTGGTATTAATGAAAATGACTTACACCGGCGCAATGAATCGATTATTAGCGACGAAGTGTTAGCAGAATTATTAAACAAATTAAAAGACCAAAACCCTCGCGCCATCGGTTTAGATATTTATCGAGATTTACCGGTACCGCCGGGGAATGAAGCGTTAATGCAAGTATTCGAGACAACCCCCAATCTTGTCGGTATCCAAAAAGTGGCCGGGGAAGTGGGATGGGAAACCGTTGCACCGCCCCCCATTTTAAAAGAAAAAGGTCAAGTGGGGGCTAACGACTTAATTTTTGATGGGGATAACCGCGTCAGACGGGGGTTAATTTCTTTGGATACGGAAGAGGGAGAGACAGTTTATAGTTTTAGTCTCCATTTGGCCCTACATTATCTCGCGAAAGAAGATATTGGCCCAGAAATGATAGAAGGAAGCGATCAATGGAAGCTAGGAAAAACGGTGTTTTCTCCCCTCAACGCCAACGATGGGGGTTATGTTCGCACCGATGCCGGAGGGTATCAACTGTTGATTAACTATCGGGGAGGGGATGGGACGTTTGAAACCGTATCGATGACCGATATTCTTGAAGATAAGGTTGCCTCGAACTGGGCCAGCGATCGCATTATTATTATTGGGAAAGTAGGAGAAAGTTTCAAGGATCTCTTTTTTACCCCCTATAGTAGTGGTTTAATCGGGTTACCGGCACCGGTAGCGGGGGCCGAAATTCATGCTAATTTAGTGAGTCAGATCATTAGTGGGTCCCTAGTAGACCGTCCCTTATTTAAAACCTGGCCAGACCCCTTAGAGTGGCTGTGGATCGTCTTTTGGGCAGGAACGGGTTCCACCCTAACCTGGACGTTTCGCTACCAGCAAGGGGCAAAAAACGCCCCCTGGAGGCGATGGATCATGATTATCGGGGCGGGGGTTATGTTGATGGGTAGTACCTATTTTGCCTTTCTGCGCGGGTGGTGGCTGCCGGTGGTTCCTGCTTTTTTGGCCTTTACGGGGTCAACCATCGCTATTACCGCTTATATTGCCCGTACGGCGGCGGATATTCGGAAAACCTTTGGGCGTTATTTAACGGATCAAGTGGTGGCTAATTTGTTAGAAAATCCCTCGGGGTTATCGTTAGGAGGAGAACGAAGAAAAATTACGATTTTAACCTCAGATTTGCGAGGATTTACAGCAACTTCGGAACGGTTACCCCCTGAAGAAGTAGTGAAAATTCTTAACTTTTATTTAGGGAAAATGGCTGATGTGATTACCCATTATCAAGGAACCATTGATGAGTTTATGGGGGATGGGATTTTAGTATTATTTGGTGCGCCCACTTCTCAAAAAAATGATCCCGAAAGAGCGATCGCTTGTGCGGTTGCTATGCAGTTAGCCATGAAATCTGTTAACGAACAGATGAAAGAATGGGAATTACCTAAACTAGACATGGGAATTGGTATTAATACAGGGGAAGTGGTTGTCGGGAATATAGGATCAGAAAAACGGACAAAATATGGGGTGGTAGGGTCTCAAGTTAATTTAACCTATCGGGTCGAATCTTATACTTTAGGGGGACAAATTTTAATTTCTGAATCCACCTTAAATGAAGTGGGATCAATGGTTGTGATTGAATCCGAAAAACAAGTTACCCCCAAAGGAGTCAAAGAACCAATTTCGATTTATGAAGTGGGAGGAATTAAGGGGAAACATAACTTATTTTTGCCCAAAGAAGAAGAAACCTTTGTTAAATTACCTCAACCTTTATCCCTTGAGTATAGTGTTTTAGATGGGAAAAATATTGCTGATACTAAATATAATGGTAAGTTAGTCGCCTTATCAGAAAATGGAGCAATTATGAATTATAATCACAATGATCCTCAAGGGTTTATTGCGGGAATGACTAACATTAAGTGCAACTTATTCAATACAGAAAACGATCAAGTAATGAGTGATGACATTTATGCTAAAGTTTTAGAGAAGTCTAATACAAATGGAGGGGTTTATCTTCGCTTTACAGCAAAACCTCCTATGATTGCTAAACAATTAGAGCAACTTTATCAAAGTCTTGTCTGACAGTTTAGTAATAATTGGTAATATTATCTTTTAACTTGTTTTATATAATCCGATGGCTAAATTACTTTTTTTAGGTTCAGGTTCAGCATTTACTGTCGGGGATGATAACTTTCATTCCAACATATTTCTCATCAGCGAAACAGGGAAAAAATTATTAATTGATTGCGGTTCAGATGTTCGCTTTTCTCTGTATAAAGAAGGGTTTTCCCATCGAGATATTACGGATATATATATTAGTCACCTACATTCTGATCACGCTGGAGGGTTAGAATATGTAGGATTAAAGACTAAATTTGATCCTCAATGTGATAAGCCAAATCTTTATTTAAGTTATGATATTGCTGCTGAGATTTGGGATCATACCCTATCGGGAGGAATGGGATCAATTGAAGGAAATATTACCAGTTTAGATAGTTTTTTTAATGTGTATTCGATTGATAATAATCGATCTTTTGTCTGGGAACAAATTAACTTTGAGTTAGTGAAAACGATCCATATTAATAATGGGACTTATTTGATGCCAACCTATGGATTATTTTTTAAAGTTAATGGGAGCAAAATTTTCATTACAAGTGATACCCAATTATGTTATGAACAACTAGAGAACTACTATCAAGACGCAGATGTTATATTTCACGATTGCGAAACATCAAAATATCATACTCCTGTCCATTCACACTACGAAGAATTAGTTAAGTTACCCGATAAAATTAAAGGGAGAATGTGGTTATATGGTTATCAACCTGGAGAACTTCCTGACGCAAAAAAAGGCGGTTTTTTAGGCTTTGTTAAGAGAGGAGATACGTTTTTAATTCAAAATAATTCTATCACTCGAAAACAGCTAAATCAACTTTGATGAAGACTATTCTAGACGCTATTTACTTCTTCTTAGATTATCCAGTGATTAGTCTAGGAAAACAGCCCATTTCCCTTAATACCGTTCTGCAAATTATTCTTAGTTTTATTATTACTATTATACTAGCTAGAGCGATTACACTGTTATGTAAAAATTGGTTATTCAAAAAATTAGGAATCGAATCAGGTCATAGAGAAGCATTTTCTACCCTTATTTTCTATTTTATTATTACCTTTGGTATTATTATTAGTTTGCAAGCAACCGGACTAAATTTACAATCTTTAGCTGTCGTTGCTGGTGGTTTAGGGATTGGGGTTGGTTTTGGATTACAAAGTATTATCAAAGACTTTATTAGTGGGTTGATTTTATTATTAGGAAGATCAATTAAAGTTGATGATTTTATTCAATTTGGTAGTCGTCAAGAATTTTCAAATTTACAAGGAACAGTACAAAAAATATCCTTACTTTTCACTGTAATGAAAACAAAAGATGCAGCTTCCGTAATTATTCCTAATAGCTATTTAGTCACTTCTCCTGTTATTAACTGGAATTATGAAAAAACTGAGCATAGAGTCAAAATTAGTTTAAAAGTTGGCAAAAATATCGATTTTCTATTGTTTACAGAAATTGTTTTAGATACCACTCATCAGGAATCATCTGTTAAAACAAATCCATCACCAAAATTAATTTTTCAAGGAATTCATGATTACTATTGTGAGTTTACTTTGCAAGTGTGGATTAACGAGATGAAAGATGAAGACTTTACCATTAATAGATTAAATTATGCCCTTGAATATTATTTAAGAAAAAATGGCATTAACCTAATTTTTCCTACCCAACATCTTGCGTTTACTGAGCCTAATTTTGATTTACCTATTTCACTGAATAAGAATAATAATATCTCAACGAATCCCCAAAGTAAAATAGTTGATTCTCATTATATTTCCCTTCGAGATATTCTTGGTAAAAGTCCTTATTTTGCCCATTTAACAACCCTTGAACTTCGGGAATTAATCGAAATAGGATATAGACAGAAATTAGATAAAGATGTCATATTATTTAATGAAGGAGACGCAGGAGATTCCTTTTATATTATCTTATCAGGAGCAGTAGAAATTTTTGTCCCCAAAATCAATAAACATTTAGCCACTTTAAAAGCAGGGGATATGTTCGGAGAACTGGCCTTAATCTTAGGAATTCCTAGAACCGCATCCGTTAAAACAGTGGAAAAAACTAGACTATTTGTTCTTGATAAATCTGGTTTTCAAACCATATTACAACAACAATCGAATATAGCAGAAGTGATTTTTGAAGAATTAAGTCAACACCAAGAAGAATTGGCTCAACGTCAAAAACAACTGAGAGAAATGGGATTAATTAGTGAAGAAGAAGATGATGTTAACTTAGTTAATTGGATGAAAAAGAGAGTTTCTAAGCTCTTTTCAATTGGTTAAATATTAACACACTTAATTAACTTAATAAAGGTTCAGAATTATGATGACGATATCGTATTTTATTATTTTATCAATTAAAAATTATTGTAAAGAATTATTACTATTCACCCACTAGATTAGTCAATAGAGTCTCGATTTTAGATATACTAGGAGGTGAAGAAAAACAAACAACTTCAAAACGTTGGAGCATTGGGAGAAAATGAGTCTAGTCAAGCTACATAGTGCGGACAAAGACACATTGATTGAAGTGAAAGTTCACGATGAAATTAGAGTGTATCTTCCCGAAAATCCCACTACTGGCTTTGAATGGATACTAGAGAACAATGACACGGATATTCTATCACTTCAAAAAGTAGAATACGAGATACCTAAAAACTCCTTTGTAGGAAGTGGAGGACAAAAAGTTTTTTACTTTCAAGGAGAAAATAAGGGTATGGTTCAACCCCAATTCAAACTTTGTCGTCCCTGGCTAGGAGGGGAATCGGCCGAGGACTATTATTCCGTTATCATTAAGGTTGGCAACTAACTGTACTGAGTGTAAGTGGTAGCCCAAAATTTGTTTGACTCTCCCTTTGCAACTGATAGTAAGTTAAGGAGACTATCATGATTGAAGGATTTGAAAACAGAGGAATGGGGTGGTTGCGTGATTACCCTAGCATTTCGGATTATACGATTGAGCGAGATCGCGTTTCTGCGAAATTACAGGCTCAGGGACAAAAAGACTCTATCAAAACCATGTTGAATAAGATTGGGGTTTTGGGACAGCCACCGACTTCATCTTACGTTGTGGATCTCAGATATTGGTGTTCCCCGATCGAAAATCAAGGCAGTCTTGGTTCTTGTACCGCTCATGCAGGGATAGGATTAGTGGAATATTTTGAACGGAGAGCTTTTAATAAACATATCGATGCCTCTCGACTCTTCCTGTACAAAGCAACGCGGAATTTAATGCACTGCACAGGGGATACAGGTGCTTTTTGCCGAGACACCATGTCTGCCATGACCTTATTTGGAGTTCCGCCGGAAGAGTATCTACCCTACAACATCTCCCAATTTGACCAGGAGCCTAGTGCCTTTTGTTACAGTTTTGCTCAAAATTATCAGGCCATCAGCTATTATCGTCTCGATCCTCCTGGAACTTCACCAGCAAATCTCTTATATCTGATTAAACAGTTCATCGCCTATGGTTTGCCTTCTATGTTTGGATTTATCGTCTGTAGTTCTATTAACCAGGCTGAAAGAACCGGACGTATTCCCTTCCCCACCAATGGTGAATGGATAGTCGGCGGTCACGCCGTTGATGCGGTTGGTTATGATGATACCATGCAGATTCAAAACGCCAACGATGGTTCAGTCACCACTGGTGCTTTGTTAATCAGAAACTCTTGGGGACGAGAATGGGGTGAAGCCGGTTATGGATGGCTTCCCTATGATTACGTCTTAGAAGGTTTAGCGGTTGATTTCTGGTCATTACTAGAGAATGAATGGGTAGATACGGGTCAATTTGGATTGCAACAAACCCTTGCACATACCCCTTCTAACCGTGAACTAACTAAAGTCTAGCTATCTAGTCGCCAAAATTAGCCATGCAGTAGAGACGTTACAGGAAACGTCTCTACAGAACTTTGTCTTATTCTTCTTCTGTAATGGTTGTTTCTGTTTCTTCAATCACTGTTCCTTCTGGAAGTTTAGTGGGATCTAACTTCAGAATTAACACCGCCAACGGAGGCAAAGATAAATCCAAGGAATAAGGTTTATTATGGAATGACCAGTCATCAGCCCATTTCCCCCCTAAATTTCCGATATTGCTACCCCCGTATTGTTTAGCATCGCTGTTGAATAATTCAACATAATATCCCGCTTCAGGAACCCCAATACGGTAATGACTATGGGGTTGAGGGGTAAAGTTACAAACCACCACTAACGTATCGTCGGGATCATCGCTGCGACGGAGGAACGATACCACACTATGAGAATTGTCGTTACAATCAATCCACTCAAACCCATGATATTCAAAATCGTGGGTATATAACGCCGGTTCTTGTTTATAAAGGGCGTTCAGATCCGTAAAAAACTGTTTAAGTTGTTGATGGGGTTCATACTGTAATAAATGCCATTCTAAATCACCCCACACATTCCACTCACTCCACTGGCCAAACTCCATACTCATAAACATGGTTTTTTTGCCCGGATGGGTGTACATATAGGTAAATAAAGCCCGAACGTTCGCATATTTTTGCCATTCATCCCCCGGCATTTTACCCAACATATTACTCTTCCCATGCACCACCTCATCATGGGATAACGCCAGCATAAAGTTTTCGTTGTAATAGTACAACATACTAAAGGTAACATTATTTTGATGGTATTGACGGAAATAGGGGTCGATGTTGAAATAATCCAACATATCGTGCATCCAACCCATATCCCACTTGAGATTAAACCCCAAACCACCGATATAAGTAGGCTTAGACACCATCGGCCATTCTGTGGACTCTTCCGCAATAGAGAGAATACCAGGAAAATATTCAAATAATACCGTATTCACCTGACGCAAGAAATCAGCCGCCTCGATATGTTCGGGGCCCCCGTACTCATTGGCGATCCATTCCCCATCTTTGCGTAGATAGTTGCGATACAACATAGAGGCCACCGCATCCACGCGAATACCATCAATATGATACTTATCAAACCAAAACAGAACATTAGCCATTAAAAAGTTTCGCACTTCGTGACGGCCATAATTAAACACTAACGTTCCCCATTCCTTATGTTCCCCAATACGAGGATCAGCGTGTTCATAAAGATGAGTGCCATCAAAATAGGCTAAGCCGTGGGAATCTTTGGGAAAATGACCCGGAACCCAGTCTAAAATTACTCCGATGTCGTTTTCGTGGCATTTATCCACAAAATACATAAAATCTTCTGGACGGCCAAAGCGAGAGGTAGGAGAATAAAATCCAGTGACTTGATACCCCCACGATCCATCAAACGGGTGTTCTGCGATGGGTAAGACTTCGATATGGGTGTAACCCATCTCTTTAACGTAGGGAATCAATTTTTCTGCTAATTCGTAATAACTGAGAAAACGGGCCCCTGGGTTCCATTCTGAAACGATGACCGGATCAGCTTCATCGCCGTTGAGTAAGGGCATTTTTTCAGCCGCAGAAGCGTGTAACCAAGATCCCAGGTGAACTTCATAAACCGACACCGGTTCCTTGAGAGGATCGCTATTGCGTCGCTTTTCTAACCATTCTTCATCATGCCAATCATAAATATGATCAATATCGACCACAATAGAAGCGGTGTTCGGACGAACTTCTCGATAAAAACCATAGGGGTCAGATTTTTCATAGATATGACCCTCATTATTTTTGATTTCGTACTTATAAACGGTTCCTGGTCCAATTTCCGGCACAAACAGTTCCCAGATGGTATTGTTGCGTTTACGCATCTGGTGTTCTCGACCATCCCAGTTGTTAAAATTCCCAATAATAGAAACATTCCGCGCATTGGGGGCCCACACCGCAAAATAAACCCCTTTTACCTTGTTGACTTCTCCCACATGGGCCCCTAATTTTTCATAAATGCGGTGGTGGTTCCCTTCAGAAAATAAGTAAATGTCTTCATCCGTTAGATAAGGGGAACTAAACGCATAGGGATCGTAGATCACCTTTTCGTGTCCCCCTTCTTTAACTTTCAGTTGATAATGATTCAATTCGGGGGCTTCAATGATACATTCAAAAAAGTTAGGATGATGAACCGAAGTCATGGGATCTTCTTTCCGTTCTGTGGGACGAATGACCCATGCTGCTTCTGCTGTCGGTAAATAAGCCCTGACTACCCATTTTTTGGTCTTCTCACCCTCTTCCAGAAGGTGGCAACCTAAAATCTCAAAGGGATCATGATGTAAGTTATAAACAATTTGATTAACTTGATCGGAGGAAATAGTGGTGGTCATGGGACTTGCTATATGAACAAACTGAAGAAAGCGACTTATTATTAATGTCAGACCTCAGTAGTCAGAAGTTTCCTCGGTTTCTGGGAAAATAAGGCTTATATTCACCGAAGGCTAGAGCAAAAAGCCCAAAGCTAGACTTTGACTACTGTATCTGTTTTTGTGCATCTCTTGACAAGAAACACCCTTGAATTATAAACCCCTTGTGATCATACAAGGGGTTAGATTATACCATCAGCGTTTTTTGTCACATAACGTTAGCCTAAAGCTTCCATTTTGATTTAATTTTTTAACTTTCTTTTACCAAGCTTTAGGTTGAAACTGTTCATCATTAAGAATATTGACGGTTTCTCCTGATTGTGTTAAGACGAATAACCCTTGACGATAGGCATATTTATCGGCTCCTTCTTCTATTTCGATTCCTGCTACGGCTCCATATAATTGTTTCTGGTTATATTCAGGAAAAAATTGTCTAAATTCTCTTAAATCTTGGATTAATTCTTTAACATTATCTACCCCTAAACTGCTTTTAACTTCTACCACTAAAACATGATTTTCATTGCTTACTAAAACATCAATTTCTAAGGTTTTATTATCTACTCTTTTTTTGACTCGTTGACTCACTTGATGGACAGGAATACCTCTACTGATAAATAGAGTCTCACAAGCAGGAGCCACCATATTCTCGACAAAACGTCCCCATTTTCCCCCAAGATTACCGATTTGTTTGTTAACTTCTTTAATTTGACGGTCAGTTTCTTGCATTCGACGGTCAGTTTCTTGCATTCGACGGTCAGTTTCTTGCATTCGACGGTCAGTTTCTTGCATTTGACGGTCAGTTTCTTGACGCATTTCTTCGGTTTTCTGGCGCATTTCCTCAGTTTTTTGGCGCATTTGCCTTATTTCTTGGCGACTTTCTAAGGCTTCTTCAGCTTGTTCTTTAAGAAGTCTTTCGGTTTCTTTTTGAGCAGCCGTTAATTCTGCCAATAATCGCCAAACATCATCTGCTGTCGTTGTCATAAGCCCCTTTTGATGATTTTTTACTTATTAATTATATCATTTTAAAATAGGAAAATCTCAACTCAAAATACTTAATTAAAGTTCAAAAAAATGGACTTCTACTACTAAGAAGTATTACCAAGGTTCAAACCCTTGACTATTCACGCCTCACGAATTGTCCTATAATACAGTGTGCAGAGTATCGTTACACCCCAGACAAGGCATAAGCATTCATGACATTTTATCAAAGAGCCAGTGGGATTTTGTTGCACCCAACCTCTTTACCCAGTCGCTTTGGTATTGGTGACTTAGGTGAAGGTCCTTATCGCTTCATTGACTTTTTAGCAGCCAGTGGACAAACGTTATGGCAAGTATTACCCTTAGGCCCCACGGGATTTGGTAATTCCCCTTATTTATCTTATTCTGCTTTTGCAGGGAACCCGTTATTAATTAGTCCTGATATTCTTTATGGAGATGGTTTAGTTACCCAAGCTGAGTTAGACGCTTATCCTGATCTTCCGGATGATAGAGTAGATTATGATTTAGTGGTTGAGCATAAATTACCGCTTCTTAAAAAGGCGAGTAATAACTTTAAGAATGGTAATTTTCACCAACTAAGAAGTGAATTTGAACAATTTTGTTCGCGTCATCACTATTGGTTGGAAGATTATGCTTTATTTATGGCTATTCATGATGATAACCCCAAAAAGGGATGGCATGAATGGGATAGAGATATCGCCACACGGGAACCCCAAGCGTTGGACGCTTATCGGGCAAAATATGCAGACGCGATTTTTTATCATAAGTTTGTCCAGTTCGAGTTTGTCCGTCAATGGAAACGGGTGAAAAAATACGCCAATGAGCGCAATATTAAGATTTTTGGGGATATTCCCATCTATGTAGCTTACGATGGGGCAGATGTATGGTCCCACTCGGATATTTTCTGTGTTGATCCTAACACCTTAGAAGTGAATTTGATGGCTGGTGTTCCGCCAGATTATTTCAGTGCGACGGGTCAATTATGGGGTAATCCTGTTTATAATTGGCCAAAAGTCCAAGAAACTAATTTTGCTTGGTGGATTGAACGGTTTAAAGGGACGTTGGAATATTATGATGTGGTCAGAGTCGACCATTTCCGAGGGTTTGAAGCCTATTGGGCGGTTCCGAAAGGAGAAAAGACTGCCATGAATGGTCAATGGTTAAAAGCCCCAGGAGATGCCCTTTTTGCTCGTCTCAAGGAAGCATTGGGAACGTTACCTATCGTCGCTGAAGATTTGGGGGTTATTACCCCTGAAGTAGAAGCGTTACGGGATAAGTATGAGTTTCCAGGGATGAAGTTACTGCACTTTGCCTTTGACTCGGATCGGGCTAATCCTTTCTTACCTTATAATTACTACAATCGTAATTGTGTGGCTTACACCGGAACCCACGACAATAATACAACCATCGGCTGGTTCGCAGAACGGAATTTTGAAGAACAAGCTAGGGTTACGGACTATTTAGGAGGTATTTCTCCTAAAGGCATACACTGGACGTTAATTGGTTGTGCTATGGGTTCAGTGGCGAATCAAGCGGTGTTCCCTTTACAGGATATTTTAGGGTTAGAAAGTCATTGTCGGATGAATACTCCAGGGTTAGCCAGTGGTAACTGGGAATGGCGGTATCGTCCCGAAATGTTGACCCCAGAGTTAACAGAATATCTACGCTATATGACTGAGTTATATGGTCGTATTGTTCCTTCTTGATGGAAACAAAATGTATTGGATATCCTAGTGCATATCCAATACATTTACTGACATATTTTGCTAAATTCTATCTAGGTGCTTTAGTCCATCCTGCCCGAATTGCTTCTTGTTCGCTACAGAACCATCTTTCACCTTTTTCTGTTGTTATAACAGTTTTTTCGTAATCTTGTTGCCCAGGAACATGATAAAGTTTTTTCCCTGTACTAACTGAAATATTACCTTTAATATTACATCGAGGGTTTGGGGGAATAGTTGATGAACCAGCTAATAGTAAATTATTTTGTGATACGACGATAGATAAACAACTAACCAAACTTACAATTAATAAACTAGAGTTTTTTTTCATGGTATTTGTGTGCGTTGTAAAATGGAGTTATTAAGATTAAAATACCCATTCTTAGGGTAATGATTATCAAAATATTGAAAATCAAGGTTCATCTTGGGAAGAAGTTAAGCAAAGAATTATAGAAAATAATGTATAAAGTTAAGATTTCTGATGAAGCAGAATTAGATTTACAGGAAGCTTATCAATGGTATGAAACACAAATCAATCAATTGGGTTCTGAGTTTATTCGTAAGATAGTGTAAGGTGGGTTAATTATTTAGACTACTTATCAAGGATTTTACAATAAAAAATCTATCTCATCAATATTTGAAAACCTGCTTGTTTGACACTCCCACGCATTCCGCTACGCTTCATACGGGGATTCTTGGTTCACTGACTCAAGTTGTCTTGACAGGTATTGCTACCAACCAAGATAGAGCTTAAATCTCCCCAAGCGTTTAACTCTTCCGAGTAGGTTCCTATATGCCCTATAGTACCTTTTTTAAGTATATTTAAGGCTG
>JAAUYH010116401.1_pt1 | contig 69536 bp, 63 predicted proteins | sample 7278061 | NCBI WGS metagenome assembly JAAUYH01 (sample SAMN14350203, study PRJNA611818) | marine sediment metagenome | isolation source: surface marine sediment (0.6m) | place: French Polynesia: Moorea | collected 2018-08 | reverse complement strand
TCCATTGGCAGCGGCCCAATCAGGATCTTCGTAATTTGTTAATCCATCAGCATCGTCATTTCCTGCCGGGTCTGAGGTCAAACACGTAAAGGAAGTAGTAGTTGGTACCGTGACAGAAAATGCCTGAACATCAGAGAAACCAAAATTCGGAAGATTGCTGGATGTAAAAATATTGGTGCCATCAACGTCGATTGCATAACTGGCGAGACCATTCTCGTTCGAGCCAAAACTAGAATTTAGCCCATCACCAAAAGAATCAAAAATGGTAAAAACATAATTTCCGGGAGTATTAACAACAAAGTTTTGTACGATGATATCGTCCCCATTGGCATATGTACCACCAGATCCAATGGTATTTGAATTGGGATCAACTAAGGTCCATGTGGTTTCGTTTTCAAAAGTATCTAAATCAATGTTTATTGTAATCGTGGCAGTACCGGTTACAGTTACGATAGGATCCGTTCCACATAGTTCTTGTGCATCAGTGATTCCATCATTGTCATCATCTAGATCATCAATATCCAAAATTCCATCAGCGTCCTGGTCGCCTACTATTATTGGTGAAGTACTAACGCTGTCCTGATCGTCCTCCGTTGGGTCATTATTATTTGGAGTAGAATCAGGGTCAGGATTATTACTTGCAGTCGTTTCGGCTGTATTACCATATGAGCCACTCGCATTAACGGTAGCCGTTATTTGTAAGGTAATAGCAACTCCACTGTTCAATGTTCCAATGTTCCAAACTCCTGTTCCGGAGTTATACGAACCGCCACTGTCGTCACTTACATACGTATATCCTGAAGGTAACTGGTCGGTAATCTGAAGCCCTGTAGCATTGCTTGGTCCGTTATTGGTAACAGTGATTGAAAAAATGACATTATTCCCGGCTGCCGGTGCACTGTCATTTACCGATTTCAATACACTTATATCGGCATTATCATTTACAGCATCTCTAAAATCAACATCTCCGCCGCTTGAAACATCGCTATCTATATCGGGTAAGATGACCGCCCCAGATAAAGGGTCGTCAATCGTTCCACCAGGGTCCGTGCCATCTGTTGTTGCATCAGTTGCATCGTCTAAACCATCACCATCACTATCGGCTCCAGTTAACGTAATATTTGCTTCAGCGGTATCATTGCCACCTTCGTTATCACTATCTGTATCTAAATAATCCGGATTATCGGCCAAATCTGTATTCACAGGATTTAGGCCATTAGGATAGGCCGAGTCAACACCATTAAAAGTAAATACAGCATTTGGTGCTATGTAACCTAGCGTAGTTTGGGCTTCTACATTATCTGGAACTCCATCGCCATCAGAATCTAAATCTAAGAAATTCGCTATCGTATCACTATCATCTGCACTTTCTGCTACCGTGTAAGCCAATAGGCCGCTTTCCGGAGCAGTTTCTACCGTGTCAAATACGCCATTAGCACCTACAGAAGCGGGCACAGTAGACCCATCAATAATTCCATCGTTGTCACTGTCATTGACTCCCGCTACATTAATGGCACCGGATTCAACAATATCAAAAATTCCATCATTGTCAGAATCAAGGTCTAAACTATTTATAACGCCATCACCATCAGCATCTAGGGTCGTACATACACCATTACTATTTAATGTACAAAAGTCTGGATCGCGATAATTTAATATTCCGTCGCCATCAGTATCTTCATTAGGGTCTCCAGCTAAACATGTGAAAGGATTATTATTCGTTGCTACCACAAATCCGGTAGTTTCTGACGCGCCAAAACTACCTCCACTGGCTACAGATGCTCCATTCAGAAATACGTTATACGAGCCATTGCCAAAGGTACAACAGATTCCGTTGCTCCCACTATCGGATATAGTAAATGAGAAAGCTCCCGTTAAAGGTGTTGAGATGGGAACCGTAATTAAAGTAGATGGTTGCCCTGTATAAGGCCCTCCGCTTGCAACAACACCCGACGGACCGTTAAGAACCCATGTCGTTTCATTGGGCAGGGCATCTGTAAAAATGCGTACAACGATATTGGAAGGAACCGTATTTATTGCCGGATCTGTCCCACATAATTCTTGTGTATCAGTAATACCATCATTGTCATCATCAAGATCTTCATTATCAAGAATTCCATCGCCGTCACTGTCACCAGAGAAGAAAATGTCTCTGAAATCGACATCTCCTCCTGTTGTTGCATCAAAATCTTCATCGGGGAATATTACAGCTCCACTTAGTACATTATCAACCGTTCCTCCAGGGTCGGAATAGTCGGCTGTCGCGTCGACATTGTCATCTAATCCGTCGCCATCCGCATCATTATTAGCGAGTGTCAGTCCTGCCTCGGCAGTATCATCACCGCCATCATTATCACTATTCGTATCCAGATAATCCGGGTTATCAGTGCCTTCGGTGTTCACCGGAGTAAGCCCCTCGCCTGATCCAGGTGTGGTCTCATATGCGTCATCCAAACCGTTACCGTCCGAATCAATATTACTAGGTGCGATATAACCGGTTGTTGTTTGGGCTTCTACGTTATCAGGAATTCCATCATTATCAGAATCTAAGTCCAAACTGTTAATGACACCGTCAATATCACTATCACCTACGCCTTCAATAGTATCGATAATTCCATCATTGTCATCGTCAATGTCAGTCTCGTTATAAATACCATCGTTGTCGGTATCTACTAAACACGTTGGAAAAAAAACCACTTGTTGGGTGAAATTGAATCCTTGGGTTGCACCGCAACCGATAGTCAAATTCGAGAATATAGCATTCCCGCTTCCTGTAACGGCATCTGGATTCGTGATTCTGACCAATGTCGTAGAACCAGATCGGGAGGCGTATAAATTACCATCCGGTCCTAGCTGAACACCAGAATATGAACTAGAGCTTACCAATGATGAAGTATTGCTACCCAATACATGCACACGCAAATTGTCAAACCAACCAACAGCCTGGCCATCAGATTGACTTGTATTATTAAAATCATGTGCATAAAATAATCTGCTACCATCTGGTGAAAATTCTACGCTATACCCTGTAAACGTATTTACCGTGGTGGTTAAAGGTACTTGCGTCCAGGTTCCTATAGCTCCGGTTGTGGCATTAAAATCCGCATAAAAAATACCTCCATTCGATGTACTGCCTCCACCTTCAATTGCTATGGCTATCCGATCATTTTGTTGTGAAAATCGAATTGTTGCTCTTTCGCCCCTACGAGGTAAATTTATAGGTAGCGAGACACTAACATCTGGATTGTCGGCTCTTGCCGCTGAAAGTAAATTCGATGAATCTACTCGCCAAAGTTCAATTGATGCCGCACAATTTGTCGTACATGAGCCATCGTCATTTGCAATACTTGCTACCCAAGCACCACATAAGGCTCCATTATTTGTACCATATAAAGCCTCGGTAGTATTATTGTGCAGTACATTATTGCTGCTTATTACGGTTTGGCTGGGAATATCGACTATGGAGTAATAGACTGTACCTTGTCGGTCTTCATCTCTGCCATCTCCATGTAGAATATAAACCTGATCCAGATTTGACCCGGGTACCGGCATCACAACGGCCATTTGGGTTCTGGTAGGATTTGTATTTATAAGGTTACCGTTAGTATATAGTGCCCCGGTGTTATCTCTAACAGTTCCGTCATCAACATAAAATAATAAATTTCCAGTAACAGGGTCACTCCATGCTGAAGTCGCTTCAAAAGCTCCATCAGAGGTGAGGCCACACGAAATAGTGGGAGGGTTAGTTCTAAAGTCCATTAAATAGCCCCTTCCATTCCACCAATGTGCATCAAAGGTCTGTGCTATCACCGACGCAGTAAATAGCATAAAAAACACCAGTAAAGTTACACGCACTTTATTGTTAAGGCTACTCAAGGTTAGTTTATAATTTGGTTTACCGAGTACTGTTTTTATCATACGCCGCTTAGCAATGTTAAACCCCTTCGTTTCTAAAAATCATACCTCGTAATTTCTTTTTCTTTTCTAAATAGCCTCCTAACTAAATAGAACACCCTTAAAACCAAAATTCCTACTATCCACTAATTGACATCAATGAATAGTAGGTATAAGTATTGCAATATCTTTCAGAGAAAACACCCTTTTTTCTAAATTCATAAATCGTTATAGCCTCATGAGCCCGACTATACTAATCTGTTCTTACTTAAATTACACAAATATATATGCTAGGCTTTTTCCTGTTAACATTATGTTAATAACCTAAAACATTTGTTAATAATTTGTTTGTTACTTTATAATTACTCTAAATAACCCGCTTTCAATCAGCCTATTGCAGAAACACAAGGTAACGATCACTTCTTTATAAACGAATGGTAAAAATAATTAGTATAAACCATTGAAATACCTCTATTTACGACAAGTATCAATTTCATATCGTTGAATCAACAAAATATATCGTTGAATGGTAATTTGTCAATAATGGTCTTATTTTAAGCACACAAAACAATTACTAGCTAAAGATTTTCTATTTGCGCTATTTAATGTAAATTTGCAATCCGTTATTTAGAATAATTAAAAATTATGATCCAAGTATCTGATATAGCTAAAAATAAGGTGATTGAACTCATGCGAGAAGATGGTTATGATGCTACCACTGATTTTGTACGTGTGGGAGTGAAAAGCGGTGGTTGTTCTGGTTTATCATATGAACTGAATTTTGATAGAAGTAAAACAGAAACTGATAAAGTTTTTGAAGACAATAACATTAAGATCATCGTAGATAAAAAAAGCTTTTTATATTTAGTGGGCACTACATTAGAATATTCTGGAGGCCTTAATGGAAAGGGCTTTGTTTTCAATAACCCTAACGCCAATAGAACTTGTGGTTGCGGCGAGAGTTTCGCACTTTAAATTTTTAAGAGATGAGTAAGTATACCGAGGATGATTTAAAGAAAGAACTCGAGACCAAGGAGTACGAGTACGGATTCTACACAGAGATAGAGGCTGATAAGTTTCCAGTAGGTTTAAATGAAGATATTGTTCGCGCCATTTCAGAAAAGAAAAATGAACCCGAATGGATGACCGAATGGCGATTGGATGCCTTTAAGATATGGCAAGAAATGAAGGAACCAGATTGGGCCAATGTGACCTATCAAAAACCAGATTTTCAAAATATCTCCTATTACTCAGCGCCAAAGAAAAAACCCGAACTCGAAAGTTTGGATCAGGTAGATCCAGAATTACTCAAAACATTTGAGAAACTAGGCATCTCTATTGAAGAGCAAAAACGACTTTCTGGTGTCGCTGTTGATATCGTAATGGATTCTGTTTCTGTGGCCACAACATTTAAAGAAACATTGGCCGAAAAAGGCATAATTTTTTGTCCTATTTCAGAAGCGATCCAAGAGCATCCAGAATTGGTCAAAAAATACATAGGTTCGGTAGTGCCTAAGACAGACAATTTCTATGCCGCTCTAAACAGTGCTGTGTTCAGTGACGGCTCTTTCTGCTACATCCCAAAGGGTGTAAAATGCCCTATGGAACTTTCTACTTATTTCCGTATCAATGAAGGTGGAACAGGTCAGTTCGAACGTACCTTGGTGATCGCCGATGAAAGTAGTTATGTCAGTTACCTGGAAGGTTGCACTGCTCCACAACGTGATGAAAATCAACTTCATGCTGCCGTGGTAGAATTGATCGCACTTGATGACGCCGAGATCAAATACTCTACTGTTCAAAATTGGTTCCCTGGTGATAAGGAGGGAAAAGGTGGAGTTTTTAACTTCGTCACCAAGCGAGGACTCTGTGAAACCAATGCCAAAATTTCTTGGACACAAGTAGAAACCGGTTCAGCTATTACCTGGAAATACCCAAGCTGTATTCTAAAAGGCAATAATTCCATTGGCGAATTTTACTCTATTGCCGTTACCAACAACTTTCAGCAGGCGGATACTGGAACAAAAATGATTCACCTAGGTAAAAATACCAAATCCACCATCATCTCTAAAGGAATTTCAGCGGGTAAATCACAAAACTCGTACCGAGGACTGGTACAAATAAGCCCACGTGCAAAACATGCGAGAAATTTCTCTCAATGTGACTCCTTATTAATGGGCAATGAATGCGGTGCGCATACATTCCCATACATTGAAGCAAAAAATAAAAGTGCGCAAATAGAACATGAAGCGACAACATCTAAAATTGGCGAAGATCAATTGTTTTATTGCAACCAAAGAGGTATTGATACCGATAAAGCGATTGCCTTAATTGTTAATGGGTTCAGTAAAGAAGTATTGAATAAACTTCCAATGGAATTTGCCGTAGAAGCACAAAAATTATTAGAAATCAGCCTTGAGGGCTCAGTAGGATAGAATTAGCATATGTTAGAAATAAAGAATTTACACGCAAGTATAGAAGATAAAGACATTCTAAAAGGAATCAACCTCAGCGTAAAACCGGGCGAGGTACATGCCATAATGGGGCCCAACGGATCTGGTAAGAGTACGTTGTCGTCCGTCATTGCCGGAAGAGAAGATTATGAAGTTACTAAAGGAGAAATTGTCTTAAATGGTGAAGACCTGGAAGATTTAGCACCCGATGAAAGAGCGCATAAAGGTATTTTTATGTCATTTCAGTATCCTGTTGAAATTCCTGGGGTTACGGTCACCAATTTTATCAAAACGGCGATCAACGAAACACGTAAAGCCAATGGTCTGGAGGAGCTTCCTGCCAAAGACATGCTAAAGAAAATCAGAGCTACTGCAGAATTACTGGAGATTGATAGAAAATTCTTATCTCGCTCATTAAATGAAGGTTTTTCAGGAGGTGAAAAGAAACGGAATGAGATTTTTCAAATGGCAATGTTAGAACCAAAATTAGCCATTCTGGACGAAACGGATTCAGGTTTAGACATTGATGCGTTAAAGGTTGTGGCCAATGGGGTGAATAAATTGAAAAGTGAAGATAATGCAGTAGTGCTGATTACGCATTATCAGCGATTGCTTGAGTATATTGTGCCAGATTACGTACATGTATTGCATGACGGTAAAATCGTAAAATCCGGTGGTGCCGAACTGGCCTTGGAATTGGAGGAAAAAGGATATGATTGGGTAAAGTAATTCGACATGGATTTAAAAGAAAAATTAGAAGCATCTTTTTTAGCTTTTGAAAATAAAGTAAGTACCGATATTGATAGTGCTGTCCATGATATTCGCTCAGCAGCATTCACGTATTTCGAGCAGAATGGATTTCCAACCAGACGTGATGAGGAATGGAAATATACCTCGCTAAAACCGTTACTAAAGCACGACTACAATGTGTTTCCTGAGGCTGAAACTGCGCTCGAATATGCCGCTGTTAAAAAATACTTTTTACATGAAATTGAATCATATAAAATTGTTTTTATTGATGGCGTCTACAGTTCTTTTTTATCTGAAACCACTCACGACGGATATGATGTCTGCCTGCTTTCAGCTGCTTTAAAAAGACCAAAATACAAAATGGTCATTGACCATTATTTTAACACTATTGCCTCAAAAACGGATAGTGTAACCTCTTTAAATACAGCGTTTTCTAAAGAAGGAGCCTATATTCATATACCAAAAAATACGGTATTGCCAAAGCCGGTTCAAATCCTACATTTTTCAACAGGAAATGAAGCAAACTTACTTTTACAACCACGTAATTTGATAGTTGTCGGTGAAAATTCGCATGTGCAGATCATAGAACGTCATCAAAGTTTGAGCAAAAATGTGGTTTTGACCAATTCTGTAACCGAGATTTTTACAAATAAACGTGCTATTGTTGATTATTACAAAATTCAGAATGACAATAGGGCTGCTTCCCTGATTGATAACACCTACATCAAACAACAGCAAAACAGTATTGCCTCGGTAAATACGTTCTCAGTTGGAGGAAATATAACCCGTAATAATTTAGAATTTCATCAAGAAGGTGAGCATTGTACTTCAAACCTCAATGGTATTACTATAATTGGTGAAAAACAGCATGTTGACAATCATACTTTAGTACATCATAAGTTTCCGAATTGTGAGAGTAATGAGTTGTACAAAGGAATGTATGCCGATAGATCAACAGGTGTCTTTAATGGAAAGGTAATTGTTGACAAAGAAGCGCAAAAGATCAATGCCTTTCAGCAGAACAATAATATTTTGATGGATGATGGCGCTACCATCAATTCAAAACCTCAACTGGAAATTTTTGCCGATGATGTAAAATGCTCACACGGTTGTACGATCGGCCAACTTGATGAGGACGCTTTATTCTATATGCGTTCACGCGGAATTCCTAAAAAAGAAGCGAAAGGGTTACTTTTATATGCCTTTGCCAATGATGCATTGGAAAAAATTAAAATACCTGAGTTAAAAGCAAGGATTACTAAGCTCATAGCTAGTAAATTGGGTGTGGATTTAGGGTTTGATTTATAGGCAAAAATCACTCAACCTCTCATCTCTTCAATTAATTTTCTTGCAGTAACGGTATCATAAATGATCTTTAAGTCCGTAATTTTATTTTCACTGTTGAAATAAAGAATATCAACGACATCAAACTTAACAGTTTTGTTATTCTTTAAAGTCCACTTATAGTTAAAATAGATCGCAAGTTTACTCGAATTGGGTTCATGAAATAGTGTATCAAGGGTCAACTCTGAGCTTTCTGAATAACTTCGTAACATAGGGTAGAATTCTTTGGCGAGCATTACTCCATAAATCGGCGAATGAACTTTGCCCTGATCTGCAAATAAATCTATAATTTCAAGAATTTTGTCGGTATTCAAGAACTCAATATACGCAATAGCAACTTCATTTTTTGTCATATTCGATTGTTTCAATGATACCACTTAAAAACTCATTAAAATCGATTTCGCTTAGTCCCATCCTTACGATTACCAATTCTTTAGAAGGAATAACAAATACTCGCTGTCCTTGGTAACCATTAAAAGAATATAAATCCTGCGGTGCGTCTGGATAATGGCCCCCTGCATTTAACCATATTTGAGCCCCATAACGACCATTTGATGTATTCGTGGGTGATGTTGCATAGTTCACCCAAGATGCATCAAAAATTTGTGTGCCATTCCAATTTCCTTTATGTAGATAAAGTAAGCCAAACTTTGCCCAGTCTCTTGGTGTGGCCCAACCATATGATGATCCTACAAAGTTTCCTTTTAAATCAGCTTCTATCGTCATTGAATGCATTCCGATCTTGTCGATCAAATCACTGTACCAATAGTCCAAATACTCTTGATGCGAGTCAAAATAAGAACGTGAAATATTGGATAGTAAATTTGTTGTACCCGATGAATAATTCCAGGTTTCATTAGGCTTACCAACAAACTGTTTATGCTCTTGAACCTCACCCATATTTTCAGACAGGAAAAGCATTTTTGTTACATCTGAAATATTATTGTAATCCTCAACCCATTCCAAACCACTGTTCATTTGTAATAAATTATGAATGGTAATTTCTGAACGCTCATCATTGTTCCATGATTCGATTGGAGCCTTGTCCTGAACTCTCAATTTTCCTTGACTTTGCAAAATGCCTATAATGGTTCCGGTGATACTCTTTGTCATTGACCATCCCAGCATTTTTGAGTCTTTATCAAATCCATCTGAATATTTTTCAGCAACAATCTGATCTTTATGAATGACTAAAATTGCCCGTGTCTTGTATAAACTTTCGAAAGATCTATTCACTGCCCTATCTAATGCATTGTAATCTACGTTCTGAAATGTCGTGTCCTTTTGAGATAAATCCCCGTAAGGGTAGGGTAAATTTGTAGTGGTTTTAGTCCTTTTAGGGCTTAAAAAACTGGTGCTTTCATCATAATTTTCGGTAATTAAAACGCTACCCAGACCCTTTCTGTAAATAGCTTTTCTGGTCAACAATCCATAAACTGAAGCTGTCGCAGATTTTGCTTCACCATCAACCTCATCAGAAGCCAGGTTTACTGGAGGGAAATTATTATCATTTGTGTCTGTAAATTCAAAACTTCGGCCTGCCAAAAAAACAGAAGAACTCATATTCTTAGCAGAATAGCCTGCCAAAATATTTAAGCGAGGATATTGATGGTAAACCACGTAAATAAGTGCTAAAACAATCACTACTAAAACTAATTTCAGAACTTTCTTGCTCATTACTTTAACTTATAATTCCATTGAAAACAAATATAAATGAATCAGGCGAATTCTAGCTTTGTTTTGTAAGTTTGTATTTAGAGTGATTCTAAGAAAGAACCATGATTGATATATCAAGAATTCGAGCTGATTTTCCGATTTTGCAACGTAAAGTGAACGGACAGCCTTTAGTTTATTTTGACAACGCAGCGACATCACAAACACCTCAGGTTGTGATCGATAGCATCGTCGATTATTATTCGAATTACAATGCCAATATTCACCGCGGTGTCCATACCCTGAGTCAGGAAGCTACAGATGCCTACGAGGCGGCCAGGCATAAAATACAACGGCATTTTAATGCCGAAAAGGCGCACGAAATTATTTTTACTTCTGGCACGACCCATGCGATTAACATTGTAGCCAGCGGATTCGAAAAATTTCTCAAAAAAGATGACGAAATTCTTGTGTCAGCGCTTGAGCATCATTCTAACATCGTGCCATGGCAAATGCTTTGCGAGAAGACTGGAGCTTTACTGAAAGTAATTCCGATGAATGACGAAGGTGAATTACAAATGAAAAAATTCGATGAATTACTTTCGGAAAAAACCAAGCTGGTTTTTGTCAACCATATTTCCAATGCATTAGGTACCATAAATCCCATTGAAGAAATCCTTACAAAAGCGCATGCCGTAGGTGCAGCAGTACTCGTCGATGGTGCTCAGGCTTGTCCGCATATTAAACCTGATGTTCAGGAATTGGATGTTGATTTTTATGTAGCCTCGGCCCATAAAATGTGTGGTCCCACAGGAGTAGGTATTTTATACGGAAAGTCGGAATGGCTTGACAAATTGCCTCCATATCAAGGTGGTGGCGAAATGATCAAGGAAGTCACCTTTGAAAAAACGACCTACGCCGATCTGCCTCATAAATTTGAAGCCGGTACACCCAATATTGCCGGAGGGATCGCTTTTGGCGTTGCCCTGGATTATTTAAATGACATCGGGTTCGATACTATTGCTTCATACGAAAAGGAATTGCTTGATTTTGGCACTGAAAAACTCCTCGAAATAGAAGGGTTAAGAATCTATGGGACTTCTCCAAACAAAACCTCAGTAATATCCTTTAATATTAAGGGAATTCATCCCTATGATATTGGCTCTATTGTTGATAAATTAGGGATTGCTGTTCGTACCGGACATCATTGTGCACAACCTATAATGGACTATTATAAAATACCCGGAACGGTACGCGCATCATTCGCATTTTATAATACCAAAGAAGAAATTCTTAAACTGGTAGATGCTATAAAACGCGCAAAGAAGATGCTATCATAATTTCGAAATTATGTCAAAGATCATTTCCTTAATCGCACTGGCATTGTTCGTCACATCTTGTGATGAGAACAAAATTATCTATGTGGCTCCTATGCTCGCTAATTGTGATAGCAATAGTGAACAAAAATGCATGCAGATTAAGGAAAATAAAGAGGACGAATGGACTTTATTCAATAATGAGATAGAAGGTTTTGAGTACCAGGAAGGCTCTGTTTATAAACTTGAAGTAACTGTTTCAAAAGTTAAAAATTCAACTGGTGATACCTCCGGCCTAAAATATAAGTTGTCAAAATTGATTTATAAGGAACCGGTTGAAGATAAAATTGAAGCTGCCCAGGGACTTTCAGGAGCATGGAAAGTTGCAAGCATGTTGGGCATGGATTCTCTTACAGTACAGCCTACCTTAACATTTAAAGAAGGTAAAGTTTCGGGTAATGCCGGGTGCAACAATTACAGCGCCGGTTATACAGTAAACTACGATTCAATTTCAATAGGCTTAGCTATGGCCACAAAGATGTACTGTACCCATATGAATATTGAAAAAGCGTTTTTTGATTGCCTGCAAAAAGCGGCTTATTTCAAAATTAAGGACGGGTACTTGCACCTTTACTCCGATCAAAGTGAAGAGCTACTCAGTTCATTTCCTGAAAATTAGCAGTAAACTTTATTTTGTTAATAAGTTTTAAATTCTTCATTAATTTTTCACCTTTTTCACTTTAAATACCCTCCAGGAACATTGTTAATAAAGTGCTAACTTTTTGACAATTTCTCAAAATTGAATGTCCAAAATTAAACAATAAATAGTCTTTTTGTTATTTTTTTATATATTCGCCCGTCTCAAAATTTTAAAAAGGGGAGACCGAGAATTATTAATCCAAAAACAAATTATTAAAAATGAAAAAACTGATCTTAGGGTTAGCAGCCCTAGCTATGCTTGTTGTGGCCTGTCAGGACAATTCAAACGAATTGAACCTTGATCAAGAACAGGCTATTGACATGAGTGATTTTTATGTAAGAACTGATGACGTTCAGACAAAATCGGCCAACGGGCTAGATAGATGTCATTCAATGAATGTGTTGAATAGGCAATTAGATGAAAGTCCTGGTTTGTACAAAAAGATGTATGATGTTGAGTACAATGTGCGAAAACTTATTGCGGCGAAAGGTAAGCCCGGCGGTGGCCCCGGTGGTGGAAATGGTGGCGGAGGAAATGGTGATGGAGATGTAGATTTATTACCAATTGATGATGGTCTTGGAATTATTAACATACCAGTTTACATTCATATTGTCTATCCAAATGCCAACAGCATAACAGATGCTCAGGTAAACAGCCAAATGGCTACTTTAAATTCTGATTTTAGAGATATTAATACGAGCCAATTACCTTCAGGAACTACTTTTGCTAATGACGCTACAGATTCTGGATTTAGCTTTTCGCTTGAGGCTGTTTTCAGGCACAATGATTCACAGTCTTCCTGGGGCACTAATGATGCCGTTAAGGCTGCGTACCCGCCAATTACACCTGAAACTCACATGAACATTTGGGTATGTAATATTGGTGGTGGAATTTTAGGCTACGCACAGTTCCCTGGTGGCGACCCTTCAACCGATGGTATTGTATTAGGAGGTGATTATTTCGGAAATACCGGCGGTGTTTATGGTTTAGGTAGAACTGGTACGCATGAAGTAGGTCATTACCTCAACTTACGCCATATTTGGGGTGATGGCAGGTGTAACAGAGACGATTTCGTAGAAGACACTCCAAAATCAGACCGATCAAATGGCGGTTGTCCTACATTCCCAACAACACATTGTAAATCAGCCGATATGACAATGAACTATATGGATTATACGTACGATGCTTGCATGTATATGTTTACAGATGGACAGCGCAATAGAATGCGCGCTTTATTTGGTCCTGGAGGCGCAAGAGAAGGAATGTTAAATTAGTCAATAATCAACTCTATTTTAAGGGCGCTCTCATTGGAGCGTCTTTTTTTTAATTTAACACTTTATATATTCATATGAACATCATTATTCTTATTGCTATATTGTTTTCTAATTATACGTGTTCCCAAGAAAGAGACCTTCTTAAAATTGAATATCAGGCTAAAACACGAGGGGCATCAAAATCCATCGTGATGACTAAAGAAAAATGTAAAGTCGGTCTGTTGACTGATACATCTGAAATTGAGGTTACTTCAAAAGACTGGGATCACATTATCGAGTTGGTTAATGAGATTAAACTCGATAAGATTCACAGCTTAGAAGCCCCTAGTGATGATCGATCTACAGATAGAAAAATGATCGCTGTTGTCATTATTACCTTAGGTAATAAGGTTGTCTATACTTCTTCTTCATTTGATGATGGGAATCCACCTCACCAACTGAAAAACTTGATCGAAAAACTTTTTGCAATATCGAAAATCGACAAGTAATTATTTTCTACCAAAATCGGCTGGAATTTCACCCCAGGCCTTGGTTTCCCATTTCAAAATGGGATTTTGATAGTTGTTTTCCCGTAACCACTTCTCGGCTCTCTTGATCAAATCAGTCAATTCTTTATTGTCTTCATTGAATGCAATGTTCGTTCGACATTGCTTTTTCTTCACCCAGGAAATAGCGATCTTAGAATCTGAATAGATGGGGTACGTAGGCAATTTTTTACTTTTTAAGAGCGAGATACCATGTACCAGAGCCAAAAATTCACCAATATTGTTCGTACCATTTTTAAAAGGGCCTTGTATAAAGACTTGTTTTTTCGTCTCTGTTAATACACCGCGATATTCTAAAATCCCCGGATTTCCACTACAAGCCGCGTCGACCGAGAGACTTTTTAGAATTGGGGTTCCATATTTGGCTTTTTCCGCTTTTGAAAGTGTCTTCTTCTTAGTATTTTTCCCTTTATAGTCACTATACTTCTTCTTAAAAGCTTTTTCCGCTTCAGCCCGGTCAGAAAAGGCCATGTACTGTGCACCTTCATAACCTGTGACCTGTTTCTTACACTCTTCCCATGATAAAAAAACTCCGATTTTATGTCCTCTCCAAACAACGTAGAACTTTTGTTTAGGCATGTGCTTTTAAAATTACTTCTTCTATTGCTTTTGGAAAATACTTGTATTCCAACTTATGAATTTTTCCTGCAACATCCTCTGCTGAATCAGTCGCATCCAGTGAAACTGATTGCTGAAAAATTATAGCCCCTTCATCATAGTTTTCATTCACATAATGAATCGTAATACCGCTTTCTTTTTCCTCGTTTTCTACAACGGCTTTATGGACATTCATACCATACATTCCCTTACCCCCATACTTAGGAAGCAAGGCAGGGTGTATATTAATAATTTTATTCGGAAAAGCCGCTACGATTTTCTTCGGAACGCGCCATAGGAACCCGGCCAACACAATAAAATCAGCCTCTTGCTTCAACAAATTCAATATTGTATCTTCTGCCACAAAATCTTTCTTATTAAAAATTAAGGTGTTTACATTCAGCCTGTTAGCTCTTTCCAAAACTTTGGCATGCTGATTGTTGGAAAGCACTCGAACAACAGTCGCTACAGCACTTTCCTTAAAAAAGTTTATGAGGTTCTCTGCATTAGTGCCAGAACCCGAAGCAAAAATCACAATTCGTTTCATAAAGTGTGTAGAAATTGTTTTCGCAAAAAAAAGAATTATTATTAACAAATGAAGTTTAATTGAAGTAAAAATTGAAGTATTTTTTTTAAATTAGACCTCATATTTTCGCGGCAAAAGATTGTTTTAAACCAAAGTTTTTTATTTTTGCCCCGATTTTAAATTTAAAAATTAGAAAATTATGTCAGACATTGCATCAAGAGTAAAGGCAATTATCGTTGATAAATTAGGAGTTGACGAAAATGAAGTAACTACTGAAGCTAACTTTACGAACGATTTAGGCGCAGATTCTTTAGATACTGTAGAGCTAATCATGGAATTTGAAAAAGAATTCGATATTCAAATACCAGACGACCAGGCTGAGAACATAGGAACTGTTGGCCAAGCAATAAGCTATATAGAAGAAGCTAAAAAGTAATCTAACGATACTTATCAAACTACGAGCATCACTACGGTGACATGCTCGTAGTTCTTTATTTACCAAACCTGATTAAATTATACATTTAATATGGCATTAAAGCGAGTTGTTGTAACGGGGCTCGGAGCCTTAACACCCATAGGAAATACCAAAGAAGCCTATTGGGAGGGTCTTATTAATGGTAAAAGTGGAGCCGCCCCTATTACATATTTCGATACCGAAAAATTTAAAACTCGTTTCGCCTGTGAAGTTAAAGGTTTTACGGCTACCGACTTTCTTGACAGGAAGGAGGCCCGTAAAATGGATAAATTCACGCAGTATGCAATGGTTTCCTCTGATGAAGCCATTAAGGATTCCCAATTAGACCTTGACAAGATCAATAAACTTCGTGTAGGCGTGATTTGGGGTGCAGGTATTGGTGGTCTTGAAACTTTTCAGGATGAGGTTTTAAACTTTGCCAAAGGCGATGGAACTCCCCGTTTCAACCCCTTCTTTATCCCAAAAATGATCGCAGATATCGCCCCGGGTAATATCTCAATCAAACATGGATTCATGGGGCCGAACTATACAACCGTTTCGGCATGTGCCTCGTCAGCAAATGCAATGATTGATGCACTGAACTACATCCGTTTAGGGCATTGCGATGTGGTCGTTACCGGAGGTAGCGAAGCTGCTGTCACCATTGCCGGTATGGGCGGATTTAATGCCATGCATGCTTTATCGACTCGTAATGAAAGCCCTGAAACCGCATCAAGGCCCTTTGATGCGACGCGAGACGGATTCGTTCTCGGTGAAGGCGCAGGTGCCATTATCCTCGAAGAATATGAACACGCAAAAGCACGTGGTGCCAAATTCTATGCCGAAGTGATCGGTGGCGGACTGTCATCAGATGCACATCATATGACAGCTCCGCATCCCGAAGGAATAGGTGTGATTGCAGTGATGCGCAATTGCCTTGAAAATGCAGGTATTCAACCCGAAGATGTCGATCATATCAATACACATGGAACTTCTACCCCCTTAGGTGATGTGGCAGAACTTAAAGCCATCAAAGAAGTCTTTGGCTCCCATGCAAAAAATATCAATATAAACTCCACTAAATCTATGACCGGTCACTTATTAGGTGCCGCCGGGGCTATCGAATCTATTGCTTCAATTTTAGCTATTGAGCATGGTATTATACCGCCAACAATTAACCACACAACCGTAGATGAAACTATTGATCCTGAATTAAACCTCACACTCAATAAAGCACAAAAGCGCAATATAGAAATTGCCATGAGCAATACTTTTGGGTTTGGAGGGCATAATGCCTGTGTTTTATTTAAAAAAATTGATGGGTAGTAATTTGTAAATGAATTTTATCAAAAAAATAATACAATCTCGCTCTAAAGATGACGAGATTTTTTTTGCTGAAATTCAAAAGGTACTAGGTTATAAACCCAATAAACTGCGCCATTATAAAAAAGCATTTACTCATAGCTCTTTAAAGAAAACGGCTTCAGATGGCAAACCTTTGAATTACGAGCGGCTGGAGTTTTTAGGTGATGCGATTCTCGGCGCCGTAATTGCGCATTTCCTTTTCAAAAAATTACCAATGGGTACTGAAGGCTATCTTACTCAAATGCGCTCAAAGATCGTAAGCCGCGAGCATTTAAATGAAATCGGTCGTGACCTCGACCTTATCCGTTTCGTAATTAGTAATGTACCCAAGAAAAACTTTGGTGATAATATTCACGGCAATGTATTTGAAGCATTAATAGGTGCTATCTTTCTTGATAAGGGTTATAAATATGCAGTACGTTTTATTTATCGGGTTGTTATTGAACCATATGTAGATATTGAACGCCTTGAGGGAAAAATAACCAGCTATAAAAGCCTGTTAATCGAATGGTCTCAGAAACAAAAAAGAAAGGTAAAATATGATGTCTACGAAGACACCGGTAACGATACTTCAAAGCATTTTAGTGTCAAGTTATACTTAGACGATGATATCATTTCCAAAGGGCGTGCTACTTCAAAGAAAAAGGCCGAAGAAATAGCTTCAAAAAGAGCTTATTACAGGTTACAAAGTCAAATTGCGTTACAATAAATATCCTAAAACGTTTTCGTTAAATTTCCCTTTTAGTATTGAAACAATACTTAATTTAGCATAAAAGAATGTTAATGTCTAAAGTAGTCGTCTTAAATTACGAAAATGATCATGATTATAACCTGATCGGGTTACATACTTTTTTAGAAGATTACAGGTTGGCTTTTTTTTTAAATTCAACATTGGGCATTCAGCTGAAAAGATGTGAAAATGACTTAGATTTTGATATTGACGCAGCATATTTTTCATTGTACCAATTTGATTGCCGTAAAACTTTTACTCACTGGTCTTTGATTGCCAACAAGTATAACTACGTTAGCAGTAAAAATTCATCAAATGACTTATTCAAGGAGCAACTGCAAACTTCTGTTTTGATACAGGAAAAAAGGCAAGTAGATTATTTTCTTAAAATTGATGCGAATCTCGAGGTACAAGAATTAGAAACCATGCTCTCAAAAATTAACGATATAAAGAATATAGTTACATCATATTCAATGAACCCTAAAACCTTAAAATCGCGAGATTTTTTAATTTTTTAACTATGCGTAATCGTAAAAAAACAAAAATAGTAGCCACACTTGGGCCCGCTTGCAGCGACAAAAAAATCATTGAAGAAATGATGGATATTGGCGTTAATGTTTTTCGTATAAATTTTTCACATGCCGACTACAGTAATGTTCGTGAAAAAGTAAAAGAAATTCGGGAAATAAATAAGCGTAAGAATTATAACGTGGCTATTCTGGCAGATTTGCAGGGCCCTAAATTACGGGTAGGGGTTATGGGTGAAAAAGCGAAGCTACAAGTAGGAGATAGCTTCACCTTTACCACAGAAGAATGTGAGGGAACCTCCGAAAAGGCCTACATGACCTACCAAAACTTTCCTAGGGATGTAAAACCCGGTGAGCAGATTTTAGTTGATGATGGCAAATTATTATTTGAAGTTTTGGAAACAGATGGTGAAAAAGAGGTAAAAACCAAAGTTTTACGTGGCGGAAGACTAAAATCAAAAAAAGGAGTTAACCTTCCGAACACAAATATTTCGCTTCCTGCTTTAACCGAAAAAGATGTTAAAGATGCCCTTTTTGCTATAAAACTTGAGGTAGATTGGATTGCACTTTCATTTGTGAGAAATACGCAAGATCTAATAGATTTAAGAGAATTGATAGATAAACATTCCGACTATAAAATTCCTGTAATTGCCAAAATTGAAAAGCCGGAAGCCGTAGCGAATATCCGAAAAATAACGGCATATTGTGATGGGTTAATGGTCGCTCGGGGTGATCTGGGTGTTGAAGTAGATATGGAACGCGTACCATTAATACAAAAAAAATTGGTGTTGCAGGCGAAAAGAGCCAGAGTTCCGGTAATTATCGCTACGCAAATGATGGAAACGATGATTACCAATCAGGTACCTACCAGGGCTGAAGTAAACGATGTCGCCAATTCTATTATGGACGGGGCCGATGCCGTAATGCTTTCTGGTGAAACTTCTGTAGGTGAATTTCCTGTTGAAGTTATTCGCAAAATACGCCGGATTATCGAAAGTGTAGAAGATTCACCCTTAATTATAAAACCTGATTCTTCCATCCAGAGTGTCAATGAACGATTTATCTCAAAAACCATCTGTAGACAAGCCGCGAAAATGGCTGATTATATGGGAGCCACAGTAATATCAACCTTAACAAACAGTGGGTATACGGCATTTCAAATTTCTGCCTATCGCCCTGAAACGCATATTCTTGCGTTCTCCGATAACCGACGCATATTACCCATGCTTAATTTACTCTGGGGTGTAAAGGGTATTTTTTATGATGAATTAAAAAGTACCGATGACACTGTAGATGAGATTAACAAGATTGCCAAAAATAAGGGGTATGCAGAAGAAGGTGATTTTGTTATTAATTTAACTTCGATGCCTGTGCTTGCAAAAGGAATGGTGAACACATTACGAATCAGTAAAATTGACTAACTTTTCTTTTATTTTCCAATAATTGAATCCCACTATCAATTAACTTGGCAATAGTATTACTGATTGTTTTACGATGGTCGAGTTCTCTTAATATCTCATTCTTCAACTTTTCGTGAGAGGTATCTCTATACAATTCATATAACTCTAATAATGACAACCATTCTTTAGAATACTTTGACTGTATATCTCTTAATATGGATCTTCCTTTCTCAACATCGTAGTCATTAGCTTCTCTTAATGTTCTTATATCGCCGTAAAGTTTTTCCAAAGTTTCAAGTTTATCTATTCTAGGGGTTCTAATGGTCTTCGTTTTTGAAACTTCATATAGATTTTCGAATGAATTATAATCTGCACTTCCAGAATACACAGATACAATCGAGGAACCAACTACTAAATTAAGAACCCCCTCTTCAGGAGAAAATAAGATTTCGCTATCATGAGTTACTGTACAATCTTTTAGTTGAATTAAGATCAATTTGCCATTTACGCTTCTTAAACCAGTGATGTTTATACCTTCTACAGTGATACCGCTTTCATATTCAAATGAGAGATATTCCCCATCATAAAAATTATATGCTTTTAAGTCTTTTGGCCCCATATTTTCAATAGCCAAATTGACGCCTTTTAATTTTCCTAAAGGAGAAATAAATCCGTTAGGATAAGTCGCAATTCCATGACCTATAAGTTCTTTTTCTCGATATGCCAATGCCGTTGGGCCCTCAGTTTTGAAAAAAACTACTTCATTGTCCTCGTTTACAATCATTCTACTAAAAACTCCCGAAATCTGAAGGCCAGTATTTAATTCAATGGTTCCAACTTTTTCTGATTCAATTAGTTTTTGCAAGCCCTTAAATCCACCCTTTCTTAAAGCCATAGTATTCGCAAATTCTTCTAAGACTTCCATCAAATAAGAAAAATCAGGAGTTACAAATAACTGTGGCTGTGGCTTGGTAATATCAAAATTTTGTTCAACTGCCTTAATAGTGTATGGCAATTTCTTAACATTGTCAGACAGACACCATTCACTCTCACCAATAGAAGACAATAAACCGGCACCGTAGATTTTAGGATCATCAATTGATCCTATGAGTCCATACTCAACAGTCCACCAATGGAGATTTCTTATCTTGGCCATTTCAGACAAAGGCACTTTCTTGTTTTGTAGTTCTTCTACTTTTCTTTCCGCCGCCACTATTGCTTTCTCATCTGTGTTACGAGCTTCTTTTAGAATAGATAATGTCCGTACCGCCTCGTACATTTCATTGTCATGAGAAGACAGAATTGCCTTTGCCCCGATCTCTCCAAACCTTCTCAAATATTCAGCGTAATCTGGATTAGCTATGATCGGAGCATGGCCGGCAGCCTCATGAATGATATCTGGAGCCGGTGTATATTCAATATTTTCCAACTGTCTTATATCTGAAGCAATAACTAAAACCTTGTACGCCTGGAATTCCATAAAAGCATTGGGAGGTATGAACCCATCTACAGCTACTGCAGCCCAACCAATATCTTTTAAAATACGGTTCATGCCGTACATACTAGGTATGGCATTAATTGAAATACCTGTTTTCTCTAAACCATCAAGGTATGAATGGTGTGCTACTTTGCTTAAATGTGCTATGCTTTTTCGCATAACATATCTCCAAACAGCTTGATTAATAGAAGAGTAATCCTCGTAATTCTGAGGTTTAATAAATTGTTTTAAGTGAGGTGGCAATCGATCAATTATAGGATTGCTTTCAATATTTTTCATAGCAGCATATTGTGTTCAAAATTAAGAAAATAAGATTACATGACTTTTCTAACAAATTTTTTAGCTTATATTCGAGCTAAATGAAAGCCGAAACCCGCAAACAAGAAATCATCCTAACCGCTGCAAAACTATTCAAAGAAAAAGGCTACAGTGCCGTGACAATGCGAGATCTGGCAGCAGCCATGGGCATAAAAGCGGCCAGCCTTTACAATCACATAGATTCTAAGCAAGATATTTTAAAAGAAATTATTATTGCTATTGCAGAAGCGTTTACTTCAGGGATGGCGACCATTAGAGTATCTGAACAAGATGCTGTAAATAAGTTAAAAGAAATCATTGCTTTGCATGTTGAAATTACAGCGAATAATACCTTTGGGATGGCCTCTCTAAATAATGATTGGATGCATCTCGAAGAACAACTCGAATATTACCTAGAACTTCGCCATAATTACGAAGATAACTTTCGGGATATCATAAAGGAAGGAATTGCCGATAGCGATATAATTGACGAAAACCCAGATACTATTATGTTTTCGATCTTGACGACACTTCGTTCACTGTATTTATGGATTCCGAAAAAAGAGGATTTAAATCCGGATGAACTTGCCAAAAGCCTGAGCCGATTACTGATCAGCGGTATTCGAAATAATTAGCAAATATTTTGTAAATTTGTACCTGTAACTAACAATTGTTAGTTTATGATCATTATGTACATATGGCAGAATTTCACAATTTAAAAGTTGCAAACATTTATAAAGAAACGGAAGATACTTCCGTTGTAACTTTAGAAATCCCATTAGAATTACAGGAAACTTTCAAATTTAGACAAGGGCAGCATCTGACCTTAAAAGCAATTATTAATGGTGAGGACGTTCGCCGTTCCTACTCTTTGTGTTCAAGCCCCATTGAGAAGACGTGGAAAGTCGCTGTAAAGAAGATTCCTGAGGGAAAGTTTTCGACTTTCATTAATGAAACTCTAAAAGATGGCGATGAAATTGAAGTGATGGCACCCAGTGGTACATTCGGTGTTGATTGCAGTCCTGAACGGGCAAAGAATTATTTGTTTTTTGCTGCAGGAAGCGGTATTACACCGATTCTTTCAATGATTAAAATGCATTTGGCGGCTGAGCCTAATTCAACATGTAAATTATTTTACGTCAATAAGACTGCAAAATCTATTATCTTTAAAGAAGAGTTAGAACAGCTTAGAAATAAATATTTTGGCAGGCTGGAAATCTATTATTTTTTAACCAAAGAGCGCCGGGATATTGACTTGTTTAATGGCAGGTTTGATGATGAAAAAATGCGAGTTCTTACCACAACGTTTATTGACATTCCAGATACGAGTGAGGTTTTTCTTTGTGGCCCAGAACAAATGGTCAACTATGTAAGTTCGTATTTAATTGATGCAGGTTTACCAAAAGAGCTTATCCATTTTGAATTATTCGTTACTGGCCTTTCTGAAGAAGATATAAAAAGGGCGGAGCGCTTGGCGAAGCAAAATGTTGAAGGTATTGAGGTTACTATAATTGATGGTGGAAAAGAGTTTGAATTCACCATGACAAAAGAATATGACAATATCTTAGATGCGGCTTTAGGGGCTGGAGCAGATCTACCATTCGCCTGTAAAGGCGGTGTTTGCAGCACATGTAAATGTCAAGTAATAGAAGGCGACATAGAAATGAAAATTAACTATGCCTTAGAAGATAAAGAAGTCGAACAAAATTTTGTGCTGAGTTGTCAGGCAGTGCCAACATCAGAGAAAGTAGTTGTCGATTTCGACGTATAATATAAACTCAACAACTATGAGTGAAGAACAAATAATGAGTCTAGAAAAATATTTTGAAGAACGTATTGCGCGCGATGAAAAGATTGAACCTAAAGACTGGATGCCTGAGAAGTATCGCCAGACACATATTAGGCAGATGTCTCAGCACGCACATTCGGAAGTCGTTGGAATGCTTCCCGAGGGTAATTGGATCACCCGTGCACCTTCTTTACGCCGTAAAGTTGCCTTACTGGCAAAAGTACAAGACGAAGCCGGTCATGGTTTATACTTGTACTCTGCAACAGAAACCTTAGGTGTTTCTAGGGAAGAATTGTATGAACAATTGCACACAGGTAAAGCAAAATACTCTAGTATATTTAATTATCCAACATTGACCTGGGCAGATATAGGAGCCATCGGTTGGTTGGTTGATGGTGCTGCCATTATCAATCAAGTACCTTTATGTAATACCTCTTATGGGCCCTATGCAAGAGCAATGATACGTGTGTGTAAAGAAGAAAGCTTCCATCAGCGTCAAGGTTATGAGATCATGATTAAATTGGCGAATGGCACCCCTGAGCAAAAAGAAATGGCTCAAGACGCACTCAATAGATGGTGGTGGCCGAGTTTAATGATGCTTGGGCCAACTGATGACAAATCAGTGCATACCGAGCAATCAATGAAATGGAAATTGAAACGTAAAACGAATGATGAATTGCGTCAACAGTTTATAGATCAAACAGTGCCTCAGGCTGATTTAATAGGTTTAAAAATTCCTGATCCAGACTTAAAATGGAATGAAGAGCGAGGCAGTTATGATTTTGGAGGAATTGATTGGGACGAATTCTGGCAAGTTGTTAAGGGGCATGGGCCAATGAACAAAGAACGTATGAAGGCAAGAGTAGGTGCATGGGAACGTGGTGCGTGGGTGCGAGATGCGGCCATGGCTTATGCCGAGAAGAAAGAAAAAAGAAAACAAGCGGTTTAAACTATAGTAGTATGGCAACAAAAGATTGGCCACTTTGGGAAATCTTCGTAAGAAGTAAAAACGGATTGGAACACAGGCATTTTGGTAGTCTTCATGCAGCTGATGCTGAAATGGCACTGGAAAATGCACGCGATGTCTATACAAGACGAAATGAAGGTGTGAGTATTTGGGTAGTAGAATCGAAGCATATCACTGCTTCGAATCCGGAAAATTATGGTGAATTATTTGAACCGGCTCAAGATAAGGTGTATCGTCATCCAACATTTTACGATTTGCCCGATGAAGTAAAACATATGTGATGAAAGAACATTTATATAACTATATACTAGGTATTGCAGATAATAGCCTAATTCTTGGACAACGTATGGGAGAATTATGCGGTCATGGGCCAAGTCTTGAAACCGATATCGCCTGTACGAATATCTCGTTAGATTTATTTGGACAAGTACGCAGCTACTTTCAATATGCGGCTAAGTTAGCAGGAGATGGGAGAACCGAAGATGATATTGCGATGCTTCGAAAAGAACGTGAATATGTAAATGTTCTTCTGGCTGAGCAGCCAAACACGAATTTTGCGTATACGATTGGACGTCAGTTTTTATTTGATATTTACCATCTTCTGTATCTAACAGAGCTTCAAAAAAGCAAAGATCTAACGCTTTCAGCAATTGCGAAAAAATGCATCAAAGAAGTAAGTTATCATGTGCGTTTTTCATCTGATTGGGTTAAAAGATTAGGTGATGGTACAGAAGAGAGTAAACAAAAAATGCAAGAAGCTGTAGACGATTTATGGGTTTATACTGATGAACTCTTCCATCAAACTGAAGCCGATAAAGTTATGATTACCGAAGAGGTGGGAGTTGATGTGACGAAGTTGAAAGAAGAATACTATACCAGAGTTTCAGAAATCTTAGAAGAAGCTGGATTAAACATTCCGGAGTCTAAATGGTTTCAAAAAGGAGGTAAGCAAGGAATTCATACAGAACACTTAGGATATCTATTAGCAGATTTACAGTATATGCAAAGAACATATCCTAATATGGAATGGTAAAATGACAACCACCGAACAACATATCGATGAAAAATTAATTCCAATTTTGGAAAAAGTTTCAGATCCGGAAATACCGGTATTGTCAATTATGGATATGGGAGTTGTGCGAACAGCTATTTTAAGAGGCAACAATGTTCATGTTCAAATAACACCGACGTATAGCGGCTGCCCTGCAATGGATGTTATCGGTGATGATATAAAAAAGGCCCTTGAAGAAGCTGGATACACTTCGAACATTGAATTGATTTTGGCACCGGCGTGGACAACAGATTGGATTACTCAGAAAGGAAGAAAAGCACTAGAAGAATATGGTATCGCAGCACCGCTCGATGCTCAAGCAGATAAAGATGTTTTGCTCCATGGAAAACGCCTGGTCAAATGTACCAATTGTGGTTCTCAAAATACAAGAATGGTAAGCCAATTTGGTTCTACGGCATGCAAAGCACAATTTCAATGTGAAGATTGCCAGGAACCTTTTGACTATTTTAAATGTTTGAAATGATGTTAGGGCTTCGAACCACTGCATATATCGTAAGTGATTTAGATGAAGCAAAAGCATGGTATGCTAAAGCTTTTAAGTCGGAGCCTTATTTTGACGAACCCTTTTATGTAGGATTTAATATTAGTGGTTATGAGCTTGGGTTGATGCCTGAAGGTGATGAAGTAAATGTAAAAGGTGAAAACATATTGTCATACTGGGGTGTGGAGGATATTCAAAATGAATATAAACGCTTATTGGATTTAGGAGCAACAGAACATGAGAAACCCACAAATGTAGGAGGTGAATTAATGGTGGCCTCAGTAAAGGATCCGTGGCAAAATATAATAGGGATTATTTATAACCCCTATTTCAAACTATAATTCCTTTTTGATAAGGAAGAATTTAATCTAGGTATGAGTAACAATTCAATTCAATTAGAAATTGAAAATAACATAGCACGTATAACGTTGAACCGCCCGGAAGTATTTAACAGTTTTAATCGAGAGATGGCATTAAAATTACAATCGGTTTTTGATGATTGTGAGACAAATAGTGAGGTCAGAGCCATTGTCCTTACTGGTAACGGGAAGGCTTTTTGTGCTGGTCAAGATTTAAAAGAGGTTACTTCACCCGAAATGAATCCTGGCTTTAAAAAAATATTAGAAGAGCATTACAATCCGATCATTAAAAGAATCCGCTCAATCAAAAAACCCATCTTAGCTGCGATTAATGGAGTAGCTGCCGGTGCAGGTGCAAATATTGCCTTGGCGTGTGACATCGTTGTGGCCCATGAAAAAGTAAGTTTCATTCAAGCATTCAGCCTAATTGGATTAATACCCGATAGTGCCGGTACTTTCTTTTTGCCAAGGTTAATTGGTTTCCAAAAGGCACAGGCATTGGCAATGCTTGGTGATAAGGTTTCTGCCCAAGAGGCAGAGCGCATCGGCATGATCTACAAAGTAGTTACCTTGGAGCATTTCGAAGAAGAAGTTCAAAAACTAGCACTCAAATTGTCTAAAATGCCAACAAAGGCGCTCGGGATGATTAAAGAACTGTTCAATGCATCAATGAATAATACCTTGAATCAACAACTCGAAATGGAATCAAAATACCAGATTGAAGCAGCTCAAAGTGAAGACTATGCCGAAGGTGTCGCCGCGTTTATTGAAAAACGTCAACCAAACTTTAAAGGAAAGTAATGAATGTAGGTATTATAGGCTCAGGCACCATGGGAAGTGGTATTGCGCAAGTGGCAGCCACCGCCGGTTGCACGGTAAAATTGTTCGATACAGATCAAGCCGCCTTAAAGAAGGCGAAAACGAACCTTGAAAAAATTCTGTCCCGCTTGATAGCAAAAGAAAGAATTGATGAAGCTGAAAAATCCCGTATACAGGATAATATCACGTATGTAGCCAGTTTACATGATTTGTCGGATTCCCATTTGACTATTGAGGCTATTATTGAAAACCTTGAAATCAAGCAAAAGGTGTTCGCAGAGTTGGAAACATATGTGTCGCCTGATTGTATCTTAGCTTCCAATACGTCATCATTATCAATTGCCTCCATAGCCTCATCTTTAACAAAACCGGAACGCTGTATTGGTATTCATTTTTTTAATCCCGTCCCCTTAATGAAACTGGTGGAGATTATTCCTGCAATGCAAACCTCAAAAAAAGTATTGAATCAAGCTACGACGACCATGAATGATTGGAATAAAGTAGTGACCATAGCAAAAGATACTCCGGGCTTTATTGTAAATCGAGTAGCGAGGCCTTTTTATGGGGAAGCGTTGCGTATTTATGAAGAAGGACTGGCTGATTTTTCGACCATTGATTGGAGTATGAAAACTATCGGTGGTTTTCGAATGGGCCCGTTTGAGCTCATGGATTTCATAGGTAATGATGTGAATTATACAATAACTGAAACTGTATTTAAGGCGTTCTACTTCGACCCAAGATACAAACCATCTTTTACTCAAAAAAGATTGTCAGAAGCAGGTTATTTTGGCAGAAAATCAGGAAAGGGGTATTACGATTATACTGAAGGTGCTGAAAAACCTAAACCTAACGAGGATAACGAATTAGCAACATATATTTTTGATCGGGTATTGGTCATGTTGATCAATGAAGCAGCAGATGCTTTATTTCTAAATATCGCTTCCGCGGAAGATATTGATAATGCCATGACCAAAGGTGTAAACTATCCGAAAGGTCTATTGGCTTGGGCTGATGAAAAAGGTATAGATTGGTGCGTAAATAAGCTGGATGAACTATATCATGAATATCACGAAGACAGATATCGCTGCTCCCCTTTGTTAAGAAAAATGAATAGAGAAGGTAGAACCTTTTTTTAATCAGGAATTAGGGATTGGGTATAGGGAATGAATAATCTAAGTAAATATCATTTTAAGTTTGAAGACCTAAACGTTTATCAAAAGGCAATAGATTTTGGTGAATCGACTAATAATTTGGTTAAAAAGTTTCCGAACCATGAGCTTTATGCTTTATCGTCTCAATTCCGAAGAGCGGCTGATTCAATAGCATTAAATATTGCTGAAGGGTATCCAGGTTCCGATGCTCAATTTGTAAAACACTTGAATCATGCTATTTATAGTGCGAACGAATGCGTTAGCTACAGTACAAAAGCAAGAAGACGAAATTATATAAGTTTCGAACAGGATGAAGAAAATAGAAAATCCATTTCTGAGTTAACAAAAATGATGTCAACTTTAAGAAAGAAAATTTTAGAAAGAATAAATACTAATGCCTAATACCCAGAACCAAATGCCTTTAAGTGGAGCGAAAATTCCATATAAGATGTTACGACAAGACGCCTTTAGTCAATGGTTGGGCATTGAGATATTAGAATGCGAAATTGGCCACGTAAAAGTAGGAATGACCATCCGAAAAGAAATGCTCAATAGCATGAATTACGCACACGGCGGCATTAGTTATTCGTTAGCCGATACCGCTTTTGGGTTTACAGCAAATACGCATGGAAAATATGCAGTTTCAATCGAAACTTCAATTAACCATATCGAAGCATTGGAAGAAAATGATAAACTGGTGGCCGATTGTGTTATTGAAAAAGTGAATAACAAACTGGGCTTCAATGTAGTTGAGGTCAAACGAGGGGATGAATTGGTGGCGCTGTTTAAAGGTGTTGTTTACCGAACACAAAAAGACTGGGAAGAATAAAATGAAAGAAGCATATATAATTGATGGAGTCAGAACTCCGGTAGGAAATTACAAAGGCACCTTAGCTGCCGTCCGTACAGATGATTTGGCGGCATTAGTGATTAAAGAATTGGTCGAACGCAACGCTGGCATTCCAAAAGAGGCTTATGATGATGTGATCATAGGATGTGCCAATCAAGCCGGTGAAGACAATCGAAATGTCGCCAGAATGGCGCTGCTTCTTGCAGGCTTACCATTCACGGTTCCAGGGGAAACCGTGAATCGATTATGCAGTTCCGGATTGTCAGCAATTATTCAAGCAAACAGGGCCATTAAAGCAGGAGATGGTGATTTATTTATTTCCGGTGGCGTAGAAAATATGACGCGGGGCCCTTATGTCATTGCAAAGCCCTCCAGTGCTTATGGTAACGACGCTAAAATGTATGACTCCAGTTTTGGTTGGCGTTTCATCAATCCTAAAATGCAAGAGCTTTACGGAACCGATAGTATGGGAAACACCGCTGAAAACTTGGTTGAGAAGTATCATATTTCTCGTGAAGACCAGGATGCTTTCGCCCATTGGAGCCAGATGAAAGCTTCAAAAGCTCAAGAAAATGGCAGATTAACCAAAGAAATTGTTTCAGTTCAAATTCCTCAGCGAAAAAAAGATCCGATCATTTTCTCAAAAGATGAGTTTGTAAAACCCACTACGACAAAAGATATCCTGGCAAAATTGCGTCCGGCCTTCAAAAAAGAAGTCGGTAGCGTAACCGCTGGTAACTCATCCGGTTTAAACGATGGCGCCGCAGCAACAATCATTGCTTCTGAGGATGCCGTAAGAACGTATAATTTGAAACCCCTTGCAAGAATCGTAAGTTCTGCAGTTGTGGGTGTCGAACCAAGAATCATGGGAATTGGCCCGGTTCAGGCTTCCAATAAAGCCTTGGAAAAAGCCGGTCTTACCATGAATGACATGGATATCATTGAACTTAATGAAGCTTTTGCCGCACAAGCCTTGGCATGCATCCGAGCTTGGGGGTTAAAAGATGACGATGCAAGATTAAATCCGAATGGTGGGGCAATCGCCATAGGGCATCCCTTAGGTATGACCGGAACAAGAATCGCCTATTCAGCAGCTTTAGAATTACATGAACAACAAAAACGATATGCTTTAATAACCATGTGCGTTGGTGTCGGACAGGGCTACGCGGCTATCATAGAGAGAGTCTAGTATGAAAGTATTGATTATAGGAGGAAATGGAACCATTGGCAAGAAGGTAAGTCAACGTCTTCGGGAAAGGCATGAAGTGCTTATTGCCGGAAGAACATCCGGAGATGTAACGGTGGATTTTTCAGATGCAGGTTCCATAAAGAATATGTTTGAAAAAATAGGAAAGGTGGATGCCATTATTTGTATTGCAGGAGACGCCAAATGGGAGAAATTCGATAACCTTAGTGAATCAGATTTTTATATTGGGATTAAAAGCAAACTTATGGGTCAGGTGAATACGGTCAGAATTGGTAAAGACTTTTTGAACAACGGAGGTTCTATAACCCTATCAACAGGAATCCTGGCCGATGATCCGGTTGATATGACCACCAGTGCCGCTATGGTCAATGGTGCTATCCACAGCTTCGTAAAGGCTGTGGTATTAGAATTAGAACATATAAGAGTCAATGTTGTTTGCTCAGATTTGGTGGAAGACTCTTTTGAAAAATACAAAGATTATTTTCCTGGTAACACCCCGGTGCCTATGCATAAAATTGTGGATGCCTATGTGAAATGTGTTGAAGGGAAAATCAATGGAAGAATACTAAGAATAATGGGATAACTTCCTGCGCAGGCAGGAATCTCGCATTAGAGAAAAACGACTCAGGAAATGGAAAAGAGCTTGGAAGGTAAAGCCAATACAAGAAATGAATCCATCCTGGAATGATTTAAGTCTAAACTGGAAATCAGCTAATAGAAAATTTAGAATTAACAAATAAAAGATACCTGTTTTCGCAGGCAGTGGTATGAAAAAAATACAACATTATATTCAAGGGCAATGGGCAGAAGGAAAGGATGAAGGTATACCTGTTTTTGATGCCGTAACCGGTGAGCATTTTGCAAATTCGGCGGTTGAAGGTCTTGATATTCCTGAAATTCTGAACTACGGACGAACCATAGGAGGAGAAGTGCTTCGTAAAATGACTTTTCAAGAGCGTGGAAATATGCTTAAGAAATTAGCATTATACCTTACCAAAAGGAAAGAAGCTTTCTATGAACTAAGTTACCGTACGGGAGCTACCAGAGTAGATAGCTGGATTGATATTGAAGGCGGTTTTGGGAATCTCTTCGCCAATGCATCCTTACGTAAATTATTCCCGAATCAGCCCTATCACGTAGAGGGCGATCCTATTGATTTGTCTCGAGGTGGAAGATTTATGGCACATCATATTATGGTGCCAAAGCAAGGAGTAGCAGTACATATTAACGCCTTTAATTTCCCTGTGTGGGGAATGCTGGAAAAATGTGCCGTCAACTGGATGGCCGGAGTGCCCGCCGTAGTCTTACCTGCGCCATCTTCGTCGTATTTAGCAGAAGCGGTTGCCCGAGAAATCATTAGTTCAGGCATTTTACCCGAAGGAGCACTACAGATCATCAATGGAACTGTAAAGACTATTTTAGACACCGTCGAATCTCAAGATGTGGTTAGTTTTACAGGTTCTGCTTCAACAGGAAGACTCCTCAAAGCGCATCCCAGAATTATCCAGGAGGCAGTACCATTTAATATGGAAGCCGATTCATTGAATGCCTCAGTACTGGGCGAAGATGCCGTTCCGGGAACACCCGAATTTGACATTTTTATCAAAGAAGTCCGTAAGGAAATGACAGTAAAATGTGGCCAAAAATGTACCGCTATCCGACGCGTTATCGTCCCTGAAAAACTGATAGAAGATGTTCAGATTGCTTTGGGAAATGCCTTAGCTAAGGTTACAATTGGTGACCCCCGACTCGATGATGTTCGAATGGGATCTTTAATTAGCAAAGAGCAAGTTGATGAAGTCAAGAACAGTGTTACTGAAATCGCCAAAAAAGCACAAATCGTTTATGGTGATCTCGAAAAATTGGAAACTATTGGTGCTGATGCCAAAAAAGGAGCTTTCATAAGCCCTATCCTGATGAGAGAAGACCATCCTTTCGAGAATTTGGCTGTTCATGAACGTGAAGCTTTTGGCCCAGTCAGTACACTAATGCCTTATAAATCTTTGGATGAGGCTATTATATTATCACAAATGGGCAAAGGTTCGTTGGTATCTTCAATAGCTACCTTTGATGATACTATTGCTAAAGAATATGTGGTGAATGCGGCAAGTCATCACGGGCGCATCCTTGTTATGAATAGAGAAATGGCCAAAGAAAGTACAGGTCACGGTTCACCCTTACCAACGTTGGTACATGGAGGCCCAGGCCGTGCCGGCGGTGGTGAAGAAATGGGTGGCTTGCGGGGTGTGAAGCATTATTTACAGCGCACCGCTATTCAAGGAACGCCTACTACCTTGACGGAGATTACCGGTATTTATCAACCGAATGCCAAGTACAAAGAAGCTGCACAACATCCTTTTAAATACCACTGGGAAGATATTCAGGTAGGAATGTCCATGAAGACCCACAAGCGTACCATTACCGATACTGATATTATCAGTTTTGCAAATGTCACCTGGGACCACTTTTATGCACATACAGACATCACCTCCTTAGACGGCAGTATTTTCGAAAAACGTACAGCGCACGGCTATTTCATTATTTCCGCAGCAGCAGGCTTGTTCGTATATCCAAATAAAGGACCTGTATCTGCAAACTATGGATTAGAAGAATGCCGATTCTTACGCCCATTATATCATAACGATACGATCTATGTAAGACTGACCTGTAAACAAAAAGTAGATCGTGATGTCCGCGGTACCGAGCATCCAAGCGGTATCGTGAAATGGTTTGCCGAAATTTTTGATGTGGAAGATGAATTGGTCGCATTAGCAACTGTCTTGACGATGGTTCAAAAGAAACAAGAGACTTTTGTCGAAATCAACCGTCAAACAATTGAAGCTTATTTAAGCAAGTTATCAAAGGATACCAAACCTCTTTGGGGAACTATGACCCCCCAACATATGGTGGAGCATTTGGAATTTTCTACAAGAATTTCCTCAGGAGAAATTCAGGATTTTGATTTCTCTACTCCCGAAAAGATATTAGAAAAAGTGCATGCCACACTGTATAATTATAAACCAATGCCAAAAAAACACGCAGCACCAGAAATTTTGGAAAGGGATTTACAAAAACTAAAACATAATGACCTGGAAACTGCGAAACAAAAATTCTTGGAGGCTTATGATGATTTTGAAAACTATTTTAAGGAAAATCCCGAAGCACGATTGAAAAATATAGTTTTTGGAGACCTCAACAAATATGAGTGGCACTTATTTCATAGAAAGCATATGAATCATCATTTTGAACAATTTGGACTACTGTAAATATGACACAACCATACGTAAAACAAACCATAGAAAAAGGAGTAGGAACTATTGAATTTTTTCATCCTGCTCACAATTCTTTACCCGGAGATTTACTGGCTCAATTAGCACAAACAATCACAGATGCCGGAGGGAATGATGCTATCAAAGTCATTGTATTGAAGAGTGGTGGTGCAAGAACTTTTTGTGCAGGTGCAAGTTTTAAGGAATTGATCAATATAAATGATGCTGAAACCGGACGTGTTTTCTTTTCAGGATTTGCCAATGTAATTAACGCTATGCGAAAATGCCCAAAATTTATTATTGGCAGAATACAGGGAAAAACTGTTGGTGGCGGCGTTGGATTAGCATCAGCAACCGACTATTGTATGGCTACAAAATTTGCGGCCATTAAGTTAAGTGAGCTGAATGTTGGTATCGGTCCTTTTGTTGTGGGTCCTGCCGTAGAACGTAAGTTAGGTTTAAGTGGGATGTCACAAATAGCCATAGATGCCAATACTTTTTATCCTGCCGATTGGGCCAGGGAAAAAGGCCTGTATGCGCAGGTTTTTGAGACCACCGAAGCGTTGGATGAAGCTGTAAAAGAATTTGCTGAAAACTTATGCAACTACAATCCCGAAGCCATGAAAGAAATGAAGCAAATGTTCTGGAAAGGAGCAGAAGATTGGGATACCTTATTGGCTGAACGTGCACAAATAAGTGGCCGATTAGTTTTAAGTGAATTTACTAAGGAAACTTTGAAGCGCTTTAAATAGATGATCTACGAATTTCAAGGCTACATACCGGTCGTTCATGAAAGCAGTTTTGTACATCCGCTGGCGGCAGTAACCGGCAATGTCATTATCGGTAAAGATTGTTATATCGGTCCTGGTGCAGCGATTCGTGGTGATTGGGGACAAATCATTTTGGAAGACGGAGTGAATGTTCAAGAAAATTGTACGGTACATATGTTCCCTGGAATTTCAATAGTCTTAAAAGAAAGTGCCCATATTGGTCATGGAGCCATTATTCATGGTGCAACAATTGGCCGAAATGTTCTCGTTGGAATGAACTCAGTCATTATGGATGATGCTGAAATTGGTGATGAATGTATCATTGGAGCCATGGCATTTGTAAAGGCAGAAACGAAAATCCCAAAAAGAAGTCTGGTCGTAGGGAATCCGGCTAAAGTGATCAAAGAGGTAACTGATGACATGATCGCATGGAAGACCAAAGGTACCAAGCTGTATCAGCAACTACCGAATGAGTGTCACAAAACGTTGAAAGAAGTTGAACCTCTACGGGAGGTTCCGAAGGATAGGACTGTTCAGGAAACTACGTATGCCACACTGCGTAATTTTATGAAAAAATAATTTATGGAGCTAGAATTAAAGATGCCTAAAATGGGCGAAAGTATTACCGAAGGTACTATTATAAACTGGATGGTCAACGAAGGTGATCAATTTGAGGAAGGTGATGTACTCTTGGAAGTTGCAACAGATAAAGTAGACAATGAAGTCCCTGCACCAACATCTGGTGTTTTGATAAAGACATTATTTCAAGCGAAGGATGTTGTTCCTGTTGGGGAAGTCATTGCTATTTTAGAAGCTTCCGAAATTTCCAAGTCTTCAGAAAAGGAAGATGTCATTCTGAGTGATAGCGAAGAATCTCCCAAGAAAAAAGCAAACAAAAAAGTAAAACAGGTTCAGACAGTCACAAAAAGTTTAACTAATTTTTCAGTTAACAATACAAATACTTTCTTTTCACCCTTAATTGTCTCAATTGCGAAAGAGCATCATATTAGTTTTGAAGAGCTGGCTCGTATACCAGCGACCGGTAAGGATGGACGTTTACGAAAAAGCGATGTATTTAACTATATTAAAGAAGGCCGGCCCTATCAATTTACCCAACCTGTGGTTCACGATCCCACGGCATACAAAATACCACAACTAGATTTAGATAAAGGTACCGGCAAAATTATTGCAATGGACCGCATGCGCCAGATGATCGCAGATCACATGGTCTATTCGAAACATACATCACCTCATGTCACAGCCTACGTTGAAGCCGATTTGACCGAACTGGTACATTGGCGTACTACCAACAAAGAGGCCTTTCAAGAAAAATATAATGAAAAGCTCACATTTACGCCTTTGTTCGTCGAAGCCGTTGCGAAAGCCATCAAAGACTTTCCAATGATCAATGTATCTGTTGATGGCCCAAATATTATTGTAAAACAAGCTATTAATATCGGAATGGCTACCGCACTCCCTAGTGGAAACCTTATTGTTCCGGTAGTTAAAGAAGCTGATACTAAAAATTTAGAGCAGTTGTCCACTGAGGTGAATGCTTTGGCTTCAAAAGCCAGAGAGAACCAGTTAAGTGGTGACGATATTAAGGGCAGTACATTCACAATTTCTAATGTCGGTACGTTTGGAAGCCTTATGGGAACCCCAATTATCAATCAACCCGAGGCAGCAATTCTTGCACTTGGTATTATCAAGAAACGACCTGAAGTTATTGAAACCGAAAAAGGTGATGAAATTGCCATAAGAAGCATGATGTACTTGTCATTATCGTTTGATCATCGTATCGTTGACGGTTATCTGGGAGGTAGCTTCTTACGGCGTGTGGCAGATTATTTAGAACAATTTGATATCGACAGAAAAATTTAATGATTTGAGCGAAAAAACTTTCAGTAAAACACTTTTAAAACAGGCATTCTCTCATCTCAGCACGGCAAAGGCAATCACCGAATTATTTGAAGAGAATTTTCAAACGGTTTCCAAGTATGTCCATGCGACATCAAGAGGGCATGAAGTCATTCAGATAGCACTAGGTATGCAATTGCTTCCGCAGGATTACGCGTTTCCTTATTACAGGGATGACGCGATGCTATTGGCCATGGGTATGCGTCCTTACGACCTGATGTTACAGGTATTGGCAAAACGCGATGATCCATTTTCAGGTGGACGTACCTACTATTCACATCCTAGTTTAAAAGATCATGACAAACCTAAAATACCACATCAATCATCAGCAACCGGAATGCAAGCCATCCCTGCAACAGGTGTTGCCATGGGGATGCAATATCTTGAGAAGCAAAACTTAAAAAATCCCAATGTCATTCTGAACGAAGATGAAGCCTCTCAAGAAAAACCAATTTCCGTATGTAGTTTAGGTGACGCCTCAGTAACTGAAGGCGAAATCGCCGAAGCCTTTCAGATGGCGGCTTTAAAACAAATGCCCATCTTATATTTGGTACAGGATAATGGCTGGGATATTTCTGCGAATGAAGAAGAAACACGTGCCCAAAATGCGGCTGAATATGCCGCAGGTTTTCATGGCTTAGAGGCCATTTCTATCGATGGAACAGACTTCGAAGAAAGCTACAGTACGCTGAACAAAGTGATTAAGACCATGCGTAAAGAAAGACGGCCTTTCTTGGTCCATGCAAAAGTGCCTTTATTGAATCATCATACCTCCGGTGTGCGTATGGAATGGTATCGCGATGACCTTGAAGAAGCACGCGCCCGTGACCCCTATCCTAAATTAAAGGGGTTGCTTAGTCAAAACGGGTTTAGTTCAAAAGAAATTGAAGCATTGGAAAGTTCCGCGAAAGCGACGGTAAAAAAAGACTACGAAAAAGTAGTAAAAGCCGAAGATCCGAAACCAGAGGATCTTTTTACACACGACTTCGCTCCCACATCAATCACCGAAGAGACTGGAGAACGCTCACCAAAAAACGCTGAAAGAGTAGTGATGGTGGATTGTGCATTGTACGCCATAGAAGAATTGATGGCCAAGCATAAAGAATGCTTACTGTACGGACAGGATGTCGGTGGCCGTTTAGGTGGCGTTTTTAGAGAAGCAGCCACCCTGGCTCAAAAATTTGGTGATGATCGTGTATTCAACACGCCTATCCAGGAAGCCTTTATTGTGGGTTCCACCGTTGGTATGAGTGCTGTTGGGCTCAAACCGATTGTTGAAGTGCAATTTGCCGATTATATCTGGCCAGGACTCAACCAATTATTCACAGAAGTAAGTCGTAGTTGTTATCTATCGAATGGTAAATGGCCGGTTTCAATGATATTACGAGTGCCTATTGGGGCCTACGGAAGTGGCGGACCGTACCATTCGTCGTCTGTAGAAAGTGTAGTTACGAATATAAGGGGACTAAAAATTGCCTATCCAAGCAATGGTGCCGACCTGAAAGGTTTACTTAAAGCGGCCTATTACGATCCCAATCCGGTAGTGATTTTTGAACACAAAGGTTTGTATTGGAGTAAAGTACCGGGTACAAGGGGTGCCACCGCCATTGAGCCCGCTGAAGATTATATACTACCTTTCGGGAAAGCCTGGGTACTCCAGGAAATTTGGAAGCAAGAAGCGACAGAAACAGCTACTTTAGTTAGCTATGGCATGGGCGTGCATTGGGCAATGAATGCCACGAAAGGACTACGAGATCAGGTTGAAGTTATAGATTTAAGGACCTTATATCCCTTAGATGAAGAAACTGTGATGAAATCTGTAAAGAAAACAGGAAAATGCTTAGTAATCACAGAAGAACCGTCCAATAATAGTTTCGCCTTGGCACTGGCTGGAAAAATACAAGAGCAGTGCTTTCAATTCCTGGATGCTCCGGTCATGACCATAGGCAGCGAAAATATGCCGGCCATTCCTCTGAATTCGACATTAGAGCAAACGATGATTCCTTCAACCGAAAAAGTACGGGCAAAACTCGAGAAACTGTTAAAATACTAGAAAACCAAGTATTTCTTTAACAAAACTTTAAGAATTTTAAGAATTCATATCTTTGCGAAGTAATTACTTCCTCTTATATAAATGAAACGACTATTCTTATACCTCCTTATACCTGCAACTTTAATTGCTTGCAAAAAAGAGGCCTCAGATACTACTAATTTTCTTTTTAAAAATATTCCTGCAGATCAATCAGGAATTACTTTTAGAAATGACATTGTTGAAGATGTCAATCACAGCATTATCAACTATATCTATTACTACAATGGTGCTGGGGTAGCCTCCGGAGATATTAATAATGACGGGCTTCCCGATCTATATTTTGCTTCCAATATGGGCGAAAATAAACTCTACTTAAACAAAGGAGATTTAGCCTTTGAAGACATCTCGCAAAAAGCCAATATTTCCAGTAATTCCAGCTGGAATACCGGTGTTACCATGGTAGATATAAATAATGACGGTTATTTAGACATTTACTTGTGTTCCGTTTCCGGGCTCTTGGATTTTAAGGGAAGAAATGAACTTTTCGTAAATAATGGAGACGGTACATTCACAGAAAAAGCCAAAGATTATGGTTTAGATTTTCAAGGATATTCTACACAGGCACATTTTTTTGATTACGACAAGGATGATGACTTAGATGTCTATATAATTAATCATGCCGTACACACCACCTTATCACATGGTCCCGCCGATGCACGATCTAAAAGAGTACCTTTTGTGGGCGATGTGTTGTTACAAAACAATAATGGCAATTTTGTAGATGTCAGTGAAAAAGCAAATATTTTCGGTGGCGTTAACGGCTACGGCTTGAGTGCTTCTATCGCTGATTTCAATAATGACGGGTGGGATGATATTTATGTTTGTAACGATTTCCATGAAGATGATTATTATTATATCAACAATCAGGATGGTACGTTCTCTGAAAAACTGGACAACTCATTTTCAACCATAAGCAGATTCTCTATGGGTAGTGACGCTGGAGATATTAATGGTGACGGATTTCAAGACCTGGTGACATTAGATATGCTTCCTAAAGATGAACGCGTATTAAAGGAAACAGAAGGTGACGACGCCATGCTCAATATGCAAGACAGGCTGAAAAAGCTAGGATATAAAGATCAATATGCCCGAAATATGCTTCAAATTAATAGCGATGGGACGCATTTTACCGAAGCTGCTCTATATAATGATATTGCTGATACTGATTGGAGTTGGGGTGCACTAATCGCCGATTTTAATAATGACAGCCATCAAGACCTGTTTGTATCAAATGGAATTCTAAGGCGTCCTAATGGTCTGGACTTTAAAAAGTATGTTTCCAACGCGTTTAGAAATAGAAATCCTCAAGATGGTATGAACTGGTTGTACAAATCAATTGATGCAATGCCTAAAGGAAAGGTGTCAAATGAAATCTTTAAAGGGAACTCAAGCACATTTCAAGCTAAAACAGGAGAATGGATTGAAGAAAAACCCTCACTTTCTAATGGTGCCATTTATTCGGATTTAGATTTAGACGGTGATCTGGATATCGTTCTGAATAATTTAAATGAGCCTGCTGCCATCTATGAAAATACTACGAACGGATCTAAAAACTATCTCACAGTAAAGTTCTCCTATAAAGAGAATAATAAGATGGGGATTGGTACGAAAGCAATACTATTTCACAATAATAAAAAACAAATTAAACAGCTTTTCAATTCAAGAGGATTTTTGTCTTCCGTAAATAATGAATTGCATTTTGGAATCAATAATGACTCTATTATCGACTCCCTACAAGTAATTTGGCCAAATAATTATTACCAGACTTTCATTAATCCCTCAATAAATCAACGAAAGATCATTGAGTACGCGCCTACTAACGATCTAATTTATTCGTACAGAAGAGCTTCCCCCAAGGCTTATTTTAAGGAAAGTAATGCTATAGAATTTGAACATGAGGAAGATCGCTACAATGATTTTTTAGCGAGAAAATTGATGCCTTATAAAATAAGCGCACAGGGGCCTGCCGTAACTTTCGGAGACATAGATGGAAATGGTTATGACGATTTATTTATCGGTAATTCATCTGGGTTTGAAGCTGGAATTTTCTTAAATGACGGAGAGAATTTTAAAAAGATGATGGCAGGAGATATTGAGTCTGATAAACTATTTGAAGACAACGACGCTGTTCTATTTGATGCCGATAACGATCAGGACTTGGATCTTTACGTGGCTACAGGAATACATCAAAATAGAGCAAAACAATATGAAAATGACCGGTTGTACATTAATGATAACGGAAATTTTAAGAAGTCCAAAGATAGGATTCCTGCAAATAATTTAATTGCTTCATGTGTCATTTCATATGATTATGATAATGATAATGATGAAGACCTCTTTATCGGAAACCTCGCCGATGCAGATAATTTCGGAGCAAACATCGCCTCTTATATCTTAATAAATGATGGAAAAGGAAACTTTAAAAAAGATAAAAAGTTTGTCCTGAACTCCAAAGTGACCAACGCCGTTTGGGAAGATATTAACGGCGACAATCAAAAAGATCTCCTGATCGCCACAGAATGGGATGCACCCAAAATCTATCTCAATAATAATGGCGTACTTTCAGAGATGGCACTCCCAGATAATCTTAACGGATTATGGCAGTCTATCGCTGCTTTTGATATTGACAAAGATGGTGATAAGGATATTCTACTTGGCAATTGGGGGCTCAATACGAAGTTCAAACCGACTCCGGAAGCGCCCTTAAAGATGTATCATTCTGATTTCAATAAAGACGGCGCAACAGAAGTGATATTGGCCTATAACAAAAATGGAATCTATTACCCTGTAAATTCAAAAGATGAACTGGCCTCACAGATCAATGCTATTAGTAAGAAGTTTGTAAAACACAGTGATTATGCCTTAAAATCAGTTGAAGACGTCTTTACGAAAGCTGAAATAACAAAGGCCGGTGAGTTTAATGTACATACCCTTGCATCCGGGTTTCTGAGAAATGAAAATGGAAAATTCACAACGTTTAATGAATTCCCTCAGGAGCTTCAGTTGGCACCCATAAACTCCTTTTCTCATCTGAATATTAATGATACAAAACATGTTCTTATTAGTGGCAATAGTTTACGTGTCAATACATACCACGGCGCATTCACATCCTTAAAAGGATACTTTTTGGAAAACGAAAATACCATTAAAAAAGCCAGCCATTTTGGAATCGCAAAATTGGATGAACAAGTGAAAAAATCGCTTATAGTAAAGATGAAGGATGCACACCTACTTGTTATTCTAAAGAATAATGATAGCGTTAAAAGTTATTCGTACCAGGCTCAAGAATAGTACAAAAAGCATCCTTCTTGACAAAAATGTCATTGCAGGATAAAATTGATCTTGTATTATAGATTAATAAGTCTGTAAATCAAAATTGCCGCACGTTTTGTGAGTGCTTCAATGGTTGCTAAATTAACGGTTTCTTCAGGTGTATGTGCCCGCGACCCCATGGTGCCTAGTCCGTCAAGACAATCAACATATTCGGCAACAAAAGAAACATCGGCCGCACCTCGCTTTGAGGGATCATATCCTTCTACTCCTCCTTGCCCGAGATCTAAGCTAACTTTATTCAGCACACTCAGAACCTCTTTATTTCCTTCTGTTGGACCCATAGCGGGATAACTGTCAATAAAGGAAATTTTGGCGGAGGTCTGCGGAAGATTATTAGCAACTATTTCACGCATTTTGGCTCGTGCATTTTCTTTTTGTTCCTCTGAAATAAAACGCAATCCGCCCTTCACTACAGCTGTTTGAGACACCACATTGCCTTTGCCGAATGCTGTTCCTTTACTATTCATAGCGTCAAAATCTACAAAGGTTCCGCCAAGGAGAACTCCCGGATTAAAAGTCAGATATTCCTCGCCCTTGACCTTCGTATAAAATTCATTGAGTATTCGCGACATCTCAAAAATAGCCCCGGCGCCGACTCGCTCACTGAAGACACCTGAAGAATGCGCTCTCTTTCCGGTGACCTCCAGTTGCCATCCTGAAGAACCGCGACGCGCGATTGTCGCATTATTAAAACCTGTAGCAGTTTCAAACCCTAAGGCAATATCACTTCGTTTAGCTACATCAATCAAATCTTTTCTACTTATGCTTATCGGCTTACCCGTACTTTCTTCATCTCCTGTTAAAGCAACGATAACTTGCCTATTCTTTAATAATCCGTTCTCATGAAGCGCCTTCAATGCATATAAAATAATGACGTCGCCGCCTTTCATATCATTACCTCCAGGGGCATGGGCAATGCTGTCATTGACCATCTTAAATTCCTGAAAAGGGCTGTCTTCTTCAAAAACTGTGTCTATATGACCAATGAGTAGGAGTTTTTTTCCTCTTTTCCCCGAAGTTTCGGCGAACAAATGGCCAGCGCGATTCATTTCGGCAGGCATGGTCACCCAATTGGTTTTAAATCCGAGTTGATCAAAAGCATCTTTAAAGACCATTCCGACTTGCTTCACTCCTTTTAAATTTAAGGTACCGCTATTGATATTGACGACATCCTTTAAAAAGGTGATAGCTTCCTGGTTATTTTTCTCCACACTCTTTGCGATTTTCCGTTCAGTTCGTGAAAGTTTTTGTGCACTTATAATCGGACACTGAATTAGTACAACTAGTATTAAAATGAGTAGCTTTTTCATGATGATCTGGTTTAGGATTCCTAAAGTTAGGAAAATTAAGCGTTCAACAACAAGATTCGTATTTGATTGCACTGAAATTTGTATATTTCAATTAAAATTCTCTCCATGTATACGAAGCGCATTTTTCCTATTAGAGGTGTTATTAAATGGACCCGTCGTCACATCTGGCTTTTTTTAGTACTCGCAACCGTTCCTGTTGTATTATTCGATATTTTTCGATGGAAATGGCTACACATTCCCTGGTTACCTCTCAGTGTTTTAGGTACCGCTGTAGCCTTTATCGTAAGTTTTAAAAACAATGCCTCATATGATCGATTATGGGAAGCGCGAAAAATTTGGGGTGGCATAGTCAATGCCTCACGTTCATGGACCATTATGGTCAAAGACTTTATCACAAATGACCATGCTGAGAAAAAATTATCGGAGGATGAGCTACATTCCGTCCATAGAGAATTAGTACATCGGCATGTGGCTTGGCTTACAGCTTTACGCTACCAGCTGAGAAAAGATAAACCCTGGGAAACACATCTTAAAACTTCAAAATCAAATCGTGAATTTCGCGAAACACAGTTGTATGTTTATGAAGATGAAGTTCCTATTGAAAACGTGATAAAAGACTATATTTCTGAAGAAGAATACAAAGAGCTCTTTGCCAAGGGAAATCAGGCTTCTCAAATCTTAGGAATTCAATCAAAGCGTTTGCGCGAATTGAAGGAGCAAGGCCATATTGAAGATTTCCGTCATATGGAACTGGAAAATATGCTGGTTGAGTTTTACACGCTGCAGGGAAAAAGTGAGCGGATCAAAAACTTCCCTTATCCCAGACAATTCGCAACGTTGAATTATATTTTTATGTGGTCATTTGTGCTGTTAGTTCCGTTTGGGATCATGGAAGAATTTCAGACCATTGGAGAGAAAATAGTGAGATATTTGACCGAAAATCCTGCCTATTTTGAACTATCTCAAAGAATAGAGTTGTTTATCGGCAGGCATTTTGTTTGGTTTTCAATTCCGTTTAGTGCTTTAATAGGATGGGTATTTCATACCATGGAGGCAATCGGTGAGAATACAGAAAACCCATTCGAAGGAGGGCCTAATGATGTACCCATTACGGATTTGAGCCGTGGTATCGAAATAGACATTCGGCAACTAATTAATGATACAGACATCCCAAAACCCTACGAGTGGAAGAATGATATTGTAATGTAACACCACGATTTCCTGAAGCAAAATATTCGTATATTTAGCCTTCATTAATTCAAAGACAAAAACTATGTTCGGACGAAGAAGGAGTGGCGGGTTTAAAATACGATTACTGATTGGTGCCGGTATCGTGTTGTTTTCATTGTTTCAATATTATTCAAAACGCGAAACCAATAAATATACCGGTAAAAAACAAAGTATTGACTTAACGGTTGAACAAGAAATCGCTTTAGGCTTAAAAAGTGCCCCCCAAATGGCCCAACAACATGGAGGGCTCTATCCTGATCAGGCTGCTCAAAACCTGGTGGACCAGGTAGGACAAAAATTAGTTGACAATAGTATTGCCAGACAGACCCCTTACCGTTATGATTTTCATCTATTGCGCGATCCGAAGGCAATTAACGCATTTGCACTACCCGGTGGACAAATATTTATTACCTATGCCCTTTTTTCCAAATTAGAAAATGAAGATCAGTTGGCAGGAGTTTTAGGCCATGAAATTGGTCATGTGATCGGTAGACACTCCGCAGAACGAATCGCAAATCAAAAATTAACACAAGGTATTATTTCGGGGGTATTGGTAGGTGCCGATGGTGGTGCCGGACAAATGGCCGCCATGATCGGTAATGTGATCAATATGAAATATGGTCGTGGTGATGAGTTAGAGAGTGATGAACTGGGTGTAAAATTCATGATTGATGCAGGGTATCAGCCCGAAGAAATGATCGGTGTTATGCAAATTCTAAAGGCAGCTGCCGGACCTAATCGCGTACCTGAATTTCAAAGTACGCATCCAGACCCTGAAAACAGAATAGAAATGATTAAAAAAGCGATTCAAAAGTATCGTAAATAAGCTTCAGATTTCATTATATTCTTTTTACTTTTGGCGGGTTTTAAAATTTGAGAACGACTATGATGAATCCTTGGCATGAAGTGTCGATTGGCGAAAATACACCTGAGTATGTGACTGCCATTATTGAAATCCCGAAAAACACCCGAGCCAAATATGAATTGGATAAAGCGAGCGGACTGCTAAAATTAGACAGGGTGTTGTACTCTGCCATGTATTATCCTGCAAATTATGGGTTTATTCCGCAAAGCTATTGTGAAGATCATGATCCATTAGATATTGTTGTTTTATCTCAAGAAACCATCGTACCCATGTGCCTGGTCGAAGCAAAAGTAATCGGTGTCATGCGTATGTTAGATGGAGGTGAAAAAGACGATAAGATCATTGCTGTCGCCGCCAATGATATGAGTGTAAACCATATTGATTCTATTAAAGAACTACCGAGACACTTCTTTAGAGAACTTAAAAATTTCTTTGAAGACTATAAAAAGCTGGAGCAGAAAACAGTAGTGGTTGAAGAGTTTCAAAGCAAAGAAACTGCTATGCGAATTGTGGAGCAGAGTATCATAGATTACCAAGAGAAATTTAAGAAATAATATGTCTTTTTGAACGTAGCCGAACCGGTGTAAATTTTCGACCACGTTCAAGGTGACATAACTCCTAAGCAAATACTTTTAAATAATATTCCCGGTTGGAAATACGCTTCATTTAAGCATTCCTCCTATTCTTCCTTTTCTTCTTACGCTCTAATTTTTGAGTTTCTATCGCTTCAGCAATGATCTTATGTGTATCAAAAGCCTTAGACATTTTTGCATACTCCAGGGCAGTATAGCCTTGGTCAGACGTTACTTTAAGGTTAGCCCCATGTTGAATTAGTAATTTTACAATGTCTGCTTTATTATAGCGGGCAGCATACATCAAAGGGGTCATTCCTTTTGATTTTTGATTCACATTTGTACCCGCAACGAGCATACTTTTTACCGCATCATAATCGCCTTTCGTAATTAGCTTACAGAAGGTGTTTACTTCAGTAGTGTAGGCTACTTCAAATTCATTAAAGCTAGAATTGTTTGCGTTGATGGTTAAAGCAGGAGTACTTATTACGAGCCCTAACGCGAATACAGTGGTTACAATTAATTTTTTCATGATACTATAGGTGTTAAGTTTATATTCTAAAAGACGATATAAAAACTATGGGCGTTACTTACTTTAACAGAGTTTAACCGTAATTTAACGTGGTCTAAATGATTCTTAATTTTGTTAAAACGTGGGACTAGCTAAGAATTAAAACGTCTTTATCTACTTTAAAAATAAATTGTTTAACTACTTTTATGAGCTCATAATTTAAACATGCATAAAAAAGTTATTTTACTGATCCTCGACGGATGGGGAATTGGCGAAAATACCGAGGTGTCAGCTATTGATCAGGCCAATACACCTTTCATGGATTCATTGTATGAAAAGTACCCAAATGCTACCTTAAGAACTGATGGTTTACATGTCGGCTTACCTGAAGGACAGATGGGAAATAGTGAAGTGGGACATATGAATCTAGGAGCCGGGCGCATTGTCTACCAGGAGCTTGCAAAAATCAATTTGGCAGTTAAAGAAAGAAAACTGGCCAATGAAAAGGTACTTCAAGAGGCCTTTAGCTATGCGAAAGAACAAGGTAAGGTAATCCATTTTTTGGGATTGGTTTCTGATGGAGGCGTACATTCTCACATACAGCATCTAAAGGGGTTAATTGAAGCATCAGACAATGCAGGCTTACAAAGTTTTGTACATGCTTTTACCGATGGTCGGGATGTAGATCCCAAATCAGGAAAAGGATTTATAGAAGATTTGCAAACGTTTTTACCAAACCATAGTAGTAAATTGGCCTCTATCGTCGGCCGCTATTATGCTATGGATCGCGATAAGCGATGGGAACGCATAAAACTGGCCTACGACCTCTTAGTGAATGGAACTGGTAAAAAAACCGATGATCCGATAAAAGCAATGGACCAAAGCTATGCGGATGGCATTACGGACGAATTTATAAAGCCAATTCTTGTCACTGATCGCGAGGGAAATCCGGTCACCACGATCAAAGATGATGATGTCGTAGTCTTCTTTAACTTCAGAACAGATCGCGGTCGCCAATTGACGCAAGCCTTATCACAGGAGCATTTTCATGAGCAGAATATGCATAAACTCGATCTTCATTACGTCACTATGACGAACTATGACGATACCTTTAGAAATATAAATGTTATTTACCCCAAAGAGGATTTGACAGACACATTAGGCGAAGTATTGTCCAATAACGGTAAAAAACAGATTAGAATTGCCGAAACAGAAAAATATCCGCATGTGACCTTCTTTTTTTCCGGTGGAAGGGAGTTAGAATTTGAAGGGGAAAAACGCATCTTATGCCCATCGCCAAAAGTAGCGACGTATGATCTGCAACCCGAAATGAGTGCTCAGGATATTACCGATGCCATACTACCTGAACTCAAGAAGCAAGAAGCAGATTTTATCTGCCTCAATTTTGCTAACACTGATATGGTTGGGCATACTGGAGTTTTTGAAGCAGCAATAAAAGCAGCAGAAACCGTCGACTCTTGCGTAGAACAAATTATTACTTCTTCAGTAGAAAATGACTATACTGGCATCATCATTGCTGACCATGGAAATAGCGATGTGATGATTAATGAAGATGGCTCACCGAATACAGCGCATACAACAAATCCCGTTCCTATAATTGTAGTTGATAAGGATATAAAAGCAGTAAAAAGTGGTGTTCTGGCGAATATTGCACCGACTATTTTAGAACTAATGGGTCTTGAAAAACCAGAAATAATGAATGAAGATTCACTACTATGAAAAAATTGATCATTTTATTATTAGTAATGCCGATGGTAATTTGCGCACAAGAAAAAGAAACCATCACACAAAATAGAGCAAATCATGAAGGCATTAAAACCAAAGATGATTTCACAGCAGAACCACATATAAAATGGTTTGATGAAAGTTATAACGCTTATAAATTAGATCAAAAGACCATAAAAAAGCTTCGCAAATACTCCGAGGGTATTCAGATCAAAGTTTTTATGAATGTCTGGTGCCATGATAGCCATCGCGAAGTACCGCAATTATACAAGGTGCTGGAAGCTATTAATTTTGATGTCAATAATCTACAGGTCATTGCTTTGAACCGGGTAAAAAAGGCTCCGGGTAATCCTCAGGAAGGTTACGATATTAAGCGAACACCCACATTAATTTTCTTTAAGGACGGTAAACAAATTGGCAGATATGTAGAAAAGCCACGAAACTCTCTGGAAAAAGATCTTCTGCGCATCTTTAGTGGGAAAAGCTATAAACATTCCTACTACAACAATTAAACTTAAAATCTTAAATTTGCACAAATTCTAAAAGAGGAGGTATGTTGCCGAAAGATCATTTAATTATTGCGATAGATTTTGATGGAACCATTGTAGAGGATAATTACCCGGAAATTGGTGATCCAAAAATATTTGCGTTCGAAACACTTATAGAATTAAAAAAGGATGGGCATCGTCTTATTTTATGGACCTATAGAAATGGTGTAAGGTTAGAAGAAGCTGTTGAATTTTGTAGGAAGAAAGGTATAGAGTTTTATGCTGTAAATAAAAACTATCCTGAAGAGGTATTTGAAGGAAAGGTAAGTAGAAAAATTAATGCCGATTTATTTATCGATGATAGAAATATTGGCGGGATGTTAAGTTGGGGGGAAATTTACAGAAAAATCAAAGGTGACCCCATGGCGAAACCTCCAAGAAGAAAAAAGAGTTTTTGGCGTTTTTAAAATGAACGTATGATTAAGACAAAGACTGCAGAAGAAATAGAACTAATGCGCGAGAGTGCCTTGCTGGTTTCCAAAACTCTGGGAATGCTGGCTAAAGAGGTGCAACCGGGCGTGACGACCTTACACCTTGATAACCTGGCCGAAGAATTTATCAGAGATCATGGTGGCGTACCCGGATTTTTAGGCTTGTACGACTTTCCGAACACGCTTTGTGTAAGCCCAAATGCGCAAGTGGTTCATGGTATACCGAATAATACCCCAATGCTCGATGGTGATATTCTCTCTATTGATTGTGGTGTTGTCAAAAATGAATTTTATGGTGATCATGCGTATACTTTCGAAGTGGGTGAAGTTGACAGTGCCACAAAAAAACTGTTACAGGTGACTAAAGAAAGTTTATATGCTGGGATACGCGAGTTCAAAATAGGAAATCGCGTAGGTGATGTAGGTTATGCCATTCAGCAATACTGTGAATCGCATGGTTATGGTGTGGTACGCGAATTAGTAGGTCATGGTTTAGGTAGAAAAATGCACGAAGATCCTGAAATGCCCAATTATGGGCGTCGGGGACGTGGAAAAAAATTTAAGGAAGGAATGGTAGTGGCCATCGAACCAATGATCAATATGGGTACCCATAAAATTAAACAACTAAAAGATGGATGGACGATCTTGACCCTTGATGGGAAGCCCTCTGCACACTTTGAGCATGATGTCGCTTTAGTCAATGGCAAACCAGAACTACTTTCAACTTTTGGATATATCTATGAAGCCTTAGGTATGGAAAGCAATGAAGAAGATGAGTTTCGCCAAACACAATTGGTATTATAAATGGCAACAAAGCTCGATTCAGTCTCCTCAAAAGAAATTGCTAAAGGTTTCCATGCACGCTTTATTCACACAGAAAGCTTTACGTTAAGTTTTGTCGATGTAGTAGCAGGATCAATTTTACCTGAGCATTCGCATTTTCATGAACAGACCAGTCATATTATACAAGGAGAGTTTGAGATGACAGTAAATGGAAAAACAGAAATACTGAAGCCCGGTATGGTAGTTGTAATTCCCTCTAATGTTGTGCATAGCGGCAGAGCACTTACCAATTGTAAAATTCATGATGTTTTTTGTCCTGTTCGCGAAGACTATAAATAGTATCATTGAAGCTATTTAAATACATACTCAATACCCTTCCAAGGCCCTTTTTAATTAAAGCCAGTTACTGGGTACGTCCGTTATTTGCTTTTTATTTAAAAGGGTCGAAATACACCGATCCTATTGATGGAAAAAGTTTTCGTAAATTCTTGCCATACGGCTACGGAGCACAACGTCCTAATGTATTATCTCCAAGTACACTTTCATTAGAACGACATCGCCTATTATGGCTCTACTTAAAAAAAGAAACTGAATTTTTTGATGCGTCCAAACCGAAAAAGGTCTTGCATATGGCCCCTGAGCAATGTTTTTTAAAGCGTTTTAAAAAATTATCACATATAGATTTGGTTACCGCAGATCTCTACTCACCTATTGTGGATGTAAAAGCTGATATCTGCGATTTACCTTTTAAAGATTCATCGTTTGATGTCATCTTCTGTAATCATGTCTTAGAACACATAGCTGATGATAAAAAAGCCATGCAAGAGTTGTACCGGGTTTTAAAAAAGGGTGGTTTCGGAATTTTTCAAATTCCTCAGGATTATTCTCGTAAAATAACGTACGAAGATTTCAACATCACTTCTCCCGAGGAACGCGCAAAGCATTTCGGTCAATATGATCATGTACGTGTTTATGGAAGTGATTATTTTGATCGTTTACGCGCAGTAGGTTTTCAGGTAGACGAAGTGGATTATTCAAAAAAATTGAGCGATAAAGAAATTGATACATATCGTTTGACAAAGGGGGAAATTTTACCGGTTTGCAGGAAATAATTACTTGATCTCCCTCAATTCTTCTTTAGGCATCCACCCTATTTTGCCATCAGCTATTTTAATTTTTTGCCAATTGTCAAGGCTTTCCAATAATTTTACCTTGGCACCTTCATGCAATTCAAAATTTACCTCCCCAGAATTTGTAGGGGCACCTTTAACTGCAACCTGCTGAGAAAAGACGATTGCATATTTATTAGCTCGCACATACTCATAATTGCTATAAGCGAATGCAACAAAAACCAATACCAACAAAGCACTTACAATACTCGTAATAAAGTACAATCGCTTTCTCACTGAACTATACGAAAAGTGATACAATAGAAATAATGCAGCGAACAGCAAAGCGAATGCTACGGCAAACCAGGCCCAAGTATTGTAATTGAATTTCTGAATGAATCCTTCCGAAAAACGTTCACCAATTGTCTTGGGTAAAGCCTCTATATTGTCAATGGCCATTTGCTTGGCAAATGACAAATTATGTCTTGCATCTGTATGATTTGGATTAAGCAATAAGGTTTTTTCATAATAATATATCGCTGGTGCCACCTGATTCATTTTATAATAAGCATTTGCCATATTATAGTATAAATCGTCAGAATATAACTGGTTATCCTCAATTTGCTGATAGGCAGTTAAAGCTTCACTATATTTTTCTTGCTGGTACAACTTATTCGCACTGGTAAACAGACTATCTACCGTCTGACCAAACAACGTGTTTGAAAGGATTAGGAATGCTATTAAAACTATTTTCTTCATTTTATACTATTAAAAGCAAACTAAGCGTTGCAATCTCATCATAGAAGCTCTTCATGGCATTTTGAATGACACGTTATAACTGTTTATCAATCTTAGAAATGACAATTTTAGCTTTTTCATATTCTTGCTGCATCATTACATTTGTAGTTGGGGTGTAACGGGCATAATCACAATCATCCAAAACTTTTATAAAGTCAGCAATTGTCTCTTCGTTAACCTTTTTATTGCGTAAAATAGACGCGATCTTTTCCTTACTAATATCTGATGTTTCTACCTGCAGTTTTGCTTTTAAATAATTATGCAAAGCCTTTTCCAAGGCAATATAAAAGCTTTCTTTAGTTCCCAATTGTTTTTTCGCTTCTGATAAATACTTCCGCGCCAAGCGATCTGCTTTTCTACGTTTGTTGCCAATAATATCACTATCTCGCTCACGTTTCTTTTTACCAATAAAAATACCTATTGGAATGGCCAATAATGGCAAAGCCAATAGCGCATAAAACAAATCTGACCCCAAAAAATCCTTCCTCTTCTCAATAGGTTCTAAACTTGTATTTGTACTGATATATCGAATGCTGCTTCCTGTTGCTCGAACATCTCTTTTTATGATAGCACTTGTTTCAGCAATTGGTGTTTTACCTTCAGAGGCGTTGATTACTATGGCCTCATTTGTGATTGTTTTATAAGTCTTGTCCTCTAAGCTAAAATATGAAAATGAAACCGGAGGAATTTTATATTTGCCCCGGTATTGGGGTACCACAGTATATTGATCGTAAACCCTACCACTTAATCCACTTAAATTAGTTCGTATATTCTCTTTATGTTCAGGTTCATAACGCTCTAATCCATTAGGGGTTTCTATTGAAGGCAGATCTATTAGTTTTAAATTCCCCTTTCCGGAAACTTCTACTTTTATCTGTGCCGACTCATTAGCTTTTAAATTGCTTTTGCTGGAAGTTACCTTAAAATTAAAATCACCTACCGCTCCTGAAAAATCAACTGGCTTACTTTCTAGTGGCAAGGGTTTTACATTAATCGTACGTCTTCCTGAGGAAACAGTATAGTTCGTATTTCTGCTAATCATATTTCCAAAAAGGTCGGTACGACCAATGGGGACACCGGCAGAAATCTCCATTTCCATGGGGTCTATAATCAACTTCCCAGATTTCTGAGGAATTAATACTGCTTTTTTAACAATAACATATCGTACTTGTTTCCCTTGATAAGTACCATCTTTGGCGCCTAAACCATTCACTTCTATGTTCTGATTCCAGAATCCGTTAAACGCCGGTGATTCGACCTCACGGGTATTGCGCACCGAAACACTGTTGACATCCACATATAATTTATACACCACTGCAATACTTTCACCCACATACGGACTGGCATTAGAAACCTCGGCAACCAGGTGAATATTCTGTGAAGCTACATAACGTGGATCATTGGGGTCTTTCGGTATTTCAACAGCCTTCGTAACGGTAACCTTTAAAGGCTTCGACCTAATAACCTTGCCATCGTATTTCGCTTCTGCTGATCCTATTGTTAAAACGCCTTGCCTTCTGGGCTGCAACGTATACGTATAGGACTGCTCAAAAGTCATCTTGCCGTTAACTGAGCTAAAATTTGTAGATGTCATTGGACCACCAACAACTTTAAAGTCTTTAAATACCGGCGGTTTGAAATCATCTACTCCCTGTTTATTTACGGAAAAAGTAAGCCGCAAGCGCTCATTAATGCCCAATCTATTTTTGCTCGCTTTTGCCTTAAATTCAATTTCCTGGGCAAAAGCAAGTTGTGCAAAAAATAATAAAAGTATGCCTACATTAACTCTTTTCATTTGCTATTCTTCTACGCGCCATGGAGGGTTTTTACGATACGTACCTCCGTCAAAAATAATGATCTGGTTATTATCAACATCTCTAAGTCTGGCTTCACGCCAACCCCAGGATTTATCATTGGGTAATTCATCAAACTGCAATCCTTTCTGAATAAGATCCTTTACTTTATTATCTAAACCTTTGTCTTCAAAATAGATAGATATTCCTTCTCCTCGGGGCAGTTCTTCAACCAAGTGTACAGAAAAGGTAGCATCTCCATCCGGACATTCAAACCGAACATAACGAGGCAGTGCATCCACAATAAGTTTTAACCCTAAAGTTTTATAAAACTCGGTGGATTTATAGACATCTAATGATGGTATTGTTACCTGGTTTAAATTCATTACCAATCTTTTTCTTGCTTTACTTTTCTGCCTTTTGCTTTTTTAGCGTTGATCTTCTTTTGTGTTTTGTTTTCCTCATTATTCATGGCCTCCAGCAATTGCTTTATTTGCTGTGGTGACAACTTATTAGGCTGAGGCTTTTGTTGCTGCTGTTGATTATCGTTCTGATCTTGATTTTTACTCTTGTCTTTATCGTTTCCTTTTTGATCTTTATTCTTATCTCCTTGATCACTTTTATCTTTATTCTTGTTTTGATCCTGGTTTTCTTTATTTTGATCTTCCTTATTTTTATCGTTTTTATTCTGATCGTCTTTATTTTTCTTATCATCCTTATTATCGGCTTCTTTCTTACGCATTTTTTGAGCTAAGGCCAGGTTATAGCGCGTTTCATCATCATTTGGATTATTTCTTAAAGAATTTTTATAGGCATTAATGGCTTTGTCATAGTCTTTTTTCTTCATCATGGCATTGCCAATGTTATGGAAATTCTCTCCTTTTACGGTTTTATCTTTCGTTGTTTTCGTAACCAGGTCGTACCTTGGTACAGCTTCATCAAACCGGTCTTGCTGATAAATCGCATTCCCCAAATTATAATTGGCCTTTTCGTAATTAGGATTTACATCAAGTGCCTTCTTATATTGAATTTCCGCATCCTGAAAATTATTTTGCTTGTAAAACTCATTGCCCTGCCTTATGATCTGTTTTTCAACTTGCTGCACGGCAGGTTTTTTATCCTTTTTCTGGGCAAAGGATGCCGTCGAAACTACCAGTAATAGAATGCATAATTTCCTCATAACTCAGCTTTTTTTTCGTTAAACAAGTTTAATTTTTGTATCCATCTGGTTTTTTTATTGAACATCAACGAATCTAATACTAAGAATAGGATTCCCAAACCAACGAACCACTGAAATTGATCTCTAAAATCTGAAAATTGCTTAGTTTCAAATTCTTTTTTATCGGCAGCCAACAGGAGTTCATCAATATATTCAACTGTTTTGGTGGTATTATTTCCATAAAGGTATTCGCCTTTTCCTTCAGTGGCAATGGTCTTTAAGGTTTTGTCGTTCAACTTCGTTATCACAGCCTCACCTTTTCTATCTTTCTTGTACCCAATTAAGGTGCCGTCGCGCTTTAGTGGTATAGGAGCGCCCTCACTGTCACCAACTCCAATGGAATAAATTTTTATACCCTCTTCTGTGGCTTCTTCAGCTGCGTAATTTACGTTTTCTTCATGGTCTTCACCATCAGAAATCACAAATAGGTATCGATTTGTTTGTTCATCATCATCAAAATAGCTTTTTGCTAATTTTAGGGCTTCATTGATAGCTGTTCCCTGCGAAGATACCATATCGGGATTCGCGTTTTGCAAAAACATTTTCGCCGCAGCATGATCTGTAGTAATAGGCAATAATGGATACGCATTACCGGCATAAATAATAATACCAACCCTATCGCTACCCAATTTGTCAATAATCTTAGAGATCAACTGCTTGGATTTTTCAAGTCTGTTGGGCGCAATATCTTCGGCTAACATACTTCTTGATACATCTAACGCAAAAACGATGTCTACTCCTTGACGTTTTACTGTTTTGAGCTTCGTGCCCATTTTAGGATTCACCAGAGCAACTACCAAAAGAGATAATGCCATCGCAACAGTGAGTACTTTCAAAAACGCTTTAAACGGTGAAGTTTCAGGACTCAACCGTTCTAATAAGGCCGCATCGGCAAACTTCTTTTGTTTATTTCGCTTCCATAAAGCCACTAAAAGGTATGCAACCAGAAGCACGGCCACAGCCGCGAAATAGATAAAATATTTTTGTTCTTCTAATTGATACATTATATAAAACTTCTAAATAAGGTAAAGCGCAATGCCATTTCCAGTAGTACTAAAAATCCTGCAAGCAGCACCAATGGCCGATATCGCTCCTGATAATTATAGTATTTAAATTCTTCTATTTCTGTTTTCTCCAATTTGTTAATGTCCTCATATATAGAGGCAAGTTTCTTATTATCGGTTGCCCGAAAATATTGGCCTTCGGTCTCGGCGGCTATATACTTTAATAAATTTTCATCTATTTCCACAGGAGCATTCCTGAATAGTAATCCGCCAGAGGCATCCCTGGCGTAGGGAAATAACGCTGTGCCATTGGTACCTAGACCTATGGTATACACTTTAATACCCAATTCTTTTGACAATTCTGTAGCCGTCTTCGGATCTACGAATCCGGCATTATTTACACCATCCGTTAAAAGGATTATCACTTTACTTTTCGCCCGGCTTTCTTTCAGGCGGTTCACCGCAGAACCCAATCCCATTCCGATGGCTGTGCCTCCTTCAAGATCACCCCAACGTATTTTACGAATGGTATTTTTCACAATACGCTTATCACTGGTTATGGGTGTTTGCGTGAAACTTTCACCGGCATATACCACGATACCTATTCTATCATTGGGTCGTTTATTGATAAAGTCAGTAGCAACAACTTTTAGCGCCTCAAGGCGATTTGGCTTTAAATCCTTGGCCAACATGCTCGCTGAAACATCTATGGCCATTACGATATCAATACCGCGTGTAGTTTTAGTTCGTTTGCTAACTTCAACGTTACGAGGCCTGGCCAGTGCAAGTATCAATCCTGTTAAAGCTAACATACGCAAGGCATACAGCACTGGTTTTAATTTAGCCAATACAGATTGTTTGGCAAACCCATTTGTACTTGGCATTATTAATCTGGCAGCATCTTTTTTCCTGTTAAAGACGTGCCATACAATCAATAGTGGTATCAGCACCAGCAACCAGAGAAATTCTGGATTTGTAAATTCTAAATTATTCCACAACTTCATTTTCTTCTACACTAAGTTTAGGTTTCAGCTCATCAATGACTTTTCGCGCATCCTGTCTATGTAATTCAATTTCGTTCTCCAGAGGCTTAAACTTGGCAAACTTTACTAAATCAGCATCTTTTAGTAAGCCATTAAGCTTATTTATAGTTCCGTTTTGAATGTTCAAAGAGCTTGATGTATTGAAGTCTGTCATTGTTTCTATCAATTCATCGGTTGTTGATTCTAATGCAGGGATACTAAGTTCACGTTCTATGTAAGTTCTCACAATATCTGTAAGCTCTACGTAGTATTGTTTCACTTTATTTCGCTGCCATAATTGCTTAGCATCGAGTTCGGTCAATCGTTGTAATGCCAATTGATAAGGTGGTATAGCTGCTGCGATCTCTTCGGGTGTTCTCTTCCTACGGGAGCGCAAGTACAAGATAAGAGCGATAAGTAATAAAGCAGCTATCAACCACCATAAATATTTCTTAAAATCTTGAAATGTATAGGGTTCTCGCTGAATAGCTTTGATAGGAAACATCGCCTGTTTGGTTGTGTCTACTGCAACAGTCGCCACATCTATTACCAATGAATCTGTAAGATATTGTTGTGACCAAATTGAAATACGCTGTTGTGGAAGTACATATTGCCCACTATCAAAACTCGTTAACACATATTTTTTGATCAGTTTTTCTTTCAGCGTATCAATTGGTAATGACTCGACGATTTCTATCCTGTTTAAGCTATCAAGCTCTAATTCAGGAAATATCACACCTTTATCAGCATTTTCAATAGTGATCTGATAATTGATTTGTTCACCTATCCTAATTTTAGTTGTATCCGCTTTAGCTCTTACCTCGGGTAATTGCTGCGAAAAGCTTGCTAAACCTGTTAATAGGATGCTGTATAGTAAGTAATACCTCATTTTAAACTCCAACAAAACTAAGCTCCTTTCTGTTTAAAATAACCTAGTAGTTTTTTGACATAACTTTCATCTATTCGTGTATTGATGATTCCTGAACCGCTTCTTTTAAACGTATTCTCAAATTCATCAACCAATTTTAAATAATGGGCCTTGTACTTCGTTCTAACCTTCTTCGAACTTGTATTGACTAAAATTGTTTTGCCCGACTCGGCATCTAACATGGGTACCATACCAATATTTGGAATCTCTTCTTCATACTTATCATAGACTCTGATGCCGGTCAAGTCGTGTTTTCTTCCAACTATCTTAAGTGCATTATCATACCCTTCATCCATAAAATCAGAAAGAATAAACAAGATGGCCTTTTTCTTCATGACATTCGATAAATATCGTAAGGCTTGTTCAATATTCGTTCTTTGGCTTTTAGGTTTGAATTCTATCAGTTCTCTTATAATTCGCAATACATGGGTCTTTCCTTTTTTGGGAGGAATGAACAGTTCAACTTCATCAGAGAATAATAACAACCCAACTTTATCATTATTTTGTATTGCCGAAAAGGCTAATGTGGCGCTAATTTCTGTAATGGTATCTCGTTTAAATTGTTCTGATGTGCCAAAAAATTCAGAACCGCTTACATCTACCATTAATACCATGGTCAGTTCCCGCTCTTCCTCAAAAACTTTTACGAAGGGCTCATTGTATCGAGCGGTCACATTCCAATCAATTGTTCGAATATCATCACCATACTGATATTGGCGTACCTCAGAAAAAGTCATACCACGTCCTTTGAACGAACTATGGTATTCACCTGAAAAAATATGATCAGACAAACGTCGTGTCTTTATCTCTATTTTACGAACTTTTTTAAGTATTTCTTTGGTATCCATTTCGATGTACGATGTAAGATTTTTGATGTACGATTCTAGATTGTCTTTCGTAACTCTAAAATCAAAAATTTTAAGGTACTTCTACTTGGTTAACGATTTTGTTGATAATGTCAACTGAAGTTACATTTTCGGCTTCTGCCTCGTAGGTAACACCAACCCTATGGCGTAGCACATCATGAACAACAGCACGAACATCTTCCGGTATTACATAGCCTCTGCGCTTTATAAAAGCGTAGCACTTAGAAGCCATCGCTAAATTGATACTTCCTCTAGGGGAAGCTCCAAAACTTATTAATGGCCTCAATTCGGGTAGGCGGTATTCTTCAGGATAGCGAGTAGCGAAGATAATGTCTAAGATATACTTTTCGATTTTTTCATCCATATAGACTTCCTGAACGGCTTTTCGCGCATTTAAAATTTGCTGCAGATCAACAACTGCATTGACTTGTTCGAAACTACCTTTTAAGTTATTGCGCATAATCAATTGCTCTTCGTCGTGCTTAGGATAATCAATGACTGTTTTGAGCATGAATCGGTCTACCTGTGCTTCTGGTAAAGGATACGTTCCTTCTTGTTCTATAGGATTTTGCGTAGCCATTACCAGGAAAGGCTGGTCTAGTTTGAAAGAAGTATCGCCGATAGTTACCTGATGCTCCTGCATTGCTTCCAGCAAAGCTGATTGTACTTTAGCTGGGGCACGGTTGATCTCATCGGCCAAGACAAAATTTGCAAAAATAGGGCCTTTTTTAATCGAAAAATCATTTTCTTTAATATTATAGATCATCGTACCGATCACATCTGCCGGTAACAGGTCAGGTGTAAATTGAATCCTGCTGAAAGATCCTTTCACGGCTTTGGACAAGGTATTAATCGCTAACGTCTTTGCAAGCCCCGGTACTCCTTCTAATAGTATATGCCCATTCCCTAAAAGTCCGATTAATAATCGCTCCACCATGTGCTTTTGGCCGACGATTACCTTATTCATCTCCAGGTTGAGTAAGTCAACAAAAGCACTTTCCTTTTCTATCTTTTCATTAATTGCCCTAATATCAACGCTTGTAGTTGTTTCTTCCATACTTTTTAAAAAATTTATGCAATACTAATTCAATTTTTATAGGAAAGCAAACTTAGTGCTAAACCCCTGGTTTTGTTGTTAAAAATTGGTTAAATGATCTTGATTGGATTCTAGGGTATTTTTATTCAGGAATTGAAAAATTAACATTTAACATATTTATATTTTTTTAACTTTTTTTTAACGAGACGTTAAAATATATTCTCAATGATTGCCGTTTCGAAAAAAAAAGACAATCTTTGTTATACTATAACTAATTAATTCAAGCATATGAAACACAAACTACGAATTAAGAAAGTGCTGTTTTTTGCCATGTTGTTTTTGCCGTTGTCACTTTTGGCACAAACAATTACAGGAACAATTACAGACACTCAAGGACAACCAATTCCCTTTGCTAATGTAATAGAGAAAGGGACTTCGAATGGAACCACTGCCGATGGTGATGGAAATTTTTCTATAACTGTTTCAAGTATTCCGGCAACGCTTGTTATATCTTCTCTTGGATATACTACGAAGGAGGTGCAAATTACCGACGCGAGTCAGCCAGCAAACGTTACATTATCTGAAGATTCAGTTGGACTTGAAGAAGTAGTTGTTACCGGACTTGCTTCTTCTATCAAAAGGTCGAACCTGGCGAATGCCGTTTCCACAATTAATAGTGAATCGTTAACTGGAACAACAACAGGGTCTACTTTAGATGGAGCCTTGTATGGTAAGCTTACAGGCGTAAATATTAACGCCGCGGGTGGTGCACCGGGAGGACAAACCGCATTAAGGCTTAGAGGGATTTCCTCTCTTTCAGGAAACAACCAGCCACTTTTTATCGTGGATGGAGTCTATATTAGCAATATTCAACTTCAGAGTGGATCAGCTGTAGCATCAGGTGCTAATGCCGGTAGAGAGGAAGGGGGCTCTAATAGGGTTTCGGATATTAATCCTGACGATATTGAAAATATTGAAGTTTTAAAAGGCGCCTCCGCAGCAGCCATCTACGGAACCCGTGCTAATGCCGGTGTAGTTATAATAACCACTAAAAGAGGTAAAGCCGGTAAGACCACAGTAAAATTTGATCAAGATATTGGCTATAATGAGATTCAAAATTATGCAGGCCGAAGACAATTCACCTCTGCAACGGTTGCTTCAGCTTTTGGAGCTGCCGAAGTGCCAATATTCGAACAAGCAGTAGCTGATGGCAGGCTCTTCAATTATGAAGAAGAGCTCTATGGCGAAAAAGGATTTATCACCGATAGTAGAATTTCGGTTTCAGGGGGCGGTGAAAAAACTAGGTTCTATTTTAACGGTAGCCGGCGTGATGAAGATGGTATTATGAAAAATACCGGTTATAAACGGAACTCGATAAGGTTAAATCTTGATCATCGAATAAGTGATAAATTAAAAATTGGCGTGTCTTCAAATTATGTCAATAGTAATGCTGATAGGGGCCCGGTGGGGAATGAAAATAATGGTGGCTTCAGTGTGGGTTATAATCTTGCCTTGGTTACTGCTGATTGGGAAAATCTTTTCCCCGATGAAAATGGAATTTATCCTGACGCCCGATTTGCAGCAGGTAATGTTATTTTTAATAGGGATAATATTATTAATTCGGAAGAAATTAATCGTTTTATTCAAGGAGCCAATATTGAATATAATGCCTATACCAGTGAGAATTTTGATTTAAAATTTACCGCGAGTGGAGGTTTGGATTATTTTCAAGCTAAAAACTTCGTATATATGCCTGAAACTCATCAAATTCAGCGTGCCACCACCCAGGGCTTTATTAGTGCCGTAAATACAAATTCGTTGCAGTACAATTATAATGCCTTTGCTGTTGTAGACTACAGACCAAATGAAGAATTAAGCGTTAACGGTCAATTTGGTATTTCTTATTTAAATTTTGAAAGTGATCAAGTCACCAGTCAAACAACACAGCTTATCCCTACACAAACTAATTTAGGACAGGGTAATTCTTTTAGTACTTTACAGAGGTTGACTGAAGAAGAAGAGTTTGGAATTATAGGTCAGGGAACTTTGAACTGGGATGATAGGGTAATTGCAACTGCGGGTATCAGATTTGATAAATCTAATCTTAATGGCGACCCGAATAAATACTTTGCTTTCCCAAGGGCATCTTTGGCGGTTAATGTCGCAAATTTTGATTTTTGGGATATAGACGCTATCAATCTTTTCAAATTAAGAGTTGCCTACGGTGAAACGGGGAGCAGCGGATCTTTTGGTTCATTATTTACGCCATTGGGAGCCACATCAATTGGAGGAATTCCTGGTTTAGGATTACCAACAGTTGGTCAGAATAACCAATCAGCCCAATTAGGTGATGCTAATTTAGAACCTGAAACCTCTCAAGAGATTGAATTTGGTGCTGATTTTGCATTCCTGGAAGGTCGTTTCGGCCTTGAATTCACGGCTTATATTCGTGATGTGAAAGATCTTATCTATCCTTTCTCTTCAATTCCTCTTTCTTCAGGTTTTGCGAATTCGATTAGAAATGATTTCGACTTAAGAAATAAAGGAATAGAAATTTCTTTAAATGCAAATCCCATAAGATCAGATAAATTCAATTGGAATACCACACTTAACTTTTGGAAGAATGAAGCAGAAGTTGATCGATTAGGTGTTGGAGAATTTCAACCTTCTGGTGAAGGATTTAGTTTGACTTTTGGTAGTTCTTTCATTAGGGAAGGAGAAACAGCTACATCTCTAGCAGCAAATATTAGTGGTGTAACAACTATAATTGGTGATGCTGCTCCTGACTTTGAAATGAGTTGGTTCAATCAAATAAGTTTCTTGAAAAATTTCAACTTGACCTTTTTATGGCACCTTAAAGAAGGTGGAGATGTATTAAACCTTACGAAACTATTATCCGACTTTGGGGGCGTCACTCCAGATCTTGATGACCCGGATGTGATTGCAAATCCTAGGTTCGGTACATTTGGAGCGGCAGGTTATATTGAAGACGGTTCTTATTTAAGACTAAGAGAAGTTGGCTTATTTTACAATATCCCATTAAAAACTGATTGGTTTGAAAAAGCACGTATAGGAGTTTCCGGAAAAAATATCATTACCATTACTGATTATACAAGTTACGACCCAGAAACATCTGCTTTTGGACCCTCAGGTTTATCTCAAGGAATTGAAGTTGCACCGTTCCCAAGTGCAAAACAGTTTTACTTTCATTTAGGATTAACCTTTTAAAAAATTATCATGAAAAAACTTAAATATATATTTTTAATAGGGCTACTGGTATCATTCACATATTCATGTACTTTAGATGAGGTAATTGATCCTAATCAACCGAGTATTGATGGTGTAGTAGGGAACCCTTCAGCGCAAAATTTGCGATTATTAACACAAGGTTTGGAGTCTAAAGCCAGAAGTGGTGTGGGAGGTTTTATAACAGCTACAGGTTCAATAGCACGCGAATTATATGATTTCAATGCATCCGACCCGACGACTACCGAAACTTTAATTGGTAAAGGTGGTGCAACGTTGACCGGCTCAGAGCCTCAATTGACCGGCACTATGTTTGCTAGATATCAAGCCGTGAAAAGTGCAGACTTTATATTGAGTTCTGTCGATCAAACTTCACTAGATGAAAATATCAAAAAAGGATATAGAGGGGTTGCCTTAACTTATAAAGGTTATATGCTTCTCAATGTATTAAATTTATTAGGATCGAATGGTGTTCGAGTAGATATTGAGGATCCCAATAATTTAGGTCCTTTTCTTAGTGAGTCAGAAGGATTCCAAGCAATCAGAAGCTTGCTAGATCAAGGATTTTCAGAGCTTCAAGGTGCCCAGTTTGATTTTACATTTTCTGCTGGTTTCGACGGATTTGACACGCCAGCTACTTTTGCTGAATTTAATAGGGCGATTGCTGCCAGAGTTGCTACGCAGCAAGGAGATTACGCCGGTGCACTTTCGTTGTTAGCTGACTCATTTATGAGTATGAATGCGGCGGATTTAAATGTAGGGCCTAAAAGAGTTTATGCCCAGGGCGGTACAGAACTTTTAAATCCTATTTTCAAGGCACCACAACAAAGTGGAGACCAGTACATAGTTCATGACAGGTTCATTAATGATATACAGGCCGGGGATACGCGTATCAATAAATTTAGATTAAGAGATGATCCGGTCGCGAGAGATGGCTTAAACGGTACACATGAGATTAATCTGTATGCAAGCGCCACATCGCCTATAGATCACATAAGAAATGAAGAGCTTCTTTTGATTTATGCAGAGGCGAATATTCAGCAAAATAATTTTAGCGATGCAGTGGATGCACTAGATATTATTAGAAATGCTTATGGATTGGCTGATTATTCAGGACCTGTTACACAAGATGCTCTAATTGATGAAATGCTCTATAATCGTGCTTATTCATTATGGGCTGAAGGGCATGCGATGTTTGATTTAAGAAGATACGGTCGCTTGAATTCAACATTCTTACCAATTGACCGGGCAGGAGATATTATTCATACACAGTTTCCAATACCTCCTTTCGAAGTTCAATAATTATTTCAGTAAAAAACCCCACAGATCTGTGGGGTTTTTAGTTAATATTGCTCTTTCTCATTCGGAAAGTCCTGACTTTTTACATCAGAAATATACTTTTTAAAAGCACCGTTCATCTCTTTATAAAGGTCAAGATATCGACGCAGGAAACGTGGATTAAACTCATGTGTCATACCCAGCATATCATGAATTACCAGTACTTGTCCATCTACACCGCCACCAGCACCAATACCAATAATCGGAATCGAAACACTTTTGGCAATTTCTTCAGCTAATTTCGCCGGTACCTTTTCAATCACAATAGCAAAACACCCAAGTTTTTCCAAAAGTAAAGCATCTTCTTTAAGTTTTTCGGCTTCCTCTTCTTCTTTGGCACGAACTGTATAGGTACCAAATTTATAAATGGACTGCGGTGTCAGGCCTAAATGCCCCATAACCGGAATTCCGGCATTTAAAATACGTTTTATAGATTCTTTAACCTCCTTACCTCCTTCGAGCTTGACAGCGTGAGCGCCCGATTCTTTCATGATTCTGATAGCTGAACGCAAGGCTTCCTTAGGATCAGATTGGTAACTGCCAAAGGGTATATCTACGACAACAAGACATCTTTCTATTGCTCTAACTACCGAAGTTGCATGGTAGATCATTTGATCCAGCGTTATTGGCAAAGTCGTTTCATGACCCGCCATAACATTCGATGCAGAATCGCCTACCAGAATAACATCAATACCTGCATGGTCAACAATTTTAGCCATACTATAATCGTATGCAGTCAGCATCGCAATCTTTTCACCATTTTGCTTCATTTCCACCACTGAATTCGTAGTGATTCTCTTATATTGTTTTTTAGCTGTTGACATAATCTTGAATATTTAAATTAGCCCTTATCTACAACCTCAGATTCTCTTTCTAAAATTGAAGGGAATATCATCGGGGCTAAGTTCTTTACAGGTTTATATAAAATCGAGGTTTCTAATGTATTCTCTTTTACAAAAGGAAGGTTTCTATTTAACTTGTCAAACACAATCAACACGACACTTAAAATCAATCCTATTTTCAACAATCCGAAAACTGCTCCAAATACTTTGTTCATGATTCCTAATGAAGCAGCATCTGCCAATTTCGTCAGTAATTTCCCCGACAAGGAAATTAATAATACGATCACTACAAAGGTACTTGCAAAAGCAGTGATCTGGATAACTTTTCCTGACCAAGTTACTCTTTCACTTAAGAAACCTGCTGCAAAATATGAGAAATGTATAGCACCATATAAACCTAAAATCAAGGCCAATAACGAGGTGATCTCGACAAATAATCCTTTCATAAATCCTTTAACAAGCCCAAAAAGAAGTAGCGCTGCCAAGATGATGTCTATGATACTCATTCGATTAATTTGATAAAGTTTTCAAAGATATTATTTTTAATTAGACGAACTCGACTTCAATACTATCATCTATGTAAACCAGCATTTTTTTGCGTACTTGAAAGCCTAATTCTTCAACTGCCAGGGCATACTTATGCAATTGAGAATGGTGTTTTTTATCAGGTTTTCCGGTTTTATAATCAATAATGTATGCGTTCTTGTTTTCATCAATTACCAACCTGTCTGGAATCATAATTTCCTTGTCAGCAGTTAGTATTTCGCGCTCACAAAAGATCGTTTTATTTTGTTCAAAATATTGCTGTAACATCGGATGATTCACAATTTTACCTGCTGTTTCTGTAAGCTCTTTTAGTTCTTCTGAAGTAATCATTCCATTGATTAGATAATGCTCAACAGCAAGATCAATATCTGCTGCGGTTTTAACCTTTGAAAGTAGCTCGTGGATCAAATTGCCATACCCTAAAGAATCACCTTTATCAGAGTCCCATAAGAGTGCTGATGTTGCCACAATATTCATCTGGTGGTCTTGCCATGATGAACTTATAAACTGTGTCTGTTCAATGGAACTCCTGAACTTTTGCTTTTTCGAAGAAATTCTATTTTTTGAGCCGAACTCATAGGTACCTTTTGAGGCCTCAAATAGTTTTTTATCCTTTAAGTATTCTATGAAGAAATGAGAATACCATTTGAGTGCTGCACTTGTTTTTCTCTGCTCCGAAACTACATACAATTGTTCAACTGCCCTGGTGAGTGTTACATATAGCAAGTTTAGGTTGTCTAGCTCTAATTCGTTTCTTCGCTGCTGATAAAGTAACGCGCCCATTTCACCCGTCTGTTCTAAAGATGCAGTGGCACTTATCAACAAACTCTCAAAATTACCAAAGGCTTCTCTTTCCTCTATCGGATACCAGGTTTTTGGGCTCAACTCTTTATGAATGTTTAAATCATAAGGAAAGATCACCACCGGAAACTCCAGCCCTTTTGATTTATGGATAGTCATAATTCGAACTGCATTCTTTTCCTCAGGTACCATGATGCTCAAATTGTCCTTTTTTTCATGCCAAAACGCTAAAAAACCATGGGCTCCATCAGATTTTTTAATCGAGTAATTCAATACCTCATCCAAAAAGAATTGCAGATATGCATCAGAAGTTTCAGTAAGTTTAAATCCGCGAATAATCGCTTCCACACTTTCATAAAATGGTAATTTACCGAACTCTTGATAATTGAATTCAGCACCATGCTTGCAAAGCTTTTCAAATAATTGTGAAGTTTCGTAAGCAATACACTCATCTAAAAACTCGTGCTTGTCAGTCCTTATTTCAAGATGATCGTATAAAAAATAGACGATTTCAAGTTTTGCCTTCTTATTAGATTGTTGTTGCAAGAAGGTCAGTACATCGATAATAAATTGTACTTTGACTGAATTCTGCAATAGCAGTGTTTCAGAACTAATAATAGCGATGCCATGGCTTGTCAGGTAATTAGCAATTACAACCCCTTGTTTTCGGGTTCTGGTAAGTACACAAATTTCATTAAGGTCAAATTCTTTTTTTACCTCCTCAATGATATTAACGACTTTTTCGGGAAAAATAATATCCTTTTCTGCTGCCGATAAGCCTTCTTCAATAAATGATATATTTACATACCCCCCAATTTTATCTGTTGATTCCTGTCGATTATCCTTTTCGTAAATTTTGGAAATACTGTCGCTGTTAAAATACCTGGAAACAAATTGAAAGAACTCATTGTTAAAATCAATAATCTCTGAATAACTACGGCGATTGGTAGCTAAGAATTCATCTTTCTTTTCTATGAAGAATGGATTCTCATCACCCGAAAGGCCAATAAATTGCTCCGGCTCACCTCCACGCCATCGGTAAATAGACTGCTTCGCGTCACCTACTAAAAGTAAACTTGAATTTTCCTGTGATAAAGCGTTGGCAATCAATGGAATTAAATTTTGCCACTGCAGTTTTGACGTATCTTGCATTTCATCAATAAAATAATGCTTATACCTTTCTCCGATACGTTCATAGATGAAAGCTGCCGGCTGCTCCCGTAAATGTTCACTGATGATCTGATTGAATTCGGCATTCAGGTAAATATTCTTTTCTTCCTTAAGCTCCTCTAAACTTTCATTGATCTTACTCAGCACGGCCAGAGGAATTAAATTCTTCAGAAACAAAGAATAAAGCACATAGTTTTTATAAGTCGATTCGTATTTTTCCTTAGAATTTAAATAGAGGATCTTAAGTTCATCGATAATCGAATCAATACGCGCTTTGTCTTGAATTGAAGCTTTCCCTGCATGAAAATGATAGTCTTTCGAAATATTAGTATCTAATCTTCCATCGAAAATTAGATTGCCTAATTGCTTTTCCTTTAATTTGATAAAGTGCCTGGGCAATTCTCCAGAGTGCGAAAATTGATTTATTTCTACTCCCGTGGAATAAATCAGTGCAAGTGCTTCTTCAGCTATTTCTTCAAACCTGGCTTCAATGATTTTTATCTTTTGCTGGAGGCTTTCTTTTAAATTTAAAAAATCAGCTAGTGACTTATCCTTTAACTTCTGAACATGCAATAGGTCATTTTCATTTAACAGTAGTTGTGAGATCTCTTTCAGTTCTAGCGAAATATCCCACGATTTATCTTCATTAGCTTTTTGTAATGAAAAGTCAATTAAGATTTTTGTCAACTCTTTATCCTCGCCAATCTTAGCAATCAATAGGTCAACGGCTTCGTTCAAAACAGATTTCACATCCATTTCTACATCAAAATTGAGTGACAAGCCCAGATCAAATGCAAAGCTTCTTATCAATCGGTGTGTGAAGCTATCTATAGTTGTAATATTGAATGCGGAGTAGTTATGGAGGATGCTTTGTAGTACTCTTTTTGATCGTTTGTGAAGTGTAATCTCTGCGATATTCGTTTCTTCTGCTACCTTCAAAAACATATCGTTTTTTTCGCGTAAAATTTCAGGGTTAGCGAAAAGACGTAAATTACCGATGACACGTTCTTTCATTTCAGCTGCCGCCTTATTGGTAAAGGTGATCGCCAAGATGTTTTTGAATTGATTTATATCATCTGACCGGAGCAGGATCTTGAGGTATTCCTTGACCAGGGTGAAGGTTTTACCGCTTCCTGCGGATGCATTATAAACTTTAAATGTAGTGGGTTCTTGCACTGTGGAATTTTGTGCAAAATACGATTTTATGATTTTATTTTCTTAAAGCATTATCCTAGACCGACATCTAGGGTCATCATGATAATAAAACCTATAATAAAGCCCATCGTCGCAATATCAGTATACTTATCGCGCTGTGTTTCAGGAATTACTTCTTCTACCACAACAAATATCATAGCTCCTGCAGCAAATGCCAACGCATAGGGCAAAATAGGCTCAAAAGTCAAAACGGCCCAGGCACCCAAAACTCCGGCAAAAGGTTCCACGATGGCCGACAGCTGACCGTACCAAAAACTTTTGATTCGGCTTAATCCTTGACGCCTTGCCGGCATGGAAACGGCAAAACCTTCCGGGAAGTTTTGTAAACCAATTCCTATAGCCAAAGCCACAGCTGCGCCGATAGAGGCACCTTCAAAACCGGCTGCTACACCGCCAAATAATACTCCAACAGCTAATCCTTCCGGAATGTTATGCAAGGTAATGGCCAAAATCAAAAGCGTCGTTCTGTGCCATGGTGTTTTGACACCCTCCGCCTCGTCGGTTCTAAAGTTTACATGCAGGTGAGGCAAGACCTTATCTAATCCGTACAGAAAAAGTGCTCCTAAGAAAAACCCTACTGCAGAAGGAATTACCCTTACAAAACCTTCTCCTTCGCTCATTGCTATAGCCGGACTCAATAGACTCCAAAAACTGGCTGCCACCATTACACCCCCGGTAAAACCTAAAGCTCCATCGAATAGAGCACGGTTCATTTTTTTAAAGAAGAAAACCAAGGATGCGCCCAATGCCGTTAAAATCCAAGTGAACAATGTGGCATATAATGCTGCCAAAATCGGATTAATACTTTTTAAATAGTCAATTACCTGATCCATCATAATTTATATCTCTTTAACTAGTAAATTTTCTGCAACCTCATTGGTAATGGAAAGCTCTTTTTTATTTACCAATACCTGCATTGATTTATCAAAGGGCTCGATAGCGAGGATTTTTATGGTATTACCAATGGCTATTTCCTTTTTGTCTAAATACCTTAAAAAATCATCAGATGAGTCCTTGACACTGAGTAAGATACTTTCTTCATGTTGCGCCAATGTTGACAATTTCACTTTCTTTCTTATGGTAATGTTTCCATCCTTATCGGGAATGGGATCGCCATGCGGGTCAGATTTAGGAAAGCCCAGAAAAGCGTCTAATTCGTCTATTAATTTCTGTGATTTGATATGTTCCAATTGTTCGGCAACATCATG
>JAAUYH010222674.1_pt1 | contig 69864 bp, 72 predicted proteins | sample 7278061 | NCBI WGS metagenome assembly JAAUYH01 (sample SAMN14350203, study PRJNA611818) | marine sediment metagenome | isolation source: surface marine sediment (0.6m) | place: French Polynesia: Moorea | collected 2018-08 | reverse complement strand
TTCGGCAGCCCCTCGCCGGCCGCGTCAAACCCCCGGTGCCGACCCAGAAAACAACGCCGCCCACACGCACGGAAACGTTGAAGACAGGCGAGCAAAGCACCGGTCAAAAGGGGATGGATCTACAGCCACGGACCACCCGAGCAGACCCCCCGAACGGAAGCGAAAGTCGATGTCATATAGACCGGTAGCGTCAGTGCGCCCGACCTGCGCGACGCCGGACCTGACAGCGCTCATTGGCGTGGCCAAGTCGTATGACTGGGAAGTTCGCAACCTAGTCAACCGTGGGACGGAAATTCTGCGCAGAATATGAATGGCCGATCTGGCAAAGCTGCACCGGGCAGCCGGCAAAAGCGTGCAAAACCGGTGCAGCCTCTGGGCGGACTGATCGATTTTCCTGATGTTTCAGAGGGTTGCGCGGCTACCGCTTTCCTTAGCAGGGGGAGCGCCTTCGACCACTCGGCCAGGTCTCCACCGACCCGCGTAGAGGGTCAAAGCCCCGGAGGACAAGCGGTTTTTCGGCCTTTTCCCACTCTGGCACTGCAAGCACCGGATTCCCCCAATTGTGCATATCGGTGCAGGTCGGTGCACCAATTTGGGCACATTTTGGTCACATCAGGTTTTCACTTTGTTCTCTCGCGCGGGTTCCACCTCCCGGATTTCGCCCTCCCGTTGTCCCTCGATCGAGAACGGAAACCGGCCATGTTTGCCGCACCGCCCTGTGAAACCGCGCTCGCCCGAACCCGGAGCTATTTGGAGCCGCAACCGCAATGGCGGGTGCCGTCGCCGCCACCGGCCGCCAAGGCCGCGGGAGAGATCGAAATAGAACATGTCGACACCGGGTTCCGATACCGGATTGACGCGGGGAGCGTCCTCGAATCCGGGGAGATGTTCCTCCACCTCGAACTCGCCCGGGCGTCCGCCGGGGTCGAGAGAATGGCGAAGATGGTCCAATGATGGGGCCTTTGCCGGTTTTGCCCCGGCTCGCCCTGTCGGTTCGCCAACCCTGGGCGTGGGCGATTGTCCACGCCGGCAAAGACATCGAGAATCGGACCCGGGCGGCGATCCGTCACAACCTCGACCGTCGCCAACGGGTCGCCATACATGCGGCCAAAGGGATGACCAAGGCCGAATATTATGACGGCGCCCGGGTGAAAACTGAGATCTTCGGATCCTCCGCGTTCCCCGCGGATTTGCGCCGCGGCGGCATCATCGGATCGATCGAAATCACGGGCTCCACCGACCGCTCGGAGAACCCGTGGTTTTTCGGGCCGGTGGGTCTGACCCTTGCCCGGCCGGAGCCGGCCCTGTTCGTCCCCGCCCTGGGGTGGTTGGGGATTTTCGAATGGACCGCAGCGGGCGATGACAACATCCCGGAGCCGGCGAAATGGATGGTGAGGCGGTCCAATCCGGAGTCGGAATCTGTGGATTCGCCAGCGCCGCCCGCTTAGGGGGTGTTGATATGACAGTCTAGGTGAACCGCTGTTTGGCCGACACTTGGTTCGACAACATCGACCACGCTCTCGGCAGGCCGGTCGCCCCCATGGGCGAGACCTCCCGGAACAGTTACCACGTCATCCCCGGAAGCCAGGGCGCGGACCTTTTGCGGTCTCACCGGCATTGGGTCGAGGGGCGGACGTTTGCGGGATCGACGATGTTCTATGTCTCCGACCTGGGCGTCGGGCCTTGGCCGACCACCTCCGGGAGATAGGCGCCCCTCACCGCCTACGATTGGCTAGGACTCTGCGGTCAATCCTACGGAAAATCGAGTGGCTGATGAAAGCCACTGATGGCCGTTTGTGTGAATGCCAAAACACGCCGAGGAAGCGGTCGCTCCATCGGCGCATCCGTGATTCCGGTACCGGCCCAGACCGGACCTCCGCGCGCCCGGCCGACGCCGTAACCCAGCTTCACGAAACCTTCCATTCGTGCACCGTGCGGCATTTTCCATCACCGCAAAATCCGGGTCGCGGACAAACCGGAAGTACCTCGTTCAAAAGGCAATCGGCTGTCTGCCCCCTTGCAGTAGTCTCAATGTTGGTCCGGGCGAACCGGCTGGGCTGTGACGGTCTTGGGTCGGAATCAACCGGACATTCGCCGACGTAAAATCTCAAATCCGAGCGCGACGCGTTGTCCGCACGTCCTTCAACTTTGCAGCGGGCATCATTCGGCGATGCAGCGGGTCGGCGCAGCATTATTTTGGCGTCAATCGTACTGCGGGTGAGGAGTTGTCCGTTGAACTGATGTAGGAACCAGGCTTGCGGTCAATTTCGGGCGGTCGACATCGCCAACTGCGAGACCTCGCCGGTTGCCTTTGGACATGACGTCGCAAGGGTCCGACAGGCCTGATATTGCGACAGGAAAACCTCGCCAGAGAGCACATTCAGGAAATGGGAGCGCTGCAGTCGATCCATTACGGGACCCTTCACCTCGGACAAGTGAAGTTTCAGGCCCATGCCACTCAGCCGTTCATTGATCGCCTCAAGCGATTCAAGGGCGGAGAAGTCGATCTCGTTGATGGCCGAGAACATCAAGATCACATGCCGAAGCCCTTCATCACCGACCACCCGGGCGTAGATGTAGTCTTCGAGATACCTTGCGTTGGCAAAAAACAAGCTTTCATCGACGCGGAGCGTTACGACTGACGGATCGGTGACGACCTTGTGTCGGAGTATGTTCCGGAAGTGCTCGGTTCCCTCTACAAGTCCGACTTCGGCGATGTGGGGCCGGGACGATCTGTAGAGATAGAGGAGGACGGACAGCACGACGCCTGCGGAGACGCCAATCTCGACCCCAAATCCTAGCGTCAACAGAATGGTTGCGGCGACAGCCGAAAAATCTGCCTTGGAATAGTTCCAAGTTCGTTTGAGGATGCCGAAATCGACCAGCGACAAAACGGCCACAATAATCGTTGCCGCAAGCGTTGCGGTCGGAAGATAGTAAATGAGGGGGGTCAGAAACATTGCTGCAAAGAGGATGCCGATGGCGGTGAACGCCCCTGCGGCCGGCGTTTCGGCGCCGGCGTCATAGTTGACGACGGAACGCGCGAAGCCACCCGTGACCGGGTAACCGCCCGAGACCGCCGCAGCCACGTTCGAGGCGCCGAGACCGATCAGTTCCTGATCCGGTTCGATTCTTTGGCGCTTTTTGGCAGCCAGCGTTTGTGCGACAGACACGGATTCAACAAAGCCGATGATCGAGATCAGGAGGGCCGAGCCGAATAACCCTGTCCAGATTTCGAGGCTAAAGCTCGGGACAGTCAGCGGCGGCAAGCCGCGGGGCACATCGCCCACGATGGCCACGCCGAACCGGTCGAGGCCCGAGGCAAACACCGCGAGGGTGGTCAGGGCGACGGCAGCCACAGGGCCGGCCTTGGCGAGAATGTCGGCAAGGCGGGGGCCGAGGCCCCAGCCAACCAGGACCGGCTGCAGCCCCTTGCGGACCCAGAAGAGGAAGCCCGTCGTCGCCGCCCCGATCACGAGCGTGATGAAATTGGTCTCGGGCAAATGCGCCCAGAGCGACGTCGCCAGTTCGATCAAGTCGTGCCCGTGGGCATCGATGCCGAGGATGTGCTTGAGTTGGCTCGTGGCGATCAGAATGCCGCTGGCCGTGATGAAGCCGGCGATCACCGGGTGGCTGAGGAAGTTTGCCAGGAATCCAAGCCGAAAGACGCCCATCGCCAGAAGGATCACACCCGAGATGAAGGCAAGCGTGATGGCGGCCAGCGCGATGGCGGCCGGGTCTGTCAGGCCGAGATGGCCAACCGCCGCGGCGGTCATCAGCGACACGACTGCAACCGGACCGACAGCCAGCGCCCGGGATGTGCCGAAGATCGCGTAGGCGACGAGCGGCAGGATGGACGCATAAAGCCCCATCTCCGCCGGAAGCCCGGCCAGCAGGGCATAGGCCAGGGACTGCGGGATCAGCATGATCGTGACGATCACGGCGGCGACAAGATCGCTTGTCGCCGTTTCCGTATCATAGCGGCGGCCCCAGTCGAGGATCGGCAAGTATCTTTTCAGCCGCGCCATCGGGACTTTGTTGAACAAGGGCGTCACTGGTTTGTCGTCCTGTTACTTGGCGCCCGCGGCAGCCAGGATGGCCCGAGACCGCGCCCCGCTGCGGCAATAGGCCAGAAGGGGCCGAGGCAATCCGTCGAGCGCTTGTTTCATGTCCTGCACGTCCGCAGGCGTGGCGCCGGAGGGCGACACTGGCACATAGCGCGCCTCGATCCCGGCGGCCTCAGCCGCATTTTCGATCTCGGCAAAGGGCGGCTGTCCGGGCTCTTCCCCGTCCGGGCGGTTGCAGATGATCGCGCGGACGCCCGAGGCGGCGAGGCGGGCGATGTCGCCCGCCCCGATTTGCCCGGATACGGCCAGATCGTCGTCAAGATGGGTCGGTGTCATGGCCATCCCTCCCGATCAAAGCGCGTTGACCGGGACCTTGAGATACGTCGTCCCGTTGTCTTCCGCCGGCGGCAGATCGCCCGCGCGCATATTCACCTGCAGCGACGGGATGATCAGCTTGGGCATGTCGAGCTGCGCGTCGCGTTCGGTCCGGAACTTGACGAATTCCGCTTTCGTCTTGCCCTGGCCCACGTGGATGTTCTCGGCCTTTTCCTCGGCCACCGTGGTCTCCCACTGGATCTCGCGACCGCCCGGGCCGTAGTCGTGGCACATGAAGAGCCGTGTCTCATCCGGCAGGTCGAGCACCTTCTGGATCGAGTCGTAGAGCTCCTCGGCAGACCCGCCCGGAAAATCGGCGCGCGCCGAGCCTCCATCGGGCATGAAGAGCGTGTCGCCGACGAAGGCAGCATCTCCCGCGACATGGGTCATGCAGGCGGGGGTGTGGCCCGGCGTATGCAAAGCCACAACCTCCATCGTGCCGATCATGTAGGTGTCGCCGTCTTTGAAGAGCCGGTCGAACTGCGAACCGTCGCGCTGGAACTCGGTGCCTTCGTTGAAGATCTTGCCGAACGTGTTCTGCACCACAGTGATGTTAGCGCCGATGCCGATCTTGCCGCCAAGCTTCGACTGGATGTAGGGCGCAGCACTCAGGTGATCGGCATGGACGTGCGTTTCGATCAGCCACTCGACCGTCAGGTCGTTGGCCTTCACGTACTCGATCATCTGATCGGCGTGATCGTAGGTGATCCGCCCTGCCGCATAGTCGATGTCCATCACGCTGTCGACGATGGCGCAGGCGTTCGAGTTGGGATCCTTCACGACATACGAGATCGTGTTGGTCGCCGGATCGAAGAACGCGGTGACGTGGGGTTTGACTTGGGTGTTCAGGGGATAGTCGAACATGGGGTTTCTCCGTTCGGTCAGGCCCGTGTCAGGCCGTTGTCGGTGAGATTTGCGGTGATCCGCATCAACAGGCGGGCCGCGAAGATCCCCGCCACCAGCGCGGCGGTGAAGATCAGGACGTCGAGGTTTCCGGTGCCGAGCGCGGGCAATGCGCCGCCGGGACAGAACCCGGCGATGCCCCAGCCGATGCCGAAGACCGCAGACCCGCCGATCAGCCGCGCGTCGATGGTGCGCGAGGTCGGCACCTGGAAGTGCGGGTCGAACATCGGGGCGGGCTGCTTCAGCACCCAGCGGTAGCCAAGGAAGGCCACCACCACCGCACCGCCCATGACGAAGGCGAGGCTCGGGTCCCAGGTACCGAAGACGTCGAAGAAGTTCAGCACCTTGGCCGGGTTCGCCATGCCGGAGAGCGAGATGCCGACACCGAAGACGAGGCCGATGAGATAGGTCACGATCAGGCGCATTGGCTCACCCTCCCATCACGTGGCGGACGAGGTAGACGGTCAGGCCGGTCGTCGCCATGAAGGTGAGCGTGGCCACGATCGAGCGTGGGCTGATCCGGGCGAGGCCGCAGACGCCGTGACCGGACGTGCAGCCCGAGCCATAGGTCACGCCCATGCCGACGATCAGTCCGCCGATCACCATCATCGGGGTAGAGACGGGCACCTCGATGGCCGGGAACTCGCCCGCGACGCCAAGGTACACCAAGGGCCCTGTGACCATCCCGGCCAAGAGCGCGGCACGCCATGCCCAGTCGCTGGAACTCGAGGGTGAGATGAACCCGGCCAGGATGCCGGTCGCGCCGAAGACCCGGCCGCGTGTCGCCATCAGCAGCACGGCGGCGAGGCCGATCAGCAATCCGCCCGCAAGCGAGGCGAAGGGGGTGAAGCTGGTCTCCATGCCGTTACCTCCTTCCGGCCGCGATTGGCGGCATTTGGGTTTGTGTGAGTACGATCATCCAAGATCACTCCGTTTGTCTGGTCCGACGGAGGTTCTAACCCGCCGGGCCAGTTCGGTCGGTGATCTTGTCACATTCGGGAAAATAAATATGATTGACGTGCGAAGGCGGCCCGCAAGCCTCTGAAATCATTTCATAAAGCTGAGAGAGTTTATTGGGTTTGCCAGCGGCATAACTCAGATTGCCGCTCAGGTCGCCTCTGCCAATCCCTTGATGGCGGCGCGGTCGGAGAGTTCGACCTTGCCGCGGCTCAGTCGCACCCATCCCCGGCGCTGGAACTCGGCCAACTGGCGCGAGACGACCTCGCGCGCCGTGCCAAGCTCGGCGGCCAATTGCTGATGGGTCGCCGCGACGGCGCCATCGTCTTTGCCGAGATCGAGCAGCTTCTGCGCCAGACGGATGTCCATGCGCCGGAAGGCAACTTCTTCGATGACGACGAACAGGTCGATGATCCGCTGCGAATAGGCCGAGAAGACGAACTCTCTGAAGGTTTTGGAGCTGGCCACGAGGTCGTCGAACACTCGGCGCGGGATCGAAACGGCCTGCACGTCGGTCTCGGCAATGCCCTCGGCCGAATAATCCTCATGCGTCAGCAGGCAGGCGGTCGTCATGATGCAGCTTTCCCCGCCATGCACGCGGTAGAGCACGATCTCCCGCCCGCCTTCCGACAGTTGCTGCACGCGCACCGTCCCTTCCAAGAGCAGTAGCAGGCTTTCGGGCGATCTGCCCTGACCGAAGACGACGGCGCCCTTCGGGAAGGCGATGAGCGAACTGGATTTGCGCAGACGCTCGTGCGCCGGTGCCTCTAATTCCTCGAGGCGGGAAAAGCGGTCCGTCCAGTCAGCTTCCATGTCATCCTCGACGCTTCCAGCGGCTCCATCGGCATCAGCCGCGCGACACCCCGTTTCGCCTGGCAACGAAGTCGACCAGATGCGGCACGTAATCCTCGGGCCCATCGCCGCCATTGGCAAGCGCCATGGCAAAGCTGGTCTTGGCGGCATTGCCGACCGGGTTGGCGATGCCGGCGGCGTTAGCCATGTTTTCGAGGTATCGCAGATCCTTGTAGGCGTTCGTCAGCGTGAATTTATGCGCCTCGCGGTTCCCCTCGACCGCATAGCCCATGAAGGTCTGGTAGAACCCGCAATCCATGCGGCTTCCCCGGATGACGCTGTCGAAGGCCTTCGTCGAAATCCCGACCTTCTCGGACAAGGCCAGAGCCTCGGAATACATCGCCGCATAACCGAGCGAGAGGAAGTTGTTCAGAAGCTTCATCTTGTGCCCGTCACCCGGCGCACCGATATGCACGATGGCCCCCGCCCAGGCCTCGATGACCGGCTTGATCCGGGCAAAGACCTCTGGGTCGGCACCGACCATGGCAGACAAAGACCCTTCGGCCGCCTGCACCGGCGTTCCACCCAGGGGCGCATCGGCAAAATACACGCCGCGCTCTGCAAGCTTCGCCGCGAGTTGAGCCGAGGACACCGGGTCCGAGGTCGAACAATCGACCACGACCGAGCCGGTGGCCAGGGCGCCCGCTAAGCCTTGGACAATCGCCTCAACCTGCGGTGAGCCCGGCGCGCAGATGAAGACGATCGATGACGCGGCAGCAAGTGCGTTCAGGTCGCTTGCTTCCCGGGCGCCTTGTTGCAAAAGGTCTTCGACCGGGGCCCGGTTCCGGTGGGCGATCACCGTCAGGGGATATCCCGCCGTCAGGATGTTTGCCGCCATCCCATGCCCCATCAGCCCGACCCCGACGAATCCGATCGTTTCTTCGGCCATCCCATGCCTCCCAAAAATATGCACTCCGGAATGGGCAGCATTTGGCCCGGGACCGCAACCCTGCAAAAGGCCACACCATCTGACAGGGGTCAAAGCCCACCGTCCAGAACTTGGATGGGTGTAGCCGGCGCATGAATTCTGCTGAGCCGCGATGAAGAAGACGCCTATCGACCCGACGTACCGAGGAGATCCGCTATGCGAATTCTATTCGCCGGAGGGGCCCTTGAGGCCGGCCGCGATGCCATTGCGCATCTCGCCGACCAAGGTCGTCATGTCCTGAATGCCGATCTTCCGCCGCTCGACCACCCCGGCACGGACAATCGCATGACCGGCCTCACGGATGCGGGGCGTGCGTGTTTCACGAATGTTCGATTAACCACGTCGCGAGCAAAAAACCCTCTCCGCAGATGAACTCTTCGGACGAGGTGTTTAGCTCGTGGCAACATGACCATTCCTGACCGCCCGCCAAGTGTCACGACTTGTTTGCGGCGACGATGAGAAACAGGAAATCCCGTTCAAAGGGCCACATCCTACGCCGTCTCGATCAGGCCGACGGCAGCGCGCCCCTCGTCGGTCTTGATCGAAAAATCGGTGCCGAGATGCGCGTCGCCGCCGGGACCCGCAAGCCATGCGATCGCACGCGCCGCCCATTCGGGAGAGATGTGATCGCTGACATCCAATTTGCTGACCGGGTTGATGCCGGATGCCCTGATTTGCACCTGCATGTCGGTGGCGACGGTGCCCGGGCTCAGGCCCACGACCCGGATGCCCCGATCCCGGTATTCCTTGTCGGCCACGCGCGTCAGGGACAGAACGGCTGCCTTGGTCGCGCAATAGTGGCTCCAGCCTTCGAGAGCGCTTGTCGCAGCGCCGGAGGAGATGTTGATCACCGTTCCGCCACCCGAATTTATCATCTCAGGAATAGCAAAGCGCAGCCCGTGATACACGCCCTTGACGTTGACATCGACCACCTGTCCCCAGGCCGTGGGATCGCTGTCGGCCAATCGCGCGATAGGTTCAATGATGCCTGCATTGTTCACAAAAACATCCAGACGCCCGGTTTCGTTGAGGGCTGTTGCGACTAGCGCCTCGACATCGACCGCGAGGCTGACGTCGCAACCGCACGCCACCGCCGTTCCGCCATTTGCCAGGATGTCCTGGGCGATGGTCTCGATCTGGTTGGCGCTGCGTGCGGCCAGCACGACGGTCCCGCCCAGTTTGGCAAAATAGCGCGCCGCCGCTTCGCCGATGCCGCGGCTCGCCCCTGTGATCGCAATGGTTTTTCCCGAGAAAACCGTCATTTTTTCGGTGTCCTTTTCCAGATGAGTCTTTGATCTACCCAATGGGATAGAGACGCGTTGGCTCTGCCCAAGGGGCTTGAGATGCAGGTAAGTTGCCGTACGATTTTCGCCCCTGGAGCGGTCCAATCTTCGCGATGTGGACGGCGGGCCCTTCACGGTCAGTCCCGGAATCAACCGCCGGGGCAGTGGGCCACCCGATATCCATCAAAGCTCAGGAAAGCTTGGGCGGCATGCTGGTATTCCTGCAAAACATACGGAGTTGTCGGTTGGCCCTGCGCCTTGCGGTACAGGCCCAAGGGTCACATCATCGTCGCGAACATCTCTTCGACCGCCTTTTGGTCAGCGCGCCAGGCAGAGAAGACCTCTGCGGCGGAGGCCGGATAGATGTCTTCATGCCCAGCAACGACACCGTCGAGCACGTCGCGAACGACATCCGAGGGCGCGTCTTTCGGAGCATCCACACCGGCCAGCATGTCGGTGTCGATCCCGGCCGGGAACGCGTTGACCACGGCAATACCCTTGGGGCGCAGATACGCGCGTAACGACATCGACATGGACCACGCTGCCGCCTTGGAGGCATTGTATCCGGAAAAGCCGGGGGCGCTCACAAAGGAGAGCAGCGTCAGCATGTTGACAACCGCACCTCCGCCATTCGCTTCGATGACCGGGGCAAAGGCGCGCGTGACTTCGCGCAGCCCATCGTTGTTGACAGCCATGTCGCGACCAAGGCCGTGCTCGTCGATGTCCAACGCGCCGCCGAAGGTCAACGATCCAGCATTGTTGATCAACAGCGTCACATCCGAAGCGGCGGTCGCTGCGGCAGCGATTTGCTTTTGGGATGTGACATCGAGCTGCACCGGCACGATGCGCGCCGGGTCCAAGGCGATTGTTTCCGAGAGATTTTCAACCGCGCGTGCGGCGGCATAAACCTTGCGCACACCGCGTTCCAAGAGCGCGGCAACATAGGTCTGGCCGACGCCGCGGTTTGCGCCGGTGACAAGAGCGACTGCGTTGTTGACTTCCATTGGTGGTCTCCAAATGGGTTTCGATTGACGAGAAACTACCCGTGCGAAATGCGCCAATAAATGACTTGCCATGAACTATACTCGTGCAAATAGTGCACGAATGGATATCGAAGCTCTCAGGATCGTCGTTCTCGTTAGCCAGCAAGGCAGTTTTGCCTCCGCGGCCCGCATTCTGGACATGGACCCGTCTTCGATTTCACGCAGTGTGGCACATACCGAGGCGGCCTTGGGGTTGCGCATCTTCCAGCGCAGCACGCGGACACTGTCCGTCACCGAGGAGGGTGAGACCTATCTTCAGCGTATTTCACCTTTGCTGGATGAATTCGATCACGCCCGCGAGGTGGCGCGGCGAGCCAGCACCGCTCCATCCGGGACGCTCAAGCTAACGGCGTCGGTTGCCTTTGCGCATGAATCCATCGTGCCGTTGCTTGCAGACTTCCACGAACGCTACCCGGACATTTCCGTCGAGCTTTTGCCGACGGACGCCATACTCGACATCGCGGCGAATGCCATCGATCTTGCAATTCGACTTGCACCGGCGCCCAAGGGCGATCTCATCAGCACACGACTGATGCAAACGCGCTACGCGGTATGCGCCAGCCCCGAATATGTGGCAAACAATGCCCCGATGTCGGACCCCGAAGACTTGGCCGAACACAACTGCCTCAGATTTGCCCTGCCAGCCTATCGCACCCGGTGGCGCTTTCGAAAGGACGGTGGGAATCCGTTTGAAGTTCCGGTCTCTGGCCGAACGATCATAGCAAATGCCCTGTCGCTTCGCCGCGCCGCTATCGACGGCCTCGGACCAGCCTTGCTGGCGGATTGGCTGGTCGAAAAGGACATGAAAAGTGACCGGTTGATCGACTTGTTTCCAAACCACGACTGCACGGCGACGGAGTTCGATACGGCGGCTTGGATGTTGTATCCCAGCAGAACATACCTGCCCAGAAAGGTGCGCGTGATGATCGACTTCTTGCGGGAAAGACTTGGTTGAACACTGCCGCATCGTCGTCCCGATGGTGACATAATGCAAAGAGCCGTCATCGATGCCGGAAGCAGCGAATTGACGGCTTGTCCCGTGCACCAATCCTTCGGTACGCCCAAATGCCGTGCGTCCCCCGAACGGCGGCGATGCGGCGTGCAATCAAACCGCGATCCGGCCGGCCGTGAAATCAGCGATCGAACGCTCGCACGACCGGCCGGACCTGTGGGGCGGTCATCACCAGTCCGGGACCTCAGGCCGCTTCAAAAGACAAAGTCGAACCCTTCGGTGAAGTCGAAATTCTCGAAGTCGTTCAAGCGCCCAAAATCGCTTGTGTCCTTCGTGTTGACCGCATCTTCGACTTTGCCGCCCAGATGCCCAGAGGCCGCATCGAAGACGATCTCATTGAACATGCTCTCAGCCGCTTCCCTGACGGTCGCATCGTTGACGAGATCGTCGTTTTCAAGGAATTTAAAGCCCACAAGACAGTCGTCTGCCATTTCTCAATCCTCCAAAGTGTTCCAGTTACGTGCGATCGGCACTGTCCGACCCGTCACAGCCATGGGTCGTGAGACCGGAGGAAATGGTTCAAAGTTTTTTTCCGCATCACTCGGGCCTAGAAACATCGCAAGCGAAACAACCATCGCTGTTGTGGACTCTCGCGACAGGCCGCGATTCTTGGCAATCAGGAAGCAGACGAGATCTCGGCGAACCACTAAATCAGGAAACTCCGGGAATGGCTTGGACCCTCTAAGGCCGTAAACCCGATTGGAACCTCGCTTGCGAAAACCATCAGGGCCAGTGGGAAACCGCGACGAGAACAGGCCGGACAGACGACTGACTGACCAAACGCCGCAGAAATCGTCAAAAAAAACCTGCAATGCAGGAGCCATCCTCAGACGGCCATTCGGCGTTTCGGTCCGGAAGGTCGGCCCAGAGCCCAGAGTGACCGGCGCTGCGGAGTGCACGAACATCCGCTTTGCGCCAACGTGCTGTCGGATTGCGTTTGACAACTTGACTGACCGACGGTCAGTCAGTAAAGAAGGCGCAAGAGGAGAATCGACGTGGCAAGGATCGTCAAGGCCCCCGAAGAACGGCGCGCAGAGATCGTTGAAACAGCCGACCGGCTGTTTCGTGAGCACGGCTACGCGAAGTGCTCGGTGGAGATGATCATCCGCGAGATCGGCGTCGCCAAGGGGACGTTCTACTACTACTTCAAGTCCAAGCCCGACATCCTCGAAGCCATCGTGAACAAGACGCTCAGCCAAATCGTCGAGATGGCGGAGGGTGTCGCAAACGATCCCTCCCTCGGCGCGATGCAGAAGATGGAGGCGCTTCTGGGCAACAGCCACATCGGCGACGAGGACAGCCTTCAAGTCGCCGAGATGCTCCACTTGCCGGAGAACCGGGAGCTTCACGAACTGACGAACATCCAGACGGTATTGCAACTCTCACCGATCCTTGCGCGGATCGTGGAACAGGGAATTACCGAGGGGGTCTTCGACGTCGAAAAACCCCTCGAGACAATTCAGTTTTTATTCACCGGGTCGCAGTTCCTGACGGACGGCGACATGTTCGGCTTCACCGAGGCCGAACTCCGCGCGCGACGTCTGGTGACGCAGACAATCATAGAAAAGGCACTCGGGGCAGAGCCGGGAAGCTTTCACTTCATGAATCCCATCCGCGCTGTGGAGTAGAGGCTTGAGCAGGGAAGTGCACCAGGATCGCCAGCGTGCCGTCGAGCCGCGCCAAGGCCGACATATCCATGCAGATCGGAGCTCAAGACGGCCACGGCGTGCCCCGGTTCAACTCTACATTAGGGGGAATTTCCAATGGCAAACGTTTCTGCGCCCGCCCGTGTGTTTCAGGTACCTTCCCATGCGCTGATCGGGTTTTTCGCGCTGACCTTCGCCGTCACATGGGGCGTTATCGGAATTTACATCGTTGCCCCCGGATGGGCCTCGTCCCGTTTTGGCGAGATCAGCGGATCGCATCCGTTCTTCTTCGTCGCGACATGGGCGCCCGCGATTTCTGCGTTCGCATTGGTATTGCTCTACGGCGGCCTCGCGGGCCTGAGAGCGTTTCTGTCCCGGCTCCTGATCTGGCGCGGGTCGTCCATGTGGGCAGCCTTCATCCTTATCGGAATACCGGTCGTCTACATGATCGGATCGCTTTTTAAGAATGGCCCGCTTGTCGCCCCGCTACCACCAGAAGGCGCTGGCGCCGTTGTCGCTGTGCTTTTCCTAATGCTCTTTCTCGGACCCATTGAAGAGTTCGGCTGGCGCGGCGTGGCGCAACCCATCCTTCAACGGCATGTCGCGCCGCTCTGGGCCGGGGTCATCATCGGTACGATCTGGGGCGTCTGGCATCTGCCTGCCTTCTTCCTATCGGGCACCGTCTTTGCCGGCTGGAATTTCTTCCCGTTCCTTGTCGGAAACATCACGCTCGCGGTGCTGGTGACACCGATCTTCAATTCGGCGCGCGGCAGCCTGCTTTGGCCGATGCTGTTCCACTGGCAACTCATAAACCCGTTCTGGGCAGATGCGCAGCCTTATGACACGTGGATTCTGGTGGGTGTCGCGGCGGTGGTCGTTTGGTGGAACCGCGGGACACTGCTCTATCGAGACGGCGCGGTGACCGAGGTCGTTCCGGTTCATGGGAGGGGTGATCAATGAGACCCTTTATTCAATGCGTCGCGTTGATGTTGGCGGTCCTGGGTCTCGCCTCCTCCACCTCTGGGGCGGACCAATCCAACCTGCGCGACGAGGTCCGATCGCTCCTTGAGGGGTATCGCAAGAGCTACGGGTTTCCCGGCGCAACGGCGGCCTATGCGTTGCCGGATGGCTCCGTGGACGCGGTCGCGGTGGGCATGGCCGACGTCGAAGCAGGCATCCCGATGACCCCCAAGAGCCGCATGCTGGCAGCCAGCGTCGGGAAAACGATTTGGGGCGCTACGGTGCTTTCGCTCGAGGCGGAAGGGGCGCTCCGTCGATCCGACCTGGTATCGGATTACCTTGGTGATCTTCCATGGTTTGTCCGGGTCCCCAATGCCGACACAATGACGGTCGGACAGCTCCTCACACACAGCTCAGGTCTGCCGGATCACGTGCATATGGACGGCGTCGCGACGGCTTTGATCGAGCTCGGAAAAGCCGAGCAATTCGAACCGTCCGACGCAATCTCATTCGTCTTGAACGCGCAGCCGCTCTTCGAGCCGGGATTGGCTTGGGCCTATAGCGACACGGGATACCTGCTACTTGGCCTGGTCGTCGAAGCTGCCTCTGAACAAGACGTGTTTGATCTCGCAGACGAACGCTTCTTGGTGCCACTTGGCCTGACCGCTACCGGCCCGTCCGATGCGCCAGGGATCAAGGGCCTCGCTGTCGGCTACACCGTCGAGGGTAATCCTTTCGGGCTTGCTCCACGCACTATGGACGAAAGTGGCAATCTGATCTGGAACCCGGCAATAGAATGGACAGGCGGAGGGTTCGCATCAACCTCGACAGACCTTGCGACGTGGGGACAGGCGTTGTTCACCGGCAACGCTATGGACGGAGAGTATTTGGGCGGGCTGCTGGATGGTGTTTCCGTTCACACAGATGCGCCCGGCATATTCTACGGTGGTGGGGTAGCGATCTATCAAGATACGCCTCGCGGGCCGGTCTACGGGCATGGCGGTTGGATACCCGGCTATGTGTCCAGTCTGAGACATTATGCCGACCACGGTCTCACCGTCGCATTTCAGATCAATTCCGACGTCGGCGTGGTCGATGACAGCACAGACCTCGTTCCCGCTCTCGAAGCTGCCTTGGCGGAGCGGTTGATCGAAGCAGAATCAGAGTGATTGGACACGAACAGGCGGACGACGGTCACCCCTCGGAAGCCAAAGCGCTCTATGGCGCCCCGACAATCACGCTCGACGACGGCTGCACGATGCTTACGGACTCCCGCAGGAGGCATGTACCACTGGCACGCAGGTTGTTTAGGCTCATTGACGTGCGTCAAGGCCGCTTTCTTGCTCCTGCGCGATAAGTCCATGTGCCGCGCACGACGCGTGTCTGTTCCGGCGCGATGGAAGGCTTTGAATATGGAAGGTGCAGTCTTTTACGCCACGAAATACGGCAGCACGGCGGAATACGCTGATTGGATCGGTCAAGCGACCGGATTGCCCGTCTTCAATGTTCGGAAGGACGAGGTCGATCCGGAACGGTTTGATTTCCTGATCCTCGCGACACCGGTGATCTACTACAAACTCCTGATTACCGATTGGGTACAGCGAAACATGTCCAAATTCGAAGGCAAGCCGATCATCATGGTCACAGTCTCGGGCGCTCCTCCGGGCCCAAAGCTCGATGCATGGGTCGGCGACAGCCTGCCCGCCGAGTTCATCGCCAAGGCGACGCATGTGGGCTTGCGCGGGCGGCAGATACCGGGGGAGCTTTCCTGGTACGACCGGGCGATGCTGATCATCGCGGCCTGGAGGAACCCCGATCCCGTGGCCAGTGAGGAAGAGCTAAATGGCTTCGACTATATGGACAAGGAGAGCATCGCACCGATCGTTGCCCTGGCCAAGGAGTACCAATCGCGTAAGCTCGCCGTGCCGAACGCAAATACGGCAGCCTAAGGTTTCTTGGTTTTAACAAACGACACAGTGGACGACTAGATTGGCGCGCAGCACCGATGTTGGTCCGCTTATGGAGAACCCTGACGGCGGACGGGGCAACGGACACACGCGCCATGCCGATCCCCCTGCATCATCAACAGCGATTTTTCCTTGGTGAGTCGGTCGCGGTTGAGGTGAAGGCGCAAAGGCACATCGACAAGCTGGTCGCCTGAGTTCTTGGTCGCCGCCAGGCAAATCGTATGGAAGCACCCAGCCGGGTCCAACCTCGGGACGATGCTCTGGCCGGTCTCAGATTGGGCCGTGCGCAAACGCCTGCTGATCCTTCCCTTGTGGGCAAGGATCCTCGAAGTTGCCGTATCCGCCTAGAAAAGCTCGAAGCTCATCCCGGCATGCGTGGTGATCCGGTCGCGCAGCAGATGTCCCATTGCCGAGGCCGGGGTCCAGAAGCCGCCACCCACCGGTATCCTGTCCGTATCCTCGGCGAGACAAAGGGCCGCTTCCGTCAGCATCAGGGTTGTTGAGCGCACGCCAGGGTCGCCTTGGCCGATGATGCGGGCCTTGAGGATAGTGCCATCGGGCTGCTCCCCCACCAGCACCAATTCATAGGAGCCGCTTTCGCGGACCTCCTTGCTAGGACCTTCGCCAGATTTCGGCAGCACGTGGCGTTGCAGCAGGCCGCGTGTCGCTGGGACCGCCATTGCGATCAGAAACAGGCGGCCGAAGAGTGTGGAACGCATCGCCGTCCACCAGCCGCCGATCCCGCCTCTGGTCAATGCGGTCTCCTGGTACCTGAAGTCGCGGCCATAGGGATACCCCATGATCGCATTGCTGCGCCGCACGACCTTCGAATTCATCGGTCCCATAAAGTAAGGCTTGGTCCACGCCCTTAAGTCGGCATCCCAGGTAACTTCGATGGGCATCATGCGGTCCGGACCGTCAGGACCAGTCCGTTGGTCTTCTGGGCAGAGCGCGTAAGGGTCGTTCGACACCCGGCTGAAGTTCGGGTCGGTTTCGCGCAGCCGCATGGCATTGAGGAAACTCGCAGCCGTGCCACCGCTGAACCCACCCTTCATCTGCGTGACCCGGGTGGCGATGCGTTTGCACGGCTTGCCATGACGGGCCAGCGCAGCGTCCTGCAGGAACTGCACTCCGAGATCGGACGGGATCGAGTCGTGCCCGCACGAATGCACGATCCGAGCGCCGGTTTCGCGCGCCTCGTCTTCATGCGCGTCGATCATTGCGCGCATCCATTGCGGCTCGGCGGTCAAATCGCAGTAGTGCGTACCGCTCTTCACACAAGCCGCGACCAACTCGCTGCCATAGAGTGCAAAAGGCCCTACCGTTGACGCCACCACCCGCGCGCGGGTGGCCATCTCTCCGATGAATGCGGCGTCATGGCTGTCACCCACCAACAGTGCGATCGGGCCGTCCGCGTTGGGCAGGTCTTCACGAATGGCCTCCAGTCTTTCCCGGTTTCGGCCTCCTATGGCGAGCCGCAGGCCGCGACCCCCGCAGCGCCTGGCCAGATGGTGCGCGGCGCGGCGGCCCGTTGCCCCGGTCGCCCCCCACAGCACGATGTCAAACTCGCGCTTGTTCATCGAGTCGGGACCACCCGTCACCTGCCGTTGTCGCGTTTGATATCGCTGGTATGCCGCAGCTCGTCGTCAGTCAGTGCATCGACGATCGTATTTCTGGAAGCAAACAGGAAGACCCGCGCACCATGCAGCGCGACGGCAAACCCCCAACCGATAAGCGGCCAGATGGACCAGTTCGTTCCAGGTGAGGTGAGTATGTTGATGACCACCAACAACGCCATGACCGCGACATAGACAGCGACATGAACGAAAAACTTGTACTTGGCCTCGGCGCGCGCTCTGGCCCAGTCGTAATTCTCTCTCTGTGGCATCGTTGAATCCTTCCGCCCATCGAAATCGATGCGGCAGGGCATACCGAAAACCGCAGTCATCGGGGATGACAGAGATCAATCGCGAGCGCAAATTGCCGACATTCCTTCGCCTGCATCATAGGTCCCATTCGATGATCGGCATGCCCATTGGTGCTCAGTCCGGCAGGAGCCGGAAAGAGCCCAATCCAGATCCCACATGACTTCGCTGGGCGCGCGTGCGGTAACTTTTTCGCTGCGGAACTGCGGGCATCTGCGTCGCGCCGCCAGGGGCGAGAGCGGTCGTTCACGGAGGTCGTAGATTCACCTGAAATCGATGTCGACCGGGCGGCGGAGACGAATGCCACAGGAAATCAACCTCTAGAACGATTGACCCGCCTACCAGTCTCTTGAGGCCAGATAGTCATCTACCATTTTGTCCAAGTCCGTTTGCCGGTACCAATGCCCGTTGGCCATTACACCCATGCGCCGCCGCGTTGCACTGACGTCTTCGAGGGGATTGGAGGACAGCAGAATCAGGTCCGCCTGCTTTCCCACGTCAATCGTGCCTTGATCGTTGTCTCCCGTCATGTTGCCGATAATGTATCCAGCGATTGCCGTCCCGGCGGAAAGCGCTTCAAAACTGGACAGGCCCGCCTCGACCAGCAGTTCCAGCTCACGGTGAATGTCACTTGGGATCGATCCCTCCGGCGTGAATCCTCCGGCATCCGTCCCGGTGGTGATCGGCACGCCCGCGTCATGCAACGCCTTGACCAGCGCAGACAGAAATGGCTGGATTTCGTCCCGCCGGTATTCACCCTGTCCTGCGAACGGACCGAAATGCCGGCCTGCTACCTTCCAACCCTGCACGTAATCGGGGCGGAATGCGCTGAACCTCGGCTCCGCCAGCGTGCCCTCCAGATCAAGGAGCAGGCGGTAGAGCGCCTCGTCGGTCGACAGGTTTGACACAACGGCAACGCCGTTTCGTACCACAAGATCAACCGTCTGCGGAATGCTCACGGCGTCGACAGGATAGTCGCGTAGCGCATCATAGGCAGGATCGGTGTCGACTCCCATGTTGTAGCCGACCCAGTGATGCGACAGGAATTCATCCACGTGCGCAACCTCGCGCAACCCCGACGCCAACTGGTCCTCCAGCGGCACCTGGTTCAGGAGATGGCCGATCGAGTAGAGCCCCTGCGCCTTCGCCTCGGCGGCTCCAGCCAGGAACTGCGACCCGGTCAACCCGTCATAGAGTTTGATCCCGTCATAGCCCTCGACCGCGTATCTGAAGATGGTCGACCGAACGGGCCCCGCACGATCCTCGAAGACATGGGCCTGCGGCGCGTCGAAGACCGGGTTCAGCCAATTGAGTGGCGGCAGCTCGGTTACAAACAACACGCCGCCGACGGCAAGCCCCGACACACCCGCAAGCGTTGCCGACCGTCGCGACCGGAACCGCCTGACACTGGAGACGAGGAGCAGCGCCAGCACCACGGGCACCCCGATCCGGGCGGCGTTCAGCCCGCGGACAACCGTCCCGATCCCGAGCTCGTCGCCATAATTCCCGACAAGGGTCGGCCCCATGGCGTAGATCGTCGGCCCCACCAGCTCGCCCGATTGCACCTTCTTGCGCCACTCGAGGGTGATGGGCGGGGCGCCCAGAACCCGGATCGTCGTTGTTCCCTGGGCCAGGAAGAACAGCAGCTGTTCGGGGTCGCTATAGGCTTTCGAGCCGACGAGATGCATATGCATGTCGGCCAGGCCGGGCATCAGATATCCGCCGCCGCCGTCCACGATGGTCGCGCCATCGGGAATGTCGACCTCCCCGCGCGGGCCCAGTTCGATGATCGTCTGATCCTCGACCAGCACGACATGGTCCGAGAGCACCCTCGCTTCGTCCATCGGGACGACATTCACGTTAAGGAAAGCCGTCGTGTCGGCTATGGCCGCCGACACCAGAAACACGATCAATGCGGCACTCAACCCGGATGCCCGCATGGTTCGGCCCCCCAGATAATGGCGCGTTCCGGTGAAGTGTCGCACGTTGACAATTATTAAACAATACGTATCGTTTTAAAAAACTCGGATGCAAGCGTCGAGATCGAGCAGGGCCTGAACGTGGCGGAACCATCGACGGACAAGAAGCGGTCGCGCGGCCGTCCGCGGAGCCAGAAGACGAAGGACGGCATTCTCGCCGCCACGCGCGAACTGCTCTTCGCGTCGGGGTATCAGCGCCTGACGATGGAAGGCGTCGCCGCCCGCTCCGGCGCCAGCAAGGCGACAGTCTATCGCTGGTGGCCGACGAAGGGTGCGCTGGTTCTCGACGCCGCGGCCGATGAAATCTCGATTGGCGTGGTTCCCGATTGCGGGAACACCAGGGACGAATTGCAGGAGGCCATCGGTCAACTGATCGAGACGTTTTCGAAGCCCCTTGCCTCCATCGTTATCTTCGCGGCGATTACTACGGCCGAAGCCGACCCTGCCATGGCGGCAGCGTTTCGCGAAAAGTACGTGTATCCGTGGAGAGTGTCAGCCGCCGCGGCGATCGACCGGGGTATCGCGCGCGGAGAGATCGCTTCGAAGGACCCGCAATTTGTCCTGGACGTTATCGTTGGAACGGTGTTTCAGCGCACATTGGTGATGAAGGAACCAATGACCGACGGTCTTGAAGCCCGGCTTCTTGAGTTGTTCCTCATCGATGCAGGCTAGACGTTGATTCTGTTCTATCCCGCTCAGTCCGATTGCACCAAACAGTCGCGGAGTTCGGAGAGCCCGTGTCGTAGGTTTTTCACTGTGATCGGACCGCCCAGGCAAACAGGAAGCTTTTCTTCTGCTGTGCCAGTGACCGTAAAAAACGCTCGGCATGAGGCCGATGGATTGACCTGCCATGCGCGCCAAGACCTCTGCCCGGCTGAGTCCGTCCGGAAGCGAGAGCCAAATGTTGAATGCATCCTCATCGCTGTCGAGACCGGTGCCGCCGGGCAAGCGGGGGATCGTACCGGCTCTGTCAGCAAAGCAGCACTATGTCCGCGTCCATACCGCGCGAGGCAACGATCTGTTTCTGACCCGTCTTGCCGACGCAATCGACCAATTCAAAGCCGAAGCGAGCCCGCGAATTCACCGATCCCATTGGGTGCGGAAAGCGGCCGCGCAGGAGATGGCGACTAGGGAGGGGCGTCCGTTCCTGCGGCTATTGAACGGACCCGAATTGCCAGTCTCCCGCAGCTACAGTGGCGCCGTGAAGGAGGCGTTCCCGTAGACGAACGGTCCGAATTCGGACCGTCCGTTCATTGCAGGCAGGGTAACGAATGGCCACTCGTGCAGTGGAACCGCAACTGGTTCGGCCAGGCAGGGTCCGGGCGCTTCGCCCCGACCGATTTTCCGGAAAACCGTGATTTCCGGGATCGATAACCGAACGGGAAGACAGAAAGCGGCTCTAACTGCACCCAGCGGGCGCCGCCGCGCTGGCGATTTCCGTGATCGCTGTGTCGCGTTCGATCGGCGTGTTCAGCGATCTTGCGACCGTTCTGCGAATTTTCTTGCAGTCGAGTGTTCTTGTCGCGGTCGATGGTAATACTTGTTCTCTGGTGGCTCGGAATGAGATCAACTGAAAGTGGCAGCGCTCAATCCGATTCGGAGTTAGGCAATTGGAAGCTCCGCACCTATTTTCCGGCACTGGCTCTGCATGCGACACTGATCTATGAATTGGCGACCCGGCGAATGCTGTTTCGCGACTTCCAGGTGGAGATTGTTGGCGAACCCCAGAGCACCCGGGCGACCGGTGAGGCGGTGGACACGCAACGGCATGCCCCTGCGGTGGAACCGAACGGAGCCACGATGACGGACCTTGTGGTTGCCCAAAGGGCGGGCGGCTGGTGGGTCGCGCAAAGTGTCATCGATATTTAGCGAGGACTGAGATGGACCTAGCGCAATTCGAACAGACCGCACCATTTGCCTGGCAAATCCCGAAACAGGGCGCAATGCGGGTACCGGCAACGATCTTCGCGGACGAACCCCTATTGAAGGACATGGATGAAAAGGTCGGCGAGCAAATTCGCAATGTTGCCAGCCTGCCCGGTATTGTCGCCGCGGCCTATGCCATGCCGGACGCACATTGGGGCTATGGCTTTCCGATCGGAGGCGTCGCCGCGTTTGACGCCGAAGAGGGCGGCGTGGTTTCAGCCGGCGGCGTCGGGTTCGATATCTCATGCGGCGTGCGGCTCTTGACCACGGCGCTTTCCGCCGACGACATTCGCGCGACGCAGGAAACGCTCGCCCACGAGTTGTCGCGCGCGATTCCCGCGGGCGTCGGCAGCCGCGGCCGCATCCATTTAGATCAAGCGCAGATGAGCGCGATGCTCTCCGGCGGCGCAGGCTGGGCGGTCGAGCAAGGCTACGGAAAACCAGAGGACCTGGAGCGAATCGAAGAGCACGGGACCATGGCCGGCGCCACGGCCAACGTGGTTTCGGAAAAAGCGCGCCGCCGCCAGCAGGATGAGATGGGAACGCTGGGGGCGGGCAACCATTACCTGGAGGTCCAATTCGTCGACCAGGTATTGGATGTGGAGACCGCCGAAGGTTACGGCCTTCACGCGGGTCAAGCGGTTATCATGATCCACTGCGGCTCGCGCGGGCTCGGCCACCAGATCGGCACCGAGTATTTACGCGAAATGGCGCTCGCCGCCCCCGGCCACGGCATCGACTTGCCCGACCCGGAGCTGGCCTGCGCACCGATCGTGTCCGAACTGGGGCAGCGCTATCTTGGGGTGATGCGCGCCGGAATCAATTGCGCGCTCGCCAACCGGCAGATCCTGGCACATCTCGCCGGTGACGTCTTTGACCGTTTCTTCCCTGGGGTGAGGCTCGACCTCGTCTACGACGTCTCGCACAACACGTGCAAGGCAGAGACCCACCAGATCGACGGCGAAACCAAGCACGTCTTCGTACACCGCAAAGGTGCTACGCGCGCCTTCGGGCCCGACCATGCCAATATCCCCGAGGCGCTCCGTCCCTTCGGCCAACCGGTGCTGGTCGGCGGCAGCATGGGCACCGAATCCTGGGTTCTGGCCGGTGACGCCCGGTCCGAGGCTGGTTCGCTCGGCTCCGCCTGCCACGGCGCGGGCCGCGCCATGAGCCGGCACAAGGCGGCGAAGCTTTGGACCGGCAGCGGGATCATCAAAGACCTTGCCGAGCGCGGGATCACCGTCAAGAGCCCGTCGAAACGAGGCGTCGCCGAAGAGGCCCCGGGCGCCTACAAGAGCGTTGCGCGAGTCGTGGAAGTCGCCGAAAAGGCCGGGCTCGCGCGCCGTGTCGCCCGGTTGAAGCCGATGATCTGCATCAAGGGCTAGGCAAAGCCGACGGACCGGTTTGACCCCGGTCAAGGCACCTTTGCCGCGAACTGCTACATGGAAATCCATGACCGATCTGCAAACCTCACCCGTCGCCATTGAATGCGCGGCCGCAAAGGTCACGCTGCCCGGCGACCTGACCCTGCCGAACGACCCCGTGGGCCTCGTCATATTCGCCCACGGCAGCGGCAGCAGCCGGCTCAGCCCACGCAACACCATGGTGGCCCGCAGCCTCGCCGAGCGCGGCTTCGCCACGCTTCTTTTCGATCTCTTGACCGAGGCCGAGGCGATGGACCGGCGCAACGTCTTCGACATCCCTCTGCTTGCGGACCGGGTTGTCGACGCCGTCGGCTGGGCAAAATCCGACCCTCGGGTAAAACGACTGCCCGTCGGTCTCTTCGGCGCCAGCACCGGAGCCGCCGCCGCGCTGGTAGCAGCGGCGCAGGTGCCCGGGGACGTCGCGGCCGTGGTCTCCCGCGGCGGACGGCCCGATCTGGCCGACACCGCCCTGCCGCAGGTCCAGGCCGCCACACGCCTCGTCGTCGGCGGCGCCGACCACGGTGTGATCGAGCTGAATGAGGCCGCCTACCAGCGCCTGACCTGCGAGACCCGGCTCGACATCGTTCCGGGCGCCACGCATCTCTTTGAGGAACCCGGTGCGCTGGAGGCCGTGGTCGACCTCGCGGCTGCCTGGTTCCGCGACCATTTCGCCGCCACCGACACATGACACCCAACCTCCGGCTGTTCCTTGCCGGCGACGTCATGGTGGGCCGCGGCATCGACCAGATCTTGCCACATCCCGGCGACCCGACCCTCTATGAGAGCTACCTCAACTCCGCCGCGGACTACGTCGCGCTGGCCGAGCGCCGGTGCGGAGCGATCCCCCGCGCCGTTCGCGCGGATTACGTCTGGGGCGATCTTGTGAGCGATCTGCAACAGCGACACTGTGACCTCAGGCTAGTCAACCTCGAAACTGCAATCACTGCCACGGGCCGGCCCGAACCCAAGGGCATTAACTATCGCATGCACCCCGCGAACGCCTCCGTCCTGACCGCGGCCGGCATCGATGCCTGCATCCTCGCCAATAACCACGTCCTCGACTGGGGCCGCCCTGGCCTCGCCGAGACGCTGCAGGTCCTCAAGGACACCGGTGTCGCCCAAAGCGGGGCCGGCCACACCCGCGACGAAGCCGCCACGCCACTGGTGCTGACGACACCCGGCAAACCGCGCGTTCTGCTTCTCGCCTACGCCGCCCTCTCCAGCGGCGTCCCGTCGAGCTGGGCCGCCGGGCCGCAGATGCCGGGGGTGAATCTTCTGCCCGCCGATCTCGACGAGACGATTGCCGCGGCCCGCGCATCGCTGGGAGCGGTCCGCCAGGACGGCGACGTTGTAATCATATCCCTCCATTGGGGAGGCAATTGGGGCTACCGCATAGACCCCGAGGAGCGTGCCCTGGCCCATGCTCTGATCGACACTGCCGATGTCGACATCGTGTACGGCCATTCTTCGCATCACCCGAAAGCGATGGAGGTCCACAGCGGCAAGCTTATCCTCTACGGCTGCGGCGACCTGATAAACGACTACGAAGGGATCGGCGGGCACGACCAGTACCGCAGCGATTTGGTGCTGGCCTACGTTGTCGATCTTTTGCCGAAGTCCGGCACTCTTGGAGCCCTGACGATGATCCCTTACCGAATACATGCCTTCCGGCTGAAACGCGCCGACGCGGGCGAGGCGCAATGGCTTGCCGACATGCTGGATCGCGAGTGCTTGGCCTTCGGCGGCCACGTCTCCCTGGCACCCGATCTCACCCTCCTGCTGTCCCGGTGACTGCGTCACACGGAGTTGTGCAGAATTTGCCACGCAACTTCGCAGCAGACCGCTTTTTCAAGCTAGATGCGGCGTTTGAACGGCGGATTGCTCCGGTATTGGATATGCAACCAATTGCTCGATCCAGGAACGGACCTCGTCGGGCTTGCCGCTGTCCGGCCTGAATCCGGACATAAACAACCCGGGTTTTGCAGCTAACGCCTATCGTCGGTGGCAACGCTGTTTGCAGAGGAAACCGAATGGGACGTGTGGGATCAGAGGATCGAATGGCCATTTGGGGCCGTCGGAAACTCTTTGAATTGCTTCGTCGAAGAAACCTCGCCGATTGCAGATCGCAACATAGAACGGACCTGACCGACTTTCAGGACACCCCGGATCTTGCACCGTTGCCGCTGTTCAAACCGCTGCAGCCAAGTCGGATTCTTCGCCCATCGTCTCCTGGACGATCTTCGGGCCATCGGACCATTTGAAAGCTCACCTGCTCCGGAGCGTGCCCGTGTCCGCAAGAGCAAGCGCTGCAAAAAATGCCATTGCCCCGCCAACGGCAAGCGTTCCGAAGGCAATGGCCCATTCGAATGCACCAGGCATCAAATCGAGGGTCAATCCGAACAGCACGGGCGATATCGCACCGCCGCCGATCCCGAGAATTGAACGGATTCCCAGAACACGGCCAAGGCTCTTCGCCGGCACGGCCTCCGTCATTGCCGCGGAAAGCACCGCGCTGTCGCCGATGGTCGCGAAGCCGTAGATGGCAACAGCTCCCAGTAAAACGAATGCCGGTGCGTTCACCAACCATCCGAGCGTCAGCGACAGCGACAGGCCGAGAATGGCAAATCCGATCAGAACCGGCCGGACGCCGAAACGGTCTGCCGCATATCCGGAGAGGAACGACGCAAAGAAGCCTGAACCGTGCAGGCATAGCGCCGTCCAAAGACCCAACTCGACCCCAGACACCTGTCCATCGAGCAAGAGCGCGGTTGCGAGAAAGGCCGGGACCCAGGCCCACATACCAAACAGCTCCCAGCAATGGCCAACGTAGCCCACGGTCAACAGGACGGTTGTGCGCCGGTGTGCGCCCGGATTTTCATTCGATGGAGAAGGAGAGGCCGTGTTCGTGACGCTGGCTTGCCTGGTTGCGAGATAGGTCAGGAGATATCCGGCGGCGGCAAGCCCCGCCGTGGCGATGAACGCGGCCTGATAGCTGTGGAGTGTAACCAGGGTCGTCGACAGGAAGATCGACACGACATATCCCGCCGACATTCCGGCGAGGATCCACCCCACAGACGCATTCCTGCGTTCCGGCCGCGCCTCGGCGGAGACCAGCAGGATGGCCGGAATGTAGGTACCTCCCTGGGAGAGCCCGACCAGCGCCATCAAAATGAGTGCCGTCTCATACGATCTGGCGCCGATGGCGAATACGAGCGCGGCCAAAGCGGAACAGGCGGTCGACCAGAGCAACACGCGCCTTGCGTCAAACCGATCGCAAAGCGGCGACACGATGAGAAGAGACACCGCAAAGGCAAGAGTGAAGGCACCTTGTACGATGCCGGCCTCGACCGCCGACATATCCCAGGCTGACAGGAGCGTGCTGAGGCACGCGGGATAGGTCATCGTAATGGCCGTTGTGCAAATGCGCGCCAGCACCATCAGTCTCAGGTGCGAGGTCTCCCGCGGGGCCCGTCGAGTTGTCATATCCGGATCATCGGACGTAGCTCACAGTCTTTGGCATTACCGCTTAGGCGCGTTAGTCGCGCTTCTCAAGGCGCGGCTCCGCTTGTCCCACCGCCTCCGGCTGGTTCTGCGCACTGGGGAGGGGCACTTCAGCGCTTCCCCGCGTTCACAAGAGCAGACGTTCGGACAATCGGCAGTGAAGGCGATCACGGCACTGACCGGTCGCGGGCCTTGCTACCGTTTGTGCGAGGCATTCGTCGATAGCGGTCGCCTCGCGATCATGTCACTTTGGGGGAAACCATTCGCAAGTAACCCTGCAGGTCGCCCATGACACGCGCTATCGCAATCGAAACCATCGCCGGCTACTTCGACGACGGCCGCTTCGAGGACGACCTGCGCGACCTGGTGGCCTACGAAACCGAAAGCCAGAACCCAGACCAGGCTGCCGAGCTCACCCGCTACCTCGAAGCGGCGATGGCCGTGCGTCTCGGCCGCCTGGGCTTCGCCTGCGACATTCATCCCAATCCGGTCGCGGACGCCGGCCCGATCCTGGTCGCCGAGCGCCACGAGGCCGAGGATCTTCCAACGATCCTCACCTACGGGCATGGCGACGTGATCCGCGCTCAGAGCGATCAGTGGCGCGAGGGCCTTCATCCGTTTCGCCTCGTCGCGGAACACGACCGCCTCTATGGTCGGGGCAGCGCGGACAACAAGGGACAGCATCTCATCAACATCGCCGCGCTCGACGCCGTCCTGCGGACCCGCGGCAAGCTTGGCTTCAACTGCCGCATGGTGATCGAGACCGGGGAAGAGGTCGGCTCGCCCGGCCTGGCCGAGTTCTTTCGGGCACATAAGGACGCACTCTCTGCGGATGTACTGATCGCTTCGGACGGACCGCGGCTGCAACCCGAAACCCCCACGATATTCATGGGCACCCGTGGCGCGCTCACCTTCGATCTTGTGGTGGATCTGCGCGACGGGGCGCATCATTCCGGCAATTGGGGCGGGCTTCTGGCCGATCCGGCGATGATCCTCGCGCAGGCCTTGGCGACCATCACCGACGCCCGGGGACAGATCCGCATCCCCGAGTGGCGGCCCGACAGCCTGACCGACGATGTGCGCGACGCGCTCCGCGGATTGCCGATCGAGGGCGGCGGCGGCCCGTCGATCGATGAGGACTGGGGCGAGGAAAGCCTGACCCCGGCCGAACGCGCCTTTGGCTGGAACAGTTTTGCGATCCTTGCCATGAAAAGCGGCGCGCCCGACGCGCCGGTCAATGCGATCGCGGACCGTGCGCGCGCCACATGCCAGCTGCGTTACGTCGTGGGGACCGATCCCGCGAACATCGTACCGTCGCTGCGCCGCCACCTGGATGCGCAAGGCTTCGAGACGGTGCGGATCGCCCCCTTCGAGCAAGGCTTTTTCCCTGCAACCCGGCTGTCTCCGGAGCATCCTTGGGTTCAATTCGTGGCGCGGTCGATCGAGCGGACCTCGGGTCAGGCGCCGCATGTCTTTCCCAACCTCGCGGGGTCGCTTCCCAATGACGTGTTCGCCGATATCCTCGGCCTGCCCACGGTCTGGGTGCCGCATTCGTACCGGGGCTGTTCCCAACACGCACCCGACGAGCATGTCCTGAAACCGGTTTGCCGGGATGCGCTCAAAGTCATGGCGGGACTGTTCTGGGATCTGGGCGATGGGCCATGCCCGCGGTAAGCCAGGTTGCAGGAAAGAAGGTCGCGGCTGTACGGTTGTCAGCCGTGCGACGGTCATGACTCAACCCGCAGGTCCACGCCGGGACCTGCAGAGATTGAGGGAGGCGCTGGCGTGAAGTCTGCGTCTTCACCGTGAACCGCGCGCCGTGCCGGCATTTTTTATCAGCGCCGCCATCCATATGGCAGTCTGCCGTTGCTACCTATTCAGGCTGGTCATTTTCGAGCGATCCCGGTGTATTGTGTCACGGGCGCAGCGCCTGTTCTTGCGGGAATTGAGATGACGCATACCGAAACGAACGCACCGGCCGCAGCGGCCTATTACGACGACGCCAACGTCGCCGATTTCTACCGGCTCTGCTGGGGCGGATCCGACATTCACATCGGGCGCTACGACAGCGGCGACGAAACAGTTGCCGACGCCTCCGCGGCGATGACACGGCACTTGCTGGACTGCGCGCGCGTGGGACCGGGTGATCGGGTTCTCGACATCGCATGCGGCTATGGCGGAACGCTGCGGCAATTGGCCGAACGCGGCTGCCGGCCATTCGGGATCGATATTTCGGCGGTCTGTGTCGAAGAGGCGCGCAAGCTCAATCGTGCTGCCGGGCTCGACGACCGCGTCACGGTCGAGATCGGTGATTTCCATGGCATCGATAGCAAGACGGGGGCCTGGGACGCCGTGATCTGTCAGGAATCCCTGATCCATTCCACCGACCGCCCCCGCGTCTTCGCCGAGGTTTTCCGGGTACTCCGCCCTGGCGGGGTTTTCGCATTTTCCGATATCCTGACGTCGGAGGGTGCGGATATCGCCATGGTCGACGCGGCCTTCGCCCGACTGCGCGCAAGGGGCGGCGCGACGCCCCGAGACTACCGGCGCATGGCCGTCGCGACCGGCTTTGAGCTCACCCACACCGAAGAGCGTCCGGAGGACATCGCGACACACTACGCGAAATTGGCCGCGCTCCTCGCACGGCGCCCGGATGGCCTTGATCCAGATGCGGCCGGTCGGATTGCAGAGAGTATCAGCCGCTGGCAGTCCGCACTGTCGGGCGGGCATATAACCTGGGCCTGCTTTATCGCGCGCAAACCGGAGTGAAACCGAGCTTGGTGCCGTTCCGCTCCAAGGCCGACCCTACCGACCACGGTGGCCCGCTTCTTCCGCAAAACGGTCTCGCGGGCGGCTCAATCCGGTCACTGCGTTCGGGCATCACCACGTCACTGCGTCCTTGCCGAACCATTCCTTGGTCAGAGCATTCAGGCTGCCGTCCTGTGTCATCTCGTAAATCAGGTCTTCGAAAGCGAAACGCAGTTCGAAATTGTCAGCATGTAGGGCCATCGTCACGCCCGGACGAAGACGGCGTTCGGCTGCGACGACTGCGAGCCGCCCCTCGGTTGCGTCCACCAATGGAGCGAGTTCTATGCGTTCGCCCACAGCAATTTCCGCATCGCCGCGCTCAACCGCCTCCAAGGCTTCTTCGAGAGTATCAAAACGCATGACGTTGTAGGGTGTCGTGGTGTGCCAGGCATCGATGGCCGGATCAGATATCGTTGCGGCCGTTTTGACATTACCGAACGGGTCGAATCCTGGCGGGCCGACAAAGTCGAATGGGTCGGGATAGAGATATGCGGCCGTTGTTTCCAGTCCGTCGCCAAGTTGCGCGGTGATGGGTATGGCTGCCATCACCACATCGACTTCTTTTGCCTTCAGCGCCGGCAGGAGTCCGTCCTGCGCCATCGGTTCCCATTCACAAGACAGATTGCCACGCTGGCAAAGCGCCTCACTCAAGGCTCTTTCAAATCCCTGCATCACAGCCGGTGCTACCGTGAAATCACCAACCTCATATTGCGCTGCGGTGCCGATAGTCACTTTCTGCGCAAGCGCTTGCACGGGCGGCAACAAAACACCCGCAAGTACGAGGAGACCAATTCTCATAGCACTGCCTTTCTTCTGAGTGGACTCAGAATGATGACCGGGGCTCTCGCTGGTGCGGTTTTCTTAGTCCCGCTGAACCTCTTCATACAACTGCCATGAAGCCTTCACATGGTCATACGCCTCGCCAAAGCCGAATTGGGAGAGAACCGCACTATCCAGGAGTGCATATAGGTGAAATGCTTCCGAGGTGGAACTCGTCTCTGGCGCCGTTCGGTCCTCTGAGGAGATTGAATCAGGCGTCTAGAGCTACTTCAACCAAGCCTCTGTCAACAAAATCGGCCCACAGCGGTCATCAGCCTGCTTCCGAACTTACGTACCGATGAGTTTGGTCACTGTATGCTTTATCAGACAGCTCGCTGAACAACATCTCAGCGACTTCTTTCTTCAGGAGTCTACAAGCTGTGGATTCCGGTCTGTTGAATCGTCCGGACTCGAAATAAGCATTGGACACATATGATCCGCCACACACACCAAACAAATAGCACGCTTCCTGACATGATTTGGTATGCATGTGAATTGCGTCACGAAACTTGTAATAGGGCTCCGACGCCAACATGTCCGACAAGGATTGCCTCAACACGTTCCCAATTACGAAGTTTGAGTACTCACTGGCACTGGCACCTGCAAACTCCGGTGAGAAAGTCGACACATCACCGTTCTTCTGGATAGTGAATATGCCACGCTCCGACAATTCATCTGGTTTTCGCCTATAATGCTTGTTCGACCGTCTCTTCTGGAAGACATGAATATAGTCAGAAAACTCACGAATTCTAAATTTGTCGCTCACACTTTGCCACTTTAAGAATAAATCCAGAATAAATTTCCGGAATCTCTTCACTGTATCATCGCTCAATTCCAATCTATCATCCAGCAGCGTGGATCTTGTGTTTTGATTTTCAATTTCTTCAACATTAAACCCGACGGAAGAGAATTTGCTATCCAGGAAAAAGTCTAATAACTGGTCCGCATAATCAAGATGTTTTTCTGTGATGACACACAGAGCTCCAACCTTAATTCCTGACCTCCGTAACCGCTCATAACCAGCCATCGTTTTTCGAAATGATCCTTTACCCGACCAATTCACCCTGGATGAATCATGAAGAAATTCAGGACCATCAACACTCAACCCAACCTTTATCTTCTTCTCAGCAAAAAACTCGCACCATTGATCATTGATCAGAGTACCATTTGTCTGAATTGAATGGTCGACGCTTACACCCTCTTTTACTTCTTCTTCAATCACATCAAAAGCTTTTTGATAAAACTGTCTGCCTACAATCAGGGGTTCTCCGCAATGCCACAGAAAACCGACCCTGCCCTTGGCCAATATTCGTTCATCGGCAAATATTCTTTTCGCAGCGCTTCGAACGACATCCATCGACATAACGGAATAGTCGGAGCGATTGGGCACATAACAGTATCTGCAATTAATGTTGCAACCGGAGGTCGGCTGCATAACAATCAGTGTCATGAAGTTGTATCGTCAGAACTGAGATTCGTGTATTTTGGCTGAGTGCCTACCCTACCTTTTCCCAGCTTACCTTCGTCCAGTCATCATCACCCGATTTATCATGCCAATCCCAGAATGAGGCGGATAACTTTTGCCCAGCATTGGATGACAACGCCGATAACATCGACATATCCAATCTATCCAGCCTTGATTCCAGATAGTCCGTGAGGTTGGATTCGTCACAACTAACTTCGTCTAAGGCTTTATCATACATAGTAATTCTCCTTTCGATTAGCCTAATCATACGGGGCACTTCTTGTCCAGTGTCTTGCGCCCTTTCACAATCACGCAAAGCCAGCGCCCGACTTGGGGAGCGTAGCCCTTGAACTGAGACCTGTTTCCTCCTCCGGCTTTGGGCAGAGAGCCGGTACGCTATCTTAGTTGGCTGTCGTCGGATCACTGATCGGGGAGATCGGTTTGATCCGGCCGGCGGGCCGTTTTAACGGATGGGCACAACGCACACTTCGCCCGGCGCACTCGACCGTCTGCAGTAACGAAATGGCGGCGCAAAGAGGCGGAGCCGGCGTCGGGCGCCCAATCCGCAATCATTCGCCCAATATTCATACGCCATTTTATTGCGCTGCCCGGCGTTCTTGGTAGTCTCGTCTCACACCAAAGGCGATAGGGGGGATTTATCATGAAACGCGCTGAACTGCTTCACTCCGGGATCGGTCGTCGGAGCCTGCTAGCGGGCGCTAGCGCCGCTGCCGGCCTCGCGACATTGCCAAAGCGGCTCTTCGCGCAAGAGCCCTTGAGTGTGGCAGGCATCTATACCGTTCCCGTTGAACAGCAATGGGTCAGCCGTATCCACATCGCAGCCGAGGCCGCGCAGGCCGCCGGCCAGATCACCTACGCCTTTACCGAGAACACCGCCAACACGGACTATACCCGCGTCATGCGCGAGTACGCGGAAGGTGGTGCCAAGTTGATCGTGGGCGAGATCTTCGGCGTGGAGGCGGAGGCGCGTGAGGTCGTTTTGGACTACCCGGATACCGCGTTTCTGTTGGGCTCGTCGTTCCTTGAGGATCCAGCCTATCCCAACCTCGCTGTCTTCGACAATTACATCCAGGATGCAGCCTACCTCACCGGCATCATTGCTGGCGCCATGAGCGAGGCGGGCAATGTCGGCATGGTCGGCGGCTTCCCGATCCCGGAGGTCAACCGCCTGATGCATGCCTTCATGGCCGGGGTTCGCGAAATCAAGCCTGACGCGACCTTCCAGGTGTCCTTCATAGGCTCCTGGTTCGATCCCCCGAAGGCTAAGGAAACGGCCTTTGCAATGATCGAGAACGGCGCAGATATGATGTATGCGGAACGCTTCGGTGTCTCCGACGCAGCCCAGGAGCGTGGCGTTCTGGCCATCGGCAATGTCATCGACACCCAGGCGGATTACCCCGATACGGTCGTTGCCTCGGCGCTGTGGCACTTTGAGCCCACCATGCAAGCGGCCCTCGCCGCCGTGACCGACGGCAGCTTCACCGCAGCCAACTATGGGCTCTTCTCTTACATGAAAGAGGGCGGCTGCTCTCTTGCGCCGCTTGGCACCTTCGAGGGCAAGGTCCCCGCAGAGGCGATGGCGCTGGTGGCCGAACGCGAAGCCGCGATCCGGGCGGGCAGCTTTGTTGTCGAAGTGGACGATACGGAGCCTGTGTCCTCCTGATGACCAACACGGCAGAGGCGCGGGAGGTTGTCCTGCGCCTCAATGGCATTACCAAACGATTTGGCAGTCTGACGGCGAATGACTCGGTCGACGTGACGCTACACCGGGGCGAGGTCATTGCGCTTCTGGGCGAGAACGGGGCCGGGAAAACGACCCTGATGAACATCCTCTTCGGACATTACACCGCGGACGAAGGGACCGTAGAGGTGTTCGGTCGTACTTTGGCCCCCGGGGCGACCGGGGCCGCGTTGAAGGCCGGCGTGGGCATGGTGCACCAGCACTTCACGCTGGCGGGCAACCTCACCGTGCTCGATAACATCCTGCTGGGCACCGCTCCGCTCTGGTCACTGGGCCGCGGCCGCCGCGAGGCACAGGCGCGCGTGCGGAAACTTGCGGCAGACTTCGGGCTGGCCGTCCACCCCGGGGCCAAGGTCGGCACGCTCTCGGTGGGTGAGCGGCAGCGCGTGGAAATCCTGAAGGCACTTTATCGCGATGCCCGCGTCTTGATCCTGGACGAGCCGACGGCGGTGCTGACGCCCCAGGAATCCGATGCGCTATTCGAGACCCTGCGCAAGGCGGTCGATCAGGGGCTATCGGTCATCTTTATTTCTCACAAGCTGCACGAGGTCATGGCAATCTCGGACCGGGTGCTGGTGCTGCGTCACGGCAAGCTGGTGGGCGAGACGCCCACAGCCGAGACGACGCCTCATGCCCTTGCGGAACTCATGGTGGGGGCCGAGATCGCCCAGCCCGTGCCGTCCGAGGCGAAGCCCGGTGCCACGTTGCTAAGCTTGCGCAGCGTCTTTGCGCATCCGCCTGGGCACAGAACGGGACTCCAGGGCATCGACCTCGACCTGCGCGCCGGCCAGATATTGGGTCTCGCGGGTGTGTCCGGGAACGGCCAGGGCGCCCTGGCTGAGCTGATCTCGGGCGAGGCAAAGCCGCAAAGCGGCGAAATGCGGCTGGGCAACAAAGCGGCCCCGCCCTGGTCTCCGCGCGCCGCCCTTGCCGCCCAAATTGGGCGTATCCCGGAGGATCGCCACAGCACCGGCAGCATCGCCGATTTCTCGCTGACCGAAAACGCGATTCTGGAGAGCTACAAGGACACGGCGCTCAGCCGTGCTGGATGGATGCGCTGGTCTGCGGCCGAGGCCTTCGCCAAGCAGGTGATTTCACGATACGATGTGCGCTGCCCTGGCCCTGAGGCGCGGATCCGGCTGTTGTCAGGCGGCAATATGCAAAAGCTCATCCTTGGCCGCGCCCTCGAATCGAACCCCCGGATCATCTTGGCCAACCAGCCGGTCCGCGGCCTTGACATCGGGGCCGTCACCTATGTGCAGAAGCGCCTGATCGCGGCCCGGGACGCGGGCGCGGCGATCCTGCTGATCTCGGAAGATCTCGATGAAATCCTGGGACTGGCGGATGTGATCCGGGTGATGTCGGAGGGACGGCTGTCACCTGAGTTCCTCCGGGGATCAATGACCGCAACCGAGCTTGGACGCTGGATGGCCGGGGAAGGATTTGACCGTGCGGCTTGAACCGGTCGCCAAACCGACCGTTGCCCGTGCGCTCGGCTTTCCTGTCGCCGCGCTAGCGCTGTCGGTGGTGGTGGCGTCGTTGCTCGTGCTCCTAGCAGGCGCCAATCCTTTCGCCACGCTGGGGCTGATCCTGAAAGGGGCAGCGGGGTCTCAGTTCGCCGCGCTCGAGACCCTGAACCGGGCCACGCCTCTGATCTTCACAGGCCTCGCCGTAGCCGTCGCCTTTCGCGCGAAACTCTGGAACATCGGGGCAGAGGCGCAGCTCTACATGGGCGCGCTTTTGACCGTGGTGTTCGGCACGTCGGCCCTCGGACTGCCCGGACCGCAACCGCTGATCCTGATCGGCCTGGCCGCGATGATCGGGGGCGCGCTGATCCTGCTTGGCCCGGTGATCCTAAAGACCCGGTTCGGCGTCGATGAGGTGGTCACGACGCTGCTGCTCAACTTCATCATGCTGCTTTTCATCTCCCTTCTCTTGGAAGGACCGCTGAAGGACCCGATGGGGATGGGTTGGCCGAAATCGCCTCGGCTCGACCCCGACGCACGCCTGCCAAGGATCGTAGACGGGCTGCGTCTGCACTGGGGCTTTGCGCTGGCGCTGATTTGCGCCGCGGTGGTTTGGGTGATTGAGACCCGGACCACTCTCGGATACGAAATCCGAGCCGTGGGCCAGAACCCACGCGCGGCCCGGTTCGCGGGCATCCCCGTCAATCTCGTGCTTTTGAAGACCGCGCTGCTGTCGGGCGGGCTGGCAGCTCTGGCGGGCTTCTCCGAAGTCGCGGGTCTCAAGGGATCGCTCACGCTCGATCTGAGCCCGGGATTTGGCTACACCGGGATCGTCGTCGCCATGCTCGCGCTTCTGCACCCCCTTGGCGTCGTGGTCTCTGCGATCTTCGTGGCCGGCGTCTTTGTCGGCGCCGACAGCATGAGCCGCGCCGCCGGCGTCCCCACGTATATCGCCGACATCCTGCTGGCGACTGCGCTCCTCTTCATGGTCCTCGCCATCCTGCTCACGCGGTTCCGGATCGTGAGGGGCTGATGGAAATCTTCGAAATTCTCCTCTCTGCCAGCTTTTGGGCCGCCGCCGTGCGCATTGCCTCGCCCCTGATCTTTGCGAGCATGGGCGAGTTGATCTGCGAACGTGCCGGAGTGCTGAACCTCGGGATCGAGGGGATCATGGTGGTCGGTGCCTTTGCCGGATGGATGGCAGTCTACGCAGGCACCGGGCTCTGGGTTGGTGTCGGCGTCGCGATGGCCGCGGGCATGCTTTTCGGGCTTTTGCATGCGACGCTGACGGTGCCCTTCGGGCTGTCCCAGCACGTCGTGGGCCTGGGCATCACGCTCTTGGCCACATCAGCCGCCTATTATGCGTATCGCCTGGCCCTGCCAGAGGTCACGAGCCCCCCGCGGATCATCCCCTTCCAACTCTACGAGGTGCCGCTCCTGTCCCAGATCCCCATTCTGGGCCAGGCGCTGTTTAATCAGACCCCGCTGACCTACCTGGCCTTTGCCGTCGTGGGGGTCACGGCTTTCGTGCTTTACCGGACGCCCCTCGGGCTGGCTCTGCGCGCGGCAGGAGAAAACCCGTCTGCTGTGGAGGCTCAGGGCCTGTCGGTCACAGCCCTTAGAATGGGCGCCGTCATCGTCGGATCGGGGCTGATGGCCGTCGGCGGTGCTTTTCTGACCATGTCGGCCTTCGACAGCTTCTTTTTTGAGATGGTCAATGGGCGTGGCTGGATCTGCATCGCTCTGGTCGTCTTCGGCGCCTGGCGGCCGGGCAAAGCGCTCTTGGGTGCGCTTCTCTTTGCCGCCTTCGACGCCCTGCAGATCCGCTTGCAGCAAACCGGACTTGGGATGCTGGTGCCTTACCAGGTCTTCCTGATGATCCCCTACATCCTGTCGATTCTGGCACTGATCCTGATGTCGCGGCGGGCCGAGGTGCCCGCTGCCCTCATGGTGCCCTACAACCGCGGAGAACGCTGATGCCTGGCTTCGATATCCTTGTGACAGGCGGAACCCTTCCGGACGGAACAACCGCCGATATCGGCATCACGGGCGACCGGATTACCGCGATGGGACGCCTGGACGGCGCCGAGGCCGGTACGGTCATCGATGCCACAGGCGACCTCGTCTCACCGCCTTTCGTCGATCCACATTTCCACATGGACGCGACGCTCAGCTACGGCACGCCGCGGATCAACGCTTCGGGCACGCTGCTGGAAGGGATCGGGCTCTGGGGAGAACTCAAGCAACTGGTCACGGTCGACGATATGGTGGCCCGGGCGCTCTCCTACTGCGACTGGGCCGTGTCCATGGGTCTGCTCGCGATCCGCAGCCACGTGGACACTTGCGATGATAGCCTCAAAGGCGTCGAAGCCCTGCTCCATGTGCGCGAGGCCGTACGACCTTATCTGGATTTGCAGCTTGTGGCCTTTCCGCAAGATGGGCTGCTGCGCGATCCCACGGCCCACGCAAACACCTTGCGGGCGCTGGACATGGGGGTCGATGTGGTGGGCGGCATCCCCCATTTCGAGCGCACGATGGCCGACGGCGCCGAGAGCGTGCGCATCCTCTGCCAGATCGCCGCCGATCGTGGGCTGCCGGTGGACATGCATTGCGACGAAACGGACGACCCCAACTCACGGCATATCGAAAGCCTGGCATACGAGACCCAGCGGCTCGGCTTGCAGGGGCGCGTGGCGGGATCGCACCTGACCTCCATGCACTCCATGGACAATTACTACGTCTCCAAGCTGATCCCACTGATTGCAGAGGCCGAGATCAGCGCCATCCCCAACCCCCTAATCAACATCATGCTCCAGGGCCGGCACGATACCTACCCAAAACGCCGCGGGCTAACCCGGGTGAAAGAGATGCAGACCGCCGGCATCCGCGTTGGCTGGGGGCAGGATTGTGTGCGCGATCCGTGGTATTCGCTCGGCACCGCCGACATGCTGGACGTGGCCTTCATGGGGCTACACGTGGCGCAGATGTCCTCCCCGGAAGAGATGCGGCGATGCTTCGACATGGTGACGGTCGAGAACGCCGCAATCCTCGGCCTGACAGACTATGGCCTCCAAAAGGACGCCCTGGCCTCGCTGGTGGTTCTGGATGCCGGGGATCCAATCGAAGCCGTGCGCCTAAGGCCGGATCGGCTGGTGGTGATCTCGAAGGGAAACGTGGTCTCTCGGCAGGGACGCAATGATAGCCGCCTGACACTTCCTGATCGGCCCCAAAACGTCAGTAGGCGACACAGCGTTCTAACTACCTGAAGAGACAAATCCCTGATCAGAACCCGCTCGTTCCATAGTCGACCGCGTGTTCCAAGCTATGGCGCCCGCCCGCGGACGAACTCGCGTTGCCTGCCGCGACGCTTCTTTCAAGACACCGTCGGGGTTCGCCCTATAGCTGCCCGACCGCACCATCTGCGCGGCGATGAGACGGAACTCGTTTTCGGGAGGCGTTCGGAACGCCTCTGATCGCTGCAGAATGTCGTGTACCGCGGCGCGGGTTAGCTCAATCGTTTCGTCGTCAGGCGAATACTATGCCCCGATCCTGCTAGCCAGGGTAAGTTCCGTACCCTTCGGATCGGCCAGACGCGACGCAGCAATCCCGCCGATGCTGCGTGCGTCTGAACCGGACGATCGAGCCCATCCACCTCCAGCGCAGACTCAAGTGGTTAGGCGGGGATCCACCAATCGGCTTCTGAAAGCTGACCTACAGCGCTTTGCCCTGGGAGGTCTGCCCAGAGCCCAAAGGGATCAATCGTCTTTTACAGCGAACGCCATCCGGTCGCATTGGCGTCGTTCAGTCGCCTGCCAACTCCTCGGTCGCATCGGCGGCCAACCCCTCCGGCAGGATGAGGTTCAGCACAATGGCGATCAGTGCTGCGGGCAAGATGCCCGAGGTTGCCAGCACCTTCAGTGTGTCCGGCACGTGCTGCAATGCGTCGGGCTCAAGCTGAAGACCCAGACCCAGCGAAAGGGCGATTGCAAAGATCACCATGTTGCGACGGTTCCAAACCACGTCAGACAGCATCGAGACGCCCGCGGCGACCACCATGCCGAACATGACGATCACGCCGCCGCCGAGGACCTCGATCGGTACGGTGGAAATGATGGCTCCAACCTTCGGGACAAGGCCACAGAAAATCAGAAAAACCGCTCCGATGGTCACGACATGGCGGCTCATGACGCCGGTCATGGCGATCAGTCCGACATTTTGACTGAACGACGTATTGGGCAGCGCGCCGAACAGACCAGATATCGCCGTACCGGAGCCATCGGCAAAGGTTGCGCCCTGGATTTCCTTGTCGGTGGCCTCACGCCCGGCGCCGCCCTTCGCGATCCCGGAAACATCGCCAACTGTCTCGACTGCGGAGACAAAGGCCATCAGACAGAAGCCGACGATGGCAGCAATCGAGAACTCAATGCCGAAATGGAGCGGGTTTGGAAGCGCGACGTTTGCGGCTCGCCCGACATTGCCGAAGTCCACCATGCCAATGGCGTAGGCCACTGCATAACCTGCCAGCAGGCCGATAAGGACAGCCGAAACCGAAAGCATTCCGCGGGCAAAGAACTTCATGCCGAGCGTGACGAGGATGACCACCCCTGCCACCGACCAGTTTTGGAGCGAGCCATATTCTTCGGTGCCAATCGCAGGAACACCTCCGGCGGCATACTGGATGCCGACCCTTACCAGGGCCAGTCCGATCATTGTGACGACGAGACCGGTGACCAGTGCCGGCAAAGCAAAGCGCAACTTGCCGATGACGAAGCCAAGAGAAGCATGGAACAGCCCGCCAATGACAACTCCCCCCATCAGAACCGAGATCGCTTCGACTCCCTTTCCGGCGACAAGCGGGATCATGATTGGGATGAAGGCGAACGACGTACCTTGAACAATCGGCAGGCGTGCGCCGATCGGGCCAATCCCGATGGTCTGGATCAGGGTCGCTACGCCCGCAAAGAACATCGACATTTGGATCATGTAGATCATATGCGGAAAGTCGGGGCTGTCTGAGCCAAAGCCAAAACCCGCCGCCCCGCACACAATGATTGCAGGCGTTACGTTGGATACGAACATTGCAAGGACGTGTTGGATCCCCAAGGGAACAGCCTTTACCAGCGGTGGGGTGTAGTTGGGATCGCGGAGTTGCTCCGGTGTTCCGATGCTTCGATCAGCCATGTAGGTGTCCTCCTGGTCGACCGTTAACATTTGGAACGGCAGCGACAAAGACCGTTTGCCCGAACCTTCGACCCGGAATCTTTGGGTCCTCCCGTCGGCCCGTCGACCGTGCAAGCGTCTGCCCAGAGCCCTCGGCGGATGACCTATGTAAGATGGATTTGAACCCGAGCAGGATGGCCGCGCCAGTCATGAAACCACCGCCCAATCGCTCGATCCAGACCCGGGCGGTTCCGTTGAGACGGGCAGCTATCCAACCAGCGCTAAACCCGTAAGGACCTGACAGGTTTGCGCGAGCTCAACATCGCTGGGCGAACGTCGCAGACTTGCAGCCATAGTCCAGGCTATCGCAGCAAAGCTCGTACAACAGCTACGACTTTTCAATCGGTTTGCTTCTGAAGCGGAAAACCGTTTCCGGTTCCGCACGCTTACACGCGATTGGTGGAAGTCCGCGCGAAATCTGACCCAGATCCTCCAGCACAAGGGCCCCGATCTGATGCAACGCCTGGACAAGCGCTCCGGCTCTGTGCGCCGAGAGCAGGATGCCCGGATTTGAACGGATCGGATCGTCGGACGTGACGGGTTCGACGGGGAAGACGTCTGTCGCGACGCGAATACGGCCCTTGCCGGCAAGTTCGCGTAGTGCATCGAAGTCGGCGATTGCCGCCCGGCTCAGCAGTACGAGCATTGCGCCGGGCTGCATGAGCTGCAACGCGGTCCGGTCGAGCAGGTGCGCATTCTCAGTCGTGATGGCGGCGACAACGAAGACCAGCCGGCTTTGGGACAGGACGTCCTCGAGGGATGCGGGGATCACACCCGTACGCGCGAGCGCCCCGTCGGGCAGCCAGGGGTCGTGCACCCGGATTGTGGCCCTGAACCCGGCAAGAAGCGGAAACAGCGCGCGGCCCAGATCGCCAAAGCCGACAAAGCCGATGTCCGATCCGGTCAGAAGTTCGGCATCGGCGTTACCTTCAAGCCCGTACATCTCCTTTCCCGCGACAAAGTCCGAGTGCGCAGAGTGGATGCCCCTGGCCAGCGACAAGGCCATACCAAGACCGATTTCGGCCACGGGCACTGCGAAAACCGAGCTTGGGGCCAGAACGTGGATACTTCGCTGGAAGCAGGCCGCATAATCGATATTCGGCAAGAAGTTCGTTTCCACATTGAAGATCGCCTTCAGGTCTGGCGCCAGATCCAGGCGGGCGCGATCCATCGGCTGCTGGCCTATCAGCACCTCGGCGCCCGGCAGGTGCTCGTTGTAGAATGCGTCGCGGTCGCCGCCCTCATAGGAAACCACGCCATAGTCGGAACGGAAGCGGGCCAGGTCGTCGGTCGAGAAAATTTCGTCGGTCTGACGTGGTTCTGGATCGTACAGGATCTTCATCGCATACTCCGGGCTACAAAATTGTTTACTGAGTTAAGCGGCCTTCCTAGCATGCTGGCAAGGTCTGGCTGCTTCGGCGGACCGGCCCGCTGCTTGGTGGCTCTGCGTGCCCCGCCTGGCAGACCAGTCAATTGCGCCAAGAAAAAGAAGCGCGGTCCAGGGCACAAACCAACGGAGGAGATCAAGAGAATGAAAAAGTTGTTGTTGACGGCGGCACTTAGCCTTCTGGCGCTGCCCGCCAGCGCCGAGACCTATGGCGTGTTGATGAAGACGCTCGCAAACCCGTTCTGGGGAGCGATGGAACTGGGCGTGCGCGAAGGCGCCGAGGCTGCAGGTGTGGAATATTACCTGCAAGCGGTCGAAAGCGACCAGGCCGCCGAACCACAGCTCAATGTCTGCAACACCATGCTCGAACGCCAGCCGGACGCGATGATCACCGCGGCGATCAACTCGACGATCCTGCTGCCGTGCCTGAAGCGCGCCAATGACATGGGCATTCCGGTCGTCGATCTCGACGGCAATCTCGACCATAAGATTGCCATGGAAGCGGGCGTCGACATCGCGTTTTCGATCGGCTCGGACAACGTGGCCGCGGGCGCGCAGGGCGCCGAATGGCTGGTCAGCCAGCTTGGAGCGGACGCCGCCGGTCCAGTTCTGGTGATCGAGGGCCTCAGCGGCAACGTCACCGGCCAGAAGCGCGCCACCGGCTTTGCCGAAAAGCTTGCCGAACTGGCGCCGGGGCTCGAAGTCGTGGCCTCGTTGCCCGGCGACTGGGACCGCGGCAAGGCGGCCAACATCACCAACGACATCCTGACCGCGCATCCCGACCTGGTCGCAGTCTTCGCCGCCAATGACGGCATGGCGCTGGGGTCTATCGAGACGGTCTATGCCGCGGGCCTTCAGGACCAGGTTGTCGTGATCGGCGTCGACGGCAACTCGGACGCAGTGAAATCGATCAAGGCCGGGCGGCTCAACGCAAGCGTGGCTCAGCTGCCCTATCTCGTCGGCAAGCAGGCCGTGGAAATGGTCGCCAAGATGAAGATGGGTGAGGAACCCGCAGGCGACTGGATCTACGTACCCACTATGGTGCTGACCAAAGAAGTGCTCGACGCGGGAACCGAACCGATGCTCGAGTATGTCAAGTAACGGAACGGAGGGGCCGGTCGCACCGGCCACCTCCTTCAGATTTGGCTTCGGCGCGGTCGCGCGGGCACTGGAACGCACCCATGTCCGCGCCGAGTCGCTTTTGGTCTTGGTCGCACTTGCGGCAATCATGGCGGTCTTGTCGCCAGTGACCGGCGATGGCACGCGGGTGTTTCTGACCGCCAACAATCTTTTTAACATCATACTGGCGTCGGCCACATTCGGCATCCTCGCCATCGGCGCAACCTTCGTGATCAGCGCGGCGGGGATCGACCTGTCGCTGGGCTCGGTCCTGGGGCTGGCCTCGGTCACCGGCGCAGCGCTGGTGGTGACGCTGGGATGGCCCTGGTATTTCGCGATCATCGGTTCGCTGGGCGCAGGTGCGGCGGCGGGTTGGGTCAACGGCTTCATCATCACCCGGGGCCGCGTGCCCGCTTTCATCGTCACGCTCGGCATGTTGGGCATCGCCCGCGGGCTGGCACTGATCATCTCGAACGGCCGCGGAATCTACGGTCTGCCGGAAGAGATTCTGTTTCTCGGCCAGGCGCGGCCCTGGGGCGTGCCGACGCCGGTCTTCATCCTGATCGGCGTGGCCCTGATCGCACACTACGTGCTGGCCCATACACCGTTCGGCCACCACACCCTGGCCTTGGGCGACAACGAAAACGCCGCCCGCGCCACCGGTATCAACGTGCGCAAACAGCGCATGAAGCTCTATACGATCTCTGGCCTGATGGCCGGGATCGCGGGGTTGATCTTCACCGCCCGCGTCAACACCGGTGACCCAACGGCGGGCCTGACCTACGAACTTCTCGCCATCACCGCGGCAATCATCGGCGGCACGAACCTGTTCGGCGGGCGCGGTTCGATCCTCGGCACCATGATCGGTGCCTTGATCATGGGGGTCCTTCAGAACGGGCTGAACCTGATGGCGGTGCAGGCCTATTACCAGCAGATGGCCATCGGCGCCGTCCTGATCGCCGCTGTCTGGCTCGACCAGGTCCGTGCGCAACAGAGGGAATGATGGCACTACTGGAGCTCTCTGATCTGGAAAAATCATTTGGCGCCGTGCAGGTGCTGAACGGTGTCGACCTACAGGTCGATGAAGGCGAGGTCGTGGGGCTTGTTGGCGACAACGGTGCGGGCAAGTCGACGCTGATGAAAGCAGTGACCGGCGTCTATCCGGTCGACAACGGCCGCGTGCAGTTCGATGGCGAGGACCTGACGCAGATCGAGCCCGGCACGCGCCGCTCCAAGGGCATCGAGATGATCTATCAGGACCTCGCGCTTGCCCCGCAACAGGATGTCGCCAACAATATCTTTCTTGGCCGCGAACCCACCAGACGCCTATGGGGCCTGTTCCCGAACTTCGTCGACAAGGTGAAGATCGACCAGGAGGCGCAGAAAATGGTCGACCGTCTTGGCGTGCATGTGCCAACGATCCACATCCCGGTCGGCATGCTATCCGGCGGCCAGCAGCAGACCATTGCCATCGCCCGCGCACTCACCTTCCAGCCGAAGCTGGTGATCATGGACGAACCCACCGCAGCGCTGGCCGTGCGCGAGGTGGAAAGCGTCCTGCAACTCATTCGTCAGATGCGCGACGAGGGCATTGCGATCATCCTGATCAGCCACCGCCTGAACGACGTCTTCGAGGTCTCTAGCCGCATCGTCGTTCTGCGCCGCGGCAACGTCATCGCCGATCTGCAACGGGATGAGACCGACATGGCCGAGGTCGTCTCCTACATCGTCGGCGCCCATACCTGAGAGGATCGGAGTTGGCCCAGCTTGGATCGCACTCTCTTGCCTTCACGCCGCTCTGGACGCCTGAAGAGGCCGATCTTCTTCAGCCGCGCGTTCTCCTTCTCAAGGTCGCGGAACTCTGAGAGCTTGGCTCTCCCCATCCCGCCGAACCGGCGGCGTCAGTTGTAGTACGTCGCATCGCTGACACCGACGGCGCGGCACGCGGTTTGCACGTCGCCGCCTTCCGCAAGCTTCAGTTCGATCTCGCGCAGCAGCTTCAAGATGTCTTCGTCCGAATACCGTTTCCGAGCCATCTCCCGTCCCCCTCTCTCGCCCGCAACATTGGCACAGTTTTAAGGGGTTAAGACACGACCACCTCCGGGAGACTGGCGCCCCCCACCGCCTAGGATTGGCTAGGACTCTGCGGTCAATCCTACGGAAAATCGAATGGCTGATGAAAGCCACTGATGGCCGTTTTTGTGAATGGCAAAACACGCTGAGGAAGCTGTCGCTCCATCGGCGCATCCGTGATTCCGGTAAGGGCCGTTGAGCAACTTCGAAATCAACCGGACTACCCCGGCTCTGCGCAGCCGTTCGGCGGGTCAGCGCTCCAAGTGGACGGGCGCTGCACCGTCCCGACGTCTCTGATCGTGACCGGCTGGCTTTCACGCGCCTCCTGTATAGAGTGTTGCGATGGACAAGCTATCGGTCATGAATGCGTTCTGCCGCATCGTCGAGAGGGGCAGTTTTTCGCGCGCGGCCGAAGACATTGGCGTGTCTGCCGCGCTCTTGAGCCGCGAGATCAAGCTCCTTGAGGAAAGCCTGGGCACAACTCTCCTGACACGAACCACCCGTTCCATGTCGATGACCGACCATGGGCGCCACTTCTACGATGAAGCGAGAGGTATTCTTGCGGCCGTCACTCGCGTCGAGGACGGTATCCGCGACAGTGCCAGTTCCTTGCGCGGGCCACTCAAGGTCGGCTGCTCGAACTCGTTCGGCGAGTCCATCGTCGGCCCAATGCTGCCTGCGTTCCTTGTAGAATATCCCGACATTCGACTGACTCTGTCGATGGATGAGCGGGTCGTCGATCTGGTCGAGGAAGGCATCGATCTGTCCATCCGGGTCGGCAACGTTCTTCAGGACAGCTCACTCATCGCGCGCAAGATAGGCACCTTTCGCCAGCGACTCTTCGCGGCCCCCAGCTACTTGGCTGAGAATGGTTCGCCGGAGACACCGGCGGACATCCACTCCCACAAGGTTGCGGGTTTCTTGATGGCCGACCATTTGATGGAATGGCAGCTTGCGGGCCCGAACGGCATAGAGGTGCTGAACGTTGACCCCACGCTGAGGATCAACAACAGCATCGTTTTGCGCGACCTCCTTGTCGCGGGCTACGGCATCGGCACCCTCCCTGGCTTCGTTTCGCAACGCGCCGAAGTGAAGGGCGATCTCATCTGCGTCCTGCCCGACTACGAACTTCCGCCGCGCGACGTCTTCGCAGTGACCGCCTCCCGGCTGGGCATGGACGCCAAGGTCCTTGCCTTTGTCGAGCACCTGTGTCGTGCCTTGGCCGGCTGACATTCTGAACTCCGATGCAAGAGTGATTTGCGCCTGCGGCGGTTAATCTCGCGGGCTGGCATCTGCACCTTTCGGGCTCCACGCACGCAACCCGAGAAGAGGACCGCAGATGACTCGCGCAACCGACATCGTATTGACGGCGATTGCCCCGGCCGTATGGGGCACGACCTACATCGTCACCACTGAAGCACTTCCCCCGGATCTTCCCTTGACACTTGCCGCGCTGCGAGCGCTGCCGGCCGGCCTCATTTTGCTGGCGCTGACGCGCAGTCTACCGGGCAAGGATTGGATCGGGCGGACCTTCCTTCTGGGGGCACTGAACTTCTCGATCTTCTGGACCCTGCTTTTTGTTGCCGCGTACCGGTTGCCCGGCGGCGTCGCAGCGACACTGGGGGCGATGCAGCCCCTTATGGTCATCGGCCTTGCGTTTGGTCTGCTTGGCACGCCCATCCGGAGCGCCGCGGTGGGGGCCGCCCTGACCGGACTCGCGGGGGTCGGCCTTCTTGTTCTCGGCCCTGAGGCGCAGCTTGACGGTATTGGTGTTCTGGCGGGGATCGGCGGTGCGGCTTCGATGGCAGCCGGGGTTGTCCTCAGCCGCAAGTGGCAGCCGGATGTGCCGCCGCTGGCCTTTGCGGGTTGGCAGCTCACCGCCGGTGGGTTGATCCTCCTGCCGGTCGCGCTGATCGCCGAACCGTCGTTGCCGCCGCTCACGCTGCCCAACCTTGCCGGGCTGATCTGGCTTGGGCCGTTCGGTGCAGCGTTCACCTACTGGCTCTGGTTCCGTGGCATCGCGCGGCTCGAGCCCGGTAGCGTCTCGATGCTGGGGACGCTGAGCCCGGTCACGGCGGTTGTCATCGGATGGCTCTGGCTCGGCGAAACGCTCAGCACGCTTCAGGCTCTTGGCGCAATCATAGTACTGGCGTCGGTCATGGCCGGCCAGCGCATCCAGCGCCCCGCGCAGGCGGCCCGGCCAGTGTCCGACGCCCGACCATCCGTCGAGCGACCGGGCGCCACGGGGACCGTGTCCATGCCGTCGCAAAAACCGGTGAACTCGGCCGCAACTTGAACCAGAGGAAGTCTAGAGCGTCCGTTTTCACTGCAAAACGGGCGTTCAGTCTTGGCCAAGAAAGCGTCTCCTTGTTCCGCGACCTGGTCATCACCTGGTTTCAGATTCTGCACCAGGCAAGAATGGACGGATTGAAGGAACGCACCGCAGCGACCTGAGACAGTGTCCAAGGACCGGATAGGGCCGTTCGTGACAAGGTCCGAACCACGATTCGGAGGGTTAGCTAATTTTCCGTGTTCGGCGGCCGGCCTCGGTCAGTTCGTCAGTGTCTGTATAGAGTCCGGCTGACAGGCGGAACCAGGTCGATCCGCCTGCACTGGTGATTGCCACGACAATACCGTCCTCGACTTGCAGCCGATGCTGGAGCGCAGAGCACTCCATGGGTGTCAATTCTCGATCGCTCAAGAGCCGAAGCGCGATCATGGACGATTGCATGTCCGAGGGCGCTGCAGGGACATAGCCGCACTCGTCAGAAAGCCGCTGCGCCGCATCAAGGGCCGTTCTCCGGTTTCTCTTTCGAAGTTCTGCGCCGCCATTCTCCAAATGAAAATCGATGGCCGCCGGCACGCTGAGCCATGCGCTCGGGTCCCGCGTGCCGGGCCAGTCGAATGCCTGCGTGAAGCCGGATCCGTGCCCGTGCGAGATGACCAGTGGCTGCAACTGGCGTTGATGCTCTCGCCGACACCACAGCATCGCCGCGCCCAGCGGCGCACAAAGCCATTTGTGGGCATTGCCGGTGTAGAAGTCGGCACCGATCGACGTGACGTCGACCTCGACGTTTCCAGGCCCATGCGCGCCGTCGACAAGGACGGGGACGCCGCGTCGGCGGAAATAGGAGCAGAGTTCCGCAACGGGGAAGACGATCCCACAGGGTGATGACACGTGGTCCAGAACGACGAGCCTGGTTCGGTTCGTCGCCGCGGCAACAACAGCCTCGAGCAGGTCGCTGGGTGATGTGATAGGCAGTTCAAGCTTGACTTCGACACAGTGAGCACCAGCCCTGCTGCAGTGGTGCGCAATGACCTTTTTCACCGCGCCGTAGGCTTGATCGGTCGTCAGAACCTCATCGCCTGGATCAAGCCTGGTGCATGCCAGAACCGTATTCACCCCAGCGGTGGCGTTTTCGACAAAGACCCAGTCCTCGGCATCACCGCCAAGAAAACCCGCGACCCGGGAGGCCGCAGCACGGATCAACTGGGGATAGCGGTCGCGGAAAAACCCGCTGGGGTTGGCATCAAGCTCCGCCTGTATCCGACGCTGGGTCTCGCGGATCGCCACTGGCACCGCACCGTAAGATCCGTGATTTGCATGGATCAGTTTTGGGTCAAGGCCGAATTCGCTCAACCGCTTTCTGCCGTAGGACATCGCTTCCCTGACTTAGACGATCACCGGGATTGGGTTCACGGAGCCTTATAGGGCAACCGATGGAGCTGCGCATTCGAACGCTCGATCGACATCCCGCTTGACCGCAAAACACCCATGAAATAAGCAGAATCCAACCGAGCGGGCATGGTGAAATGGTATCACACGAGCCTTCCAAGCTCTTGGTGCGGGTTCGATTCCCGCTGCCCGCTCCAAGAAACCGAAACCGGCAAATCACCTGCAAAACCGGTTCTGACGCCCAACCAGCCCCCAACCGTTGCCCGGCATCGCGGCACCACAGCGTCTAACCCGGTCGCCCCGTGACATGTGGCGGCGTCGCCGCTGCCCCGCGAGCGCATGTATCGGGTCAGCCAATGATTCGTCACAGGTCGTGACATTTCAGTATACGGCTTTCACCAAGAACTGCGCCAATGGTTCCGAATCTGGCTCAAATAGCAGCCTTTGGTATGCCAAAAAGCGGTAAATCCCAATCAGAGCGGCCCGAAAGTCTCTTTGAACAGGCCATAATAAACTGAAAAGTATGGAATTTCCTGACCATGGCGCTCTAAGCACTTGCCACCTCAAGAAACGGTACACGAAATGGCGGGTTTTCTGCAGTTTTCAAACGAATTTGCATCATTTAGTATACCGGACCAAACGCGGAAAATCTGGGAGGAACTGGCTGTGCCCGACAGCGCCGGGTCCGCAAAGAAGCAGCTTTCGGAACGTGCCCTGCGCGAGTTGCGGGCCTGGATCCTGTCGGGCGACCTGCCGCCCGATCAGACCGTGTCGGAAACCGCCGCCGCCGACCTGATCGGGATTTCGCGCACACCCACACGCGAAGCGATGGCCGAGTTGGTGGACGAGGGTCTGCTGGAGCGGACGCCGACGGGCCGGTGGCTGGTGCGGCGGGTGACGCGCGCGGACATTGTCGACGCGATCGAATTTCGCGGCGTGCTCGAAGGAACCGTGGTGCGACTGGCGGCGGAACGCGGGCCGGCCGCCGAACCCCTCGAGCGCTGCCGCGAGATCAACGCCCGACTGGACAATGTGGTCGGCAGCGACGCCGCCACCATCGAATTCGAACGATATGCCGCGTTGAACGAGGCCTTTCACGATCATCTGGCGAGGATATCGGGTTCCGCCACGATGGAACGTGAGGTCCGGCGCGCTTACCGGCTGCCGCTGGCGGCGCCGAGTGCGTTTCTGCAAAGCCAGATGAATATACCCGAGGTGCGCCGGTCGCTGATTGTCTCGCAACGCCAGCACAACGACATCATCGATGCCGTTGTCCACCGTGAAGGCGCACGGGCCGAGGCGCTGGCGCGGGAACATGCAAGGCTGGCGCGCACCAACCTTGACTACGTGATATTCGACAACAAGAACCTGGCCAAGAAAATCCCCGGGCTGGGTGTGATCGCCAACGAATCCGGGCGGCGGGATAGGGGGAAATCTCATCAAGGGAGGACACAATGAGATTGAAGTCACTGATGGCAGGTTTTGCCGGAACGGCCGTGGCGCTGATACTGGCAAGTACTGCATCGGCGCAGGAGTTCACGTTCAAGCTGCACCATTTTCTGGGCGCGAAGGCGCCGGCGCAGGCCAATATGCTGGAGCCCTGGGCCCGTCAGGTCGAAGAGAACTCGGCCGGCCGGGTGAAGATCGAGATCTTCCCCGCGATGACCCTGGGCGGCCGTCCGCCCGAGCTGATCCAGCAGGCGCGCGACGGTGTGGTCGACATCGTCTGGACCGTCAACGGCTATACCCCGGGACTGTTCCCGCGCACCGAGGTGATGGAGCTGCCGGGCGTCTACCTCAACGACGTGAAGGCCGCGAACCTGGCGCTGTACGATATGTTCGAAAGCGACCTGCGACAGGAATACAAAGGCGTCGAGGTCATGTGGCTGCACGTGCATGCCGGTCAGGGGATCATGACGGTGGACAAAGAGGTGCGCAGCCCGGCCGATCTGGACGGCATGAAGATCCGCATCCCGACACGGACCGGTGCCTGGGTGATCGAGGCGCTCGGCGCCTCTCCGCTGGCGACGCCCGTGCCGGAAGTTCCCGCCGCGCTGTCGAAAAAAGTGATCGATGCGACGCTGCTGCCGTGGGAGATCATCCCGCCGCTGAAACTGCAGAACCAGATCGGGTATTTCATCGAAGGCCATGACAGCACCCGTCTGGGCACCACCAGCTTTCAGGTGTCGATGAACAAGGCGCGCTGGGACAGCCTGCCCGAGGACATCCAGAAGGCGTTCAGGGACGCGTCCGGACGCGACTGGTGGGGCAAGGTCGCCGAGGTCTGGCGTGCGGGCGACGACTTTGGCATCAAGATGGCGACCGACGCCGGCAAGACCCATGTGATGCTGAGCGAGGACGAGACCCAGGCCTTCCTGGATGCCGTCGAGCCGGTGCAGCAGCGCTGGATCGACGAAGTGACCGGGAGCGGCATCGACGGCGCGGGCCTGGTGCAAAAGGCCAAGGATCTGATCGCAGCGAACGCCGAATAAGTTGGAAACGACCCAAACCATGGGGGCGAAGCTTCACGGCTTCGTCCTGCGCCTTTGCACCGGATGGGCCCTGATGGGCGGCGTGGTGCTGCTGGCCGTCATCGCGACGAACGTCGTCTCGGTGGTCGGTGCGGCCACCGTCGGCCGGGCGTTTCCGGGCGATTTCGAACTGACGGAGATGGGCGTGGCCATCGCGGCCTTTGCGTTCCTGCCCTACTGCCAGATCGCGGGGCTGAACGTCACCGCGGACATCTTCACTGCCGGGGCCTCGCGCCTGTGGCTGGCGATCTTTGCGCTGTTGGCGTCCATCGCAGCATTGCTGTTCTCCGGCCTCCTGCTCTGGCGGATGTATCACGGCATGCTGGACCAAAGGAATTACGACTATGTGACGACGATCCTGCAGGTGCCGCTGTGGTGGGGCTATGCCGCGGCGCTGGCCTCGCTGGCGCTGTTGGTTCTGGCCTCGCTGGCCTCGCTCGTCGATGCGCTCGGCGGCTTGACGAGAAAGTAGGCGCATGGACCCGGTCACCATGGGCATTCTTGCCCTCGTCATCCTGATTGCCCTGATCGCGATCCGCATGCCGATCGCCTATGCGATGATCCTGGTCGGCGGGATCGGGATCGTCATCCTGAACGGCCCGCTTCTGGTGATGAGCCAGCTCAAGACGCTGGCCTGGGGACAGTTTTCGATCTACTCGCTGTCGGTGGTGCCGATGTTCGTGCTGATGGGCGCGCTGGCATCCAAGGCCGGGCTGTCGGCGGCAATCTTCCGGGGCGCGAACGCCTGGCTCGGCTGGCTGCGGGGCGGCACGGCGATGGCCGCGATCGCGGCCTGCGCCGGGTTCGGCGCGATCTGCGGCTCGTCGCTGGCGACCGCCTCGACCATGGGCCGCGTCGCCCTGCCGGAACTGAAGCGCTACCGCTATTCCGGCGCGCTGGCCACGGGCTCGCTGGCCGCCGGCGGCGTCCTCGGCATCCTGATCCCGCCGTCGGTCGTGCTGATCATCTATGCGGTGATCGTCGAGGCCAATATCGTCACCATGTTCGCGGCCGCGCTGCTGCCCGGCATCCTGGCGGTGCTGCTGTTCATCCTGACGATTGCGATCTACGTCCTGATCCGCCCAGAGGCGGGGCCGCGGCATGAAGGTGTCGACCGCACGGAGTTCCGCGACGCGACGCTGGGCCTGATCCCGGTCACGGTGATCTTCGGGATCGTGCTGGGCGGCATCTATGGCGGGTTCTACAACCCGACACCGGCCGCCGCCATCGGCGTCGCCCTGGTCTGGGCCTATGGCGCCATCACGCGCGAAATCAGGCTGGCCGAAATGATCGCGGCGCTGAAGGAAACCGCAGGCACCACCGGCATGATCTATCTGATCCTGCTGGGCGCCGAGTTGATGAAGATCTTCATGAGCCGGATCGGCCTGCCGCAGGCCACCGCCGATTGGATCATCGCCAACGGTCTGGCGCCGATGACGGTGATGGTCGTGCTGCTGCTGGCGCTGATCCTGCTGGGCTGCCTGATGGATTCGCTGTCGATGATCCTGTTGGTGATCCCGTTCTTCTGGCCCGTTCTGGTGGACCTCAACGGCGGGCTCTACATGCCGGCCGAGGGGTCCGGTTTCGGGATGTCGACTGAGGATCTCAAGATCTGGTTCGGCATACTTGCATTGATCGTCGTGGAACTCGGTCTGATCACACCGCCGGTCGGCATGAATGTCTTCGTGATTTCGGCGCTGGCCAAGGACACGCCGATGATCGAGACGTTCAAGGGCGTCATGCCGTTTTTCGGCGCAGAGCTTGTGCGTGTCGCGATTCTCGTGGCCTTCCCGGTGATCACATTGTGGCTGCCTGGGTTGCTGAACTGATGACCGGAAGGGATGCGCCAGAGATGACGGCCGGCGGGGCGATCTTTCCCCGCCTGAAAGCTTTGGGCGTCGACTATGTCTTTGCCAATTCCGGTACCGATTTCCCGCCGATCATCGAAGGACTGGCCGAAGCCGCCGCCAACGGCCAGGATTTGCCGCAGGCCCTGGTGATCCCGCACGAGCATGCCGCGATGGGCATGGCGCACGGCTATTATCTGATGACCGGGCGGTCACAGGCAGTGATGCTGCACACCAATGTCGGCCTGGCAAACGGCGCCATCGGCGCGATCAACGCCGCCTGCGAACACATCCCGGTGCTGCTGATGTCGGGCCGCACGCCGGTGACCGAGCACTCGCGGTTCGGGACCCGCACCGTTCCCATCGGCTGGGGGCAGGAGATGCGCGACCAGACCGCGCTGGTGCGCGAGGCGGCCAAGTGGGACACGGACCTGCGGTATCCCGAACAGATTGCCGCGATGCTCGACCGCGCGCATGCAATCGCAAATTCGACACCGAAGGGTCCGGTGTATCTGTCGCTGCCGCGCGAAGTGCTGTGCGAAACGGTTACCGCCAACGGCATCGGGGCGCCGCCGTCGATGCAGCCCGCGCGCGCGGCCCCGGACCCTGCCGCCCTCGCGACCGCGGCCGAATGGCTGGCTGGCGCGGACCATCCGCTGATCGTTGCCCAGCGGGGCTCGGGCGGACCGGCCAGCTTTGCCGCCTTCGCCGATTGGTGCGCCGATTGGGGCATCGCGCTTTGCAGCTGGTGGGCCACGGCCCTGGCCCTGCCGACCGATCACCCCAGCCATATCGGCCCCGACCCCAATCCGTGGCTGGCCGAGGCGGATGTGGTCGTCGTGCTCGACAGTCTTGCTCCCTGGTGGCCCGACAAGCACCCGCTGAATCCGGCGGCAAGGGTCATCAACATCGGTCCCGACCCGATCTTCAGCCGCTTTCCGGCGCGGACCTTCAAGTCGGACCTGTCCATCACAGGCGAGTCCGCCGACACGATCCCTGCCCTGATCGCGGCAATGAAGGATTTGCCGCGGGACGAAGAACGGCTGACCCACCGCCGCGCCGCGCTGGCCCGAGAGTCGGCGCAGCTGCGCGCCGCCACGCGCATGGCCGCCGCGGACAGCGGCGCCAAGGGCATTACGAAGGCCTATGTGAGCCTCTGCCTCGGCGACGCGCTCGAGGAGCGGGTTTCGACTGTACTGTCAGAGCTCGGCGCGATCCTCGGGCCGCTGGAGCGCCGCGCGCACAAGTCGTGGTTTCAGGAGCCGCATTCAGGCGGCTTGGGCTGGTCGTTCCCGGCCGCGCTCGGCGCGAAGCTGGCAGAGCGTGACCGCACGGTTGTGGCCACGATGGGTGACGGCAGCTATATGTTCGCTAACCCCACCGCCTGCCACCAGATCGCCGAAGCGCTGGATCTCGCCATTCTGGTCATCGTGCTGAACAACGCCGAGTGGGGTGCGGTGCGCGGTTCGGTCAAGGGGATCTATCCCGGCGGCTTTGCGGCGAAGGCCAACGAGATGCCGTTGACGGCGCTCAAGCCAAGCCCGGACTTTACCAAGACGGCCGAGGCCAGCCGCGCCTGGACCCGGACCGTCACCGATCCGGCCAAGGTGACGCAGGCGATCGGGGACGCGCTCGCAGCGACGGATGGCGGCCGCCTGGCGCTGCTCGACATCAGGATCCTGCCTGACTAGCCGTTGGGAAAACGGCCGGTGAGTGTGTCGCCGCCAATTCATGCCAATCGCCTTGACAGCCTGCATGGGCCAGGGGGCTCGGAGCGGCCGGACGGTCTCAAGGCCAGGTTCGATCGGACGATCCGGGGCGGCACCGGTCGCAGCGTTTGGACAATGACGGCAGAGTTGCATATGGTTTATATTAGTTATACTATATAATTAAATGAACGAAACCGTCCTGCCCTAGTGGATCCAACATGGCCTCGCCGATCCTGACAATCGACCGCGACGGGCCGGTCGCGACGCTGACGATGAACCGGCCGGACAAGCGCAACGCGATGTCGGACGGCCTGATGGCGGAAATCGACGGGTTTGTCTCGCAACCGCCAGAGGGCACGAAGGTCGTCGTCCTGACCGGGACGGCGGGGCATTTTTGTTCGGGTCTCGACCTTGGCGAACATGTCTCGCGCGATGCCGAAGGCACGATGCACCATTCGCGTGGATGGCATGGCGTCATGGACCGCATCCAGTTCGGCGGCCTGCCGGTCGTCTCGGCCATGTTCGGCGCGGTGATCGGCGGCGGTTTGGAACTGGCTGCCGCAACCCATGTGCGAGTTGCAGAGCCCTCGACCATCTTTCAACTGCCCGAGGGCCGGCGGGGCATATTCGTCGGCGGCGGCGCATCCGTGCGGATCGGCCGCATCCTCGGGCCGGACCGGATGACCGAGATGATGCTGACCGGACGCAAATACTCGGCCGAGGAAGGGCTGGCGCTGGGGCTGACGCATTATGTCGTGAGCGACGGCGAGGCGCTGGCCCGCGCCCAGGACCTGGCCCGCAAGATCGCCGAAAACGCCCCCCTGTCGAACTACATCATGATCCAGGCGCTGGCGCGGATCGGGGATATGAGCCGTGCGGACGGGCTTTTCACCGAAAGCCTTTGCGCGGCGATCACCCAGACCAGTCCCGATGCGCTGGAAGGTCTGCAGGCCTTTCTCGCCAAGCGCGACCCGAGCTTTCGGTGAGCCCATGACACCCCCTGCGCGCATGCCATCACGGGCCGTGACCGATATCAGTGACGCGACCCTGCAACGCTTCGCCGGTTACCGGATGAAACGGGCCTTCAACGTGATCCGTGACGACTTGCATCTTGTGCTGAAACCCTTCGATCTGCGCATGCTGACCTATACCGCACTGGTGCTGATCGTCGACAATCCCGGGCTGCGCCAGGCGCAGCTCGCCGACGCGATGGATGTCGAACGCCCGAATGTTGTCGTCATCGTCGACGAATTGGAGCAGCGCGGGCTGATCGTGCGCGATCCTGCGCCGAACGACCGCCGCGCCTATGCGCTGAACCCGACACCGGCCGGAGAACACCTTTGCGCAACCGCCTTGACGGCGGTCGAACGCCACGAGGAGCGGCTGATGGCCGGGATCGATGCAGAGACAAGGGCGGCGATGTTCGCCGGGTTGGAGGCGATCCGGCGCGGATCGGACCGGAGGGTGAAATGACCCGGCAAGACCCGGAGTTCCCGGCGCATTCGGTGACCGTCGAGGCGCGTGCCGACGGATCGTTGATCCTTCGGTCGGGCCGCCCGCTTGGGCCGGTGGCCCGCGATACCGGCGTCTGGCTGCATCGCTGGGCCGAGGAAACGCCAAACCGGGTCTTCGTCGCCGAGCGCGATGGCGATGGCTGGCGCGAGGTGACCTATGCCGAGATGCTGGCACTCGTACGCCGGACAGCGACCGGGTTGCTGCGGCGCGACCTCGGCCGCGACCGGCCCATCGCCGTGATCTCGGGCCCCTCGGTCGATCATGCCGTCCTGACGCTGGCCGCACAATACGCGGGCATCCCGACCGTCCCCCTGGCCGAACAATACGCGGTGATCCCGCAGGCGCATGGCCGGCTTCGGTATTGTGTGGGAAAGACCGCGCCGGGGATGGTCTACGCTGCCGACGGCGCCCGCTTTCGCGAGGCTCTGTCGTTAGAGATCTTCGACGGCGTGGAAAGGGTCGTCTCGACGACCCCGGGCACCGGGATGACGGTGTTTTCCAATCTGGCCACCCACGCCACCAAGGCCGTCGACGCGGCATATTCCAGGGTCGGCCCCGACACGCTGGCGAAGATCCTGTTCACCTCGGGTTCGACATCGGACCCCAAAGGGGTGCCGCAGACCCAACGCATGATGTGCGTCAACCAGGCGCAATACCTTGCGTGCCTGCCGATTCTCGGCGCCAAGCCGCACAAGATGCTCGACTGGCTGCCGTGGAACCATGTCTTTGCGGGCAGTTCGAATTTCAACATGATGCTGTCGAACGGCGGCTCGCTGTATCTCGACGACGGCAAGCCCACCGGACCTCTGGCCGAGCGCAGCATCGAGAACATGAAGATGCACCAGAGCACGCTGAACTTTGACGTTCCGGTTGCGCATGCCATGCAGGTGGCCGCATTGCATCAGGATGCCGAGCTGAGGCGCAAGTATTTCGACGCACTCGATATCTTCTTCTATGCCGGGGCTTCGCTGCCATCCGATGTCTGGTCGGCGGTGGAAGAGATGAGCCTGGCCGAGACCGGCACGACCCCGATGATGATGTCGAGCTGGGGACTGACCGAGACGGCGCCGTCGGCCCTGATCTACCACGAAAAGGGGGCCGGTCCCGGCATGGTGGGGGTGCCGGTGCCGGGGCTGGAGGCCAAGCTGATCCCGCAAGGCGACAACCGGTTCGAGATCCGGGTGCGCGGGCCGAATGTCTTTGCGGGCTATTTCGACGATCCCGCGCGAAGTGTCGCGGCGTTCGACGACGAAGGTTTCTTCATCACCGGCGACGCGATGCGGTTCGTCGATCCCGGCGACGCAACCCGCGGCCTGCGGTTCGACGGGCGCATCGGCGAGGACTTCAAGCTGGTCACCGGCACCTGGGTGCAGGCCTCGACCCTGCGGCTGAACGCGCTGGCGGCCCTGGCCGGGCAGGTCGCCGACATCGTGGTCGTGGGCGAGGGACGGTCCGAGATCGGCCTGCTGATCTTTCCCCCCGCCGGGCTTGGGCTGTCGAAACAGGGTGGCGTGGTAGAGAACGCGGATTATGCGGGCGGTCTGCGCGCCAAGCTGCAAGACATTGCGGCAACCGCCACCGGATCGTCCAACCGCATCACCCGCGCCCTGGTGATGGCCGAGCCGCCGCATGTGGGGGACGGCGAGATCACCGCCAAGGGCAGTCTCAACGTCCGCACCATCACGCTGCGCCGCAAGGCATTGCTGGACCGTCTTTACGACGACCGGGACCCCGCGGTCATCCACATCTGAGGCTTCCCATGATCGACCTGCAAAAAATCCGCGCCATCGACATTCACACCCATGCCGAGGAACCCTGCGGCTGCCATTCCGACGACGGCTATGACGAGTTGCAGTCGACCATGGCGCGGTATTTCCGCGCGCCTTGGGACCACCCGCCGACAATTCCGGAAACGGCGGCACATTACCGGGACCAGAAGATTGCCGCCGTGATCTTCCCCGTCGATGCGGAACGCGAGACCGGGTACCGGCGCTATTCCAACGACGAGGTGATCGAACTGGTCGCCCAGAACGACGACGTGCTGATCCCATTTGCCAGCATCGACCCCTGGAAGGGCAAGATGGGCGTGCGCGAGGCGAAGCGGCTGATCGCGGATTTCGGGATAAAAGGGTTCAAGTTCCACCCCACCTTCCAGGGCTTCTATGCCAACGACCGCATGGCCTATCCGCTCTACGAGGTGCTGCAGGAGGCCGGTTGCATCGCGCTTTTCCACACCGGCCAGACGGGCGTCGGATCGGGCATGCGCGGCGGCAATAGGATGCGCCTGAAATATTCCAACCCGATGTACATGGACGACGTCGCGGTGGATTTTCCGGACCTGAAGATCATCCTCGCCCACCCGTCCTTTCCCTGGCAGGAAGAGGCGCTGGCCGTCGCCCAGCACAAGCCCAACGTCTATATCGACCTGTCTGGCTGGTCGCCGAAATACTTCCCCGACATCCTGGTCCGGTACTGCAATTCGATTCTGAAACGGAAGGTTCTGTTCGGGTCCGACTGGCCGATGATCACGCCCGAACGCTGGCTGAGCGATTTCGAGACGATCGCCATCAAGGACGAGCTGCGCGAGGATATCGTCAAGGGCAACGCCGCCCGTCTTTTGGGATTGGCATAGCGCGCCGGCCCGGGATCAGGGCGGGATCACTCCCGGGTCATCTCCACGATGACGCCGTCCTCGAAATGCAGCATCCGGTCATCGGCCGGATAGCCGAGCAGCGCGGCGGAATAGATCTTTCCGGCATCGAGGTCGATGACCAGAGACACCAGGTCGCCGATGCTTTCCTCGTGCCAGACGGTGTGGATCAGGCCCGGCCGGATTTCGCGGGACCGGTAGGGGATGTCGCTGTTGCGGCTGCTGACCCCGCCTGTATCGCCAATGGCCTCGTATGACGCCAACCCGTCGCGGAACGAGACGACGAAGTGCAGGCCGCCGGAATAGATGTAGTCGATGGTTGTCCCGTCCATCAGTTCGGCCATGGCTCAGATCCTCCGCAGCTTGAGCTTGGCCTTCAGATCGGTGCGGCAGAAGGCATGCAGGAAACAGGTTTGTTCGGAGATATCCAGCATCTCCTGTGCGGTCTCGTCGGGCTCCGAGGTCTCCAGATAGACATGGGTTTCAACCGGGTCCGCCTCGCCTGCCCTGCCGGTGCCGCCCGAGGCACCCCCGAGGCTGAAATGGGTGTCTTGAACGATGCGGTAATCCGGCAGGTCGAGATCGAGCATCGACACGAAGCGGCCGAACTGGGTCATGAAGCAAAACCCGATTCCGGCGCTGATCAACGTGGCTGCATCTGGGGCGCGGCCGTCTTCGGAACTGAGAAACCGGAACGAGGTGCCCCAAGGCGAGTACTGCATCTGCTGGATCTCCGTCAGCCCATCCGTCCGCAGCGTGGCAACGGCGCCGATGTTGAGCCGGCGGTCCTGTTCGTCGCTCAGCGACGATCCGCCGGCCGCCGTGCCCTTGGCCACCGGCTTTTTCGGCGTCGGTCCGACGGGCTGCATCAGGCGGTCCGGGCCGGGCCCGGCGAGGGCGGCGGCGAAGCGGTCGCCCGGGTCCGGAAGGATCGGCGCATCCAGCTCTGCGGCCTTGTTTGTCGGCAGTTCGTCACCGTTCCTGGCCAGTTTGAAGAGGCTGCCGATCTGCCCGCGCATCAGCCCGTTCAGCGGTGAGGCACAGATCGCGTCGATCAAAAACTGGGTCAGTTTGGACTCATCGAGATCGCAGTCGATCTCGACCGTCACCTCGATATTCTCGGCCCCGCCAACCATCGTACGCTTTGGCATCGAACCTTTCATCGTGTAGTAATTGTCTTGGATCAGCCGCAATTTGCGGATCTCCACGGCCCGGTCCTGTGCCAGCGCCTTGATTTCGTTCATGAAGCTCGCGGCCATACCCGCCGACAGAAAGGCCAGCGGGCACGGCGCGGCATCATGCCCGTTCAAATAGGGCCCCTCGTCCGACACATGCCGCCAGGTGTCGCCGGTCCTGGCAGACCGGACCAGCGCCTCTTTCTGGAATCCGCTCAGCGACCGGACCCAGGTGCGCAGGGCGTCGCCCTTGCGGTTTTGCGGGGCCGCGATGCCCACCGCATCCGCATTCACGACCTTGAAGAACGGGGCCAGACCGCTGGTGCCGATGATGTCTTCGCCGAGTTTCGTCATGGATTCCAAATTCCTTGCTGCGAATACAATTTAGCATTCCCGCGCACTGGTCGAGACATCGCCCAGATGACGGCCGCCGTCAAATACCCGCCCCGCCCTTTGGGGGAGAAAACCCGCCGGGAAAGATCGCCATCCACGGGTGAAACTGGGCGGCAGGTTTCTGTTGGGGATCCTTCGGGCAAGCGCCTTCAGCGCTTGGCGGCGTAGTACGACACCCGGCGTTCCAGGTAGGCCAGGAATTCCGAGATCGTGAAGGCCAGGGCAAACAGCACGATCAGCACCGCCCAGAAATGCCCCATCAGGAAATTGGCGGAATAAAGCTCGAACAGCGCACCGAAGCCGACGATCGAGATCAGCAACTGGCCGATGATCACCCCCTTGACGGCACGGATGATGCCGATGCGGACACCGCCCAGGATTTCCGGCAGCGCGGCCCAGAAGTAGATCTTGAAGAACGCATCCACCGGCGAGGCACCGAAACTGTGCGCCATCTCGACCAGCGAGCGGTTGATCTGTTTCACCCCGGCGCGCGAGTTCAGGATGATGATCCAGATCCCGAACAGTGTCGTCGTGATGATGATCGCCTTCATGCCGAACCCGAAAAGCACCATCAGCACCGGCACGAGCGCGGTCAGCGGCGCGCTGAGAAAGACGTTCACCCAGGGCAGCAGCAGTTCGTCCAGCAAACGGTTCTTGCCCATCAGAATTCCGACCGGGATGCCGATGATGATGGCAAAACCGACACCAGCCAGAAAGGCATAGGCCGTCTCGGCCAGGGCTTTCTGGAATGCGGCGGTGCCGATGACGGTGTAGAGCGTCGCGACGACCTCGGACAGCGGCGGGACGAAGAAGGTCAGCTTCAGCCGGCCGACCAGTTCCCACAGCAGACCCCAGACGATCAGCGACGACATGCCCGGCAGGCGGTATCCGAAGACGATCATGCGCTATTCCACATACGACCGCAGCGACGCCCAGATCTGGTCGACGATGTCGAGATATTCCGGGTCGCGGCGGATGTTGTCGACGCCCTTGCTGCGAAAGCTCGACGGGCGGATGATTTCGGACACCCGGCTGGGGCGCGGCAGCAGGATGGCGATCTGGTCCGAGACATAGACCGCCTCTTCGATCGAGTGGGTGACGAAGATGAAAGTCTTGTTCTCGTGCTGCACCAGCGCCAGCAGGTCCTCCTGGAACTTGCGGCGTGTCTGTTCGTCGACGGCCGAAAACGGTTCGTCCATCAGCAGAACCTGCGCATCGACCGAAAGCGCGCGGGCCAGGCCGACGCGCTGGCGCATCCCGCCCGAAAGCTCGTGGGGATAGCTATGCTCGAAGCCGGACAGTCCGACCTCGGCGATGTATTTTGCAGCGATCCCTTCGCGTTCGGACTTTGCCACACCGCGCATTTCCAGCCCGAAAGCCACATTGCGCATCACCGTGGCCCAGGGCAGCAGCGCAAAATCCTGAAACACGAAGGCCCGGTCCGGTCCCGGCCCCGTGACCGTGTGGCCGTTGACCTCGACCTCGCCTGCGCTCGGCTGCAATAGCCCGGCGATGATTTTCAGCAGCGTCGTCTTTCCGCAGCCGGACGGGCCGAGAAGCGAGGTCAGCTGTCCGCGCGGGAACTCCAGCGAAAGGTCGCGCAACGCCTCGACCGCGCCGTAGTTCTTCGAGATGTTGCGGGCCGAAACCGCGCTCTCGTAGTCGGCGGGCTCGGCCTGCCCGAAGGCCGCTTTAGTCTGAGACATAACCACGTTGGTTTCCTTTGAAGAGGACCACCTCGATCTTTTCCAGAAGGTTCAGGAACAGAACGGCCAGAAGGATGATCGAGAAGATGGCGGCGTACATGCTGGGATAGTCGGCGATGGAACGGGAATACGTGATGATGTCGCCGACCCCGGTCGGCGTGATCTTCAGTTCTGACAGGATGGCGCCGATGAAGCCCGCCGAAATGCCTAGGCGCAGGCCCGCGAAGATGACGGGCGATGCCGCCGGGATGATGATCTTCAGCACGATCGCGGTGTCGGATGCAAGAAATGCCCGGCCCATCTCCTTCATCGATTCAGGTGTGTTCCGCACGGCGCTGGAGGTGTTGAGCACGATGACCGGCATCGCCATGATGCAGACTACCAGCACCTTCGAGGTCAGGCCGATGCCGTAGGCCAGCACCAATAGCGGGATCAGCGCGGCAAGCGGTGCGGCCTGCATCACGATGAAGATCGGCGAAAACAGCCAGTCGAAGAACTGGCTGAGCCCGACCCAGAGGCCGATGGCGATCCCAAGAACGGTCGAGATCGCCACGCCGACGATTAGGGGTTTGAGCGTTTCGGCATAGGCGGTGAAGATCGTGCCGTCCGCGGTCATCCGGACCAGAGCGGCCATCGATTCCAAAAAGGTCGGGAACGCAAAGCTGACAGGGACCCGGCCCGCGATTTCCCAGGCGCCGAAAAGGATCACGGCGGACAGGATCTTCAGAAGCAACGAGCGGTTGGGCATGTGTCGGATGTCCCGCGGCGTAGGATGGCCGCCGCGCCCGAGGCCGGGCGCAGCGGTGTCGATGTCTTAATTCATCGCGGCGTCGAGCGGCGCGAGATACCAGAAATCCTCGATATTCAGAGTGCTCGGATCGCCGTCCAATTGGCCCGCGGCCGAGTACCATTCCATATCCGCCATTGCCGCCTTGCGGCCGCCGCCGTTGGGGTCATAGAGCCCGGCCTCGACGGCGTCGCTGTAAAAGCCGTCCAGTTCGCCGAGAATTTCCGCCGGCAATTGGCCGATGGGACCATCGGGGTTGGTTTCGCGGCGGATGATGGTCGGGTCGTCGTGCATATCTTGCCAGACGCTGGCCAGTGCGCTGACAAAGATGCCGACCTGTTCCTCGTTCTCCTGGATCCAGTCGAGATTGCCGAACAGCGCCTCGTCGCTGGCTTCGACATCGAACATCTCGAGCACGTTGAAGTTGCCGCCCGCCTCGCTGCGCATCAGCTTGTTCTTGTTGGACAGATCGATGATGGTCGCATCGGCGCGGCCGCCAAGCAGCGCGGCGACGCGGTTCGACGATCCGGGCACATAGGACCGCTCGCCAAACTCGATGCCAAGGCGGTCTTCGATCACGTTGGCGATCGAATCGGTGCCGCCGCCGCGCGAATGCAGCAGGATCGGTTCGCCGTTCAGATCCTCGAGCTTGCTGTATTTCTTGGTCGTGACCGGGAAGAATTTCAGCTTCGACAGCTGAAACACGATCCGCAGCGGCGCTTTCGACCGCTGCATTGCCGCATAGGGTGTGCCAAAGCCGATATCCATCTGACCGCTGAGCACCGCCTGAATGGCCAGTTCCTCGTCCGAGAACGCGGTCCACTCATAGTCCAGGCCGTTGGCCTTGGCCCGGTCCAGCGCGACGAAGAACGCCGCAAGCTCGTCCGACGGGGTCTCTGCCAAAGCAATGCGGATCGTGTCGGCCCCGGCACCGACGGCCGAAACGCCGACCGCAAGCGGAATTGCCGCCGCAAGAGCCGCCTTTCTCAGGAACTGTTTCATCTGTCTCCTCCCTTGTCGTCATCATTGGACGCTCGATGGCCGGGCTTGTTTTTCTCCGGCGTCTTGCCCTTGGTTTACCCTAGTACTCTCCAAACAACCGCGCCGACACGGATCCCAGATGCTCGCGCATCGCGGCATGGGCCGTGGCCGGGTCGCGGGCCTCGATGGCCGCGACGATCCGGTCATGTTCGGCAAAACTCGAATGATTGCTGGGCGGCTTGTCCGAGACGCGGACGACGCTGTTCCATGCCACCGCCCTGCGCACCTGATTGAGCTGGTCGAACAGTGCCAGCATCAGCGGGTTGTCGGTTGCCAGCGCCACGGTCCGGTGAAAGGCATCGTCCTGTGCTTCGTAGTCGTTCCAGCTATCCGCGCGCGCCGCACGGTCGCGTGCCAGTTTCAGCCGGGTGACCGCCCCGTCCGAGGCATTGATCGCCGCCTCGCGGGCGATTGCCGGTTCCAGCGACAGGCGTGCGCGCATCAGGTGCACGGGCGTCACCTGCTGGCTCAGCTCCGCAAGCCGGGACGTTGCCCGGCCCGCGCCTTGCGCGGCAATGAAGGTGCCCTTGCCGACATGGCGCCAGATCGCCCCCTCTCGCTCCAGCGCGTCGAGCGCCTTGCGCAGGGTGGTGCGGCTCATGTCCAGGCTCACGATCAACTCACGCTCCGGCGGCAGGCGGTCGCCGGGCGCGTAGTCGCCGGCTTCGATGAAGGCCCTCAGCTTGTCGAGGGCGCTGTCGCGTTCCGCTGTCTCCAACCTGGTGAGCACATCCAATATCCATTTATTGGTTGATCAATTGGCTTATATTGGTCTACCTATCTTGCAATCACGCCAAATAGCAACAAAAAATTGCTTCCGGGGTCATATTGGTTGCAATTGATCGTTCTAAAGTCAGAGTGGCCGATACCATGGCAGACGCGAATTGAAGGGAGAACGGAATGACGGAATTCGCCATCGAGGTGCCACCGGTCGTGGCGCTGCCCATCGCCGGGATGGACGCCAGATTCCCGGTGCGGCGGGTCTATTGCATCGGCCGGAATTATGCGGCGCACGCCGTCGAGATGGGCCACGACCCCGACCGCGAACCGCCGTTTTTCTTTCAGAAGAATCCCGACAACCTGGACCCTTCGGGGCAGTTTCCCTATCCGCCGCACAGCTCGGATGTGCATCACGAGGCGGAAATCGCCGTTATGCTGAAATCCGGCGGCACCAATATTTCACCGGATCGGGCGCTCGACCACGTCTTCGGCTATGCGTTGTCGCTCGACATGACGCGCCGCGACCTGCAAGGCGCGCAGAAAAAGATGGGCCGGCCATGGGAGATCGGGAAAGCCTTCGAACGCTCGGCCCCCGTTGGCCCGATCCATACGGTCGCCTCTGTCGGGCACCCCGATAGCGGCAGCATCACGCTGAAGGTGAACGGAGAGCTTCGGCAGGAGGGCGACCTGAACCAGATGATCTGGAAAGTGCCGGAGATGATCGCCTACCTGTCGGAGTATTTCGAACTTGCACCGGGCGATGTCATCCTGTCGGGCACGCCGTCCGGCGTCGGCCCCGTCGAACGGGGCGACAGGATGGACCTTGCGGTCGAGGGGCTTGGAGCGATGACGGTATCGGTCGTCTAAGGCATGCGGCGGGCCGACAAGGCGACGCCGACCGGATACTCCGGTTGACCGCCGGCGCTTACATCCCCAGCGCCTCGCGGTACATCTGCAGAACCGCCTCCTCCTCGGCGATGTCATCCTTGTCGCGCTTGCGCAGCGCGATCACCTTGCGCATCACCCGCGTGTCGTAACCGCGCGCCTTGGCCTCGGCCATCACCTCTTTCTGCTGGTCGGCGATGTCTTTCTTCTCGGCTTCCAGCCGCTCGAACCGCTCGATGAACTGGCGCAGTTCGTCTGCGGTCACGCGGTAAGACGTCTCGGGCGTTGCGGTCTCGGGCGTTGCGGTCTCGGTCATGGGGGGCCTCGGTCATGGAATTCCGCGCCTGCCTAGCGCCCCTGTTCTTGCCCCGCAAGACCGTTGCGCTTGCCCCCGCGCGCCGGCTGCGCTAGGCGCCGGACCAATCCGCAGACGGAGGCCGGAATGGATTGGCTGATATGGACGGGCGCGGCGGTGTCGCTTTTGGGTGTGGCCGGGCTGGTCTGGTGCATCGTCATCGTCGCCCGCGCCAAACGCGCGAACCTGTCCGATAACGACCTGAACGCCCAGCTGCGCCGGGTAATCCCGCTGAACATGGGCGCGCTGTTTCTGTCGGCGATCGGGCTGATGATGGTGGTTATCGGGATCACGTTGGGGTAGGCCACACAGCCCTGGCGGCACCCACCGAAGCGCCGATGGCAGCAGCCAGGCCATGGCCCCGACGAACTCGGCGCTACTCCGGTCCCGGCGCGGTGCGCTCGCCCCGGTCGAAGACCTCCCAGCCCTCGCCCCCGAACACGTCGACGCCAAGCTGATCCAGCACATGCGGGAAATCGACCATCACCCAGTTGTCGGCGATCTTACCGTCCTGCACTTTCCAGAAGTCCATATACCGGATTTCAACCCGCTTGCCGGTCGGTTCTAGGCCCATGAAGGCGCCGGAATGCGTCGCCTCCTGCCGGCCGAAGGCCGCCGCCCATTCGCCCATGTAAAGCCGTGCCTCGTCGATGCACACCTTGTCGGAAAACGCCGCCTGGAACGGCCGCTGCCAGTTGGCCTGGAATTCCTGCAGCCCCTGCTTGGTGCCGCAGCCGAAATTCCCCATCCAGCGGAATCCTTCAGCGAAGAACTCGCCGATATCGTCGATCCGATGATCATTCAGGCCGTCGACCATGGCCTCGATCACGGCGCGGGTCTGGGCGGTCTTTGTCATATCGGTGTCCCGCGTCAGCACCGCCTGTTCCGGTCTTGACCCTTTCATGCCTCTGCTCCCTGCCAGCCCGGCCATCACGTAGACCGGCCCGCGATATCCCTTCAAGGCGTTTCTGGATAGCCGTGTAGATACCGTAACCGGCCATGCCGCCGCATGCGGGCATCACGGACACCGTGCTCCCTTGCATGCTGCCCGCAGGGGATCGACACCAAGGCCGCGGTTGCCTACCGAAGGCGCCAAGCGGCCGCGGCACCGAGACCGGCTGGGTCTCGAGCTGATCGGCGGTGCGGGCAAAGCGCGGGATGCGGCGCGATGAGCGCCGCCGCTGGGTCAAACGGGCATGTTGTCGAACAGATCGTCCGCGTTGTCCTCGCTCAGTTCCTCCTCGAACCGCTGGATGTCTTCCGGAACCGGCAGGCCCATCGCCTCCAGCTCGGAAATCTTCTCGCGCAGCTGCTCTTGCAGGATGTGCCGGTCTTCCGGCCGTTTCGCGATCTCGTCGAGGATCGCCCCGATCGCCGCCTTGAGGTCTTCGAACGCCATCTGTGTCTCCCTCTCGTCCTGGACCATGCCGGTCCGGCGCTGTTGTCATCTGCCCTAGCTTTGCGCCTTCGCCCCGGCGCAGGTCCGGCAGAACGGGGTGTATGGTACAATGTCCAGCCGTTCCGGCGAAATCTCGTCGCCGCATTTCACGCAAAACCCGTATTCGCCGGCGTCCATCCGCTCCAAGGCGGCCCGGATCATGCGGATCTCGGCCTGCCCGGATGTGCCCATGCGCTCCAGCACCTCGTCCTCTTCCCGTTCGGTGGCCAGATCCTCCCAATCCTTGGATTGATGCGAGTCGAGTTCCTCCTCGATCTCGTGCAGGCGGGTATCCAGTTCGACCAGCCGGTCGTTCAAGGCTTTGCGGCGCTCCTCGATTGTGGTCATGGGCTTCTCCTTTTTCGCGCTGTACTACATTGACCGGTCTGCCGAATTGCGCGCCTTGATGCAGGTCAAGCAGCATGAGCCTTGAAACACATGCAATAAACTCAATATGTTTGCAGCAACTACCGGCGCGAGGGGAGAAAACCGATGCAACCGATTGTGACCGCCTTCTTCGACGAAGCGACGAATACAGTGTCTTACGTCGTACGGGATCCCCAGGGCCGCAGCTGCGCCGTCATCGACAGTGTACTCGATTTCGACTACGCCAGCGGCCGAACCGATACCGCCTCGGCCGACGAGGTCATCGCCTTCATCCGCGAAAACGGCCTGGAGGTCGCCTGGATCCTCGAAACCCATGTCCATGCCGACCATCTGAGCGCCGCGCCCTATCTTCAGCAAAAGCTCGGCGGCCAGATCGGCATCGGCGGCAATATCCGGATCGTGCAGGATACTTTCGGCAAGGTCTTCAACGAAGGCACAGAGTTTCAGCGCGACGGCAGCCAGTTCGACCGGTTGTTCGAGGAAGGCGACAGTTTCCATATCGGCCAGCTTCGCGGCGACGTCCTGCACACCCCCGGGCATACGCCTGCCTGCCTGACCTATGTGATCGGCGATGCGGCCTTTGTCGGCGACACGCTGTTCATGCCTGATTTCGGCACCGCGCGCTGCGACTTTCCCGGCGGCTCGGCACAGGATCTTTATAACTCGATCCAGAAAATCCTCGCCCTGCCCGACGCGACGCGGATCTTTGTCGGACACGACTACAAGGCGCCGGGGCGCGAGGATTATGCGTGGGAAAGCACCGTCGGCGAACAAAAGGCGAAGAACGTGCATGTGGGCGCGGGCGCCAGCGTGGATACATTCGTCGAGATGCGCCAGGCGCGCGACGCGCAGCTGGCGATGCCCAGGCTGATCGTGCCGTCGCTGCAGGTGAACATGCGCGCAGGACAGATGCCCGAGCCCGAGGATAACGGCACCGTGTATCTGAAAGTGCCGGTCAACAAGCTCTGAGCACACCGGTATGGAACTGGATTGGATCTGGGGCCTTATTGGTGGCCTGCTGATCGGGCTCGGCGCGGTCGTGTATCTATTGGCGAACGGTCGCATCATGGGCGCCTCGGGCATCGTCGGCGGGCTGGTGGATGGCTCCGGCCGCGACAGTTGGCGCGAGCGGCTGGGATTTTTCGCGGGGCTGGTTCTGGTGCCGGTCGCGATCGTACCGCTCTATGACGAGGTCGACACGCATCTGACCTCGAACATGGGCGTGGTGATCGTTGCAGGTCTGCTCGTCGGGATCGGCGCGCGGCTTGCCGACGGCTGCACCTCGGGACACGGGGTTTGCGGAATCTCGCGGTTCTCGTTGCGGGGTATCGCGGCGACGGTGCCCATGCGAAACTGGGTGGATGCCCTGGCCAGACCGTCTTAAGGAGAGACCCCATGGACATTCGACAGATCACGCCTGATTTCGCGGTTTCGCCACAGATCGAGCCGGACGATATGGCGGCCGCGGCGGCGGCGGGCTTCACTCTGGTGATCAACAACCGGCCCGATGCCGAGGTTCCCGCGGACCTGCAGTCCGGCGAGATGCGCGCCGCGGCAGAGCGCGCGGGACTGGCCTATGTCGACAACCCGGTCGTCAACGGTGCAATGACGATGGAGATGGTGACCGCTCAGGGGGCCGCGGTGGAACAGGCCGCAGGGCCCGTGTTGGCCTATTGCCGGACCGGGACGCGGTCGTCCATCGTCTGGGGGTTGAGCCAGGCCGGGACGCGTCCGACGGACGAGATCGTGGCGGCACTCAAGGCGGCAGGATACGATCTGCCGGCCCTGCGCGGACAGATCGACATGTTGGCGGAACGTAGCGGAAGATAGCGACCGGCCCGTACCCGGATTCGGCCACGGGCGCATCGGTTCGGAAAAAGGCAGGCTCCGACACGGCAGCGGCCAGGATGGTTCCAGTCGGCAGCCAGCCCATCGAACACAGCCCCCGGCGCGGAAGCGCATGAAATGAGCCGTTGGGTGTGCAGCGCCGGCAGACAGGTGCGCCACCGTGCTTTTGGTTGCGCACGATGTGGTGTGAGTGAATCGCGAGGCGGGTTTTGGCCTGGAGCCTCCGTTCGCAACCAGTCTTCAGGCGCGGAATCAAGGCCGCAGGCCGCCGCGCCATCGCCGACCCGCCCCGAAGGGGAGGCGATTTTCCGACGGTGCGTACCGGATTGACGTC
>JAAUYH010037142.1_pt1 | contig 69985 bp, 68 predicted proteins | sample 7278061 | NCBI WGS metagenome assembly JAAUYH01 (sample SAMN14350203, study PRJNA611818) | marine sediment metagenome | isolation source: surface marine sediment (0.6m) | place: French Polynesia: Moorea | collected 2018-08 | reverse complement strand
ATCAGCTTTTTTAGCTTCTCTTGTTCTGTCAATTCCTAACTTCTATTAATAATTTCTCTAATTATCCCTTCTTTTTACATATATGTTGACTTCTGATTGCGATTTGGTATAAGTTCTCTTTGAAGATAGGTAATCTCTCAATAAACCTTCAATAGTCCAAAATACAAGAAGGTATAGAAAAGGTCAATTTTATGCTTGTCTTGTTAGAGAAGTTGAAGGGTTGAGAGACAGAGGCAATTTCCACACTGATGAATAGGAGTTAGATCCTAACAATCCACTAAACAATCTATTAGTAGTGGGTATGGATAAAGTCGTTGTTTGACCACTTGGCTTCTTATTGCACGAGAGTGTCATTGAATTTGGTGATATGGCTTCTTTCTTGTTCGAATTATTGTTGGCACGAAACTTACGAGCGTGTATTAGTGCATTTCCGGAGTTGTCTAGAAGAACCCTTTCATTATGTATTGTAGCTTGACGATATGTATTAGTACTAGGATCCTTGATAAGAACAGACTCTCCATATATTGATTCAAATGGACACCCAACATAACCTGGTGCAGAAATGGACACCTTAGATATTCTTTTAGGATCTACAGGACTATCACACTTAATCTCGGCAGTTGCACTTTGGCCAAGAGACTTTGTTTTTCCACAGTCTGCTGAGGTTAAAGTTATTGTAGGGGTTGTTTGTTCAGTTTGTGCCGTTTTTCGAACAATAGGGGCACCACTTCTCAATTGATTAGTATGAGTTGGCTTAGAAGCAGAAGCGCAACCACCATTAAGTAAAAGTAAAGCAGGTGCTAAACGAAGAGTACGATGTATATTAGAAACCATGACGAGTTAAGAAATCAGTGAAGTGAGACTAATATATCACGTTGCCCATTTGGAATTTAATACTATGGATGATTTTTTCAAGAAAGCAACTCGGGTCAAAGTTTTATTGTTGGCCTTGTGTCTATGGAATTACTTTGTATCTGAATTTACTCCTGTTATCGGTAAAATTCTATGTATTGTAGAAAATTTCTTAAAATTATTACGATCGATGTCTTTCTTCTAAAACTTTTTTGGTACTAATCAGTTTTAAACGTAAAGCAATTGTGATGATTTTCTTCACAAGAAATGAACCAATTGTTCGATTAATAAAAGAGTCATTCAGAGAAAAAGTAACATCATCTTTGACGATAGTTACATTAAGATCATTTCGTAATGGAATGAATTGATGTGTATGGGAAAATTCTTCAAAGAGTCCACCAATTTCTTCATCAACGAATATATAAGGCTTTTCGAAGGTTTTGAATCTCAATTTCCAGTTTAATAATGGAAATAAGCCGAAAAATGAAAGAATAAGATTTGCTTCCGAATTTTGTTGAACAGGATACTCAATTTTATTAATTTTTACGTTTATAAAAGGTGGTAAGACCTTGGAAATATTACATAGATTTTCGTGAAAAGCAAAAGTTTGAGACTGATTGCATTTAATTTTTATTTCACTAGAAACAGACGATTTGTACCCCATATTTTCAATTTAACCTAAAACATGAATTCTTACTTAATTAAGTTATGCCACAATAATTTTTTTGTCCCAAATTAATAGATAACTAGACCGATGACTTCGTTAAAAGATTTGGTAATAATTGGTGGGGGAATATCGGGTCTCAGTGCCGCTTTTCATGCTGAGAGGAATAATTTGGATTTCGTTCTTCTTGAAGCATCCAATCGTTTTGGTGGAGCAGTATTTACTAGCTCAATGGATAACGGTTATTTATGTGAAAGAGGGCCTGGGAGTTTAGTGATTGGGAACTGTTTATCCGAAATTATTAATAGAGTTCAGCTGAAGCCTCTCAAAGCTTCTCCCAAAGCTAAGCATAAACTAGTATTCTCTGATTGTACTTTGCATCAAATAACTAGACCTTTCTATATTTTTTTGAGTAACTTTCTGAGTACAGAAACAAAGCTTTCTTTTTTTAAAGATTTCTTTTCTTTCAGACAAACCGATAAACAAAGCTCTTTAAACTCGAATAAAGATGATAAAGATGAAAGTGTAAAGTCTTTTTTTGAATCTAGATTTAATGAGGAGTTTGTAAACAAGTTAATTTGGCCGGTACTAAGTGGTATATATGCAGGCAATCCAGCTCAACTATCTATAAGAACTGTATGGCCCAAAATTTATGAGCTCGATAAAAAATATCAGAGTATTTCTAGAGGAATGCTCTTCAGTCTATTGAAAAAAGGTAAAAAGGAAAACAGAGAAATTTACTCTTTTGAAAGTGGTTTGAATGAATTAATTAATGGAATAGTTCAATATTTACCCTCCGAAAGGCTGAAGCTAAATTCACAAATAACGTTAGTTGAGGAATGCTCAAGTCTTGAGAAAGGTTATAAATATTTCCTTCATTCTAATTCAGGAGAAAAAATCCTAGCGAAAAGAGTGATTATTGCTACTCCATCCTATGTTGCAGCTTCATTAATGCCCTTAAGACTCTCAGAACTTCAGAAAATTACCTACTCTCCATTGGTAACAGTTAATTGTTGGATGAATAAATCTCTTATGAGAGAAAGTAATCAAAAACTTGTTGAAGAATCTTTTGGTTTTTTGAGTTCTAAAAACGAAGATATTAAAACATTAGGTGTTATTTTCAATTCTTCTCTTTTTCCTAAAAGAGCACCTGATGAATGTTTTTCCTTCACCATTTTTCTTGGTGGAAGTAACTTTCCGGAATTAATCAGTCTATCTGATAATCAAATAAAGGATATTTGCATTGAAGACATAAATAAAGCATTCAATTTAACTGGAAAATTGGAGCATAAAGACTTAAAAGTTAAACTTATAAGCCGTTGGAAGAAAGCGGTACCTCAATTATCATTAGGGCATCATAATTTAATTCAGTCAACCTTAGAAAATCTCCCAAATGATATTGCAATTGCTGGAAATTACATTAAGGGTGTCTCAATTGAGAATGCAGCTCAATCTGGCTTAGATGCGATTAAAAAACTAATCCCTTGAATATAAAAAATGAGCTCACATGGATGAATGAAGCGATTTTGTTAATTAAGAACTCATTAAAAGAAAAATATTCAATATTACAATTAGAATTGAGTATTATTTTACTCATTGAGTACAAAGAAATCGGGATTAAAAGAGCTAAGTTGACAATTGATAAAATTGTTAATTGATTATTTTTTATAATTTGTTCTGAAAGTTTCATAATAAATAATTCCGTTATTCGTTAATACTTATTTTCTCTTGAATTCAAAAATTTTTCAAGCTCTTGGTCACAAACTCAATGAATTCTTTAGGACTACGTTATCAAAGGATAAAGTTAGAATTTATAAATGTATAAGATTGGTTTTGTAAATTACTTCAATAGTCTTCCAATATTCAGTGGCTTAGAAAATTACTCGGAAATAGAGTGTATTTTTGGTACTCCTGCAGAGGTATCAGATTTATTAATCAAGGGCAAGGTTCAAGCGGGGCAAGTTCCTTCTTTTGATTATTTACTTAATAATGAACAGCTAATTCTATTCAATAAACTTTGTATAAGTGCCAAAAATGATGAAATTCATTCAGTACTCTTCTTTTCACCAAAACAGCTTAATCAACTGTCGAATCAAACAATAAACCTAACCGATCACTCTCGAACAAGTAACCAGTTACTCAAAGTACTTTTAAATAATTATGGAAATAAAGAAATTGAGTATAAAGTTTCATCTCAATCGACTGAAGATTTAATTAGATGCAAGAAAGAGAATGTTTTATTAATTGGCAATGAAGCACTGAGAGCAAAGAAATGTTTTGATTCAGGGGAATTAACGAATTATCATTGTTATGACTTAGGGCAGCTATGGTTTGAATTAACTAGTTTACCTTTTGTTTTTGCTGTTTTTGCTTCTAAAAATCCTCTTCCAACTCAAATAGAAAATATATTGCTCAACACACTGGAAAAAAACCTAAAAAATATTGGGCATTTGGCAAAAAAGGCTCAAAGCAGTTCACTTAACGAGAATGAATTAGTTAGATACTTTGACTTGATAGAATATAAACTGGATTCCATTAGACATGAATCTCTGCAAAGATTTTGTGACTTTTCTAAATTAAATTATTCAGCTTTTGAAAATAACTTGAATGAGATATCCAATTCAGTAAACGATTGATCAATTCTAATGAGCAGTAATTCAAAATAAGTAATTCAAGAACTAAAAAGAAAATATGAAAAAGATAAAGATAAACTCTATTCGTCTCTTGCAGGATTTTATACTCTTCTTCCAATAATTTTAGGACTTATTTTTTTAATACTAGTATTGAGTGGACAAATTCATTGATGCAAAGCTATTGAGATATTTGAATAGAAACAGAAATCATTTCTGTTAGGCTTTTTTATCTGTAAAGTATTTGAATAATACTTTAAATTAAATACAATTATGGGAATAGACTATTTGAACTAGAAAGCATTTAAAATATTATTCTCCTAATTAATGAAAATTAATATTTATAAAGAAACTCAAGAATTCATAAAAAACTCTGAAGATAAAACTAATACTCTTCGGACAAGGAGATTGGCTAATTCAACAAAAGAGTTAGCAGAAAGTTTTTTGTTTACAACTCATTACAATAAGAAGAAAATAGATGAAGGCTACAAGAAACAGACTGAATTTCAGGAAAAATCTGCAGACTTAAGTCTTGAAAATTCTTTAGAGGACAAGTCTAATCAATCACCTCAAGTTAAAGATTTCACAGCTATTTCTATAAATGAAATAAATGATTTGAATACAGTAGAAACTGCTACTACACCAAAAACAAAAGCTGTTAATTTGGCAATTCAAGCAGAAAAAAAATTAGACAAAAAAATGGGTACTAATGAAATACTCCTAATCATTTTGTTCTTGCTTAATATCTGTAGCTTGTTTGCAATATTCAAATTGACGGAAAAATTGAACTCTCACACATCTATGATTTCAACAATTAGTGAGAATATTGAAACTTTGGATTCTGAAGTGTTTTTCTTGAGTGAGACGATTAAAGATGGTTTGATAGATAAAAGCTCATTTATGGGTGAACTCCTCCAATCTATAAACAAGCAAAGTGATTTTTCTACGAAAAGTAGAAAATCGAAGAAATATCTTTTAATAAAGCAGCCTAAAAAAACAACAAATAATTCAGAAATAAGAAAGAAACCTTATAAAAGCCCTAATTCTCAAAATTCAATTAAAAATCTCAGTAATAAATCTTTTTACAGATAATTCAATTGTTTTAAATCTTAATCAGATATTTAAAAAAAAGCTTTTATTTGCCGCGATAAACGATTCTTCCACGGTTTAAATCATATGGCGTTAATTCAACTGTGACTGTATCACCGGCTAATATTCTTATAAAGTTTTTCCTGATTTTTCCGGATATATGAGCCAAAACGGTGTGACCGTTTTCTAACTCTACCAGAAACATACCGTTTGGCTTTGCTTCAAGAACTTTACCATCGAATAGTAAAGTACCCTCTTTATTTTTAGGATTGGACATAGCAATAACTTATACCTTATAAACTTTTTTTTTAATAGGTTAAAAAATGAATTAATCAAAATACAGATACTTACATTTTAACATTGTTATTTATGACATTTGCCAACTGACTCTTTATTGCATAGTTTTTATAGTTTGAGGTTATTCGTATAGTAAAATACCTTCATGAAAATACCTTCTCCTAAAAACCAAAGTGAGAAAATAGCAATTGGATCTTTGTTTTTCGCTTGTCTCTCACATATTCCTTGTTGTTTATTTCCGCTAGCGATAGGTTTGGGATTATTTTCAGGAGTTTCAGTATTTGCTCAGTTTCAGCCTTATTTCCCATTATTTAGCTTTGTAATATTGTTCATGGCTTGGTTATCATTTTTTAAGCCATCAACCGAATCAAGGGTTTGTTGTATTAGTCACAAAAAGAAAGCCTCTAAGCAAAAAAAATTACTGATACTACTTACTTTTTTATCAATCACATTCAACATTTGGGGAATTGTAAAAGCTGGAGAACAAAATCATCATGTTCACCAATTTAAAGTGAATACTGAATATTAAAGAATTGGTAATTGCGGCATTGCCTTCTAGAGTCAGATATAAGAATTATTTACTCCAACTGTTTAATTGCTTCTTCAAAGTATTTAATTACATCTTTTTGGCCTTTATCCTTGGCTACAGATTTGGCTTTTTTTAGGTCCTTTTTAGCTGACTTATAGTCTTTCTTATATTGAATCCATACTGCTGCACGATTATTGTATATTGCTAGCAGACTTGGATTGATTTTTTCAGCCTGTTTGTAGTTTGCAAAGGCTGAATCATAATTTTTTTGCATTGCGTTTATATTTGCCAATTCAAGATAGGCTTCTGCAAAGTTGGGAGATATTCTTATTGATCTTTGGTACAAATTAGCAGCCTGCTCTAAATTCCCTTTTAAGGATTCATCGTTGGCTTTGAAATAATCATTAACTGATGATTTTGTTATTTGACCTTTCAGGGCTCTCTGAATTAAATCAACTCTACTATCAGCTTTTTCAATGAGATTTATATCTTTATTTTTTTGTGCATAACCTCTAAATTCCTGAAAAGATTTTAAGGCACTAGAAAAGTCTCCGGATTGTTGTTGTGCAAGTCCTAGATTGAAATAAATTGCATCTGAATTTTCTCCACCTAAAGATATTGCTTTGAGACAATCAGCAATTGCATTTTGATATTTCTCTAGTTCAGTAAATAACCCACATCTATTAGCTAAAGTATCTTGGTCATCTGCTTCCAGAGAGAGTACCTTGTTATAATCCTCAATCGCAAATTCGTGATTACCCTGTATTTGTTTGACTAAACCACGAAAAAAGAGCTCTTCAACACTAGTAGCTTTCGCTTGAGGATTGTCTTGGTATTTTTTCGTTAGTTCTTCTGATTGAGTTTTCTCAAATCCAAAGCACAATAAGTTCTGAGAGACCAATAAAGCAAGAGTGAAAGAAATAATACTTTTATTCATATTTTTTATTTAACCTAACTTTATTACACCCCTTGAAAATAGAATACAACAATTATTTCTCACAAAAAGTAAGTAGTACTAACCTAGATTTAACAATGATTAATCTTGTTTTTTTAAGTTCATGAAAGATTATTATTCAGTTCAAGGTTTTGCTTTATTTTTTATATCAAGTAAATATAAGGTAATATTTATTCCTTGGAATGCCAAAAAGAACTAATTTAAAAAAAATATTAGTAATAGGTGCTGGGCCAATTGTAATAGGTCAGGCTTGTGAGTTCGATTATTCTGGAACTCAAGCATGTAAAGCATTAAAAGATGAAGGGTTCGAAGTAATTTTAATCAACTCAAATCCTGCAACAATAATGACTGATCCGGAGTTGGCAGATAGAACTTATATTGAGCCAATCACTCCAGAAATAGTAAGACAAATTATCGTAAGGGAGAAACCGGATGCAATTTTACCCACTATGGGCGGTCAGACGAGCCTAAACGTTGCAGTATCTTTAGCTGAAGATGGAACTTTAGAGAAATATAAAGTTGAATTGATTGGAGCTAAACTCAATTCCATTAAATTAGCTGAAGATAGAGCACTTTTTAAACAAGTTGTTAGTGATATCGGTTTAAATTCAGCGAAGTCCCAAACGGTTACTAACTTTGATGAAGCTTTAAAAGTATCTCAAGAAATAGGATTCCCAATCATTTTAAGACCAGCTTTTACTTTAGGTGGCAGCGGTGGTGGGGTTGCTTACGATCAAGATGAATTTGAAAAAATGGTTAGAAGTGCCCTCCGGGAAAGTCCAACCAGCCAAGTGCTTCTTGAGGAAGATTTAACTGGATGGAAAGAATATGAGCTGGAAGTTGTTAGAGATCTTGCAGATAATGTAATTATTATCTGTTCCATCGAGAATTTTGACCCGATGGGTGTGCATACTGGTGACTCTATTACTGTTGCTCCGGCACAAACATTGAGTGATTATGAATATCAGAATTTAAGAGATCAAGCCATTAAATTAATTAGAGCCATAGGAGTTGAATGCGGTGGATCTAATATTCAATTTGCAGTTAACCCTCAAAATGGCAAGATAATTATTATCGAGATGAATCCCAGGGTCAGCAGATCCAGCGCTCTTGCTAGCAAGGCAACCGGTTATCCAATTGCTAAGATTGCAGCAAAACTCTCTGTCGGATACACGTTAGATGAACTTCCCAATGAAATAACAAAAAATACAAAAGCCGCTTTTGAACCGACCATCGACTATGTAGTAACCAAGATCCCACGATTTGCTTTTGAAAAATTTGTTGGAGCGGAAAGAATTCTTGGGACTCAAATGAAATCGGTAGGAGAAGCAATGTCTATTGGAAGAACATTTTGTGAGTCTTTCCAAAAAGCTTTGAGAAGTTTAGAGAAAAACATTGTTGGTTTTGGGCCTTTCCCTTTACCAAAAGGATTGGACAAAAAGTCGATTGAGAATCACCTCAAGAAACCATCTCCAGATAGAGTGAGACAACTTTGGTGGGCCTTTGATTTGGGCTTAAATGCTGAAGAAATATCTCAAATTACAAGAATTGATTTGTGGTTTACAAAACACTTAGAAAATATATTTGGAAAATATTTATATTTAAAAAACAACGTAAAAGATATAGATAAACTTTCCTTTGAAGACTGGGTGGAAATTAAATCCTTAGGTTTTGGAGATAAGCAGTTAGCCGATATTTTTTCTGTAAACGAAATACTGGTCAGAGAAAAAAGAGATGAGTTATCAATCAAACCAGTATTTAAAATGGTTGATACTTGCTCTGCAGAGTTTGAATCTTATACCCCTTATTATTATTCAACCTATGAGACTGAAAATGAAATTTTAAAAACCAAGAAGGACAAAGTAATAATCATTGGAGGTGGACCGAATAGAATTGGACAAGGAATAGAGTTTGACTACTGTTGCGTTCACGCCAGTATGGCAATAAGAGAAACAGGGTTTGAATCAATAATGATAAATTCAAACCCGGAGACAGTATCAACTGATTTTGATACTTCAGATAGGCTCTATTTTGAACCTATTACAACTGAAGATGTCTTAGAAATTTGGAAACAAGAAAATCCTATTGGAGCAATAGTTCAGCTTGGAGGACAAACTCCGTTGAATATTGCGAAAGAAATTGAACAATGTGGAGTAAGGATTTTAGGGACTCAAGTCTCACAAATTGAAAGAGCGGAAAATCGTTATGAATTCAATAAGATTGTAGAAAAACTAGGCTTAAAACAACCCCCAAGCGCAATCGCCAATAAGCCAGAACAAGTTCAGGAACTTGCGGCTAAAGTTGGTTACCCCGTTTTAGTAAGACCAAGCCATGTGTTGGGTGGACAATCTATGCAAATTGTTTATAACTCCAAAGAGTTGAACAATTGGCTAGAATCTATGAGTAAATCGGGTATTGTTTGGCCGGTTTTAATTGATAAGTTCTTGGATGATGCAATTGAGGTTGATGTTGATGCTGTATCCGATACCAAGGAAACAATTGTTGCAGGAATATTAGAACATATTGAAAGAGCAGGTATTCATAGTGGTGATAGTTCATGCGTTTTACCACCTCATACTTTAAGTGAAGAACAAATTGATTCTCTGGTTGAGGCAACCAAACTGCTTGCTAAAGAATTACAGGTTGTTGGACTCATGAATATTCAGTTTGCCTTAAAGAACGGTTCTGTTTATGTTATCGAAGTTAATCCTAGAGCTTCTCGGACTATTCCCTTTGTTTCTAAGGTTACAGGAATTCCATGGGCTAAAATTGGCACTAAATTGATGCTAGGGAAAACCATTGAAGAGCTAAAGATTACTGGTGTACTTCCAGAGTTTTCTTTGAAAGAGTTTGCAAAAGAAAAGGTTGTTGCAGTTAAGGAAGTTGTTTTGCCTTTTAAAAAATTTCCCGGCTGCCAAATTGCTCTTGGACCTGAAATGCGTTCTACGGGTGAAGTTATGGGAATAGATAGTCAACTCGGTTTGGCATTTGCAAAGGGTCAAATTTCCGCTGGGCAGAACATTCTATGGGGAAGAACGGTGTTCCTGAGTGTTAACGATAAAGATAAAGGTGAAACATTAATTGAAATTGCCAAAACCTTCGAGGATTTACAGTTTTTAATTTATTGTACAGAGGGTACTTTTAAGTTTTTAAATGATCACGGAATCAAATCCACTATGGTTAGAAAAGCAAAAGAAAAAGAGCCCAATATCTTGAATTTTTTAACCGAAAAGAAAATCTCGATAATCATAAATATTCCTAAAGGAAACGAAGCCATTCAAGATAATATGTCTATGAGAGCTTTAGCAATTCTTATGGATTTACCTCTAATTACCACTATTGCTGGAGCCGAGGCAACGTCTCAGGCTCTTCAATCATTGGCTAAAAATAGAATGGAATTTTCTATAAAATCCTTGCAAGAATATCAAAACCAATATCAAATGCAAATTAGCAAGAACTAACAAGTTTTCCCATTTCCCCTGGGTTAAGAGTTAATACCGTCTTTTAACATGTCTTACGCTTCTTGATTGGGAATCAATTTATTATGAAATACTTATAACAAAATGCATGATTATTCAGAGCTTTGCAATGAAAGAAAGCTCTTTAATATTCTTACAAAGTTTCTTAAAGAGCTTTCTTTTCTTCCTTATAATTTGTTTCTCATTAATTTTCAGTATTGGCCAAGTTTCATATTCTAAGAACTTAGGCATTGAAGGACAGGTTGAAAGATATCAGTTGAATCTTCAGAAGCTCACATCTTCAAAAATTGGACAGAGAATAAAGTTTGCTTCTTTAGATGGACGATTATCTGGGCAATTCGTTATTAATAAGAAGTTGAAACTCGCAATAAAAGAAATGAAAAGAGAAATTGGATTTGAGAATGAATTAATAAGTGATATTGCATTGTTGAAGAAATTCCATAGAGAGATTGAGAAAAGCTTATTTGCAGAACTTGTCAATTCAAGCGGAATTGTTGAAGCGGAAAGCTTTATTTTAGATGGCAATTCTATTGAATTTATAGATAAAAAAAGAGACTTGGCGTTTCTTCATATGAAGACAATAGAATTCTAACGATCTGAGATGGAGAGAGGCTGCAAAATGCAAAGAAATAGGAAATTGGCTAATTAGATAAAGAACAGTCCCACAAATACTCTTTTAAAACAAATATATTGCTTCTCAGTCTGTAATAATAATCCACAATCCAAATATATCTTGAAAAAGTGCTTATCAAACTTAGAACGGCTAATCTTAAAAAACAGAATATAGAAGAGATAATTTGTGAAAAGTTCAAGAGTGAAGATATTTTAAGGTGGGGCGGAATTAGTTACGATGAATTAAACAAAGAAATTTTAGTTGAAGCCTATCCAACTCCCTATCCCATCGAAGCAAAGGATTTATCTAGAATTAAAAAGAAATACTCTGAAAAGACAATTGGAGCAATGATAATTCCCACTGGTATTGCTTGTTCAGTTGGTGGTTTTGGTGGAGATGCAAATTTAGTTACAAACTTGGTATCCAGCGAGTTCGACTATTTAATAGTAAATCCCAATGTTACTAACGGTGGTGCTTGGCAAAACATCTCCGAGAACACTCTTTACGTTGAAGGAGCTGCAATCGATTTGTTTATGAAATCGAGAATTGGGTTGAGGCCGGTAAGGCAAAACAAATTAGGAGTAATTTTTGACAAAAATTTACCGAAAGACACTCTATGGAAAGAATTGCAAACAGTAAAAGCGGCCGAAGAGATTTGGGGAATAGATTTTCTCGGTTATGAAACTACCGAGGAAAGTATTTCTCCAGAAATTAAGGTTCTAGAAGGCGGTTGCTCTAGTGGGTTTATAAACAACCCCGAATCATTAATTAAATCAGCACGAAAAATAATTCAAAGAGGGGCGGAAGCGATTGCAATTGTCACTTATTGGAATGAAGAATTGAATAACTTGGATACAGACTATTTACAAGGTAGTGGACCCGATCCGATCGGTGGAATCGAAGCATTGCTTTCTCACACTATTACAAAGAAGTTTTTGATACCCTGCGCACATGCCCCAAGCTTTCCATTGAATATTGATGAAGAGAATTTAGGAAAAGAAATCGATTCACGGGTGAGCCCAGAAATTACTAGCTACAGCTTTTTGCCATCCGTTTTGAAGGGATTGAGTAGAGCACCGCAACTTGTTGAGAAAGAAGATGTTCTGCTTGGAGACTTAACTTTGCATAATTTAACCTCATTCATTGGGCCGAAAGATTGTTGGATGGGAAGCAGTTTTTTTAATGCCTTAAAGAAGACAAAAGAAATTGACTGTTATGCTGTTCAATCCAACACCAGTAAAGCTGGTATTGAGCCAGAAATTTTGAGTGGTGAATTTACAGAAGATTTAAAACAAAATTTAAAACAAAATGTCTTTAAACCTCAAAACTATCTTGAGCTCATCGGTTTTTTGAAAATGAATAAAAGTGGGATGAAGATTAACCGTTATTAATAAATGGGGAACGTTCAGTCAGCAGCAATATCCAACCTGTTTTGTTTTCCGGCAAAATCAATTTTATTCACCGCCTTGTAAGCAAATTCCTTTGCATCTTCTGGGTTTTGGGCTAAGGCTGTAACTCCTAAAACTCTTCCCCCGGAGGTAATCAAATTCCTCTGGTTATCAAGCTTTGTTCCAGCGTGAAACAAAAGTATTTTAGCTCTATTAGGATCGACTTCTTTGGTTTGGTCTAATAATTGAGATTGTGAACCCAATGAAAAACCAACCTTAAACCTTATTGGCATTCCTGCCGCTACTTTATCTGGATACCCTTGACTTGCCATAACAACACATACAGCAGCTCCGTTGCCGCTCGTTTCCGCGCTTGGTAGTATACCCTTAAAAAAGCCCAAGTTACCTTCACTCGCTTGCCAGATAACTTCAAACAGATCACACTCTAAAAGCGGTAAAACGACTTGTGTCTCAGGATCTCCAAGTCTACTATTAAATTCAACAACAAATGGTTCTTTATTTTGGTCTAGCATTACCCCCACATAGAGAAAGCCTTTATAAGGTCTTCCTTCCTCTTTCATCCCAAGAAGTGTGGGTTGAATAATTGTTTTTTCAATTTTCTTTAGTGTTTCCCAATCAATGAGTGGATTAGGTGAGCGTGCCCCCATACCTCCAGTATTCGGCCCTTTGTTTCCATCTAAAAGTCTTTTATAATCTTGAGCTGTTGGTAAAAGTGCATAATTTTCACCATCGCATATTGCAAAAACAGAAGCTTCAGTTCCCGGCAAAAAGTCTTCAATAATGACCATTTTGCCAGCTTCGCCAAATTTACCATCAAAGCAACTATTTATAGCCCCAATTGCCCCATCATAACTGTTAACAACTGCCACTCCTTTCCCTCTAGCGAGGCCATCTGCCTTAATTACAACCGGAAGTTGTCTGGAATATGCGTATGCAATTGCGTGTTCTCTTCTATCAAAAGCAGCATATTTTGCACTTGGAATACCTCTTCTGAGCATAAACTCTTTAGCAAAATATTTTGACCACTCTAATTTTGCAGCATCCTTTCTTGGACCAAAGATTTTTAAGTTTCTCTCCTCAAAGAAATCAACTATTCCATCGGCAAGAGGATCATCGGGTCCAACAATTGTAAGATCTATTTTCTGAGATGCAGCAAACTCAGCTAATTTAGCAAAATCGTCAACTTTAATTGGTGAACATTGAGCAAGTTGAGATATCCCGGGATTTCCAGGACAACAAAAAACTTCTTCAACATGTTGACTCAGAGATAGAGATAAAACTAAAGCGTGTTCTCTCCCCCCACTACCTATAACGAGTATTCTCATTCGTTTATATTTTTCTTATAAGTCTACTTATCTTAAATTCCAGTCAAATATTAATGCTATTCGGCAAAACCCTCTGAAAGCAAGATGTCAAGTGGTATTCTGAAGCTTCAATAAGCGTTTAATTTTTCTTCATAGGAGCAAAGGTTGTGTGAACAGCCTCCCAAAAAAGCTATAGAAAAATATATAGATCTCAAGAATCTTTATATTTAATTGAAATGAAATAAAATATTCCATCTTCAATTGGATATCTTTCAAAATGGGTTGCAATCAACAATAATTTAAAAACTAATGAATACTTCTTCCACAAATAAACCTTCCATTTCGGCTAGTTCAAGAGAATACCTGGAGATTCTAAATCCAACTGTTTTACAGCCAATCGATACTCTCAGATTACCCAAATTAGACTCTATTGGAAGAAAAGATTTATTTTTAATTGAGCAAGATGCTGGCAACTACTCGGTTATGCAATCCGATGGGCTAATTAATAAAAAAGAATTGAACGAAGTCTTCAAATCGAGCAATACTCAATTAATAGATGAAAAAATTATTGTGAGCTCCTTAAAAGTCGAAGGAATTAACTTGAATGAAGATTTTTCATTATCTTTTTTGCATTCATATGACCTTCGATATAAATTGAGAGAGGAGTTGATTGATAATTTAAACCGGCTTGATTGTTTAACTGAATATATCGGTTTTGTAAGTTGGTCTAGAGAGAGTCTTAATATTCCAATAGCTTTAGTAAATAAGACTTATAAAAATTCTATGAATCTAGAAACTTGGATTGTTAAGGAACTAAAAGCTTTATCAGGAATACATGATACAAAATCAATCAAGTTATCCACAGATACTTTAAGTCAACTGTTTGAGGCTCTGGGGGTTTCTCTTGCACAATTGCATAATCAAATCTTTCAACGTTCTTCCTTTAATAACGAAGGTAGTTTCTTAAACTCTTCACCGTATAGTCAAAGCGATTATGAAGTTTTCCGTCAAGGTTTATATAGATTCATCCAAAAGCACGACTCACAGTTTGATGGGATAGCTATAGAAGCTATATATGATTCATTGAATCGTGAGCTTGGTAATTCTTTAGGAATAAAACTCAGATGCCACGGTAATTTAGAATTAAACCAAATTTTTAAAACGACCAAGGGTCTTAAAATTACGGACTTTTATTCAGTTAGTCCCTACTCTGTAAGATTGAATTCGCAAATCAACACACCAATTGGTGATTTAGCGGATATCATAATTTCAATTAGATCTTTGATTGGATCAACTGAAGGCAGAATGATTGCTGATATAGAAGAAATAATAAACAATTTAGAAGAGAGCTGTAAAAAAGCATATTTAAGTTCAATAAACTTTCCATTGCCGGAAGAACCTAACAATCTATTGAAAGCGAAACTTATAGAAAAAACTATTATTAGACTGACTCATTACAGATTGCAGAATGATGAAGAAAATCAAGAACTCTATCAATCAATTTTGAATTCTTTGATATTTTGAGATGGATTTTCAGAGTGCTCAGAAGAAAGACTAACAAATGCTTTTAATAGCTGAAGACCCACTTTCCCGCTTCTTTCTGGATGAAATTGCATACCATAAATATTATTTTTACCTATGATTGCAGGGATCTCAAAATTTTCAGCCAATTGAGCAGATGCGAGTATATCTTTTTTATTTTTTGCAGAACAATAAAAAGAGTGAACAAAGTAAACATCTTCGGCAGATTCATTAAAAGAATTAAACAATGCTTTTTTATTATTTAAAGGCTTGAATGAAAGAGTATTCCAACCAATATGTGGAATTCTTGAGACTTTGTTTGGAGGCAATGAAACTACTTCTCCTTCAAAAAAAGCTAATCCTTTTGTTGGTTGTTTCCCTTCATAACCTTTTTCAAAAAGAATTTGCATTCCAACACAAATTCCAAGAAATGGCTTTGATGTATTAATGAACTCAGAGATGGAATCAGTAAGCTTATGAGAATCAAAATAACTTTTAACTTGTGAAAAAGAACCAACTCCAGGACATATCAAAGAATCAGCAGATAGTATTTCTTTTCTATCATCCGTAATTTGAGCTTCGACGCCAATAGCGGACAAAGCATTGGCAACGCTATATAGATTTGCATATTTTGATTTGACTATACTTACTTTAGGCTTGCTTTTAGACATAAACTCAATACTTACTTAGCAAATGAATATTGACCGAATGGAAACAACTGTTGAATTATTTACACCATCCTAGTTTGATGTAAATGTTAACTTAGCTGTAAAATCGTACCAACATAAGTTAGAAAATTAAATAATGGATTTCAACTCTTTAAAGACTATTGTTGATAACAACGACATACTTTCCGTTTTTCCAGAACTATGTATTTTATTATCAATGGCTTTTTCACTCTTTATTAGCTTAAGTGAAAAACATTCAAAAAATGCCTGGATTGTTAACACTCCTCTTATAACTTTAGGTCTATCTTTTTGCATTCTGTTATTTCCTCAACTTGAATCTACTGAGTCCATTTATTCATTCAAAGGTACTTATTTAACTGATTCGTTTTCACTTCTTTTAAAAGGGTTAATTCTTTTAATTCTTCTGTGTTTAAACTTTGGGACTGCAACTTTCCTTGAAAATAAAGATATTACTTCCAAAGGAGAATTCCAGTTCTTAATTTTGGGAGCTTCTCTGGGTGCATCATTTTTGGTGAGTACAAATGATTTAGTTTTATTATTCATTGCATTAGAAACTTTAAGTCTTTCTTCTATCGCCTTGGTTGCTTATGTGAAAAAAGATAGTTTAAGCGGAGAAGCCGGCATCAAATATTTGTTAAATGGTGCAATAGCTTCCGCTTGTTTAATTTTTGCAATTTCTCTGTTTTACGGTATTGCTCTGGGGAATACTACTTTTTCTGCATTCCCGAATATGCTTCTAGGTAAAAATGGTGTTTTATTCAATAGTGTTTTTCCTTATATTATCTTCTCCCTTGGAATGTCATTAGTGGTTGCTGCTATAGCGTTTAAATTGTCTTTAGCTCCTTTTCATCTATGGTCACCGGATGTTTATAATGGAGCGGCTTTACCATCAACAGCTTTTTTAGCTACAGTGTCTAAAATTGCTGCTTTTGGTATTTTCTGTAGGTTGGGCTGGACGCTATTTGCTTCCAGCGCCGATTCATTTGGTATTTGGTGTAATATCTTTGCGCTTTTGGCAATTGCATCAATGTTCATTGGTAATTTTGTTGGTGCTAGACAGGTATTTAGATCGCGAGGTGGTTCCTTAAAAAGATTATTTGCTTATTCTTCTGTTGCGCAAATTGGATATATTATTACCGGTGTTGTAATTGGTACTGATTGGACCGCTGGACAAAGCATGTTTTATTTAATGATGTATGTAATTGTTAACCTTGGTGCATTTCTCTCTTTAATTAAAGTTGAAAATTGGTTCCATAAAAACGATATTAAAGAAATAAACTCCGATAGCCTGGATGCAATAAAAGGATTATTTAAAGTTAAGCCCAAAACAACAATTTTCTTGACGCTTTGTGTTGGTAATTTGGCGGCTGTTTTCCCTTCTATGTTAATTGCAAAATTGGTACTTTTAGATGCGAGTATTCATGCGAGCCTGAAATCAATTTTCCCTGAGGGATTAGTAAAAGCCTTCAATTTAGGAGCTAGTAATTTCGCAGTTACTCCTCAAGTGAGTCTAACAATGGCTTTTATGATTTTATTCAGTAGCGTTATTGCAATTTTTTACTATGTTGCTTTGATAAAAAAAATGTTTGTTGATGATCCACATTCAGAAGTATATGAAAAAGCAAAGCTAGAAAAGAAAGGTACAACTTTTAGTTTAAGCAGCACCGCTATTAATTTTGCTTGTCTTGTATTGTTTTTTAGTTCTATTGCATTATCCGTATATCCAGAATTCTGGATTGGAAAAGTTGCTAATCCTGCTGCTCAATCACTTTTAAGTTCAGGGAAAAACGATTTAATTACTGTTTTAAATGAATCAGTTGCAAGAAATAAAGAACAGTAATTAAATTTTTAGTAACTACTAAAGCTAATTTATATTCTCTAGGCAACAGTTTCTTGTTTAAATAACTAGTTAGAGTACAATATTCGAATACTTCAAGTTTTCTGCATTATAGAATTTAAGAAATAGAGATGCGAGATGACAGCCAGCCAATAAGAAAAGTTTTTATCGACCTCCTAGAGATAATCGGCCTAATTGTCAATCATACAAAGTGTAGCCTCGGATACTTATTTAAAGGCAATGTGAATGTAAAAGAGTTTTGGAGTCACGCTTATGAAACAAGTTGGAAGTCTATATCAACTGTAATAATTACGACTTTTTCAATTGGTATGGTTAGCTCATTGCAACTTACAAAACACTTTGCAGCTTTTGGTGCATTAAGTGAAATTGGTGGAACTAACGCCCTAGCACAGGTTCGTGAACTGGGTCCAGTAATTACGGCTGTTGTTGTAATAGGCAGAATTGGTTCAGCTTGGGCCGCTGAAATTGGGACAATGAAAATCACAGAGCAAATAAATGCTCTAAAAATAATGAGAATAAAGCCCGAATGGTTTCTTGTATCACCCAGAGTTTTATCTTGTATGCTATCTATGCCAATTCTCAATGTTGTTGCGATTCTTTCTAGTTTATTTGGTGGCTTTGTTGTTGCTGAATTAATAGCTCAAGTGGGAATAGTTTCATTCGTTTCATCAGTCAAAAGATATATTGATATTTATGACTTTTTTGCAAGCTCAGTAAAGTCTATATGCTTTGGTGCGGTTATTGCCTCTATTGCGTGTAGCTTTGGACTGATGGCCTCCGGAGGAGCAGCAGGAGTGGGGCGTTTTACTACAAAAGCTGTGGTTACATGCTTGATATGTTTATTTGCATTGAATTATGTACTGTCTTTTATTTTTTATTCATTACTCAAGTAGTCCAACTTGTATAGGCTAATCAGGCGATCTGTAAGAGCGTAGGTTGAATGGAAGACTTTATTTTGCTTGTAGGGGTATAGAGATAGTAATTTAAGAGGTTTTCAATCGGCTTGATAAATAGGATTTCAAGCTTCATATTACTTAGTTGATTGCTTTGTGAGCCTATCTCCATGGAAGAGTATATAGTCAGACGAACAAAGAGTGATTCTAATCATCAACACCCAGGTGAAATGGTAAGTGGTTCAACTCATATAAACCAAAACCCACCAATAAATGAGGCTAGCATCAATAATAATTCTGATAGCAATGTTACTGAGCTATATCCAACTTCCAGTAAGCAAGATAAAACTCAGCCAAAAAATTCAAATTCACTAACTTTGATTAGCATTATTTTGTTGTTTCTTTTACTTTTATCCAATCTAGGTCTCATTGTAATTCAATCAAATTTACTTAAAACGCTTGGATCAAACTATAAAAACTATACAAACATGGCTTTTAAGATGAATGAGGTGGAATCTTCAACTTCTTCAATAAATGAAACCCTTCCACTAATTAAGAAATCGATTCTAGGAATAAAAAATAATTTAGGTAAAGAATTTGAAATTTTTTCCAATCAACTTAGTTCTATCTCAAGAGAATTGCAAAACCTGAAAAACCAGCAAATGGTTATATATCCTCAATTATCTAAAACCAGCTTAGTAAGTTCTGCTAAGAATTCCCAGAATAAGAACTCAAAAGAAACATTTATTAATCAATCAAAAGACTTGAAAAAAACAAATTCTCTCTCTCAAACTAGTAACAAAAATAGTTTAGACAATATAGATGATATTCAGCAGCTTTCAGACTCAACAATTCAGCAGGGTAAATACAAGAAACCCGAAAAAAATATAAACATAGAAAAAATAAAACATACAAAAGAAATAGAGCATAACCAATATAAAAAATCAATACAATCCAAAGAACTAAAATTGAGAAGAAAACATTTACCAATTAGATGTTGGAAAAAAAGAAAATTCATTAATAAATGCTTCTTAAAAAATTTGTAAATTCAATTTCGCTCTAATCTTCAATTAACAAAGTTATCCAGACTATTTAAACGATCTCAATAGCGAAGTCCATTTTTACTATAGAATTTATAATTCCACATAATTGATTCTTAATTGATTGGCCAGTATGAAAACTAAAAATAAGAACCTAAGTGTTTACCTCTTTCTGATAACCGTAAGCTTTTTATTCTCTGCTCAGTCTTTCGCTCAAAAGATTGAGCCTAAAGAAGTTTTAATTACCGTTTCAAATGTACCAGTTGGTAAACCAAGTTTATTTATTCCTATCGCACTCAGCTCGGATAAACTGGATTTATACAGAATAGTTTTAAAGGACGTAATTTTTAAAGGATATATAGCTTCGATTGAAAAAGATGATCAAGATAAAGTTATTGGTATTAGTTTTGCTGACTTTAACTCCAAATCATTACCTGAAACATTAACAGCAATAATAAAACTGAGATTGAAAAAAAATAGTAGCAATCTATCTAATAAGAATAAAGAATTAGAACCTAAAAAAGCTGCCGAAGAGATTCATTCAACTGATAAATCCATACTAGTTAAAAAGAATAATGCTACTCGTTTACCTAAAACTATTTCAATTGCTTGGGAATCACCATGGGCTTTCACGAAACCTACAAAAAGAATTCCAGAAGCTTATGCCGGCTTTAACTCATTAACACTAGCATCTCAAGATATTGATGATATTGAGGCTCTCAATAAAGAAAAACTCCTTCGAAAGAAAGAAACTAAAAGCCGAGACTTTTATGTCAAATCCTTTGGACAAACTTTAGCTAGGTCTAAAAGAAGTAGTTCTAATGAAGGGAATTCAAACTCTTATAGGCAACCAATTGTTAAAGAAGTATCTTTATTTGCGCTAACACCAAAGAGTACTCCTGTTGAAAAACTGTATGTACCACTTATGCTGGAAAATAATGAGGACTCTATTAAGATATCTAATATTGGTCAAAACTGGAAAAAAGAAATCATCACAAGAGTACTTCCCAATAATATCCTTGAAATAAGTACTTCAGATCCAAGCAGCAGTTTACCAGCCGGATCCATTATTCAAGGCTCAGTAAAAATTGAGCAAGAGTTGGATAGTTTAGTTGAGAATATAAAAATCGGTCCTGTTTTGTCAGAACCATCAGAGAGCATATCCGGTATTTCAGTTAACATAGAACCTTCTAGCATATCTGTTGGAAGCAATCCTCTGAACCCGTTAGACCTTTTTAAAATTGAATGATGGAAGATAACTACAAATTAACAATAGACTTTAAAGCAAATGACAAAGATAGTAAGGCTTTTTATGAAGCTCTTTTGCAAATCTGTGAAGCTTGGAGTAGACATAAAAGAATTGTAAATCCTAAGTGTGAGTTGGACAAAAAGTGAATCTGGCTGATTGATCGTCTTTATTTTGTTATCTGCTCTATTTGTTTAGATTGTTTAATTGGAATATATCATCTGACATATTTATTTTTGTAATTTTAGTTGATTTTCTTCTAACCTATAAATTACCCAATCACTTACAGGTCTAGCTCCCTGAGATTCATAAAATTTTCTAGAGGGTTCATTCCAGTTTAAAACGGCCCAATCCATTCTTCCACAATCTTTTTCATTTGCTATTTCAACAACTTTTTGAAACAGTTTTTTCCAAGACCTTTATTTCTGTATTCAGGAAGAACAAAAATATCTTCAAGATATAAAGTTGGTTTACCAGTAAAAGTGGAAAAATTAAAAAAGTATAATGCGAAGCCTATTGCTTCTTTACCTTGATTTTCAAGAATTAAGCAGTTGAAATACTGATTTTGTGAAAAACCGTTTTTCTTGAACAGTTCTTCAACCGCAGTAACTTCATGAATTAAATTCACATACTCTGCAAGACATTTCACCAATTTTAAAATAGCTGGTACATCTTCACTTACTGCTTCTCTTATCTGAAAATTATTCACTATTATTGGATTCTATCATAAGTTGTTTCTAACTAACATCTCAATCTAGCAAAAAATTAGAATCATTTTCAACTCATCTCTTTCGGTTTGTCCAGGAACCGGGTCGAAAGTTTGTAAAAGGAATATGATACATGACTGGAATAAATAGATAAGGAAATCTCCTTCTCCAACTTGCCACTCTTTTTTGATAGTCTGTTAAACCAATTGTCATTCTCCTGACAAGTCGCAAAGAGTGAAGATAAATTACACAGAATTCAGCATAAGGAGAATTTGTATGAATGGATAATTGTAAAGTCTCACGGATTCCATTAATTAGTGGGGCCCCATAATGTTCATACTTTCCTGTATTGGCAAAAATAACGGTTTCTTTCTCACCTGTTATCGGTTTCTCTGAACCATCTTCATTGATAAATGTGAAAGGACCATTGTTTATACCAACATCATTCAGATACACAATTATCTTCAACGTTGAATGGCCTTGTCCACCTTCCTCAATATCAAAATGCCTTGTCTTTGTCCCTGAATTGTCACGTTTTTCTCCTTCAGGAGCTGCCTTACTTATTCTCAATTCAGCACCATCATATCCTGGCTCTATGCCTAATATTTGATGCGCAATTTCTAAAATACTTTGTTCTAAACCAGCTTGATAGATAATCCGATTTTCATTTTCACGAGATATTAATCCAGCATTTCCAACTAAATTATTTAATCTGGATTTTTTGAGTTCTTCTTTAAGAGGTTTAAGCAAAATATCACACCGTTCTAAAAGCTTTATAGATTTGGTTCCCCATAGCTGAGAAACATTTCCAACCCAATATCCATGTTCTTTGATTGACTGAATAACTTCAGTTTGAATAGGCGTATTACTTGAGCCCATTTCCTGAACAATTGGAAGATTCCTCTCAATCGCTTTTGCCTTCTTCCTTCTAAATAACCTTTAATGCCTGGAGACTCTCGAAATGCTTTAACAGTTTTTGCTGGCCCTTTAGTCAGACATTTGAAAGGTTTTTTTACATGTCGAGTGAAAGACGTGCTTGGAGGTAACTTCAAAATAATTTCGAGTGAAGGTGAATATGTACTATGACATTTAATATGCAAAGTCACGCAAATTCAAGAGCGAAATGTAACATTCTGATAAAAATTGAGATAAAAAACCAATATCTCTGAAGAGCTTTTATTGTGTATCACTCCAAATTGGTTTATTTGAGCACCCGTTTCCATTTAACTTTTTTTCATCTTTTTATTCATGATTGCATTTAACTTTTGATGTTGTGTTTAACTTTGATATTACGTACGATGACTTTGTGAATGTGTATTAATGTAGCTGGTTTTATTCAATACGATTTAATCAGAAAGTAAATAAGAATGAAGATATTAGGAAACTTGAGACAATTTGCAAGATAACGACAAATTGATGTAGTAGCTGCTTATGGTATTGTTTCTGATTCACGAGGATCAAGAAGAGAGCTTGCGTTAAATGTAGTAAGAACGTTAGATTCCAGTGTTAAAAAGATTAAAGATTGTCCTTGTAAATTACTAGTCTCATTGACAGAAAGGTTTAACGATTATCTCCTAAAGAGTTTAAAAGATGCGGAGTCATTTAAACATCCAAAGTAGCATAAACTGAATGCTCTTCTATGAATTTCCGTCTAGGTTCAACTTCATCCCCCATGAGGATATCGAAAATAACATCCGCTTGAGCAGCGTCTTCAATTTCCACTTTCTTTAGGACTCTAGTTTCTGGGTTCATAGTTGTATCCCAGAGCTGATCTGGCATCATTTCTCCTAAACCTTTGAAGCGTTGAATATGCCCTTTATTATTCATTTCAGCTAATGCAACTTGAAGCTGAGTGTCGTTATAACAATATTGGGTTTTACTTTTGTACTCTAATTTGTATAAAGGGGGTTGAGCAACGTATAAATAGCCAGCTGCAATTAAGGGCCTTGCGTAACGGAAAAAGAAAGTTAAAAGTAAAGTTCTAATATGAGATCCGTCAACGTCAGCATCGGTCATGATGATGATTTTGTGATAGCGGACTTTTTTGAGATCTAAGACATCTTCTTCGTTAGGTCTCAGGAGTTCATCTCCTTTTGTTGATAGGCCAATACCTTGAATCATTGCTTGTATTTCAGTATTCTCGTAAATCTTCCCTGTTCTAGCTCTTTCAACATTTAAGATTTTACCTCTTAGAGGGAGTATCGCTTGAAAGTTGCGATTTCTTCCTTGCTTTGCACTTCCACCCGCTGAATCACCCTCAACAAGATAAACCTCACATTTTTCTGGATCTCTGTCAGAACAATCTGCTAACTTTCCTGGTAGTCCACTTGAGCTTTCAAGAACGGATTGCCTTCTGATTAAGTTCCTGGCTTTTTTTGCTGCCTCACGAGCATTTTTTGCTTGGATGGCTTTATTAACAATTGCTTTGGCTTCTTTAGGATTTTTTTCTAGCCAATCAGCTAATTCTTCGTTGACTGCGGAATAAACAGCGCTTTGCACCTCATTGTTTAGGAGTTTAACTTTAGTTTGGCTCTCAAACTGAGGATCTTTTACCTTAACTGAAACAATGGAAGTGATTCCTTCTCTAATATCTTCTCCAAGAAGAGACTCTCCAGATTTGAGAATTCCACTCTTCTTTGCATAATCTCCAATTGAACGAGTTAACGCGTTTTTTAAACCGGTTAAGTGGGTTCCACCATCGGGGTTGTTGATGTTATTTGCAAAAGCGTATATTGCTTCACTGTATGTGTCGGTATATTGAATAGCTGTTTCAACAATAACTTCATCAATATTCTTAAAAACATATATTGGTGGTTTGTGAAGACTACTTTTACTTTGATTCAAAAATTCAACATAAGTTCTTATTCCTCCTTCAAACAGATATGATTCTCTATTGATTTCTTCTGGATTTCGTTCATCAATGAACTCAATTTCTAGACCAGCATTTAAAAATGCCATCTCACGAAGACGAGCAGCTACTTTGTCAAAATTGACTTTAGGAGTTTTTTCGCTACCATCTTCGGTATTCTCTTTGAAGACTTGAGGGTCAGGCCAGAACTGTACTGTTGTTCCGTGGTTATCACTAGGCTCAACATATTTTAAAGGCTCTGATGGTCCGCCAACTTTCCCTCCAGGATTATTCCCACGAAATTCAATTTGATGTTTCCCACCATCTCTTTCAACGGTAACAAGCATCTTTTCTGAAACTGCATTTACGCAGCTAGCACCTACTCCGTGGAGACCACCGGACACTTTATAGCCACCACCTCCAAATTTACCTCCGGCATGAAGCATTGTGAATACAGTTTCAATTGCAGTCATTCCGGTTTTTTCAACGACTCCAATTGGGATTCCTCTACCGTCATCAGAAACACTTATTGAATCATCTGAATTGAGAGTAACCGAAATTCTTTTACAAAATCCCGCCAAAGCTTCGTCAACTGAGTTGTCAACAATTTCGAATATGCAATGGTGAAGTGCTTTTTGATCGACGCCTCCTATGTACATACCTGGACGTTTCCTTACAGCTTCTAGTCCTTCTAGGACCTGAATTTGCTCTGCTGAATAATCTTGTTGAATATCTGTATCTGTTGTTGTCAAGGCTAAATCACCATCTAATATCTATAGTATTCAAGCTATTTTAGCAATTTTGGCTGTTTAATGTCTGAAGACCCTCCAGCTTAACTATGTTCAGCCATTAATAAGAAATCTATATTTCTTTATCTTTATCTTTGTTTTTTTATAGCTTTTTCAGAATTGTTTATGGAATTTAAAGCATTGGTTAATGGAGGAAATCTCTTAATACCGATCAATCTACTCATCCAGTATTGATTCAATTCTTTCATCTCAACTCCTCTTGAGGAGCTGGCGTGATACATGATTTTTTTGCCTTTTTCGTTACTCTTCCAGAAAATGCCAATATGATTGACGGATTTTGTGTTTCTAGTTTTGAAAAACAACAGATCTCCCATTCTTGCATTTGACAGAGTTACGGTCTCAGAAAGAAATGAGTAAATATCTTGACTTCTTCTTGGTAAATTTGCTCCTTCAAATAAAGCATCAATCATTTTTAGAACCAGCCCTGAACAATCGAAGCCGTTTTTGTTGGAGCTTCCATAACAATAAGAGGTGCCTAAAAAGCTTTTTGCCGTTTGTTCAAAACATTTTTTGCATTCAGTAATACTTTTGCATTTTAACTTGGGCTCACTTAAGGCGGGATGATTTATTATGTGTGAAAGTTGGAGAAAAACACAGATGAATATAAAAAAATAATTTCTTTTAAATTTATTTTTCATTGTCAAAGAGTCTACAAAATACTCATGAAAAGGTTGGATCCGCAATAAAATTCTTCACACAATAATACTATTAAATTGATGTATAGGCTATTTAGAAGATTGAAGCTCTGAAAAACAAGTTAAGCCTTTGTAAGTTTTTTGTTGAGAGAACTTACTATATAAAGGGTTCTCTTTGTGGATTTACTTAAAGGGATTGAATTTTCTAAAATTGTGTTCTATCTGGGCAAATCATAATTAGTAGAAGTATAATCACTTTGAAATCCTTTATGTCCTGAGTACATTATCCATAGCTATTTGTGAGAGAACCATATGAATTACTTTGACTTAGGTACATCATTTATAGAAGGCTTTTTATTAGTTCTTTCACCTTGTATTCTTTCAATATTGCCAATTGTTTTATCAACTTCTTTGGATGGTGGTAAGTTGAGGCCAGTTGGAGTAATTGTTGGCTTAATAAGTTCTTTTATAATTTTTAGCCTTTTTCTTGGCAAGGCTCTCAGTATTTTGGGTTTACCACCTCAAGTAATGAGACTTGGTGCAGCAGCAATTATTTTCTTATTCGCATTATTTATGATTTTTTCCAGTTTTGCTAGTAAGTTTGATGAGCTTTCCGCTCCAATTGCGAAACTTGGTAATAAATTAATTGCATACTTTGATAATGGCTCTACCAATAGCTTTTGGAGTGGTCTTTTAGTCGGTGCTTGCTTAGGGTTGATTTGGACTCCATGTATTGGACCAATTTTAGGTGTTGCATTCACCCAAGTTGCTTCTCAAGTTTCCGTTTTGAAAAGCACTCTAATGATTTTGAGTTTCTCCTTAGGTGTTGCATTGCCTATGTTGATTATTGGATTGTTTGGCAATAAACTCTTGAACCAAATTAGTTTCTTTAAGAAAAATGGACTCATTATTAGACAAGCGTTAGGTTCAATTGTTCTAGTTAGTGTTTTGGTGACGGCTACACCATCAATTGGTTTTGCACAAGATTGGTTGAAAGCAAACTTATTTAATGATAAATCAGCAAAAGCTTCAATTAAATCCGCTATTAACAATGCAAGAAATTTTAAGGCTGGTTGCAGCTTGAATATTTAAATTTTAAGTCTGCCCACTATATTTAGGTGGATCATATGATTAAACAAATTAGACATAAATCATAAATAATAATAGAATGAATTTTCTCAACTAATTTCGATAAAAGCTGGTTATTTAAAATCAATTAATCATGTGTTTTATTTGGAGTTCAAATTTCAATAATGCTTGATAGTTATGCTTAGTGAACTGCTCAAGATGTATTTGCCTTGACGCATAAATATATATTGTGGACGAACAAAAAAAGAAAGCAAAAGCAAGAATAGATCTTTTACGAAAAAATATTAGTCAGTGGAATACTAAATATTACTCACTCGGTCAATCTGATGTTTCAGACGAACTTTATGATGCATATTATTTAGAGCTAAAAACTCTGGAAAGAAAATACCCTGAATTTGTATCTCCAGATAGTCCAACTAAAAAGGTCGGAGCACCCTTAGTTCAAAGTTCTTTTGAGAAAGTCAAACATAGTGTTCCAATGTTGAGTTTGGAAAATGCTTTTGGAAATGATGAGCTAGATTTATGGTTTAAAAGATTAGAGAAAAATATCTCATTGGGAGATGAAGATCATAATAATTCAGAAAAAGAAAGTTTTCCAAATAATTCAAAAAGCAGTTCCTTGGAATTTGTAGCAGAGCTGAAAATAGATGGTGTTTCAATTAGTTTGCTTTATGAAAATGGACAATTTATTAAGGCGATTACCAGAGGTGATGGTTTAACAGGAGAGGATGTAACTGAGAACGTTAGAACAATAAATTCTCTTCCCCAAAAAGTTGAATATAAGGGTTCTTTCGAAGTTCGAGGTGAAGTGTTAATGACATTTTCAACTTTTAAAACTTTAGAAGGCTTGGCCAACCCCAGAAATGCAACTGCAGGTTCACTGAAGCTTTTAGATCCAAAGCTTTGTGCCGAAAGAAAGTTAAGTTTATTTACTTATCAAGCTTTGGGTTTGAAAGAGTTAAGAACTCATTGGGATAACCTTCAGTTTCTAAAGCGAGAGGGATTTACCGTTAATCCATTAAGTGAGATTTGTTCTGGAATTGATGAAGTTAAGAGATTCTGTGAAAAAGCAAATAATGATAAGAAAGATCTAGATTATCCTACTGATGGTGTTGTAGTTAAGGTGAATGATTTGAGCTTACAAGAATCTGTCGGCTCTACTTCAAAATATCCACGCTGGGCTATTGCTTATAAATTTGCAGCAGAAGAAGCTGAAACAATAGTAGAAAATATCACTGTCGAAGTTGGGAGACTTGGTACTCTCACTCCAGTTGCGGAACTTAAGCCAGTCTTGTTGGCTGGAACAATCGTTAAGCGAGCCTCTCTTCATAACGCTGACTTGATCCAAGAACTGGATGTGAGAATTGGTGATTATGTTATTGTCCGTAAGGCTGGGGAAATTATTCCTGAAGTAGTTTCGGTTGCAAAAAAAGAAAAAAGAGGAGAAGAGTCTCTACCCTTTCATTTCCCGGAAACTTGCCCTAGTTGCGGAACCAAAGTTGTGAAAGTTGAATCGGAAGTTGCAATTAGGTGTCCTAATTCTCAAACTTGTCCAGCGCAAATTCATCGAAGAATTGAGCATTGGGCTTCAAAGTCTGCGATGGATATTAAAGGTCTCGGGGAATCTATAATTGCTCAATTAGTACAGAAGAATTTAATAAATGAGTTCGCAGATATCTATTTACTGAAAGCTGAAAATTTACTTGAACTAGAAGGATTTAAAGATAAATCTGTTGATAACCTTTTGTCCTCCATTCAAGAGAGTAAATCCATGCCTTTGGATAGAGTAATCTTTGGTCTTGGAATTAAGCACGTAGGAGCAAATACTGCCAAAATCATTGCTAAGCATTATTCTTCTACCGATGAATTGATGAATGTAACAAAGACTGAATTGATTGGGATTGATGGTGTTGGAGATGCTATAGCTGAAGAAATTGAGTCATTCTTTCGAAATGAAGAAAATAGGATGTTGTTAGAGAGATTGAAGTCTTATGGCTTAAAAATGGAATCTGTTCAAGAAAATGAATTTTCAAAGAAGCCCCTTTTGGGTCAAACTTTTGTTATTACTGGGATGTTTGAGATACCAAGAAGTGGTATTGAAGAAATGATTTTAAAAATGGGTGGAAAGGTATCAAGCAGTGTTTCAAAGAAGACAAATTATCTGATTTTAGGTGAAGAACCAGGGTCAAAGCTAGAAAAAGCTAAGAAGTTTCAAACTAAAATTATTTCTTTGCAAGATTTGAGGAAGATGCTCAATGAAGAATAATATGAACTACCAACTTAGTTCCTAGGCTTTATGAAGCTAAGTTGATACTACAAATTATGCTTTACTCATCTACATAGACCATTAATTAATCAAAATTAATCGATTTATTTAAATGTTTTACAAATATTTTGTTAATCATCCCCTAATTAAGTGAATTTTTATATTAGTAGTTTGAATTTTAAAAATGGCATCAGGTACAACACGTAGGACATCAAGAGTAACAAATAGAACCTCTAGAGCTGGAGGTGGTGGAGTACGGACTGGCTCTGCTATGGGGATATTAGCCGTAATTGGTTTTGTTGTTTTAGCAATGGGTATTTTTATTGTTTATTTGAATCATCAGAGACAAGTTGAGTTGGCTGAAGCAAACAGAACTGTTGGTATTGTTGTTGCTGCAGTTGACTTGCAGCAAGGCCATAAACTAACACCGCAAGATATTACAATAAGACAAGTTAAAGTTGATTCTGTTGAACCCGGTGCTTATAGAGATGCTTCCGATCCGAGTTTAATTGGTGGAACCTTAGTTGTTCCCGTAGCACAAAATCAAACTGTTTTACGTAATTATCTTGGTGTTGCTGAAGAGAGATTGTTTCCTAATGAAGGAGAGCGGGAAGTAACTGTAACTTTAAGGGGACAGGATGCAAAAGACTCTTTCTTAAGAAAAGGTCAAATAGTGAGTGCCTTTAGGATCTTTACAACAGCGTCTGGTAATAGAATTACAAATTCTTTGTCTAAAAGAGCCAGGATTTTAGATGTACGTAGATACGATAGTGTTGCTTCGAATATTCAGACGCAGGGTGAGGCTCAAATTGATGTAACTTTAGCTGTGTCACCATCTGACGCTCAAAGAATCTTGGCTTATCGAGATAGCGGGCAAGTAAAATTACTCGATGGACCTAATCAGGAACCACCACCTAGCCAAGTGAGTCTATTTCAAGAGTGGATGGGAATTGAAAGAGTTGAAAAAGAACTTACTGCAGAAGTTGGTTCTGAGTTGATTGCAAGGGGTAATGAATAGTAATGTCATATGATGAGTTCATGGTTAGTGATCATAATTTGAATGGTGAAATAAAAGAAATGCAAAGTTTGAAAAGAAAATTAATTATTACAATATTTACAGCGCTACTTTTTATCTTTAATATATCTCCCGCTCAATCTTTTGGAATTGGTGCTACTGTTCCAGTCACTCAAAGAATGGAAGTGAACGTTGGTCAATCCACTTTAATAAAACTTCCATCAAAGCCAGAAAGAGTTGCTTTAAGTAACCCTGGAATTGCTTATGTTCTTATGATTACCCCGAATCAAGTTGAAATTATAGGGAGGAATCCTGGGCGTACTAATTTGTATGTATGGTTTCCTGCTGAGGAAAACTCAAAACCGGGAACCCCTTCTAAAGTTATAGGTAGCGAAGTAGTAGTTGGTCTTCCAAAGCCACCTTATTTAACTTCTACTCCTACAATGGAAGTACTAAATGGCGATTTCTCGGAACTTATTTATCTGGGTAATCCGTCAGAAAAAATAGGTAATAGTAGTTACGCAAGAGTTTCTGGTCCAAGCACTGATATGCCAGAGCCTTGTTTGTCTCCAGGCTGTATTTAATTTATTAAAAGGGATAATATTTAAACTTAATATGAACTATCAAATTCAAAAGGAAAACGGTGGGTCGATGTTTTCTAATACATTAAAGACAAATTATAAAAAAGCTATAGCCGCGTTATCGGTTATCGCATTATTGAATCTTGGGATACCTCTTTCTGGAAAATCTGAAACAGTTTTTTTGAAAGGTACTGCGTATCAGAGTGGAATTGCACGTAAGGACGTAAAAGTTGGAACCAGTGAAGTTGTTGTTTCCAATAAGCCAATTAAAAGAGTAGCAGTTACAGATCCATCAGTTGCGAGTGTTAAAGTTCTGAGTGATACAACCGCTTTAGTAATGGGGCGTAAAGTTGGCCGAACTTCTCTTTTAATATGGGAAGGTAAAGATTCATCAGTCAGGCCTAGTAGATTTGATATAACGGTTAAAAGGGACATATCAGATTTGATTGCTAGTCTCAAATTGATTGATCCCAATATAACTATTGACTACATAATTGTTCCTTCAACTAGATTAGAAGCTCTCACTCAAGCTCCGAATTCAAATGGTGCTTATACGACTTCTTATAACGTTGATCCTCAAATTGTTGGAGACCCAGCACCATCGGTTGTAGTGAGTAATCAATCGGCTAATACTCCTCCTGCGGCTGCTCAAGCGAGTAATGATCCAAATGCTCCAGGCGGAGTTGTTGAAAGAGTTGTATTAACTGGGAAAGTTAAAAGTGCTGATGTTATTGCTAAGGCGATGACAGTTACTGCAACTTACTTAGGTGAAGACTCAAATATTAGAATAGTCACAAGAAACGGGGGAATGATAGTCGATCAGGTTAATCAATTGTTGACCGAGTCTGATAGTAATAATGCATCTGCTGGTGGATCTCAAAATCTAACGAGGCCTGTGAGCTTCACTTCTAATTTGAGAGGTAACCTTGGTAACGGATCGATTATTACTAATGGAACCGGTACAATTATGAGCTTCTTGGAGGTAGCTGATAGACCTCAAATATCCGTAATGATACGCTTCTATGAGGTTACAAAGAGCTTAGGTAAAGAATTTAGTACTCGTTTTGCCTGGCAACCAGATGCTGGAAGAGGTGGTTCTTATGGACTAGGAGCTGGAGGCAGTCTTCCTAATGTTACAGGTACACAAACGGATGGTAATGCTTCTGTTTCCTTTAATGCATCAGCTGGTGCAAGTCCCGGAACCTTTTTCTCTCTTTTTCCAAAACAACAATTGTCAATAGCAATTCAAGCTTTGGAAAGCCGAGGAGAGGTTAAAACCTTGGCTGAACCTAATTTGGTTGTTGCAAGTGGTGAGCCGGGTACTTTTTTGGCTGGTGGAGAGATTCCTATTCAACAAGCTTTGGCTACCTTAGGAGCGGTGGGACAACAGGTTACCTTTGAGACTTTTGGTATTAGTTTGAATGTTCTACCTACTATTACTGATAGTGATTCAGTGATAATGAATGTTGCAGCTCAAACTAGAGATTTGGATACTACTAACCCATTTGCCGCTGCAGGTTTACCTGCTTTTAGAACGAGGAAAGCTGATACACAGGTTGAGATGGATCCCAGCCAAGTATTGGTGATAGGCGGTTTGATAAATGCTAATAGCATCAATAGCCTAAGTAAAGTACCTCTTATTGGGGATATACCAGTTCTAGGAGCTCTCGCCAGAAGCAAGGATTTCTCTCGAAATGATAGTGAGTTGATTATTGTAATTGCTCCTGAAGTGGTTAGAGGAGGTCACTCAAGCCAAATCATTAAGCCTCTCGCTCTAGATGGTTCACCCAATCCAGGAGAATATGATTACATTCCTACACAATTACCCAACTTAGCAAGAACCAGTATTCCAATTGCTGCTCCAAACAATATGCCTCACAAAGATCCTGTGGATTTGGCTAGACCTGCAACTGTGAATGATCTTGATTATATTTATAAATGATTTTTTTTCAACTCAGAGATCAGTAATTGTTCTTGCTTGTTAGAAAATTGTTTTTTGTACTTAGATATTCTTATCCAAACTACATTCAAATCCATTTTTTGTGAGTTCTTCTTGCACTTCAGCTGAATCTTCGTCACGATCTATGAATAAAATTCCATCTAAATGGTCGATCTCGTGTTGTAAGCATCTTGATAGGAGATCTCCATCAGCTTCAATACTTTGTTTTCTGTTTTCTAGATCTTTATAGTTAACTTTTATTTTTTTATATCTTTTTACTTTTTTTAGAAGTACCCCTTCTTTTTTTATTGTGCTTCCTTTAAAGCTCAGACAACCTTCTTCGCTTTCGATTTCTCCTTCTGAATAAACTATTTGAGGATTTATAAAAACCATGGGGTTCTCTTTCCCATTGGGCCAGTCAACATCAATTGTTATGACTCTTTTGTTGCTTCCAACTTGAGGTGCTGCCAGTCCGACTCCTTGATATTCGTACATAGTATTAAGCATCCTGTTGATGAATTTTCTAAAGGTTTTGCTTTTTATTTCTTTTTTATCTACTTCTTTACAAGGCTTTCTTAAAACTTCATTTCCAAATTGAAGAACTTCAAAAATCATTATTTTAATGTCAATAATAGTTGTTACTAAATTTTAACAGAGCTCTCTTGTCCTTAAGCTTGTAGTTTTATAGGGAAGTTAGAATAATTAAATTAGTGGTGTTTGAATAACTTTGTGAAAAACATTACTCTAAAGACTGAGAGGTAACAAGATGATTGAACTATTTGATGTTTCCGATAATGTATTAGGATTCAAAATGGATGGAAGTATAAGCCCTCAAGAATTTGATGAAATAGTTAAAAAAGTCGATAAGAAAGTTATTGATGCTGAAGGAAGAAAACTGAGGGTATATGCAGAGATTGTGGAACTGGGAATGATTCCTCCAGAAAAATTTATTGATAATATCAAGTTTAAGTTTAAGCATTTTAAAGATTTTGAGAAAGAAGCCGTTGTTTCTGATAAAAAATGGTTGAATACGTTCATTAGTGTTACAGAAAAGTTTTTTCCTAGTATCGAAGCGAAAACATTCAGTTTTGAAGAAAAAGATGAAGCATTAAAGTGGGTTCAAAGTTGATAATTAATTTTGAAAATTTGCGAATTTTGCATTAATTAAAATAGTTCTCTAAACCATTATGAATATGAGTTATTTGCCGATTGAAAATTATGGATTAATTGGAAATATGCACTCTGTTGCTTTAGTTGGTACAAATGGATCAATTGATTGGCTCTGTTTACCAAAGTTTGACTCACCGAGTATCTTTGGTTCTATTTTGGATATTGAGAAAGGTGGAAGTTTTCAAATTCATCCTGCTTGTCAAGAACTAACAACTAAACAATTCTATTGGCCGGATACGAATGTTTTGGTAACACGCTTTTTTACTGAAAAGGGTGTAAGTGAGGTTATTGATTTTATGCCGGTTGATGAAAGGAACTATAAAAGCTCAAACCACAAGAATAGAATTATTAGACAAGTGAAAGTGGTTAAAGGCTGTATGGAATTTGAATTGAACTGTGATCCAGCCTTTAATTATGCAAGAGAAAAACATAGTACTCATCTCAGTCCCAATGGAGTATGTTTTACAACCAACGATTTATCGGTAAGTCTCTCGTCTAGTTTGCCATTAGAACTTAATTCAGAGACCAATGGTGTTAAAGCATCTTTTGTCCTTAAAGAAAATGAATCTACAACTTTTACTCTTGAATCAATAGAAGCTCATAATGTTTGTCCAATTGGCTTGACGGAAGAACAAGCTGAACAGGAATTCATTTGGACTGTTCAGTTTTGGAGAAAATGGCTGAGTAAATGCACTTACAAGGGTAGATGGAGAGAAACCATTTATCGTTCTGCTTTAACCTTGAAAATGCTTACTTACGCACCCACTGGAGCAATTGTAGCAGCGGCAACTTGCTCTTTACCAGAGGGTGTTGGAGGAGAAAGAAACTGGGATTACCGTTATACTTGGATTAGAGACGCGGCATTCACTGTTTATGCTTTTCTGAGGATTGGTTTTACTGAAGAAGCAAAAGCATTTATGCAATGGTTAGAAAAGAGATGCCAAGAATTAAAGCCAAATGAACCATTGCAGATTATGTATGGAATTGATGGCCGTAAAGATCTTATAGAAGAGCATTTAGAGCATCTTGAGGGCTATAAACGTTCTAGACCGGTGCGAGTTGGTAATGGAGCTTACGATCAACTGCAGCTTGATATCTATGGAGAGCTAATGGATTCGGTTTATTTGTACAACAAATATGGAGAGCCAATATCTTATGAACTGTGGACACATTTGGAAGAACTAATAAATTGGCTTTGTGATAATTGGCAACAACCTGATGAAGGGGTTTGGGAAGTAAGAGGCGGAAAGCAGCATTTTGTATATTCTCGTTTGATGAGCTGGGTTGCATTTGATAGAGCAATTCGTTTGGCAGAAAAGCGTTCTTTTCCTTGCGATAGATTTAGATGGATGGAAATCCGCGATGAGATATACAAAGATATTGTAAAAAATGGATGGAATGAAGATAAGCAAGCTTTTGTACAATATTATGGAAGTGACACTTTAGACGCGGCTAATCTGATGATGCCTTTGGTTTTCTTTATGTCTCCTACAGATCCAATGATGGTTAAAACATTGGATGCAATGAATAAGCCACCTCATCAAGGAGGTTTAGTTTCCAATAGTTTAGTTTATCGTTATAACGTTGAAGAGACTTCTGATGGACTGAAGGGAGAAGAAGGTACTTTTAATATTTGTACTTTTTGGTTTGTTGAAGCTTTAACTAGAGCAGGCAAAGGTGACAAGAAGAAATTAGAAGAAGCACGCTTAATGTTTGAAAAAATGTTAGGTTATGCAAATCACCTCGAAATTTTTGCTGAGGAAACCGGTAACTTGGGAGAAGCGCTTGGGAATACTCCTCAGGCTTTCACTCATTTGGCTTTAATCAGCGCTGCATTCAATTTAGATCGTGCTTTAGATAGAAAGTGAGTTGTTGGTAATGTCTGAAGGGAAATCCACGTATTCATTCATAAAAAAAAGAATAAAAAAGACGATTATTTCAGCTTATAAAAATGGAATGAACCCATTTGAGTCTTTGATCAAAGAGAAAAAAACGTGTATGAAGGTAATGCAGATAGATGATGAACAATGGGATAAAGAATCAGTCAGGGCAGTGAAGGCTTTTCATGAAAAAATGAAAATTCAAGATAAACAATTAAGCAATCAAACTAAGTTTTATTTATCTTGAAGGTTCTCTCATTGTTACAATCTCTTCGGCTAAGGTTGGGTGAATACCGACGGTTGAATCCAATTGTTTCTTTGTAACATTACACTTCAATGCAACTCCAATTCCCTGTGTAATCTCTCCAGCGTCCGGACCAATCATATGGAAGCCGAGTACTTTATCAGTTGATTTGTCAACAATTAACTTTAATAGCGCTCTCTCATTACTCCCACTTAGAGTGTGTTTCATTGGTTTTGTATCATTCAGATAAATTGCTATGTCATGGTATTTTTCTTTTGCTTGTTCCTCGGTTAAACCCACTGTACCAATATTGGGTTGTGAAAAGACTGCTGTCGGAATTGCAGAGTAATCCATTGCAGAGTCCTCATTATTGAATAAATTTTTTGCTAAGGCCATTGCTTCTGCTATCGCAACTGGTGTTAGTTTTACTCTATCTATTACATCTCCAATTGCATAAATGTTTGGAACGGAAGTTTGAAATGAGTTATTAACTTTTATTGCACCGTTTGGGGCTTGTAAAACACCCACCTGTTCTAGGTTTAAGTTCTGTGTGTTTGGTAATCTTCCGGTTGCATAGAATACTTTTTCGGTTTCAATACTATTTCCATTTTTTAATTTACAGATGTATTTTGTTTCTTTTTGAGCAATTTCTTGAATATCAGTATTGAAGAGAAGATTAACTCCTTTCTTTTTCATTTCTTCGACCAAAAATTGACGAATATCATTGTCGAAACCACGAAGAAACAGAGGACCTCTGTAAACTAAAGAAACTTTGCAGCCTAGATTATGCAAAATTCCAGCAAATTCAACTGCTATATAACCACCGCCAACAATTACAATTTCTTTTGGCAGTTTATCCAAATAGAACATTTCATTGGATGATATTGCATATTCTTTTCCTGGGATATCTGGAATCATTGGCCAGCTACCGGTTGCAATTAAAATGTTTTTTGCGGTGTATTTTTTGTCATTAACTTTGACTGTATGTTCATCCTCAAGAGTGGCTGTACCTTCGTAAATATTTACACCGGTATTGGCCAATAATTTTTTGTATATATCATTCAACCTTTTTATTTCTTTATTTTTGTTTTCAATTAGCTTTTTCCAATTGAAATCTAAAGAATCGAAGCTCCAACCAAATCCTTTGGAATTTTCAAATTCTTCTCTAAAATGTGAAGCATAAAAAAACAACTTTTTCGGTACACAACCAACGTTTACACAGGTTCCGCCAAGATATCTATTTTCTGCAATCCCAACTTTTGCTCCATAACCTGCAGATATTCGGCTAGCTCTTACCCCTCCAGAACCAGCACCTATAGTGAATAAATCAAAATCAAATTCTTTCATCTTTTACTTCTCTTCTTATCTGTATCCAAGTATTGCAGTTGGATATATCATTTTGCCAGGAAATTATAGAGCGAGATATGTATTTGTTTAACTTGTCAGCTGTTTTGTGTGTGATGAGGCTTATTGTTTTTTTGGTTTGCAATGTTTACAGTTTTTCTTCGATCATAATTTCTTGCTAGATCCTTTATGAGTCCGTCAAGTTGCCTAATAATTGCTTCTATTTCATAAAATGGTAATTGGCTAATATCGATTTCATTAACAAATACTTTCTTTAAGACTAAATTCAGTTGAGTCTTCACTGAATTTCTAGTTTCACTACCTGTAACCATGTAAACTCTTAGTTGCTTTTTTAGCTTGACTAAATCTGTAATACAGAGGTCTTCATCGTTGCTTAGTAAATGTACTTGTCCATAGTTATCAGGAACAGAATATTTTACTGTTTTTTCATAGAAGTCTTTGCAGCCAAAGGCTTCTATTATTTGAGTAGGAGGTATTCCATTGGTTTTGTGGAGCACTACTGCGATTGCAGTTACTATGAACTGTTGTGGTCGTTTGAAACTCTTGAAAGATTGACTTGAGTGAAGAGTTTGCAATTTAACCATTTGTGTAACTGAAGACTATATCTACATAAAAATCTTAGACCAACTTGGAAATATCTGAGATTTTTCTAACCAAATATTAAACTTTGGAAGCTGTCGATTGAAAAATTTATTGTCTTATTCGTCTGTTATTTAGAGCTGTTGTTGCGTGTAAAGTTTAGAGGCTGGTTGAAATTTTTCGTTTTAAGGTTTGTTTGGAGTGTAACCTTTTATGAATCATATTATTGAATATAAGTAATAGAATTCTAAAATGTATGATTTGATAGAGCTAATTGCACTTAATTATTTCTTGAAAGATTCTCTTTATCAAAGAGCTATTGTCTAAGATATTTGTCAGACTTTGTTAATAAGTAATTTACGTTACTACCGATTGACTTTCTGGAGAATTGTGTACTTTTGCTGTTGGCTTGATAATTAATGGAGTAGTTAAACCAGTAACTCTAATTGTTGAGTTCTTTTGAAGATTTATATAACCATTGTTTAAAGCATTACTTTTTTCTAAAAGATCTGGAATTGCCGAGGAAAGTGCGTCAATACACCTGCTTTGTTCAAATGTGTAAGTTCTACCGTTTGATGGATATCCGGTGTATTCAGAGTATATTAAACCTATGGTTGATGTTCCTTTGTTATAGTTGTTTCCATCTAGATTAATCTCATCGCAAAGTTCTTCTAGTGATAACTGACTGTAATGCGTTTGTATTTTGGAATGATCTATGTTTTTAGATGGGTTTAAAATCTGAGATAAAATACTTAGTATTATAAAAATTGAACCTGTAGCTAAAGAAGCATTCCTAATAATTGGGCGATCGCGTTGATCTTCATTAAAAGATCTACTATTTCGAAAAGAAATTTGTGAATCAGTGTAAATTTTTGAAATTCTAGGAGCTTTTTGAATATATGTCGGAGTTTTTGGAGTTGAAGATGTGACTGGATTTCTTCTCAAAACCTTCTGCGTAAGCTCAACAATCTTAAACATTTAAGTAATCAAACAATATGTATTATTAATCCATAATACGTAAGAAGTTATAAATAGTTATGCAATTAGTATTGAGATTTTGGTTAACAATATTTTAACTTCACTCCTGCTTAGTATATGCTACGGAAACTCCATCCAATATTCAAGTTTTTACGGGTTCTCTAGTGCTTTTGCGTTGTTCTTAATCTCCAATTTGTGAAACATATTTAGAAAATCTTTTAATATGACGCTAATAGCTAGCAAAATACCGGAAGAAACAACTGTGCCAAACAAAAAAGGTTGAATATTAGTGTTTAACTTTTCTTTACCGGAGTTTGGAATTTTTCTTATGAATGTAGTACTCATATCGTTATTGTTAGTATTGAAGAATCTTCTTTCCCCACTAGTCTTCAAAAGATTAGTGGGTTTCTCTACCACTCTGCCAATTGCTGTAAACATTGATATTAATGATTAATGTTTATTATCAACTCATAATACGTAAGAAGTTACAAGTTGTTATGGTATAAATATTGATTTCATCTTAATAATATTTTAATTTTTGAATTGGTTTAAACTGCAAACTCTAACGTTTTATTATTCGGGTGCTTTTTCTGAGGCTATGCTCACACTAACTTGAGAAGGTCTTATTACTCTGTCATTAAGTTTGTATCCAATTCTAAAGACCTCAACAACGGTACCTTCTGGGACTTCATTATTTGGAACTTGATTTACGGCTTCTTGAGTTAATGGATCAAACGAAATTCCAGTAGAATCAATTGTTTTTACTCCGATTTGAGAGAGAGAACCTAATAAACTTGTCCACAACATTTTGAGTGATTCAAGTAGTTGTTCGCTTGATGATTCTTCATTAAAGGATTTTAGTGCAAAATAGAAATTATCTAAACATGGAATTATAGCCATTAAAGCTGGTTCAACTGCATATTTTCTTAATTGTTCTCTTTCTTGCTGACTTCTTCTTAATAAATTTTGATAATCAGCAATGGACCTCTTTAACTGGCCTTCTAAATCTTTAACTTTATTCTCAAGTCCTTCACATTTAATTTCCAGTTCATTGTGTTCTACTTGAGCTTCTGTACTTGCTTCTTGGTTATCCGTTTCTGGTGAAGGTTGACTTTCATTAATTGACATAATTTTAATTAGAACAAAGTTTTAAATATAGACAATATTTATGTATTTTACATTAAGCAAAGAACAGTGAATGAGAAATCAACAAAGTTCTTTAATGAATTCACCTTGCCAAAAAGTTGATAAATAATGACCCGGCAAAGATAAGTTAGGTTTGTGCATTCTACCTCTAGCTTCAAGAAGCTGCTTAATCCTGATGAAAGCTAGTTTGTTTTCTTCCATTGAATCTTTGATTATTTCGAAACCAGCGTAAAATCCTTTGGAAATATAATCCTCTGAATGAGGCCTTATACATTTAACGGTTACCGAAAAATGTTCAACCTCTTTAGGTTCAAATGTTAATGTGAATTCTTCATCCAGCCTAATTCTATTCTTCACGAAACTTGGTAACCAAAGTCCAATTCCGTTCATATTCAATTCACAACCACTAAATTTAAAAACTTTGCCTAGCTTACTTTTATTACTCTCAAGAGTTATTGGAATATCTACGTTGAATCTTTCTTCTCTACGTTCGGAAGAAGTCATTTCTTGTTTGATTGAAGAAAGTTCGTAAATGTCGTAACCATCTTTGGAACCGAGATATGTTGTTATCTCGCATGACCATAATTCAAATAATTGTTTATCTTGAAAAACCAAAGAAACTATGGTGTCTATTGGTAAAGGTTTTGATGGAAATAGCTTAATGAATGAATTTCTGTTTGCTCTCGGTGATCTTAATGTGATTTGGTTGGATTCATCAATTGTTAATTCACCTGGCAAAAAACCAAACTTAGAACCTGGTGTTTCTATTTTTACCCAAAATAGTGCTCTGTCAAATTCCCTCTTCATTAGATTAATAGATTAAATATTTTTCAATCGAGTAAATACTATCACGATGAGAGTCTTTACTTAATTAGTTTAGTGGTCTTAAATTAACGGATTATTATTCTAAAACCGAACTGAAAACAGAATTTCAAGATTATCGAAACCTCACAAAATCTGAACGAATTAATTACTTGACTATTTATCCGATCATCTGGCGGACGAAATGAAGAATATTTTTTAGCTTTTTATTTTGGATATTGTGTAACTTCAATTAATGGAAAATCCTACTTTATACAATCAAGAAAGATAGAATAAGTAAACTTGAAGATTTATAGAAGTTTGCAAAGCTAATGAAAGTACCAATTGAGTGGATCAAAGATTTTGTTGATGTAAGTGAAATATCTCCAGAAAAAATAGCAGATGAAATAAGCTTAAAAGCTTTTGAAGTTGAAAAAATCGAACTCATTGGACCAAATATAAAAGGACCTTTAGTGAGTGGGAAGATTATTGAAATTTTTAAGCACCCAAATGCTGATAAATTACAAGTAACAAAGGTTATAACCGAAAATAAGAAGGATCCTAGGCAGATAGTTTGTGGGGCAAAGAATATAGAGGTTGGCCAAATTGTTCCAGTTGCTTTACCTGGCGCTCAGGTATTAGATCGGAAAACGGGAAAAAAACTATCCATTAAAGCCGGCAAAATTAGAGATGTTGAGTCTGAGGGGATGTTGTGTTCTGGAGATGAACTTGGTATTGAAAGTAATATCGATGGAATTTATATATTGTCAAATGAAATTCCCCTTGGGATTGATTTGATTGATCGAATGAAATTAGTGCCAGAGGTTGTATTAGATGTTGAGTCTCGTTCCAATCGTGGAGATGCTCTTTCAATACAAGGAATAGCCAGAGAGATTGCAGTGTGCTTTAAGAAAGATCTTAAATTGGATTATTACAAGCTAGGTCTCAAGAATAAATTTTCAGAACGTATGAAAAGCCTTCCGAGGCTCAGCGCAAAAATAGTTGATTCAAATTCTTGCTCTAGGATTGGTTTCTTAAAAATCAAAAATGTACAAGTTTCACAAAGTCCCGATTGGATCAAAAAAAGATTAACTTTGGCAAATGTTTCCTCAATTAACAATATTGTGGATATTACAAACTACGTAATGCTTGAGCTCGGTCAACCGATGCATGCCTATGATTCATCCAAAGTGAATTCTAAGGGAGCGTTAAAAGTTGCATTTTCAAAGAATGTTAAAGGATTCCAGGGTTTAGATGAGAAAGTTTATGATTTGAATGAAAAACATCTTGTGATTTCTGACGAAGAGAAAACCTTGAGTATAGCAGGTGTAATGGGTGGTCTTGAGAGTTCAGTACAGGAAACAACAAAAGATATTATTTTAGAGGCGGCTAGTTTCTCTTTCTCTAAAGTTAGATCGACTAGTAGGTCTGTTGGAACAATTAGTGAATCTAGCAAGCGGTTTGAGCGAGGAAGCGATCCGGAGTTAATTGAAATAGCTCTGTATAAAGCTGCTGAATTGATTAAAGAACTTTCCGGTGGTGAAGTTGAAGCTTGTGTAATTCATGAATCAGAGACCTATAAAAAGCAAAATCAGGAAATAGTTCTGTCCTTGCAGGATTATAGAAATATGATTGGTGAAGAAATAAGTAGTGAGCGACTCATTGGTATATTAGAAAAGTTAGGCTTTGAAATCACTCAAACCTCTGACTATTCATTTACCGTTAAAGTACCTTCTTACAGACAAAAGGATGTCCAAAGACCTATTGATTTGGTTGAAGAGTTAGCCAGATTCCAGGGATTAAACAATATTCAATCAAAAACTTTGCCGGGAGTATCTAAATTATTACCAATCAATTCTTCTAAACAAAAATTAAAGCAATTATTAGTACAGCAAGGCTATTTGGAATCAATCTCTAGTAGTTTAGTTCCAGAAAGTTCTTCAAAAGGAGTCTCACTTCTCAATGAGCAAAGTAATATTAGGATGAAGAATCCTCTTTCAAAAGATCATTCAGAACTAAGAGTGTCTATTTTGCAGAGTTTATTAAGTGCTGTTGCTTTGAACTCCAGAAGGCAGAATAATTCAATAAAATTATTTGAATTTGGAAAAATATATGGTTTTGATGCAATCTCTTTAGGAAAGCCACAAGAAGTTGAGGCTTTGGCTATTGTTCTTTCAACAAAAAGTAAAGAGCTTAATTGGAAAGGTAATCAATTAACTAGTGCAGATTTTTATGAGTTGAAGGGAATAGTTGAAAATCTGTGTTTGCAAAAGGGTCGTTTGCTATTTAAGGCTATTCAGAAAGATAGTGAATTCAACAATGCTCTATCTAATTCAAAATTAGATAAATTTTTACACCCAAAGATATCTTCTATCATTCAATTCAATGGAAAAGATATCGGCTATTTAGGTAAGCTGCATCCTCAAATTTGTAAAGAGCTTGAAATCTTTGATGCTACTTATGTTGTAGAGTTGGTGCTTGAATCAATAGACAGAGAGTTAAAAGTTAAAACCACTGAATTGAATGATAATCCTATTCTCTTGCGAGATATAACTATTGATTTGAGCAATCATGCGAATTTCAATCATTCTCTTTTTGAGCAAAAAATTAAACAAGCTAAAATCTCAAGTTTGAAAAATATAAAGGTCATTAGCCAGTACAAGCCAATAGATCAGGATGCAACTTCACTTTCCTATCGTTTAGTTTTTCAAAGTGAGTCTGAACTTATTGGTAATGAGATTAATAATCAAATTCAAAGTTTTAAGGAGAAACTACTAAAAGAATTTTCTGGGATAACTTTCAGAGATGGTTAATCGACTAAATATTTCGTACAATCAAAGGATTGATGAGCAAAATTAAAGTTGATATCCACTTAATATGCAGACAAAAACTGATAAAGAAAAATTAAACAAACACGGTGAAGGCGATGAAAACAAAGAGAACATTTCTTTTTTTGCAAAATGGAACAACTATAAACTAGCTTTAACCCCCCCATTAAGATATTCGATTGAATTTGTTGAATTTACTTTTACTTTAATACTTCTATTAATCGTAATCAGGCAGGGTATTTTTGAAAGAAGGTATATTCCGAGTGAATCAATGCTTCCTAATTTACAAATACAAGATCAGCTGATAATCGAAAAGGTTTCTCAGAACCTTCATAAAATTGGTTTTGCAGAAGATATTCAAAGAGGAAATATTATTGTTTTCTATCCACCTCCCGCTGCAAATAGAGGGATTGATTTAAAAAAAGATATACCTAATACTTTTGTTAGGTTAACTGGCTTATCGAGTGATATTAAAATTGGACCTCTAACACTATTTCCATTTTTACCTAAAGCTGAAGATGCTTATATAAAGCGAGTTGTTGGCTTGCCAGGGGATACAATTGAAGTTAGAGCTGGTGATGGAGTTTATATTAATGGAAATAAATTGAATGAGGGCTACATAATGGAAAAGCCTCTCTACACCATTAATAATGAGAGTGATTTATTTAATTCCTCTATAAATTGTGGCACCCCAATATCAACTAAGATGCAAGGAAGTAATAAAGCAATTGTTGTGCCTGAAGACAGCTATTTTTGTTTAGGTGATAATAGAAATAACAGCAATGACAGCCACTGCTGGGGTTTTGTTAAAAAGAACAGGGTTATAGGAAAGGCTTTCTCTGTAATTTGGAGAGACCTAAGATTGATTCCTAACTTTCACTCTCCTTATGAATTTTGAATCTATTGAAGAGTAATTAGTTTAACTATTTTATTCTTTAATAATTAGTAATCTATTTATTTCTTAGATATTGCAACTGGAGCTAAATGGAGACTAAACATTCTACCTTCTTGCTTTATTGCTGGGGCCTGATCGGGTTTGCCTATCTCCGCTAAGTTCTCAAGAAAACCTTTAAGAATATTTCTAGGGATTTCTGGGTGCTGCATTTCGCGACCTCTCATTTGGACTACAACTCTTACTTTATTGCCTTCTTCAAGCCATCTTTGAATCCATTTTTGTTTTACCAATTTGTCATGTTCATCAATCCTTGCGCTCATTTTGACTTCTTTGAATACAGATTGAGCCTTACTTTTTTTCTTTTTTTCTTTTTCTTCTTTTTCTTTTTCAAACTTATATTTTCCGTAGTCCATAATTTTTGCTACGGGTGGATTTTGCATACCAATGACTACTAAATCTAAGTCTTCATTTCTAGCTTGTTGAATAGCATCTCTAGTGGAAATAATTCCATGTTGTTGACCGTCTGAACCAATCAGTCTAACTTGCGGAGCTTTGATAGCTTCATTCATTAGCGGTTGATTTGGGTTATTAGTTCTTTGCTGGTATCTACCTCCTCCTCTGCCAGCCGGAGATGGTCTACCACCAACCGGTCCTTTTTGTTGGTTTTGTTGATTGTTAGGAGTTGAAGGACCTTGTTTATTAGGATTGTTCAGGGACATATATTTTGTGTTTAATTTATTCCTTTCTAAAATTGAGCACAGACTACCGAAGATGGGATTTGAACCCACAAGAGCTTTTGCTCACTACATCCTGAATGTAGCGTGTCTACCAATTCCACCACTTCGGCAATTAAGTATTAGTTTGATCATTTCCTAATATACCTCAATTTTAATGTCCTAGCACCTTGGTTTGCATCAAAATGACTTATTTTCGGCTACTTGTCTATTTGGGTGCCTCTCTCAGCTGAATAAAATGCAATTACACCTTTCTTAGAATTTTGATAAAACTCCAATATTTTCAGCAATTGTGGAAATTCTTTACTCATCTCCTTTATTTCCTCATTGGCTTCGTTAGTTGGTATTTTTCGTAGTAGTTTGTAAGCTTCACTAATAGCTTTAATGCATTCTTTTGAAAACCCAGCTCTTTCTAAACCAATGGTGTTTATTTTCATTATTCTGGCTGGTCTTCCTTCTGCCATAACGAAAGGAGGAATTGATTTTCTTGCGCCAGTATGACCGGAGATTATAGACAGTTCTCCAATCTCAATAAATTGATGAGCCAAAAATAAGCTACTAATATTGGCTTTATCATGAATAACTACGTGCCCACCAAGATTAGTCCCATTGGCTATTATCACTTCATTTCCCACTGTACAATCATGCCCAACGTGAACATAATTCATGAAATAGCAACCATCTCCAATTATGGTTTGTCCATTTCCTTTAGATGATCCTCTGTGAATTGTGCAAAATTCCCTTAAAGTTACTTCTTTACCAATAATAGCTTTGGTTTTTTCACCACTATATGACAAATCTTGAGGTGCCAGTCCAATACTTACATGTGGGAATATTCTGCAGTTTTCACCAATTATTGTATTTTGTCCAATTACTGAATGGGATCCTATAGAAACCCCTTTACTAACAACCGCATTTTCTTCAATTATGCAATAAGGCCCGATTGTAACACCGGTATCTATTTCTGCTTCGGGAGAAATAATAGCTGTTTGATGAATGTTCATATAAGCAAGATTTACTTTAACTTATCTTTGTCCACTAAAGCAAAGGCTAATTCACATGAACATACAAGAGTTTCATCTACTTTTGCTTCAGCAGAACACTTTCCAACACCCCTTTTGGACCAAATAACTTTAGATTCAAGAATTAATTGATCTCCAGGTAATACTGGAGCTTTAAACCTAGCTTTATCAATTCCAGCAAACATCCCAATTTTGTTGGAATCTTGAATAATAGACATTTCATGTATACAACTTATTTGAGCTAAGGCCTCAATAATCAACACCCCTGGCATAACTGCAATATCCGGGAAATGTCCTTGAAAAAACTGTTCATTAACTGATACGTTTTTGTAGCCTTTAATATGTGCTTCTGAAATCTCAGTAACTCTATCAACTAGAAGAAAAGGATATCTGTGCGGAATTAAACCTTTGATTTCTTCTGTTTTTATCGGAAGAGGAATAGATGAAAAATCCATCGATTTAAGTTCTTAAATCCTAATATATGAATGTGATGGGTCATTCTAACCTGTGTAAGTGTAAACTGCAATTAATTCTGCTATTTAGTTTTACTCTGAAGAACTTGCTTACTGATTTAGTCAGTACTTAGATGTATTTGAAGAGAGAGTAGTTCTATTTTTTCCAGATCAGTCTCTTTTTACAAACTTACCATGTGCTTAGCTTCGCAGTGAGGACATTCAATTTCTAAGCCCCTATATTCCTCTGGTATTTTTAGATTGGTTCCGCAGTTACAAGGAATAAAAATAAAGTTATTTAAACCCCAAAACATATTTGAAATTTCTCTAGTTCTATTTAACTCATTATCATCTTCAAGGTCTATATGTTCATCGATTAGAATTTCTTCCTCTTGAAGTGCACTAACTGGTATAACACCCATAGTTTTATTTGAAGAATTATTCATTGTTTTATTGAGTGCTTGATTGTAACTCTTGAAACTCACATCGTTAGTCAAGGAACGAAGAATTTGTATTCGTTTACTTGTAGGTGGGTGAGTTGAACTCAAATCCGCTAAGCCTTGAGAGGTTAGTTTTAATGGGTTGACAATGAACATTGCAGCAGTAACTTTATTTGCGGATGAAAGTTTTTCTGTAGAACCTGTAATTTTTTCTAAGGCATTAGCTAAACCCTCAGGATAGCGTGTGTATTGAACTGCGCATGCATCAGCTAGATATTCTCTAGTTCGTGAAGTTGCATAGTAAATTATCTGTGCGAATATTGGAGCCAAAATTCCCAATAATAAAGCTATAAGAATGATCAGGTTGTTGTCTCTTGAGCTTGAAGTTTTTCTGTAGCGACTTATGTAGGCGCTTTTCCATGAAATCTCGCCCAGAAAAACAATAACCCCTAGCATTGTGCCTAGCGTTGTCATTAGCAAAGTATCTCGATTTTGAATATGAGCAATTTCGTGAGCAATCACCCCTTGTAATTCATATCGATTGAGTTTTGTTAATAAGCCTTTAGTTATTGCAATGGACGCGTTTTGTTGATCTTTACCAATGGCAAAAGCATTCGGTGCAGGTTCGTCAATTATATGAATGTTGGGGATGCGTTCCAGTCCTGAAGCTATACACATTTCTTCAACGACATTAAAAAGAATAGGATGATTTTGATGATTAATGTGTCTTGCTTTAGCTGACCATAAGACAATTTTATCTCCAGCAAAGTATGTTGTTATTGTTAATAAACCCCATCCTATCAGTGCAATCAATACTCCTAATAAACCTCCATAGAGATTTATTTCTGATTCTTTCATTGGAGTAGATAGTTCATATTGATTGAAAGAGCTGTCTTCTTTGTAATAACCTAATTCCGAAGTGAAATCTGAAAATAATGAACCTAATGTAAAACCCAAAGCAACAAAGAGAACCCCCATTGAGAGGATTAAAAGAGTGGTTTTAAACTTATTTTTTTCTATTTGTTCCCACATTAATTATCAGTAACTTAGGTTTTAAACATAATTATCTACTAGCATATAAATTAAGCTGTGAGCTCTTGGAACTTTGAGAGATGTTGAACTTTAAAATTGTACTTTAGGTACTTCCCGTTCTTTCGGTTCATCAATTTCGAAAAATTCTTTTTTATCAAAGCTGAACATTTTTGCAATTAGATTACTCGGAAACATTTCAACTTTATTATTCAGTTTTAAAACAGTATCGTTAAAGAATTGTCTTGCAAAGCTTATTTTGTTTTCAGTTGATACTAACTCTTCTTTTAGAGATAAAAAGTTTTGATTGGCTTTTAAATCGGGATATCTTTCAGAAACAGCAAACAAAGACTTTAATGTTTGCGAGAGCATATTTTCTATTTGTGCTTTATTGGCAAAATCTCCTGAAATATTAACTGCTTGTTGACGAGCTTTTATAACAGCTTCTAGTGTTTCTCTTTCATGATTCATATAACCCTTGACGGTTTCAATAAGGTTAGGAATTAAGTCATGGCGACGTTTAAGTTGTACATCAATTTGAGACCAAGCGTTTTCAACTTTATTTCTCAGCGAGACTAAATTGTTATAGTCTCCTATAAAAAAAGCAGCAATGGCAAAAAGTATAAGAAAAAAAATGCCCAGTACAATTAATATTTCCATTTGTTCGCTGAATGACTTTGAAAGATATCTTTCAATATACCCTAAACAGACTATTCTCTTTAGCAGAATCTAGGATTTTATTTTGTTGAACTCACATCTGAAAAAAGTTCAGAGATGGAAAACCTCACCTAAAAATTTTAATATTTCTTTTGATTCGCCAGGACTCTCTCTATTTATATTATTTACTAAGGTGCTAAGTTCTCCTCTGTCAAACCAGAATCCATGTTTATTTGGGCAACGATCGATAATCGTTTGATTAGAGCTGTCTGTAGAATCATTTATGTAGATCTTATCCATTTTCGTTTTACACCTTGGACAGTCTCTTTTCAATTCTGATGAGTGAATGGATGGTTTATTGTATAAATCAGTTGGTACTTTAAAATCTTTTTGTAACGCTAATGGAAGTAATTCTAGTTCATCGGTATCAAACCAAATACCGTGCTTGTGTGGACAATAATCCAGTTCAATTTTGTGTCTTTCGACAACAATTAATGGTTTACTGCAAACTGGGCAAAGCATTTTTGAGTGTTAAGTTCTAAAAGTCATTAATTCTGGTTTCAATTGATAATCCTATCGTTTTAGATGTTTATATTGTCGATATTAGGATATGTCTTAAAAGTAAGAGAATATTTGCAAATACAGATTATTGAGTAATCAACGAAAAATCCTCATTATGCTAAATTATTTTGAATTCTAAATGTTAATAAAGAAAGTTATGAATTCAGAAAATTATTCAGGAGTGATTGTTGCCGCCATTCTAGGTTTTTGCCTAATTTTTTCCGCTTTTTTGATAAAAGGTTCCGATAAAAATGTAAAGTACGTTCTGAAACAAGAAGGTCCGGTTTTTATTCGTTTTAGTCAGGCTTCTGGTGAGCTCTGTTATACAGGTATTGGCCCGAATGGTAAGTTCATAACTGACTCTTGGCTTTGTTTGAGTGGAAATAAAGTTAAAGAGGGAGAAGCGATTGAAATTCCATCTGTAGGTGAAAGCGCAAATAAAGAGAAATCAAATAAAAAGACTTCAGAAAATAAGGAGCAAAAGAAAAAATGACGAGTTTTGAAAGCTTAAATAAAGCTCAAATCGGAGTTTTTGGTGGATCTGGGTTCTATAAATTCCTCGATGATGTTGAGGAAATAACCGTTGAGACTCCTTTTGGAAGCCCAAGTGATAGATACTTTGTTGGAAAAATTGGCGACAAGAATGTAGCTTTTTTACCTAGACATGGTAGAAATCACTCTATTCCTCCACAGAAAATAAATTATCGAGCAAATGTATGGGGAATGAAGCAACTCGGGGTTCAGCAAATTATATCCCCCTGTGCGGCAGGTAGTTTGCAGAAAGAAATAGAACCGGGAAGCTTTGTGATTCTAGATCAATACATTGATCGGACAAAAGGTCGTGAGGATACTTTTTATGAAGGGCCCATTGCAACCCATGTTAGTGCTGCTGAACCATATTCAGATAGATTGAGACAGTTGGCCATTAAGACTGCCAAAGAACTTCAAATACCAGTTTATGACGAAGGTACAGTAGTTGTAATCAATGGTCCACGCTTTAGTACTAAAGCAGAATCTATTTGGTTCACTAAAATGGGGTGGGAAATTATTAATATGACCCAATATCCGGAAGTTCATTTAGCAAAAGAACTTGAGTTGGAGACCTTAGGAATAGCCTTGGCAACAGATTATGATTGTGGGTTAGAAGGCGATGTTGATCCAGTAACTCACGAACAAGTAATTAAAGTCTTTGAATCTAATTTGAGTAATTTGAGGACTTTTTTGTTTGAGTTAATAAAGGTTATCCCCGATGAAGAGTCATGTTGGAAGAATAAAGTAATTAAATCATCTAGATTTTTATAGGAAATAATTTTTGCCAAAATTTAATGAAATAAAAGAAACTGCAAGACTATTGTCTTTTTATTGTCTAATAGCTTTTTCGGTAAGTCTTTTTGTTTCTATTACCGTTTCTGCAGTTTTTTTTGTTTTAGGAATTGCTTTTTGGTTAAGTACTTGTAAATTTTGGAATCCAAAACTGAATATTCTCAACTGGTCAGTTTTAATTTGGGCTGTTATTCAGTTCTCAATAAGCTTCATTCATGGTGGTTTTGAAAATATTCTTTCTAATACCAAAGATACTTTTCAAATGTTTGTGCCTTGGTTTTGGATAACAAGTCTTTTAGCAAGTATTAAAAGAAAAAGACTGAGAATCTTAACTCAGTCTCTGATAATCATTGGCAGTATTGTTGGTGTTTTAGTTGTTTTTCAATCACAAGGGCTTTTCGTTAGGTCTGATAGAGGGCCTTCTGGGTTTCTTTACCAACCAATGACGACATCAGGTTTATTACTTTTGACGACAGCTATTAGCTTGAATTTCACGATGCTACTTAAAAGAGCCAAGGTAAAGATTCTTACTACTTTTTATTTGTTACTTACAGCCCTTCAAGCATTCTCAAATCTTGTGATTGGACAAAGATCTATTTTATTAGCTACTTTCGTCGGGTTTGTGCTTTGGCTCTTTTTAAACTTTAAGACTTTGGGTTTCAAGTCTATTCTGAATACTTTTGTCCTTTCTAGTTTCAGTTTATTAATGGCTTACTATAGCTCTGATAAATTAAGGACTAAAGTTTCTAGCCTTTTTCATATTTATAAAGATAAAGTCGGTTTGGGATGTAGATTAGAGGTTTGGAAGCAGAATCTGATTAGTTTTTGGAAAGAACCATTTGTCGGAAGCGGAAAGCCTGTGATTTATAACTGCTTTGGGGACATCCTTGGACATGCGCACAATATTTATATCAATCAGTTGGTTTCCTATGGATTAGTTGGCTTTTTACCTTTAATTAATTTCTTTGTTGGTGCAATTATTCGTTTATTAAAGAGAAAAAATCGTTCCGCATTTATTGTGGCTTTTGTTGCGATTTTAATCCATGGTTGTTTTGAGACCTGGTGGGGGGATAGTGAAATAACATCGGCTTTTTGGGTTTTTTTAGCGCTAGGGTTGGTTTAGTATTGAGTTTAATATTAACCCTGGACAATAATGTTTTATAGAGATTGAGAGATGCAATTACCTAAAAAGTTTCTTCTTCTCGGTTCTGGCGAGTTGGGCAAAGAGTTTGTAATAGCAGCTAAGCGTTTGGGCAATTATGTGATAGCAGTTGATAAGTACCCTAACGCTCCAGCAATGCAAGTATCCGATGAGTATGAAGTGATATCAATGCTCGATGAGGTAGCTTTGGAAAAAATTATTCGTAAGCATAATCCGGATTTTATTGTCCCGGAAGTTGAAGCCATAAATACAGAAAAACTAATGGAGCTAGAAAAGGAAGGCTTTAAGGTGATTCCTACTGCGAGTGCAACTAATTACACAATGAATAGAGATTGCATTCGAGAGCTTGCTTCCAAGGAGCTGGGAATTAGAACCGCAAGATATGCTTATGCTGAGTCAGCTGAAGAATTGAAAAAAGTAGCTCTGGATATTGGTTTCCCAAATGTTGTAAAACCTGTAATGTCTTCTTCTGGAAAAGGGCAGTCTACAGCGCATTCTTTGGAAGATTTGGAGCTTGCTTGGAATAACGCAGTTAAGGGAGCAAGAGGTAATTCAACAAAAGTTATTATTGAAGAATTTATTGATTTTGAGATAGAAATTACTTTGTTGACAGTAAAACAATGGAATGGAGAAACTCTTTTTTGTGAACCAATTGGACATAGGCAAGAAAGAGGGGATTATCAAGAGTCTTGGCAACCAGCTTTTGAGGAAAGTGATTTTAGACAAGATACTCTTATAAAAAATGCAGAGGCAATTGCTAAAAAAGTTACTGATAGACTCGGAGGAGCAGGAGTTTTTGGTGTTGAGTTTTTTATAACCAAAGATGAAGTGGTTTTTTCAGAATTATCTCCGAGACCTCATGATACGGGAATGGTGACCTTAATTTCTCAAAATTTATCTGAGTTTGATCTTCATCTTCGTGCAATTTTAGGATTACCGATTCCTCTAATTAAACAATTTGGCCCATCTGCAAGTGCTGTGGTTTTAGCATCAGAAGATTCAAAATCTTTTTGCTTTGAAATCTTGGACAATGCTTTATCAGATGGATTAACCGATTTAAGAATATTTGGTAAACCAGAATGCAGACCACATAGGAGGATGGGAGTTGCTCTGGCTCAGGCTTCAAGTATAGAGTTCGCTAGGCAAAAAGCCGCTAGAGTTTCTGGAATGGTGAATTTCCAGGAATAGTAGAGATGTGTCTTATGGTTTTTTGAATCGATTGCGCCCAGATCTTTTTTTCTGGCACCAATAGTTTACTAGGATTTAACAACCAAAGGTATGCATTGTCAGCAAGAATAATTCTGTATCTCAATTATGCGTTTATTTCTTTGATAAATTGTTTCCCACTTTTTTTCTATGAATAATGTTAGTCCATTGATTGCTAGTAACTTGATTTTAGGAATTAAATCCTATTTAAAGGGAGGAACTCAAGTTCATGAAAGAAATTTGAAACCGAAAAATTTAAATAGTAAACCGACTACAAAGCAATTAGGTAAATTGCAGAAGAATGCTAATTCACTAAACTGCAACTTAAGTAATTTAAAGTTTTGGGGGATTAGCAAAAAAAGTAAATTTATTTATGAGGTTGCGCAGTCCTTGGCTAAGAAAAACGGTGAACGAACTAAAGATGATTGGTGGAATATTGCAATTTTTTGGGCTGAATTTGCGAGTCTTACTAATTATGAGAATAAGATGAAAACTGGAAATGAGTATGATGCTAAGTCCTTTTTACACTTAGACAGGCAGTTGTCTCTTTACTTGATGTTGAAGCATGATTTGGTTAATAACGAAAACAGAGCAATGTTAACGAATTATTTGAGAGAATTTACATCTTTTATTGGGATTGATTTACCTCTTGGGAATGAATTAGAAGAGTTCCAAAATCGCTATAAAAATAAATATTTTTTTCCTCCAAATGACTACAAGGCATTCACTGTGTCGAAAAGTAGAATAGAAGAAGATTCTGCACGACAAAGTAACATTTTTTCAAAGCTTTTTGGTGTAAAAAAGGAGACTAGAATGAATGCTTTTCTCCCTCAACTGCTTTCAAGGTATATAAAAAAAGAAAATTTAATTCTCGATATTGGCTGTGGTGATGGAGGAATTTGTTATGATCTTCTCGAAATGGGATTTAATGTTATAGGAATAGATCCCAGTTCACAAATTGAAACGTCTGGGTTCAATAGTAAGTACCCAAAAAATTTTGTTAGAGGTTCTTATGAATCACCAGAGATAAGGGAGCAAATTTTAGCTGGTGCTAAAAAAGCATCAGTTATTTTGTATTTATCAAGTTTAATAACCTACGCAAACGATGAGTCGGATTTTAATTCTGTATTGGATAATAGTAAGCCTTATTTAAATGAGCGAGGATACATTATTGTTGATGGGTTGGGTACTTTTCTTCCAATGCAATATTGGGTTAAAGGAGAACCAATTATATTTCCTAGCTTGACATTGAGACAAATGCAAGGTTTTCTCGAAAAACGTAAGAATAGAGACTTCCAAATACTTGACTCTGATCCTCAAGGAGCTGTTTTGCAGATGATTAATTGAGTATTAAGTTTTGAGTGGATTAATTCAGAGTGAAATATTGTTGATCATTTACTTGTTTTTTAGATGAATTGAACAAAGAACTTAACTGAAGTTGAAAGCTGAAAATGTTTAATCAACCTCTAAAATCAAGTTTTGTTATAGTTTCTAGTACATAATTTATGAATCTACAAATACTCAAAACATGTCAGAACTAACTATAGAAAAGGCACAAGAAGCACTGAGCACTGTAAACGATCCTGATTTACAAAAAGATCTTATAACGCTGAACATGGCGAGGAATATTGAAGTTTTAAATAAAAAAACGGTTAAGTTTAATCTTGTTTTGACCACTCCAGCTTGCCCCTTGAAAAGCAAAATAGAGGAAGATTGCAGACAAGCTCTTTATAAAATTGGTGCTGAAAATGTTGAAATTGTAACTACGGCTGAAGTCCGAGGTTTTAGAGGTATGTCTGGTAAGCAACCAGTTGATGGAGTTAAAAATATTATTGCTGTAAGTTCTGGAAAAGGTGGTGTTGGAAAGAGCACTGTATCCGTTAACTTAGCAATCTCTCTGAGTAAACAAGGAGCGAAGGTTGGAATACTTGATGCTGATATAACTGGTCCTAATATCCCCCTTATGCTGGGCTTATCTCAGCAACCTTCATTATCAGAAGATGGAAAAAAACTCATTCCACTTGAAGCACACGGTGTGAAAGCTATATCCATGGGTCTTTTATTGAAAGACAGTGAGCCGGTAGTTTGGAGAGGCCCTATGTTGCACAGTGCAATTAATCAGTTCCTCAGAGATGTGATGTGGGGTGAACTCGATTACTTGGTTGTCGACTTACCTCCTGGCACAAGTGATGCGCAGCTATCTCTTTGCCAAGCAGTTCCAATTTCAGGGGCTTTAGTAGTATCTACACCTCAAGATGTTGCTTTGTTGGATAGTAAAAAAGGTCTTTCAATGTTTAAGCAAATGAAAGTGTCTATCCTCGGGATAATTGAAAATATGAGTTATTTTATTGCTCCGGATACCGGTAAAGAGTACGATATTTTTGGTTCTGGTGGTGCAAAGAAAGCTGCTGAAGAGCTTGGAATAGAATGTTTAGGTCAAGTGCCTTTGCAAATTGAACTTAGAGAGGGCGGAGATAAGGGAATTCCAGTTACGATTTCAGAACCAGAAAATGTAGTTTCTAAGGCTTTTCTAGAAATAAGTAAAAATGTTGCAGCTCAAGTGAGCATACAGACTGTGAAACAAGAACCGGTTAATGTTTAATAAATTTATGAATTTAGATAATACTACTGAAGTTAAAAATATTGAGCCACTTGAGCTGAAATCTTTAATAGATAGTAATCAAAAGTTTTTCTTAGTCGACGTCAGAGAGAAAGATGAATATAGTTTTTGCAAAATTAATAATTCTATTTTGTGTCCTTTGAGTGATTTTATTGAATCTATTAAATCCGCTAAATTAGATAAAAAGAGCAGAATAATTCTGTATTGTCATCATGGAAAAAGAAGTTTAAAAGCGGCAAATTACTTAATTGAAGAAGGTTATGACGATATCTATAACTTGATGGGTGGTATCGATCGTTGGTCTTTAGAGGTTGATGATTCTGTAGAAAGGTATTGAGCTCAATATAAAGCTATCTTCTGATTTCCCTAAGAGAATCCACCGATAATCTTGAGGGTTTTCTACATTTTTATCTCAGTGCTAATCCTTATTTCTCAGTGGATCTGGGGTTTTAGCTCCTTTCTTCGGGATTGAGCAATCCCTGAAACAATAGATTAAGAGAGAATCCCCAAGCATGCTAGTGGAATAGATCGCTTGTAAATATTTATCCAAAGAGGAAAACAAAAGTGTTAACTCTATTCAAAAGATTAGTTTTTTGCCTTGCAATATTGACATTCATTGGAACTACTCAAGATGCACAAGCCATTAGATTTGGTTTGAACAGTGGTTTTTATAATGAAAAAGTTAACGTTCCCTGTGCCGGTTCAAGAGAATTTGGACTTCGTTTAGGCTTTTATTTTGATAAAACCGCAAACGATATTATTTATGCTTCTGCTATTAGAGGAATCAATCTTTGTAAGATTGGTGGTGGTTGTGCCCAAACTCAGCATGCGCAGATGGAACCAGTTGGATGCGCACCTGCGCCAGTGGGATGTACACCAGCTCCTGTATGTTCATCCTGTGTTAAAGGTACTGTAGAAACCCATCATACTGCTACCGCAACTCCAGCTGTTTTCCCTAGTAGTGCCACACCAATACAGCAAATTTTTGCTTATCCGCCAGGTGGTAACTTTCAAGCTGCACCTGCAGTTGCTTCCGCTCCAAAGACTGAGGTCTATTTATTAGTTCTCCCAGATCAAGCTAAGAGACAAGTAAGATACCAGCAGCAGACTGCTTATCAAGCAGCTCCACAGTACGAGCCTGAATATTACAGTGAGCCGGTTGAGTATACATCTCAAGCTCCCGTAAGAGGAATGTGGTAATTTTTGAATCCAGTTTTAGAAATCAATTTATAAAATAAGGGAGGTAGCTTGTTTAGCTGCTTTCCTTTTTACCTACTGCTCCAGACCATTGAAAAACCTCTTCTCTTACTGATAGTATCGATTCAGGGTATACCCATTCATTTATTATTGGAACCCCATCATTACCCTCAATGAGTTTCTGGTAGCTATTTACTAAAGTTCTTTTTTCTTTTGGTGATGAGGGAATAAAGAAAAAGTGTTTTTCTTCTGGATTATCTTCTCCATAATATTTAAAACTTAATTTTATTCTTGTGTCACCTTGGTCATTTTCTTCTTCAGTTATTGGATAAACTTCAATATTGTGACCTCTTTGTGTTTGTTTTTTATGGATAGTAATTACTGAACATGAATTTTGTCCGTTCATTATTATGAAATATTTGCCTGGATAAGAACCAACTGCCACATATTCATAATGAGTCTTTTCCAATTCATTGAGGATGAGAGTAAGCTTTGTATTGAAGAAATTGTCTGTGAGTGGGCTTGTTTCTTCTTTCCGACTAGAAATTTCAGAATCCACTTTTAGTCTTTCAATAACTTCTTTTTTGATTCCCTTTCTTTGAAAAGAAACATGTTTTGCGGAATGAGAATGAAAAACGGACTTCCTTTTTGTTGAATTTATCTGATGTTGTTTTCTTAGAAAGTTTATTTTGTAGCAATTGCCTATTTGATTGATATCTATATTCATTAGAACCCGTTGAACTAATACATTTCGAATCTTATTATAGTCTATACGTCGAAATGATTGTCTGTACGATATTGGAGTTAAACCTGAAACTTAAATCATTGCAAAGGCAATTCCCTATGTGTAAATGAGGCAAAACATAATTAGTTACACTTACTTGTCTAAGATAATGGGAATTCCTCCGTTATTGCCAATTAATATTTCTACAAGTTATCCTGTCAATTCTCAAAATGGTGGTGTTGATACTATTCCGGTTGAAGGTTTAGAAAAGTTGAAAGAGTTTAACTCTACAGAAAAAACCGAAAGACAAAAAATTGATAGACAAGGCCAAGGAATTGAACTTGAACAGATTAACTATAAACGTGAGCAGGATCCTCAGCATAATTATTAAGCTGAATAGATTTGTAATTTAATTTTGAGAAAATGAATAATTTGATGTGGGAAATTATTCATTTTCTCCGTGCTATTCTGTCGTAACTTTCCATCGGCATAAAAGCTATTAAAAATTATGAATTTAGCAATTTCAAGTTTATTAACAAGACCGCAAACAATTAACAAAACATTTCATCAATTTCTATATTCCAAATAGAACCGAAGATGGTAATTTATTAGTCAATATTTATGACGGGAATGAAAATAGGAGTTCGCTAGATCAATCCATTCCAAATGAAGTTTTTTACTCAAATTAAAGCGAAGTTTTTACCTATTTTAATTGCTACCATAATCCTTTAATTTACTTATACAAGAACTTATATGGTTGAAGAAAAGTCTCTCGTAATATATTTTGCTCCCAATTATTTACGTAAGGCCTTAGTGAATTTCAACCCAGAATCGGAAACTCCCCTTGAGTTGCAAGAAGAGAGTTTCTTAGAGTTGTATTCTTCAAACTCTATGTATTCTCAGCCAAGTAAACCTTTCTCTAAAAGAGAGCAATGTAATATTGTCGATACTATGAGGAAATGGATCAAAGAAATTGAGAAAGACAATCAGAACCTATCTTCCAAAGAGCAAATTAAAGTTGAATTCATTACTCATCCTCTTATTGACTCTATAGAAGGAACTAAGTTCATTTTGGATAGTCTTCAAGCGCAGCTTGGGATTGAAGTAGAAAAATTTTCGTCAAAAGAAAGTTCAAGACAATCTTTTCTTGGAATCAAAAGCAATCTTCCAAATTTCAGGCCAACAGCAAAGATTTGTCACGTTAATGTTTGTAAGGAGCATATTGATTTAGTTTTTGGTGATATTCACAAGCTTGACCAAATTATTCAAATTAACTTTGGTACTCAGCAGATAGCGGAGTTAATAGCCTCTCTTCGGAAGAAACACGATCAAGAGTCTTTAACACTTTTTGTAAAAGCTAATCTTTATAGGTACATTGAACAAGTTAAATTTTATGGTAAGCCTCATTTAATTACGTTTGATGAGAATACTGCAAGTCTTATTTCACAAGCTTTATCTAAAGACTTAAAAACACAAAGAGTAAATGCTGACTGGATACAACAACTGAGTTATAAAGTAATTGATTCAGAATCTCAATATTTAAACAGTAAGGCTGATTGGGTTAGCTCAGATGCTTTGGATTATGTTTCTGCTCATATTATTTTAGTTGGATTTTTGCTTGAGGGTCTTGGAACTAGCACTTGCTCTCTGGATTCTGATAGCAGAATTAAAGGCTATATTTTGGATAAGCAAATTCAAAATGGCACATTTGAAGAAGAAAATTCAAACCACAAATATGATTGGAGAAGAAGTGCTCACGAAAAATTAATTCATTTAAACCCAAAGGATTTTAGTAGAGCTACACAGCTTGGAATATTAATAGATAAAATATTTGACTCCACTCAAGGATGGCTTCATCTGTGGGATGCAAGAACTAAAAAAATTCTTTGGTTGAGTGCTTTCTTTAGTGGTTCTCTATCTCAAATGGAACCAGAACTAGCTTTAAAAGTAATCAAAGATGTTGAAGGAATTAATTTGTTTGATTGCAAATTGATAACTTGTACAGTTGCTATTTCATGTACTACAAACTTGTTCGGACAATCAAAATACCTTGATCTTTTGCCTCCGGAACATCGGTCCGTTGTTAGAAAACTAGCTTCAATTGTTCAAATTGTGAAAGCTTTGGACGTTACTGGAAGATCCGCTGTTCAAGACGTTAAATTAATAGCCAAGCCTAAATCTCCTGATACTGTTATTCTGCAGGTTACTCCAAGACTTAACTCTTCTCCAGAATTAATTCAACTGAATATTTTGAAAAAAACCTTTGAAAATCAATTCGATCAAAAATTAGAAGTTGAAATTAGTGGACTAACCGATGAGCCTGAGGAACAACAATCTGAAGAAACTGATGAATTAATATCAAATTGATTTTTGGATTTTATAAATTGAAAAATAATATTCTATTACTGTTAATCCTTCTTCTAACGCATTCTTATGCTGTGCATTCGGCAATATGGATTAGACCTAACTCTGTTAAACAAGGTGAAGTTGTTATCTTAAGTGGTCTTTATTATCCATTTGAGAAAGGGAATGTTTCTTTTTTGAATGAATGTAAGATTCAATTTGAAAATAATGAGTACAAATTCTCAAAAGAAATTCTCAATTGGGAAGAGTATATTAAATCACAAAAACAAAATGGTTTTCACTTTATTACCAGGATACCAACTACACCTCTCAGTCAAATCGGGCAAAAAAAGATGACATTGCTTTGCCCAAATGGTTCTGAAACTTTTTCAATTAATATTCTTGCAGGTAATTTCACAATTCAAAGTATTAAATTGAGTAAGAAGAAGAACTCTCTTCAAAGAACTGAAATAGAAGATAAAGCCGTTAAAAAAGCAATTAATACTTTTTCTCCTAACAAGTTATGGGATGATTCTAAATCATGGTTAATACCCAATAATGCAAGACAATCCGCTTCATATGGTTTAAGAAGAAAATATAATGGAGTTTTGGCTAAGGATTACTTTCATAAAGGAATAGATTATGCGGGATGGACTGGTTCTCCAGTGAAATCTCCAGCGAAAGGAAAAGTAATTTTGTTGGGGAAAGAAAAAGAGGGTTTTGCAGTTCATGGAAACTGCTTATTCATCGATCATGGCCAAGGTGTTGTTTCGGCATACCTTCATTTATCTGAGTTTTATGTTGAGGAGAATCAAGAAGTTACGGCTGGACAATTAATTGGTAAAGTCGGCAACAGCGGAATAGCAACTGGACCACATTTGCATTTTGGTCTTTATGTAAACGGTCAAAGTGTAAATCCATCTCGGTGGCTAAGTGAATCAACTCCCTAAATTGAGAAAAGTTTTTTTGTCTCTGTTTGAGTAAGACAAGTTTTAGTATAAAAATAAATCACCATCTGAATTTTATAGTTCAATGGTGATTTATTTTGTTTATTGAATTGAGAGTTTATCTTATTACCTTTTGGGTGTTAGCTGCATAGATTTGTTGAATTTAAGGAAGAGTTTATCTCCTGAATTAACAACAACTTCTTCTCCTTTGCTTAAACCTGCACCTAAGAGCCCTAGCCCTGCACCAATTCCAGCTCCGATTGCAGTGGCTCTTCCACTAGCATCGCCCCCAATTGCAGATCCAATTAGTCCTCCCAGTGCACCAGTTGCAGCACCGGCAGCTGTTTTGCCTGCGGATTTTGCGATCCGCTTTTTCTTGGCTTCGCCAATCAAAATAGTTGAGCTAGTATCACGAACAACGTAAACCTCTCCATTCAAAGGGATAGTTTGGCCATCTGGATAAACTATTTTCACTGCTTTAAGTTGTATTTCTCCAGATTTCTCAAAACGTCTTTTAGCTTTAATTACGCTGCTAACAACAAATTCAACCTTTGAGCCTTTTGGAATACCATTCAATTCTTGATCTAGAGTTAGGTAACCTCTATCACCAACTCTTGCTGATGCGGAGGTGAAACCTCTGTCAACTCTACCTGGTGAATAGGCACCCGCATTTATTGACACAACCTCTCCACTTAATATTTGATTTGAACTGTCGAAATTGTTCTCCTCAACTAATATTTCTTCATTTACCTCATTATTAGATTCTTCTGAATAGGGACTCGCTTGTATTTGTGGTATTTCTTGACTTTCTAAATCATCTTGAGATGCTAAAGTACCAATATTCTCTAGAGCTAAGCTAACTAATACAAGTGAAGCAAGGGCAAACTTTTTATTTTTTGAGTTTCTGTTTTTTATTACTTTTTTCATAATTGCACGCAACTTTACTATTTACTCATATAAAAATTTAACAACTAACGATTGATTATTGATACTAACCAATGGAATGTATTTAGAGCAATAAAGACCTTAATTCTTTATTAATTAGCTTTATTAATCAAAAGAATACTGCTTTTTGATAATATGTTTAATCTCTAATTAAGCGTCCTTAGTTCAGTTGGTAGAACGCAGGTCTCCAAAACCTGATGTCGGGGGTTCGAGTCCTCCAGGGCGCGCCATCTTTGATAAAATTTGAAAGTAAAGCTTAATAGTAAATAGGTAAAGTTAATAAGCTAGAATGTCTATAATGCAAGATTTAAGACCAATATTAGTTGCAACGTTTTATAAGTTTGTTCCATTAGATAATATAGTCGATTTGCAAACAAAATTACTGCAAAAGCTTCTCAAAAACCAAATAAAAGGAACAGTTTTATTAGCCGAAGAAGGAATTAATTCAACGATTTCTGGTCAAAAAGAGAACGTTTATGATTTCCTATCTTTCTTGAGGAATGATAGACGTTTTGAGAACATTGATTATAAAGAATCATTCACTAATTTTTCACCGTTTAGAAAGACCAAAGTTAAATTGAAAAGTGAGATAGTAGCTCTTAGATCCAGTGCTAAACCTAACCCAAATAAACAGTTTGGAGAGTATGTCCTAGCTCATAATTGGAACCAATTAATTCAAGATCCTGATGTTTTATTAATAGACGTTAGGAATAGCTTTGAATATAAACTGGGTACTTTTAAAGGTGCCATTGATCCGAAAACTGAAAAATTTAGTGAAATGATTGAGTTTACCGAAGATTTGATTCAACATCAAAAGCCTAAAGAGGTTGCAATGTTCTGTACCGGTGGAATACGCTGTGAAAAGTACTCCTCTTTTATTTTAAGCAAAGGAATTGAAAAGGTTTATCAGTTAAAAGGTGGCATTCTGAAATATTTGGAAGATGTTCCTTACGAACGAAGTCTATGGGAAGGAGATTGCTTCGTTTTTGATGATCGAGTTAAAGTCAACCACAAAGATTTTGAGTGAAAGATTGAAATTTATGCTTCTTTTAAGCATTCACAGACATAGCTAATTTCTTCATCTTTCATATAAGGAAACAAAGGAAGATTAATGATTTTCTTGGATAAGTACTCTGCTATTTTATTATTTGTAATTAGCAGAGACTTATCAAGCGTTCCTTTTTGTGAAGAAATTGGATTTGGGTAAACATTGCCCGTTTTAATGCCACGTTTAAGTAACTTATTGGATAATTCTGAAAAAGAAGTTTTTGCTAAGCTAACTTGAAGGTAGCCGTTGTTAGTAATGTTGCTCGGAGAAGTACACATATTAACTGTTAAGGAGTCCTTATTTTTTTCACAAAACTCTACATATTTTTGTTCAGATTTTCTTCTAGAATTGATCCTTGATTCAAGATGATCGAGGCTTTCGGATAAAAAATGAGCTTGAAGTTCGTCCATTCTAGAATTCCAACCCACGTATTCATGTCCGTAGTGAGTGCTTCTTCCATGGTTTGATAGCTGTCTGCACAATCTTGCAATTTCCTCGTTACTGGTGAAAATTCCTCCTGCATCTCCGGCAGCTCCCAATACTTTTGCTGGATAAAAAGATATAGTTGCTATAAAAGCTTTCTCAAATAAAGACTTGTTCTCATAGTAAGTTCCAATAGCTTGGGCTGCGTCTTCAACTAAATAAATTTCATGTTTATTGCAATAGTCACGAAAATCTTGCAACCTTTCAGAACACCAGCCGTAAAGGTGAACAAGTACCGCTGCTTTGGGTTTGTATTTTTCAACCGCTTTGATGAATAAATCAAAATCCATCTGAAAATCTGTGAAGTTAACATCAATCATTATTGGGTTTGCCCCAACATTAACTACAGCTTCGTAAGTTGCCCAAAAAGTAAAGTCTGGTATTAAAACGTTATCTTTGGGCTCAATACCAATTGACCTAAGTGCCAGTTGAATTGCATCTGTTCCATTGGCGCAGGGAACGAAATGTTTTGCTTTGGTAAAGTCTAGAATTTTATTTTCAAGTTCTTTTGCCGCAATTCCACCAATGAAGGATTTGGACAGTAGTGATTCTTGCCATCTTTTTTGAACTCTTTCTTCAAAGCCCTCTTCAAACCTTAGATCAATAAAGGGAACTGAGATAATATCTTGAGCTTGTGAATTCATCATTACTTAAATACTTGTGCTAATTGCTCCAATTAAAGAATCAATATAGATAGATCATAACAAAACAAAATTATCTTCCATTCGAGCGATCTCTTTTGATTCTATTTGATTTTGTCTTTAATCTTTATTTCTTAGATTGAGACTCAAAATTTTTAGAGTGCCGAGTGATATAAGAGTTGCACCGAGACCGAGAAATAGATAAAAAACGAAATTGGAAAAAAAAGCAATCTTTAGTTTCAAAAAGTTATCTATCATGATGCCTCCAATGGAAACTATAATTCCTAAAAATAAGTAAGCAATTCCCAAGGTAACTGTCTCTATACGGTTTATTCGATTTTCTAAAAGTTCAAGATTTATGGGTACTTTTAATTCACCATTTTCTACTTTTTTCATTAAAGAATTTGCTTTCAATGGTAACTTTGCAATTTCAACTACTTCGTCAGAGTACGAAAAGTTCAGCTGATCTGAAACTTTACTGATAAGTTTTTCTATAAAGGTTACGTCTTTAGATTCTAAGAACCATTCTTTTGTAAAAGGTTTGAGAGTGGCAATAAAATCAAATTTGGGATTGAGTGTTCTACAAAGCCCTTCCAATATTCCTAAAGTTCTAAAAACATAAGCCAGAGATGGTGGCATTCTCATTGGACTGTTAGCAATTATTTTGTTAATGTCGTTTTTAATATTTTGTAAATTAAGTTCCGAGAAACTGCTTCCGCTGTAGTATTTATAAGTTACCTCTCGGATTAATTTTTTTAATAGTTCCAAATCTGCGTTGGGACGAATTAAGTCCATCATTTTTAACGATTGGACTAGTTTATCGGTATCTTGAGCAACAACTGCGAGTATTAGAGCTTTAAAGTTATCTCGAATTTTTTCATCGATTTTATAAGTCATTCCATAATCGTAAAGAACAATCTTCCCTTGCTTATTTAAACCCAAATTGCCTGGGTGAGGATCTGCATGAAAGAATCCATGAATAAAAAACTGATCGAAAAAGAGTTTAATTAATTTGTCAGATATCCAAGTTGTTGAATGTGGTGAATTCCTAATTACATCTAGATCGGTTATCCTGTCTCCTGGACAATAATCCATTACAAGGATTTCAGTTGTTGAAAGGTTCTTATGAACTTTAGGAATTATGATTTCTGGATGTTCATTTTCTAAATTGATCCTCATCCTTTCAATATTGAGAAGTTCTTGTTTGAAATCTATTTCTTCGAATAAGACCTTTCCAAATTGGTCACATATTTCGGGCCAATATCTGTGCTTACCCCAGGAGCTATATCTTTCAAAAAAGACCGAAAATGCTCTGGTAATACCTACATCATTAAGAAATTTTTCTTTAAGTCCAGGGCGTTGGACCTTGATTACAACTTCTTCTTTATTTTTGAGGGTGGCTCTGTGTACTTGTGCAATACTCGCTGATGCTATTGCCTTTTCATCTAGTTGATCGAAGAAGTCTGAGATTTTGCCGTTTAAATTTTTCTCAATAATTTCTTTTACTTCTTCGATTGGCATTGGAAGGGCAGCATCTTGCAATGATTGAAGTTCGCTAACATACTCTTTTGGGACAATATCTTCTCTAGTGGCAATAAACTGACCAACTTTGATGAAAGCCGCCCCCAAAGTGTTCAATTGGTTGAATAACCATTTTGCATGTTTACTTCTAACGCTTTTTAGTTTTTTTTCTTTTAACCCTTTATTTTCAGCATCAACTTCTTGCTTAATTGACAGCCACAGTATTAAGGCTAATTTTGCTCCTTGATAAAAACGACGATTTCTAAATGAATGAGATGCAATCAAAAAAAGATCAATTAGAAAATTAAGAAAATCCAGCCATTTAGGGAAAACAGGATCCTCAAGCAAAGGGAATAATTTCTTTGCGTCATTTGGATAATAGTTCATTAAAAAGATTGACCATTGAAAACGATTCTATAATTTTTATTTGGCTTTAATTTCGTTTACGTCAGATTGGACTTTTTCAATTTGGTGCTTCAATTCTTTTATGGTTAAGGCAATATCTTTGAGTGTTTCATCATTATGCTTTTTGCTTTCACCAGTTTTATCTTGAGAAACTTCTTCTTTTAAACTGTCAAAAAAATTGTTTACCTTATCAATAGTTTTTTTCCTCTTTGTCTCTATTTCATCCTCTATTGACTCACAGGAATTACATTCTTTATCAATGCCAAATTCCTCAAAAAATGGTTCAAGGTAATCGTCAATTTCTCTTTTTAAAACTTTGAAACCGGCTGCAGCATATTTTTTGAAGTGTTTCATTTTATTTTATTAATTTCACTCTGAATATATAAATTATTACTGTTTTATTAGTAATTAAAAGAAAAATTTATAATTAGTTATCTGGAGTTTTCCCTGAAAATTCGATTTTAGTCTGAATTTGTAAGTAATAACTTTTGATATATAAACTTCATCATTTAACTTTCTCAGGAGGATAAATAAATTTGAAAACTTCGAATTTATTCAAATATTTGATTCTTTTTGCATCTTTAGGATTTGTGATTTTTTCTATAGCATATTTTGATGTTAAGTCTCTACTGTTGAACATTCTCCGCTGGATTGAAGAGCTGCGTTATTGGGGACCAATAATTTTTATTGGAATATATATACTAGCCTCCGTCTTATTCGTGCCAGGTACACTTTTGACTTTAGGAGCTGGTGTACTATTTGGAATTGCATTCGGTAGTATTTATGTTTCAATTGCTGCAACCCTTGGAGCCACTGCTGCTTTTTTAGTTGGAAGATATCTTACAAGAAATTTAGTTGCTGAAAAGTTTGAAAAAAATTCTACTTTTCAAGCTATTAATAACGCTGTTGCGGAAGAAGGTTGGAAGATAGTTAGTTTAATTAGGCTTTCTCCTTTATTTCCTTTTAATCTTTCAAATTATTTATTGGGTTTAACAAAGGTTAATTTAAGGGACTATTTTTTTGGTTCTTGGATTGGCATGATACCCGGAACAATCATGTATGTTTATTTGGGTTCATTGGCAGGAGATATTGCTTCAATTGCAACTGGAATGAATGAGAGAAGCAAAACACCAATTGAATGGACTTTATACTTAATTGGATTATTGGCAACGGTCACTGTGACGATCTATGTTACTAAAATTGCCAAAAGGGCTTTATCAAGTAAGTTACCCGGCACTACTAACATTCCAAAACAAAATCGAGAGGATTAGCATAGATTGGAATTCAGTCAAATTCTTCCAGATGATGAAAATAATCGCTTATTAAAAACGCGGACGCATCCTTCTGATTGGATCAATCCTAAGCCAGTAGGTAAATATAATTTAGTTGTTATTGGTGCTGGAACTGCTGGTTTGGTAACAGCTGCAGGTGCTGCCGGGCTAGGAGCTAAAGTTGCTTTAATAGAAAAGCATTTAATGGGTGGTGACTGCTTGAATTATGGCTGTATACCCTCTAAAACTTTAATTCGCTCTTCGAAAATAGTTAATGAACTTAAAAATGCAAAAGAATTCGGTATCAAAGTAGACGGTGAAATTGATATAGATTTTGCTTCTGTTATGGAAAGAGTTCGAAGAATTAGAGCTCAAATAAGCCATGTTGATTCAGCTCAACGATTTAAAGACCTGGGAGTTGATGTATTTCTTGGGAGTGCTTTTTTTCAATCGTCCAATTCGGTTGAAGTTAATAGCGAAATTCTACATTTTAATAAAGCCGTTGTTGCAACTGGAGCTCGATCTGCGAAACCATCTATTGAAGGTTTAGAAGAAGTAGGCTATTTGACTAATGAAACAGTGTTCTCCTTAACCGAGAAACCGCAAAAGTTGGCGGTAATTGGTGCCGGGCCAATTGGGTGCGAGTTAGCACAAGCTTTTTCTAGGTTGGGTTCTGAAGTTACACTCATTCATAAAAACCAGCATATTCTAGACAAAGAAGACTTTGAAGCTGCTGAAATAATTCAAAAGGTCTTCTTCGAGGAAGGTATAAAGTTAATTACTGGCGCCCAGATTTTAGGAGTAAGAAAAAATTTGGGCAAGAAAGCAATAACTTATCGAATAGAAAATTCAGAGTCGAAGGAAGAATCTTTCGATGAAATTCTAGTTGCAGCGGGAAGAAGACCGAATGTTGATAATTTGGGACTTGAAAATGTTGAAGTTGATTTTGATGATCGTAAAGGAATAAAAGTTAATGATTATTTGCAAACTTCTAACTCATCAATTTATGCTGCTGGTGATATTTGTATGGATTGGAAGTTTACGCATGCTGCGGATGCTGCAGCAAGGATTGTAATACAAAATGCTTTGTTTATGGGCAAAAAGAAATTAAGTGATTTAACGATTCCATGGTGTACCTATACCGATCCTGAAATCGCTCATGTTGGAATTACAGAAAACCAAGCAAGAAATAAGGGCGTCAGTATACAAACAGTTTCTTTATCTCTAGATCATTTAGATAGAGCCATAACCGACTCTCAAAGCAAAGGTCTTATAAAAGTACACCTTGCAAAAGGTAGTGACAGAATTCTTGGGGCAACGATTGTAGCAGCAAATGCAGGTGATATGATAAGCGAAATAACCCTTGCAATGGTCCATAAAATTGGCTTGAGTTCAATATCCAGTGTTATTCATCCATATCCCACTCAAGCGGAAATTATAAAAAAATCTGCGGATGCTTATCGAAAGACGTTATTAACCCCAATGGTTAAAAAACTATTTCAATGGTGGCTCAATATAACCAGATAGACAAATAAAGGATCCTTTCATAAATTCAGGATTCTCTTTTATTTTAAGAATGTGTAAAGCAGTTGTTATTTTCTTTGAAGTGGACCTTCTCACTAGTGTATCCACTAGTACGTATAATCGGGAAATTGGAATTAATAAGTCAGTTACCGTTGTTGCAAACTTTAATATGAGCTTATCTGTATTTATTTCTAAAGAACAAAAATTATTTCTTTTTGACAGTTTTACATGTCCCAAGCTGAAGGATGAAGTTTGTTTAAGACACAAACTGGATTATGGGTTTGTACTTTGCAGAGCAATAATTGAGTTTATGAAAAAAAACGAACAACTTGATAAAAATCTTATAGAAGAGAAGATGAGAAGCCTTTTAAGTTCATTACAAACTGGTGAAGAGTTTCAGGATAAGAATTTTGTAGAAATCGTTAAATTCACAAACAGTAACAAAGGTTATGTATTCATAGATCATACTGATGGCATTCAACCGTTTATTTTGTACAAACAAGATAATGCTGAATATTATCCTTCGGAATTAAATGAAGCCAATGTTGAAGATTTTAAGGAATCAGTTGAAAATTTATTAAGCTCAATTGATAAAGAGGATAGCAAGTTATGGAATTTACTATATACTTATGCACTCTCCAATCGCTCTTGGAACCGGGAAATTAAAAATATAGCTTGGCAAGAATTGAATAAAGCTTCTAAATCTTCTGCGAAATTATGTGCTTTGTAATTCTAGAACCTTTTGTACTTTTGAAGTTTTGAGAAGTTTTCATTATTGAGACTGTTAATCAAAGTATAGTGATAGAATAAGAGGTATGAAAAAGTGCCCAAGATGTGAATCAGAAAGAATATGGAAGTCAGGTTTTCAAGGTGGAAAACAAAGATAT
>JAAUYH010115122.1_pt1 | contig 70246 bp, 67 predicted proteins | sample 7278061 | NCBI WGS metagenome assembly JAAUYH01 (sample SAMN14350203, study PRJNA611818) | marine sediment metagenome | isolation source: surface marine sediment (0.6m) | place: French Polynesia: Moorea | collected 2018-08 | reverse complement strand
TATTGATACTCAGGGAGCCAAAGTTGATTAAGGCAGGGGGAGCAGGGGGAGCAGGGGGAGCAGGGGGAGCAGGGGGAGCAGGGGGAGCAGGGGGAGCAGGGGGAGCAGGGGGAGCAGGGGGAGACTGGGGGACTGGGAGAAATCATTGATATATATTCACCCCGTCACCCCATCACCTTATGACTCCCCACACCTCCCACACCTCCCACACTTCCCACACCTCCCACACTCCCCGTCACCTCATCACCCCGTCACTTTCTGTTAAAATGATTACTAGATTGCATAATCTAGCTAAATTGTCATCATTGTAATCAACAGTATTATATAAGTGGAGAGTTGGTACTCTGTGCTGCAACGTTTTAAACAAGATTTAAAAAATGATTTAATTGCGGGCCTACTGGTGGTCATCCCCTTAGCAACCACTATCTGGTTAACCATCACCATTGCCACTTGGGTCATTAATCTTTTAACTCAAATTCCCAAACAACTTAATCCTTTTGACGGTCTTGACCCGATTTTAAGTTATATTCTCAATCTCAGTGTCGGCTTCGCTGTGCCTCTGCTGTTTATTTTAGTGATTGGTTTAATGGCCCGTAACATTGCGGGTCGATGGTTATTAGATGTAGGAGAACGGATTTTACAATCCATTCCCTTAGCTGGGGCTGTTTATAAAACCTTACAACAAATCTTAGAAACCCTTTTCAAAGACTCCAAAAGTAAATTTCGGCGGGTGGTAATGGTGGAATATCCCCGTCGGGGTGTCTGGAGTCTCGGGTTTGTGACCGGAACCTTAAGCCCTTCGCTACAAACCCACCTAGAAAAACCCATGTTAAGTGTGTTTATTCCGACCACCCCTAACCCCACATCAGGATGGTACGCCATTATTGAGGCTGATGATGTGATTAACTTGCCCATTTCTATCGAAGATGCCTTCAAAGTGTTAATTTCTGGGGGTATTGTGAGTCCAAATGTTCCGAACCCTGTTCCTCAGTTACCTCAATCTAAGAATAATCCTGCCATCAATCTTGATACGTCTGTGACACAACCCCAAAATCATTCCTTAATGGTTGAAGAAGATAGCTAACAGGTGAAAACAAGATTATAGTTTAGGGAAGATAGTGGGTATAGGGTGTAGGCTATAACAACAAGCAATCCCTTTCCACGTTTCCAATCTAAAGATTTTAGTTATTTAACCGCTTATGCCCCCTCGTCAGCAACCCCGTCGTATTTCCCGTGAATTAGCTTTATTGAGTCTGAGTCAAATTAAAGGAAAAGCTGAAAAACTAGACCAAGTTGAGCTTAATGAGCTGACTTTAGCCGCCATTCGTACCCTTACCAGTGAGGTACAAGATACCTTAGAAACCGCTTCAGCAGAGGTTAAACGGGGACATAATCAATTGTTTGAGTATGAAACCCGTGCTACAACGCTAGAGAGTGCTAAAACCATGATTAAGGATGCTCTTACCCTAACACAAGGAGCCATTAATCGTTTAGCCAATGCTGTAGAATTTCCTGAGATCATTCAATTAGCCAGTCAATATGAAGTGCGAGACTATGCCGTTAATTTGATTGGAACCGTTCACCGACGGAAAAAAGAGATTGACGAAAAATTAGAGGCGGTGTTAAAAGATTGGCAGTTGAGACGTTTGGCCAAAATCGATCAAGATATTTTGCGTCTTGCTGTGGCAGAAATCTTGTTTCTTGAGGTTCCTGAAAAAGTGGCTATCAACGAAGCCGTAGAACTGGCCAAACGCTATTCTGATGATGATGGTTATCGTTTTATCAATGGGGTCTTAAGACGATTCACCGACCACATTAAGCAAAATTCATAGGGGTCAACACTTCAAAGAGCGGTTTACGGAAAAAGCCCATAATATATTCTAACATTGCGAAGCCCACAGTCCATCATCGATCGTCTAGGAGGTTTGTATCAAACTAAGAACAAAAAATTAGTTAATTAAATTAAACCCTATTCTGGCCGTGTGACTACAGAGTTAGCTCAAACAGCCGAACAGTTATTAGTTTAGTTATTTTCGTCTTTATCTTGTAATCTTTGTTTGAGACGATGTAAATGGGTGGTACTATTGGCAGGGACTCTCGGGGAGGGTAATTCATTATTGGGCCAACCAGATAAATCAAAACAGGTACACACAGGAGATGCTACACCAGCAACCGTCATGGGGATGGGTAACTCACAACGGGGACAGTCCATAATTTCCCAAGCAGGACTTAATAATTGTTGGATGGTTTGTTCAGTCCCCTCTAAATAACAGTCAGCATCGGTATGAAGAATTTTTTGCCAACACTGTTCAAATTCTGTTGAATAATGATGTTCTTTGAAAATAACTTGGGGATGAATCCTTTCTTGTCGTTTGGGACAAATGACACCTTTACCCAGTTGAAACCAATGGGCAAGATATTTTTTAACTTGTTCAGTTGAAGCCATACTCATAGACTTTACCGAGATCATACTACTTAGATTCTATGGTAACGTTTTTTTCCAGGTTTCTATGGAAAAAAAACTATAGATTATCGCGCCCTTCGGACAAAGGCAAAAATCAAAAGCGAGTGGTCAAAAACAATCAATTAGCCAACTAGACTGTTCATTGCTGAACTTTCTGTCAGTTGAGAAACTGAGTCACATTTACGCGCACGAAACATCCCAAAGCGACATAATCCTGTGCCAAAAGCAATACGCATTAATAGTAATGTGGGAACTTCTCTCAGGGATTTAATGATACCGGATAAACCGAACTTAATCATCCCTTGGGGTCGAATAATACCCTGCCAAATAGAGTCTAACCAGGAAGGAAGGGTTTCTTGAGTCCAATCTGCGGTAATTACTTCCCCTTGTACCCATCCGGTTGCTGCAATATGTTCGGAAAACCCTTCAATACTGGAAAAAGCAGGATGAGACCATTGGTCTAAAAGTTGGCGCATTAAAGGTTTTTCCCAAAAATTAAGGGGATTTTGACGATCATCCCGTTGATTCCAATCCGCCACCACTAAAATTCCCCCAGGTTTTAAGACTCGCATCATTTCTTGAGCATACTTCTGTTTATCTTCCATGTGGGGACCGGCTTCAATAGACCAAACCACATCAAAACTGTTATCTGGGAAAGAAAGGGACAAGGCATCATCTACCTGAAATTGAGCGGAAACCCCTTCAGGGGTTAATTCTTGGGCCCGTTTTACCTGTTGAGGACTGATGGTTACCCCTGTCACCTTAAACCCGTAATCCTTAGCCAAAATACGGCTACTGCCTCCTATGCCGCAACCCACGTCTAAAACCGTGGTTTCTTGAGGTAATTTGTCTAAACCACCCCATTTAACCATTTCGTGGACAAAATCAGCTTTAGCCTCTAGGAAATCTTTGCGTTTGGGTGGTGAACCATAATGACCTAAATGAATATGTTCTCCCCAATAAAATTCTAGAATCCCATCTTCTGTCCATTCATCGTAAGAATTAGCCACGGTTTCAGCCGATTCATAACTGCGAGGGGTTAATAAATAAATGATGATGCTTAATATAGATAAGATAAAAATGACAATGAGAAACAAGGGAAAATTCATATAAAGAGGTAAATGATTAGCTTTGATAGAATATCTTAGAACTTAACACAATTTTTTCTTGCCTCACAACCAATCCCTAAAAACGTTAAAATCCTAGTGTTCCCTACATTTGTACTAAATTTATGAATCTTCATTGCATCGGTGCAATTGTCAAGTAGAACAAAAAAACACCTTGGGGCTTTTTACCGCTTAGCATAAATTTATCTATTTTTCAACGACAATAAGATTAAACTATAGTAAAATCGTGGCATCGCAAGCAAGAGTATTACTTGTTCAAAATGTCAATTACAAATACGATTCACTTTAGAAATGTCAAAGGTGATATCTTCGGTGGAATTACGGCCGCAGTTATCGCCTTACCAATGGCATTAACCTTCGGGGTTGCCTCCGGCGCAGGAGCCTCTGCCGGTTTATGGGGAGCCATCTTGGTCGGCTTTTTTGCGGCCTTGTTTGGAGGAACCCCTACCCTAATTTCTGAACCTACCGGTCCAATGACGGTGGTGATGACTGCGGTGATTGCCAGTTTAACGGCGGCCAATCCTGATAAGGGTTTAGCTATGGCCTTTACCGTGGTTATGTTGGCGGGTGTTTTTCAAATTCTTTTCGGGGTATTCAAACTAGGGAAATACGTTACCCTAATGCCCTATACCGTTATATCTGGCTTTATGTCAGGAATTGGCGTTATTCTAATTATCCTACAAATTGCACCCTTTCTGGGTCAAGCCAGTCCTAAAGGGGGAGTGGTGGGGACGGTACAAAATATCCCCAATCTTATCAGTGGTATTAACCCTTTAGAAACCCTGTTGGCGGCCATAACGGTGGCCATTCTTTTCTTCTATCCTCGTAAGTTGAAGAAATATATGCCACCCCAGTTACTCGCTTTAATTTTGGGGTCTTTAATTTCTATCTTATTGTTTGGTAATGCTGACATTCGTCGTATTGGGGAAATATCTGTCGGTTTACCCAGTTTACAAATACCGACCTTTACACCGGCTCAAATACAAACCATGTTAGTTGACGGTTTAGTCTTGGCTATGTTGGGTTGTATCGATGCTTTACTGACATCCTTGGTAGCAGACAGTTTAACCCGTACCGAACACGATTCTAACAAAGAATTAATTGGTCAAGGACTCGGTAACTTGGCCTCTGGTTTATTCGGTGGTATCGCCGGTGCCGGTGCCACCATGGGAACTGTAGTTAACATTCAAACTGGAGGTAGAACGGCTGTTTCAGGCTTAACTCGCGCCTTAGTTTTGCTAGTGGTGGTGTTAGGGTTAAGTCAGTATTTGCAAGGTATTCCCTTAGCCGTATTAGCTGGTATTGCTTTAAAAGTTGGTATCGATATTGTGGACTGGAGTTTCCTCAAACGCGCTCACAAAATTTCTGTTAAAGCTGCTCTTATCATGTACGGGGTGATTGCTTTAACTGTCTTTGTGGATTTAATTGTAGCGGTTGGAGTGGGTGTTTTTGTGGCTAATATTCTCACCATTGAACGTTTGTCTAATCATCGTGCCGATACAGTCAAAGCAGTGACGTTTGATGATGAAGAAATTGACCTCGAACCTGAAGAAAAAAAATTATTAGAAGAAGCTAATGGTAAAGTCCTTCTCTTCTATCTCAGTGGTCCGATGATTTTTGGGGTGGCTAAAGCTATCTCCCGTGAACATAATCTCATCAACGATTATCAAGCATTGGTGTTAGACTTATCAGACGTTCCCATTCTAGGAGTAACTTCTTCTTTAGCCTTAGAAAATGCGATTCAAGAGGCGGTAGAAAAAGGTCGTCACGTCTTTTTAGTGGGAGTACGTGGACAAGCAGAAAGCCGTTTAAGAAAGTTAGGGGTGATGGATATTGTTTCTCCTGATAATATTATGAGCGATCGCACTGCAGCTCTCAAAGAAGCTCTCATCTCCATTGAGCCATACAAAGTTTAATCAAGATAACAATGCAGACAACAGCAGACTACACTTGTGCGTTTTGTGGAGAATGTAATACAACGTTTATTGATCTGAGTTCAGGCAATTATCAATCTTATATAGAAGACTGTCAGGTGTGTTGTCGTCCTAATATTCTCTATATCGAAATTGATGAAAATACTCTTGATGTCACCATTAACAGTGATTATCAAGAGTAAAGCTTCAGTAATTTTTGTCTCTTAAACTCAGATCATTTTCTCTTATTTCTGAGCATATCTTTGTAGTAATTGAGCAATTTCTGGATTATAAATCCGTAGATAATTCCAATAATTACCAAATACTGATTCGACATACCCTTTCGTTTCTCGGAAGGGTATTTTTTCGACAAAAACATCAGGATCACTGACTCGATATCTTTTCACCCATTGAGACACATTACCCGGTCCTGCGTTGTAACTAGCGATCGCTAATAACGAGTTATTACTGTATTTAGAATGGGTATAATTTAAGTACCAAGTTCCTAGATTAATGCTATCGTCAGGATCAGTTAAAGAATAGTCTTGTAAATTAATTTTATTGGCCACCCATTCCCCCGTTGCTGGCATCACCTGCATCAATCCGGTTGCCCCCACTGGGGACTTAATTTCCTTTTCAAAACGGGATTCTTGGCGCATTAAAGAGGTCACTAAAAGGGGATTTAATTGACGACGTTGTGACCAGTCAATGATGGTATTATAGTAAGGAAACGGGAATAAAGCTTGCCAATATTTCTCCGTTTGTCTGAGTTGTTGCCATTCTTTTTCCTGTTTGGGATCATCTTTTTTCTGAAGGTACCAAACTTGATTAATGCCTTGAAGATTTTTTCCTTGAACTAACTTTAATAAAGCGTCGGTAAAGCCTTCATTAACCGTTAATTCTTGGCGATCGCCGATTTCTGCTTGAAAGAGAGTGATGGCATCGTTATCTTCCCCCAAACGATACAACTCCTTAAACATTTCTGACCCCGCCGGCGGTAGAGGCCGAGTTGTCGGTTTATTCACCTGGGGTAACATTTGGCGCACATTGTTAAAATTCCCCACATTCCAGCCCAACTGGACGGCTGCTCGCCAAGCATAGTAAGATTCAGGATGACGAGCCACCACGTGTTCAAAAGCGGATTGAGAATCTTCAATACGACCTAACTTTTGGGCCCATTTTCCCACCCAAAAGGCTGCTTTCGGGGCAACGGAACTATCGGCATTGTTGGTCGTAATGGGTTGGGCCCAAGTCCAAGCTTTGAGCGCGTCCCCCTTTTCGGCTGCTGCTTGGGCCACTTGCCAGCGATAGTCGGCGGTTGCATCGGAGTTAGGGTATTGGGATAACAGGGTTTCACGAACTTTACCTGCTTCTGCCCTCCTATTCAACTTATCGAGCAATGCAGCCTTATCTAGAAGAGCCTCTGGAGCCTGTTCGGGGAATTTTTTGATAATTTCGTTCAAATAGGTGATGGCGGTTTCTGGCGGCGATAATTGCGCCAATCGTTTTAAGGCCAAGGCGGTTTCTTCGGCTTTGGGGAAACCAGATATTAAACGACTATACGCAGCGATCACCGTTTCTTTGTTATTTCCTGGGGGTTGTACTTGTTGTCCCCTAGCGATGCGATAGTAATTTTGGGGGGTTTTGGGGGCTTTTTGATAAGCCATAGCCCCCTTGTAATAGTCATTAACGCTCCAGTAACCGTCGGCGATGGTTTGCCAGTCTTCGGGGTTGAGTTGGCCAGCATATTCGTTTACCAAGCGATCGCGGATAGCATTGGTTTGGGGGTCATAGGCTGCATAGTTCGCCAATAATAATAATAATTTTGGTTGGTTTGGGTTTTCTTTTAACCGTTCCCGAATCACCTTTTGAATATTGGGATGTTGAGGAAATTGTTCGATCGCTTGCTCCCAATAACCCGCATCATATTTTCCTAGTTGATACAAGGCTTCTGCTGAAGCTAAAGAGTCAGGATAGGTTTCTATCAATTCTTGCCAGGTTTTCTGGGCCAAGGAGGTTTCATTGGTTAATTCGTAGCCTCGACCCCGTTTGAGGAGAATATAGGGGACTAGGGTGGGATATTCCTTTTCTAACCCTTCTAGTTGTCGTAGGGCCGGCCCCCCTTCGTATTCTTTGAGGAGATCACTGGCCAATAAATAACGGGACCGACTTCTTTCGAGGGATAGGGTTTCCGAAGCGGCCAAGGCTTGGAGTTGTTCTCGTCGTTGTTGGGGGGGAACTTCAGCTAACGTGAAGACAACAGAAGGTTTGTTAATATCTTCTTGGAGGGCGGTTTCAATTTTAGCCTGTTGTCTATCTTCAAGCCATTCTACGACTTTCGGAGTCAAGACAACCGTGCTAATCGCACCAAGTATCAATACACTAGAAGCAATCACAAGCGGACGTTTATCTTTTAGTGGCTTAAGCATTCCATTCCCACACACAACGATTATTAAAAATATATTATACCTTTACGCTTCATCTAGGTACGTTGGGATATAAGCGATCAATTTCTTGTTGTTGCAATAAACGTTGATCGATGAGAGGATCTTGTTGATTCATGGTTTCAATACGTTGAAGATACTGATCGCAGTTGGGGTTAATGGGTGGGGGAGGAGTGGTAATGGTGCGCTCTAAACAAGCTCTTTCGGTGCGTTCCCGATGAAAATGTTGCAAAATCTTTTCCGGGGTCTGAAAATAAAGTTGACGGTTGTGGCGCATATTTTCACGGTGGGTTGTAGCACCACAGTCCACTGCACCGGGAATGCAGTTTTGAGAAGGGACGGAAAGATTGGGACCAATGTTCTGTAGTTGGGCGTTAGCTTTGACTGGGACGAATAAACTCAGTCCAGTGGTGGTTAAAGATATCAAAATAAGACTAGAATTTAGTTTCATAGCATTACCTCTTAGGATTAATCACAGCAATAATTTGCAAGTTACCTCTGTGTTAGTTGATTGTTTTGATTTTATCAAGCTCAGATAATCAATTTAGTTAAAGATTAACAATCAAAATAGAAACTCTCCCCACACTCCCCACCCCTCCCACACTCAACTGAACCAGAATATTGATGAAAACTGCTATTAATCGCCAAACCCGAACGCCTAACCCCCATTTTCGATCTGTCTCACAGCAGTTAAGGCCGAATAACTAACCCCTGCGGTTCCTTCTCCGGGGTGGGTAGAGTCACCCACTAACCAGAGGTTTTTGATGGGGGTACGGGTGGCAATACCAAACGGACCAAAGGTGGACACCCGTTGACCAATACCTCCCACAATACCCTTATCCCTAGCAGTATAGTCAGCAAAGGTGCGAGGGGTGGCTGCTTCTTGATGAATAATCGTCTTAGAATTAAGTTGAAAATAGTTGCTTAAACGGGCGATCGCTTCTTGGCTATATTGTTGTTTTAATTGTTGATATTTTGCTTCACTAATTTTGTCCCATATCTGCGTATCGGTAAAACTAGAAGCAATAATCGTTCTTTGTCCCTCTGGGGCCCGACCATCCCCCGGTTTACTAACAGAAACAAACAAGGAATTATTTTCTCCAATCACTCCATCATACTCATAGAAAAATTGTAGATGAGGAGGACAATTTTCAGGAATCGCTTGATCTGTGACCCCTAAATAAATAACAAAGGCCCCTGATGCTTCGGGAAGTTTATCCACTCGTTGCTGATATAGATTTAACCTCGGTTTACTGGGGCTATCAATCATCTTAACTAAATTTTGGACAGGAACATTCGCTACTACGTGATCGGCTATTTTTGTGAAGGTTTCCCCTGTTTTACGTTCATGAATAATAACTTGTATTTTATTGTCGTCAAGGGTTTCTATGGTTTCAACCCTGTGGCCTGTGAGGAGTTTTCCTCCATATTTTTCTAACCCTTGCACCAAGCGATCGCTTAATACTTGCATACTTCCTTGTAAATGATACAATCCTTGGGGGTCTTGAGATACCCCTAACGCCGTTGCTGCATACAGTAAAGCGGTTTCGTCAGCATCCACTTGGGAATATAATTTGAGTTGTAAATCGAGAAAGGTTTTTAATCGGCGATCGTTGTATAATCCATACAAGCGTAAGGTATCTCCCACCGTCATGAAGGTAAAGGGGACGGTGATCAAGGTATCTAACCGTAGCGCGGTGGTAAGTTGCCATACATCCCACAGGTTGCGAGGGGGTAACACGGGATCTCGGCTTTGAAATTTCCAACTGGCTTGAAACAGTTTAGCTAATAATTGCCAGAAGGGTTCGCTTCCGGGGAACTGTTTTTGCCTTTCCTGTTGCCATTTTTCGGGATCACGCCAGACATTAATGGGTTGGCTTTCCCCAGGTAAAAACACGGCACAAGCTGGATCACAAGGAGTTACAGGGGGTAAGTCTATCTCTAATTCTGCAAAAATCCGATGATGAATGCCACCGGGTTCTAACCCTGCCACTTGGGTTGCTCCCACATCAAAGGTAAACCCCCGACGCTTAAAGGTGGAGGCACACCCCCCAGGAACGTAAGCTTGTTCATACACAGTGACAGTGTAGCCTCGACGAGCCAGTAATGCCCCTGCGGTTAATCCACCGATTCCTGCCCCTACAACGATAGCTTGTTTAGACATTGATTAAACGTTTATTTATAAAAATTTTACTATCTTAAATTATATTAAATAATTAATTATATTTGTGTACTCTATTTCTCCCTATTCCCTGTTCTCTATCAATTTAACCATTTTAATATGAAGAATGTCTCCTTCTATGAAGCGATCGCCTATCGGTTGAAAGCCTAATTTTTCGTATAATGCTTGAATATAAACTTGAGCATGAATGATGATTTTTTGGTAATTTTTTTGTCCTTGAATAAAAGCGATCGCCGTTTTCAGTAATGCGGTACCAATTCCTTGACCTCTTGCTTTAGATAAAACAGCTAACCGTTCAATTTTTGCTGTACTTTCATCAATATATCTAATTCTTGTGGTTCCTACGGGTTCCCCGTCTAAATAAGCCAAAAACTGGATACAATTATGATCATTGCCATCAAATTCTAAAGCGGGATCAACTCCTTGTTCTTTTTGAAATACATCCACTCGAATGTTTTGAATGGCTTCTAATTCATCTTGATAGTTAGTTAGTTTAATTGTGATTTTTTTCATATCTTTTAAAATTTTCAATGATGAACAAAACTGCAAAAAACAATAAAGGGATAACAATCATTTCTTGTAAGACAGTCAAAAAATTATTTAATTGTATAATTCCTCCTGTAAAAGTAAGTCCTCCTAAAATTGAGATAGGAAACGCGAAATACTCAGAACGAAACGGAAAAAAACATTGTACACCAGCCGGAAGATAGCGATCATAAGCTAACATATCTAATAGAATATGACTCCAATAAAGTCCCCATAACCAACCCAAAAAAGATAATGGTATTTTTTTATAAAATCTCAAACAACAAAAGATAATAAGACCAACAATAAACCCCACAAAAAAACTATGAGTAAATTGACGATGAATTGCATTAAAATTTTGAAAGAAAAAATAGCCTAACAAAAAATCAATATCAGGCAAATTAGCAAGAATAACGGCGATTATGATTAATCGTTTTGATGAATAATATTTCGAGAATTTAGCATTTTTACAAATCAATAAAAAGCCTAAACAACCGGCTAAACTATGACCAATAGGGGATGCCATTATAACTGATAAGAATGATGAACTATTAACGTCTAACGATTTAACATTAGACCATAACTTCGGTAGAATAGGAGTAAACACCAATACAGTGTCATGAAATAATCAAAACTTTCCAGACTCTTAATGTATCCATAATCTTCTTATTCTGACTTTATCGTTCTAATTATGACCTTATCTACCCATAACCATCAATCTTCTCTCTCCTCAGATATAGAAAAACTCATCACCAACTTAGCCGAACATGAACATGGTAAATTGATAGAACGGGCATTAGGAGTCTTATTACGCATTGCAGGGGATGAGGTTGATTGCTTAGACTGGAAAATCCTAACTAATGCCTTAGAAGACTTAGAAAAGGGCTTTCAAGTCTTTTATCCCTATCGTCACATTCGTAAGGTTACCATTTTTGGCTCAGCCCGTCTATCTCCCCAAAGTTCAGAATATCGCCTCGCGGTGGAATTTGCCCGTTATATCACTCAGTTTGGCTTTATGGTCCTTACTGGGGCAGGAGGAGGTATTATGGAAGCAGGGAACGAAGGGGCGGGGAGAGAGCATTCTTTTGGCTTAAATATTGATTTACCGTTTGAACAAGGGAGCAACCCTTTTATTGCTGGCGATGAGAAATTAATTAAGTTTAAATACTTCTTTACTCGTAAACTCTTCTTCTTAAAAGAAAGCGACGCAGTGGCGTTGTTTCCTGGAGGGTTTGGAACCCAAGACGAAGCATTTGAAACTTTAACCTTATGTCAAACGGGAAAATATGGTCCTTGTCCTTTAGTGTTAATTGATGAACCTGGGGGAGACTATTGGAAAACCTGGAATGAATATAATTATAATAATTTATTATCACGGGGTTTAATTAGTGCAGAAGATTCCAGTCTTTATACCATTACGGATAGTTTAGCCACTGCTTGTAATGTGATTCGTGAATTTTATTGTGTCTATCATTCCAGTCGCTACATTGACAATTTATTAGTGTTAAGACTCAATTCTGAATTAACCGATGAACAAGTGGAACAATTGAATGAAGAATATAACGATATTTTAGTCAAAGGAAAAATTGAAAAAAGTCAAGCATTACCCCAAGAAAGCGATGATGAAACGGCAAAACTTCCCCGTTTAACTTTACACTTCAATCGTCTTAATTCAGGAAGACTTTATCAAATGATTAATCAAATTAATAAATTTGGTACTTGTTTACCCATAGAACCCCATCCAGAATGGAAATAGTTAATATCATAAATGTAAATACTCGAGACGAATTGAGAATTCAGAAAAGAATAAGCATCAATTTTTTTATTGATTGCTAAACGATACTAAGTATCATCATCAAATATTCATATCGCTGTTGTAATATTTAACCCGAATTTAGTCTTGTTAAAGTAAATCTAAAGCAATTACTAGAGCTTGATTTAATTGAGTAATTGTCTCATTATCGAGAGTACCTCGTAACTTTAATAAACGAGTTTTTGATAACACTCTAACTTGGTCAGCCATTGCAATCGAATTTGAAGTTAAGCCTCCATCACTAGCTTTGATTAAGACTTGGGCTGGATAGATTCGTTTATGAGATTGATGTGTCGTGCAGGGAACAGCTAAAACCACGGGACTATAAGCATTGATTGCGTCACGACTGACAATAATCACGGGACGAGTCCCCCCTTGCTCAGAGCCTTCTACTGGCTCTAAACGAGCATCATAAATTTCCCCTCGTTTCATGATGGCTCTTCTAACTGTAACGCTTCCCAACTGGCGGAGGCAAATTCAGCCTCCATTTTTAAAACCTCTGATTGATAATCTTTATCTTGAGCCATCTCTGCAAGAAGCGTGTCGATTTCGGCTCGCCGTAACGCTGCCAATTCATGCTCTATTGCTTTGGCTACGAATTGATTGCGACTCTTTGCTTTTCCTGCATTCACTGCTTGGTCTGTGGCTTCTAACAGTGCGGAGGGTAGGGTTAAAGTGGTGCGAACAGTTGACTCTTTCATTATGTAAGTGATGTCTAATGTGATGTCTATTATAGCATCGTTTTAGTTGCTCATCAGAGAAGGTACATGGTTAGCCCAATAATTTAACCTTGCAGCACAAAAATTATCCCCAAGAAAATTAATTCTTGGGGTGACTTAGTTATATGCCAGCCTTATATATAGGTGGCTGACGGCTTTTATCTTATGAGTCTATTGTAAAGTTATGTGTCTTGATTTCAGTATTTCTTTATATTTTCTTAAGATTTTAATTTAACTTTACTCCTGAAATGGCGATTTAACGGGATAAGTGACGGTTTCCCTCTACTAACTCTTTGTAAACTTTTTGATGTTTAAGTTAAAGAAACTTCACAGCTTATCGTTTGTTGACAAATATGACAGCAATTTTCAATTATTATATAATGTTGAACAAGTCTAGATTAATAGCACCCGTAAAGCCCTTATTTTTACAAATCTTATGAGTCTAAAAAATTTTGATAGCGAAGACAATAACCGTAAGTTTGAATTACCTGGAGCTAAACCCCATTATAACCCCGATCGCTACGGACAAGTCAATCATATTTTTCTTGATTTAACCCTAGATATTCCTCATCAAAGCTTTAGAGGAACTTGTCATATTACCTTAACTCCTGTACGTTCTGGAATCAATCAATTAATACTCGATGCGGTTGATTTAAACATCGATTCTGTGTTCATTAATGAAGTTAGTCAACCCTTTGATTATAACCAAGAAAAATTAACCATTCATCTGCTACAACCCACCCAAGAAGATGCTATTAAAATTAGCATAAATTATCATGTAGAAAACCCTCAAAGGGGACTCTATTTTATTACCCCCGATGAACATTATCCTGACAAACCAATCCAAGTTTGGACCCAGGGGGAAGATGAAGATTCAAGATTTTGGTTTCCCTGTTTTGACTATCCGGGACAGTTAGCTACCTCAGAAATTAAAGTTAAAGTTCCTAACAATTTTATAGCTATCTCTAACGGGGAATTAATTCACCAAGAAACTGTAGGAGACGAAACCATTTATCATTGGTCACAAAAACAGGTTCATCCAACTTATTTAATGACCTTAGCTGTGGGAGAGTTTAGTGAAATCAAAGATGAATGGAAAGGTATTCCAGTTAATTACTATGTAGAAAAAGGAAAAGAAGAAAAAGGTAAAATCAGTATGGGGAAAACACCCCAAATGATCGAATATTTCTCCTCAAAATTTGGCTATGATTATCCTTTCCCTAAATATGCACAAGTTTGTGTGAATGACTTCATCTTTGGAGGGATGGAAAATACCTCCACGACACTCTTAACTGATCGTTGTTTACTGGATGAAAAAGCCTTAAAAGATAGACCTTTTACCGAAAGTTTAGTCGCCCATGAATTAGCCCATCAATGGTTTGGTGATTTAGTGGTAATTAAACATTGGTCTCACGCTTGGATTAAGGAAGGAATGGCTTCCTATTCTGAGGTTTTATGGACAGAACACGAATACGGAAAAGATGAAGCTGCTTATTATTTGTTAAACGAAGCAAGAAGTTATTTAGATGAAGATTCTTCCCGTTATCGTCGACCTATTGTTACTAATATTTATCGAGAAGCTATCGAATTATATGATCGCCATTTATATGAAAAGGGAGCTTGTGTTTATCATATGATTCGAGGCATTTTAGGAGAAGAATTGTTTGATAAAGCCATTCATACTTTTGTCAATGATAATGCCCATAAAACGGTGGAAACCATTGACTTATTAAGGGCAATAGAAACTGTGACTGGTTACAATTTATTATTCCTTTTTGATCAATACGTCTTCCGAGGCGGACATCCTGATTATAAAGTGAGTTACAGTTGGGATAATGATAATAATCTAGCTAAATTAACCGTTACGCAAACCCAAGTTAAGGAAGAAAATGGCAAGAATAAAGATAGCTTTGATCTAAAAATCCCTATTGGTTTTGGCTATAAAAATTCAGCTATAAAAACCTTTACGTTGCGGATTCATGAAAAGCAGCAAAGCTTTTATTTTCCCTTAGAAAGTAAACCTGATTTTATCAGTTTTGATGTGAATAACTATTTCTTGAAAACTGTCGAATTAGACTATCCTATTGGAGAATTAAAAGCCCAACTCAGCCACGATCTTGATCCCGTTTCTCGCATTTATGCAGCCATTGCTATTGGCAAAAAAGGTAACTTAGAAGCCATTAAAAGTTTAGAAGAAGCCTTGACAAATGATCCCTTTTGGGGGGTGAGATTAGAAGCAGCCAAACAGTTAGGAAAAATTAGTCTAGATCAAGCAGGAGAAGCTTTGAAGAAAGGGTTATCCAATGATCACGCTAAAGTCCGTCGGGCGATTATTGAAAGCTTAGGAAAGATAAAAAATAATGACTGTTATGATACCTTAAAAACCTGTCTAGAAAGTGAAGATAAAAGCTACTATTGTGAATCTGCGATCGCTAGTAGTTTAGGGTCAATATTATCGGGTAATTTAAAAGAGAAAACCCCCGAAGTGATTGACTTATTAAAAAACGTCTTAGAAACCCGTTCAGGTTGGAATGAAGTGGTAAGATCAGGAGCAATTAGTGGGTTAAGTAAACTAAAAACAAATGGCGATGCTGTAGATGTTATTGTTAATTATACAAAATTAGGAACACCGCAAGCTTTACGGTTAGCAGCGATTCGTGCATTAGGTGGTATTTCTACAGGTCAAACTCCCAATAAATTAGAGGAAATACTTAATATTTTAGATGCTATTTCTCAAGAAAGTTTCTTCTTAACTCAAGTTGCTATTACCACAGCATTAGGACAAATGGAAACCCCAAAAGCCATTACTATTTTACAGAGTTTAGCCGATAGAACCCCAGATGGACGAGTGAAAAGAAAAGCCGAAGAAGCTATCAAAAAAGTCCAGAAAAAATTAGGATCGGATAAAGGAATGCAAACCTTAAGAGATGAACTTGAAAAACTGAAACAAGAGAACCAAGAATTACAGAGTCGTATCGCTAACTTAGAAGCAAAAAATAGTTAGTTATTGAATATTTATTGACCCTTCAGGGTAAAGCGTTAGAAGTTAGAATGAATCTTATTTTAGCCTTTACCCTTTTCCCTTAGACTAGACTGTACGGTATGATTTTTTGGTAGTTAATCTAGACTCCAGGGATTAAAGTTTCACCAGGAATTTTGAGCTATAATCGTAATTATAGGAGTTTCTATGAAAAAATATAACGATTTATTCTTTGCTTTAAGTAAGTTTTAGATTATTCTGTATCAATAGTATTTAAGTATTAAGCTAATGAATAAGTTCACTAATAATCAATCTTTACTAACCAAGTTAAGTCAGCTATCAGATGATTTAGCTTATCTATCTCCCCATGAGTTTCTGTTGAAATTACCTGACAAAATTTGTGAACTATTAAAAGCTGATAGTTGTATTTTATGGCTATTAAATGAAAAAGATCAAAAGTTTCAAGTCGCTTATGCTTCTCAAGGAATAGATAACGAATATAAAAAAATTGAACTTGCTTTAAATCATCCGACTATTCAGCGTAAATTTAACTCAAATCAGTCTACAGTCAAAAATAAAGTATTTTATATTAAAGATATTAAGAATAATAATTTTAGGTTAATATCCAAGAAAGAAATTGAAAAAGAATGGAATTCTATCGTGACAATTGCTTTAAGAAGTGAAGAAAGATTAGTTGGTTTGCTGGATTTATTAATTAAAGAAGAAAATAAACAATTTACTTTAACTAAAGCCAAAAGAGAAGTCTTTAAAATTCTGGGAACTTGTACTTTATCTGCTATTTATAAATTAGAATATGAAGATAGACAAAAATTACAAAAATTAATCCATATTATGCTCAGAATGACTCAAAAGTATAAAGCTAATGATGTCTGGCAACTTTTAGAACAAGGAGCATCAGAATTAGTCGATTTTAAATATGTTTGGATTAGTAAATTAGACCATAAAACTGGTCAGCTAAAAACAGCTAATCAACAGTATAATTTAGAACAAGAAAATTGCAAATCTTCTCTTAAAAATCAAAAAATTGGTATTACAGGTATAGCAATCAAAGATGAAAGACCCATTCTTGTTAATGATGTTAAAAATGTTTCTAATTCCCTACAAAGTATTTATATCGAACATAACCCAGATACTCGTTCAGAATTAGACCTTCCTATTGTGATTAATGACATTCCTATTAGAATTGGTCAAGAAATTAAACTAGGGTCTAAATGTTTTGGGGTAATTAATCTAGAAAGTGATAAGATAAACGCTTTTTCTGAAAATGATAAAGAACGTCTCTGGTTATTAGCTCGTTTTGCTGCTATTCGCTTAGAAAGAATAGAATCTGAACAAAAAATAAAGGAACTCAGAAAAATTGAAAAAAGAATTTTTGATGCAGAAAATTATGAGAAAATCATTAAAATTATAATTAATGCTATTACTGATATTTTAAAGTTTACATGGGTTAATATCTCTCTGATTAATTCTGAACAAACAGATATTAAAAGTGAATATGTTGCTGGAGACTTTATGTCAAAAGATGTTCAGAAAGAATTTAAAAAAGAAGTTTGTCATTCACTACAAGAGAATGATATTCAATCAGATATTATTAAAAGGAGGAAAATTGAAGTAATTGATAGATTTGATTACCGATTTGATCACCGAATTTACCATAAATATAAACATCGTTATCTCATTAGAGCTTTTCTTCCTATGATTGAACGATCAAGTAATCTAGTAATAGGAACAATTGAAGTTGGTTATGAAAAAAGATACCGCAAATATATTTACGAAGAAGACATCCAAATTATTAAAAGCTTGATCGACTATTCTGTGAATTTTCTGGAAAGACTGAAAACAGGAATGATTGATAAAATCATGCACGAATTAAAATCTCCTATTGGTGGTATAAGGAGTAATGTTGATTTTCTTTTACGTCATAAGATTAATAATCAAATAAGCAAAATAAAAAAAAAGGATAAAGATTATATTATTATCAAATTAAGTGATATATTAGCTGATTCGGAAAGTTTGGCTAATCAAGTAGGAGAACTAGAATATTTACTAGGAACACCTAATTCTCGTAAGTTACGATTCACAAAAACTAATGTTTTTAGAGATATTATTATTAAAACTATTAATCAATTGAGTTTTAATCTTAGGAATTTTAAACTTTCTCCCAAAAATATAAGATATGATTATGAAGATGTTGACAGAATTAAAATTGATACAGATAAAGCCAAGCTAAATCAAGTAGTTTATAATCTTCTTATAAATGCAATAAAATACTCTAAAGATTTGCCCAACTCTCTCAAGAAAGATCCCAATCAATTTATGATTTTTTTAAAAGCGGAAGAGCATCAAGGAAACTTCATTATTAAATTCCAAGATTGGGGAATCGGAATAAATGAAGAAGATCGTGATAGGATATTTGACCAAGGATTTCGTAGTCGTCAAGCACAAGAAATGGATGTATTAGGTTCTGGACTGGGCTTGTCCATTTCAAAAAATATTATGAAACAATTAGGAGGAGATTTAATATTGAAGTATAATCGTGATCCAACAGAGTTTCATCTTATTTTACCAAAACAACCACCGAAATAGTAATCCATTATTAATAAAGGAGATATAAAATGATTTTAATTGTAGATGATGAACCAAGAAGAATGGAGGTTTATATTGAGGAATTAAAGTTATCGAACTATCAAGTTGAATTAGCTGAAGACATTAATGAAGCTTTAGACTACTTTGATAAACGTCAAGGAGAAATAGAATTACTAATTCTTGATATTATGATGCGAAGTGGGAAACTATCTGGAGAACATGGTATTAATGGAGGATTGAGAACAGGAATTATTTTTTATAAGAAAATCAGAGACAATAATAAAAGTTTGCCGATTATTATTTTGAGTAATTTTGATAAAATCGATGATCAAGAAGTAGAACAAGAAATTCAAAACAATCCTCAAAAGAAGTTTTTTCAAAAGATCAATATTTTACCTTATGAGCTTGTTGACGAGGTAAAAGAAATGCTGCCACTTACCTGAAATTAAAGGGAATGTTCTAAATTATGTTATTTATTGGGAAGGAGTACAGTTAAATGACTAATAGTTCTGAAATACAGAATGCTCTAGAAAGACTTGAGGAACTTTTAATACATTCTTCTGATCTTGGTCAAAAGAAAACAGTAAAACAAAATTTATTAAAAATTTTGGAATCTAATCAGGAAGTAATTGATATTTTTATAGAATTAATCGGAGAAGCGGCAAGAAAAACTTCTCATATGAGTAGTGAGCTAGAACTTCTTGGTATTGGCAAAGGATGGAATCAACTCAAGAAAATTTCACTACAAATGTCAAGAAGATTGACTTTAATAAAAGCAACTGATCAACAAGAATTTTATCAAACCTTAATGTGGATGTTTGCACAAGGTGAATTAGATGATTTGTACTTACTCAAACGAATACAAAACAAACAAATAGATAAGGAACCGGTTATGAATTCTGAGGACACTCAGAAGTTATTCAGAAAAGCTCTACAAAACATAGAAAAACGCTTAAAGGAACAGGGCATAGAACTAACACGATATCGAGTATTTTGCTCTGAAAATGATCTAGAAAAATTGCCACCCGAATTAGAAATCATTAAAATCTACTCATCTTTTGTTATCATTGCGACTACAGAAGAAACGATTAACCAAATCAAAAAAAGTTTTCCTGTTGAAACCTTAAATATATCGTCCAAAAACCAAGTCTTGAACTCAGAGGAAACTATGCGAGATCAGAGAGATCAAGTTATTTACTTCAATATGCCCATTCTTGATGACTGGAAACGTCAAATCGAGGATCTCGGTGCTACTATTTTACGTCCCGTTGGTCGTAGAGAAATTGTCGTCTCTGTTCCTAATCAGGATATCATTCAACAAATTAAAGATAATGTAGAAGGGGTTGAAGACATCAAACCTTACATTCCCAATATTCGAGTTAATGCTCAACAGTTACAAAACCTCCATCAAACCCCTGCCAACGCCACAGAAGCAGACCTCAAAAAAGCGATCGCTCAAGCGAGAATAAAAGCAGCGAGATCCCAATCAAGTAATCGTCATCAAAAAAATACCATTCCAGGCATTTTAATTGCTGATTTTTTCACAGAAAATGACCGTAATCAAGGAGCGCAAGAATTAGAAAATAAAGGAATTCGTATTACCAACCGTCCAGGTAAAAAAACCTTAGTAGTGGACGTAAGTAAAGATCCCAATGCCTTAGACTCTTTTCAAACCATTACTCGATTAACTGGGTTACAATCCTTAGAAGAAAAAACAATTCCTCGCCTGTTTAACGAACAAGCACGCTACGTCATAGGAAAAAACGTCATTCCCTCTAACCCTCATCCTCAGCCCAATGATTTATCCTTAACAGGTAAAGGGGAAACTATTGCTATTGCTGATACAGGACTTGATACAGGAGACAAAGATACGATTCATCCTGACTTTCAAGGACGCATTAACTTCTTAACGAGTTATCCTATTACCAGCTTACCCGAAGCCTTTATTTCTAATTTTGGTCACCAATATCCCCCCATTGACCAACATTCGGGACATGGAACCCATGTAGCCGGTAGCGCACTGGGTAACGGACAAATGGCGCAAGAACTGGAACTACCTCATATTCCTGCGGGTATGGCTACCGAAGCCAACTTAATCTTTCAGGCCCTCGAACAAGTCCCTCAATGGACACTTGACGGGACTTTATTTTATCTGGAAACCTTTGGGCAAATGCCCCCTAAATCGGGTTTATACGGTATTCCTGAAGATTTATCAGACCTATTCCAAGAAGCTTATGACAATGGGGCGCGAATTCATTCTAATTCTTGGGGCAGTAGCAACTTTGGAGAATATGATAGACAAGCTGAACAATTAGATCAATTTGTCTGGGATCATCGAGATTTTTTGGTTCTGGTTGCCGCAGGAAATGATGGATTACAGACTTCATCAGGAACAGGAATTGATCAACAAAGTGTGGGTTCTCCTGGCACTGCCAAAAACTGTTTAACGGTTGGTGCTTCAGAAAATCAACGGGATACTCAATTTCCTGATACTTATGGTCAGTGGTGGCCCGATGAATTTTCCTATGATCCCATCAAATCAGATGCAATGGCAGACTCTGTTGATGATATTGCTGCTTTTAGTAGTCGAGGCCCCTGTGAAGATGGTCGACGTAAACCCGATGTCATTGCCCCTGGAACCTTTATTTTATCAACCCGTTCCTCTCAAATTGCCAATAATAACTTTGCTTGGGGCGCATTTACCCCGGCAAAACGCCATTATATGTACATGGGAGGAACTTCCATGGCAACCCCATTAGTAGCAGGATGTGCAGCTTTAGTACGGCAATATTTGCGAGAACAAAAAAATATTAACAATCCCAGTGCAGCACTTGTCAAAGGTATTTTAATTCACTCTGCCCAACTGATTAATTATCGCTATAAACATCCTTCTTCTAGCCAATGGCCTGATAATGAACAAGGATGGGGTAGAGTTAATCTATCTCAAGTTCTTAATCCTCCTTCTCCTACAAACGTCCAGTTTATTGATGAAGATCAAGATCAAAATCAAGGATTAACAACCGATGAATCTCGTCAGTATCCGCTAAAGCTGGAAAACTCAACAGTACCGCTCAAAGTCACTTTGGTTTACACTGACTATCCAGGAGATAGACTGATCAATAATCTGAATTTAAAGTTAAGCAGTCCTACAGGTCAAATTTATCTTGGCAATGATTTTGAGGAAACAGGCCGCCCTGATACCATCAATAATGTGGAAGGCATTGTGGTAGAGTCCCCAGAAGTCGGAGAATGGACAATTACTGTCATTGGATCTGATGTTCCTAAAGGCTCTCAAGATTATGCCCTTGTGATTTCTGGTGGCATAGAAATTAATTAATTGGTTTGACAACAAATATTAATACTTTAAGGGATTCGACTTAAAGTTATAATAAAAGTGGAAACTCAAGGTAATGTATGAGTTTGCTTCGATTTGTTAATTATTTAAGGAATGATTATGGCCAAAGAGAAAGTTATTCAATTTTTAGGTGAGGCTGCTAAAAATCAAGACCTCAAAAATAAATTACAAGCGGTCAAAAACCAAGATGAATTAACCTCATTAGCAAAAGAAGAAGGATTTGAATTTGCCTCTGAACACGTTGATGAAGTGTTAGATGAATTAAAACAACAACCTGGTTTTTTTGGCAAATTAGCTGAAGCGATCGCCGAAGCTTTTAGCCCTGATCATGACAATGTTCCTCCGTCTATCGGTGTACAACCTTATGGTGGGGACTCTAATCCTAATTCATAGTTCATTCTTTCAGAAAGAGTCAATATAGAACAGACAACATTCATTCTTTTTCTTAATTTTAGAGTGGGTTGTCTGTTTTTTTTCTCAGTATAAACCGCCATAACTCTCCTATCCATAGGACGATGGAAGTTCCTAAAATAATCCATAACCAATCTCTCCAAGAAAGGGGAACCGTTCTAAATATTTTCCCTCCCCATTGAACAATAAAAATTTGTCCTAAAAAGATCACAGTAGCAATGGCTAAAAAAGCTTTATTTTTTTCTAATCCTTGCCAAAACCATTGTTGTAAACCAAAGGAACGAGTATTAAATAAGTTCCAAAATTGTAAGAAAACAAAAACAGCAAAAAAGATAGAAAGTTCATACTTATTTACTGTTCCATCCCTCTCTAAATAAGCCAAAAATCCCATTAAAAATAGGAGAAAGATTAAGCCTGTACCAGTAATAATTTTCAACATCTGAGGAGAAATAATAAAATCTTGAGGATGACGAGGCGGTTTATTCATCACCGTTTCTCGGGGTGGATCTGTCGCTAATGCTAAAGCAGCAAACGTATCCATAATTAAATTGATCCATAACATTTGTGTCACAGTTAAGGGCAAAGAAACACCAATAAATAAACCAAAAAAAGCAATTCCTAAAGCAACAATATTAATGGTTAATTGAAAGATCAAAAATCGTTGAATATTCTCATATAATGATCGTCCCCACATCACAGCCGTAACAATACTATTAAAAGAATCATCGAGTAAAATAATATCACTAGCTTCTTTGGCAATAGCGGTTCCGCTTCCCATTGATAATCCAACTTGGGCCTGTTTTAAAGCAGCAGCGTCATTGGTTCCATCCCCTGTAACTGCCACAACTTCCCCATTTTCTTGTAATAGTTTCACTAATCTTAGTTTATCTAATGGTGTAGCCCTTGATAGGACTTTTAAGGTTTTTATAACTGCTTTGGCTTCAGAATCATTAAGCTGGTTAAATTCTTGACCGGTTAAATGATAATTGACTGTGTGACTTTGATTTTTTGAGGGGTATAAGTTGATTTTTTTTGCAATTTCTTCAGCCGTTTTTTGACTATCTCCTGTAACAATTTTTATTTCAATTCCTGCATTAAAACAACTTTTAATTGCTTCTGTCACATCGGGACGCAACGGATCAGTAATAGCAAAAAATCCTAACCAAATTAGTTCATTACTTAACTGTTTAATATCTTCTTTTTTCACTTGACTTTCTAAACAATTATAAGCTAGTGCCAAAATTCGCATTCCTCTTTCTTGATATTTCTGTAAAATTTGTAACCATTGATTTTTATTTTCTAAATTTTTAATACCTTCCGATGTTAATTGCTGAGAACAGTGAGATAAAATAATTTCTGGTGCGCCTTTTAAATAGAGAATATTCCCTGAAATAACACTAGATTGACCAGCAGTAGCCATATATTTTTTTTCAGGGGAAAAAGGCAATTGAGCAAGTATTTCAAAATGATGACGATAGGGAAGATAGTCAACATCTTGACGAGTTAACCATAATAATAAAGCCGTTTCTGTAACATTTCCAATGGGAGAAAAATCCCCTTGAGATGTTATTTCTAAGTCTGCGGTACTATTAGCAGAAATCCCTTCATAAATTAGATTTTGATAAACTTCTTTTTGGACATTTTCTGAACAATTTAAACAAGGAAAATTAGCAATTTCAACCTGCATTTTATTTTGGGTTAAAGTTCCTGTTTTATCAGAACAAATCACCGTGGCAGCCCCAATAGTTTCGCAAGCGTGCATTCGTCTAACTAAGTTATTAGTAGCTGCCATTTTCCCCATACTATAAGCAAGGGACAACGTGACACTCATCGCTAACCCTTCAGGAACAGCAACCACAATGATTGTTACAGAAACCATAAAATAATTTAAGAGAAGAATTCCCACCGATGGAGGTAAAAAAATAGCATCAAATCTATCCATCCATCCCTGAAAATAAAAATACAAAAGACCGACTAAAAAAAAGAGTAATCCATTTCCTAAACTAATTAGCCATGAATTAAAAATTTTAGGAAACTCAACAGCTAAATTCAAAGAATTAATCCCTTCTTCTACTATAGACAACCAAAGAGGTATCAAGATAATTAAACTGCTAAAAATAAGTAAAAATAAAAAACAAGTTTGAGGAAGATTGAGAACAATTTGCTCAGTAATAAATCCTTGGAATAACAGAGCTAAAAAAGTCAAGATCGCCATTAATAAACCAATAACACCAATTAATTGACTTAACTTTTCTAACTGAAGATTTAAAGGCGTTAATTCTCCCTCTTCAATAGAACTAACCGCTTGAGCCAGTTGTCCAATTTCACTGCGATCGCCCACAGCCGTTACCCGAAAAACCCCATGACCTTGAGCCACCATTGTGCTACGATAAACCTGAAAAGATGGATAAGTTTTTTGAGGAGCATTATGGGATTTAAGAGGCAATTTTGGCATTTTTTTAACCGCCTTAGATTCTCCAGTAATTTTAGCTTGATCCACCAACAAACTGACTGCTTCTAGTAATTCACCATCAGCCGGCACTTCATTTCCTTGTTCAATATAAACCAAATCTCCTACCACTAAATCTTGACGAGAAATTTGAGTGAATTTATGATCACGAATCACTTTAACAGGGGTTTTATCATAAATATCATTAAGTAAATCAAACGCTTTATTCGCCCGATATTCATTAACAAAAGCAAGGGTTGTCGCCAAAAAAATAGCCATTAAAATACCCAACGCTTCCGCATATTCCCCTTCAATCATACCAACAACTAAAGCAATGATCGCAGCAATCATTAAAATGCGAATCACTGGATCACTAAACTTATCTAAATAAAGTAACCACCAAGGATTTTGTTGGGGAGGGGTTAAAATATTGCTACCATAATGATGACGATTGAATCGGACTTGCTCAGATGTTAAACCACTATAAATCAAAGGGCGATCGCTTGTGTTAGGGGAAACCATTCCAGACCTCTGCATACTATTCCTTCTTAGAGGCAAGATGAGTATTAGAATCAACTATTACTATTTTACCTTTATGGCGTTTTATAGTAGAGAACTCGTCTAACCCTACTCGTTTAACATTGATAGCTTTTGAGGTATAGTAATCAGGTTTCAGTTGTGAGAAAGGGTTTAACAGTGTTAAACCCCTACAAGAGCCATTTGTAGGGACATAATATTATTATGTCCTAATGGTGAAGGGATGAAGACAAACCCTCCTGCCTCCTGCCGTTAACGTGGCAGAAGCCTCGGTCACAGTTGGTCTTCTGCTAACATTTGGATTAAACGGGGTGTCCCTGGATCAAACCCTCCTAAATCCCAAGATAAGGGATCTTTCGGGTCAACTAAACTGATACGATAAGGGGCTAACGTGATGTAAACTGCCTTAACCTTGGGGTTGACTTTTTTACGATATTGTGCAAATGCTTCACAAGGATGATTGTAACCCGCCCAACTTTCGCTATCAGTCCAAAAACAGATCACATCTGCTTTGAACTTGTTTTTGATCGCCCAATCATAGGCCACAGAGGCATCCGTACCCCCGAAGTTTTTGTTTTTGGCTTTTTTCAAAGCAGAGCGAAAACTATCTTTTCGAGAAATACCTAAATCGATAAATTTCGTTGAAAATCCCCGAATCATGTAGTTTTTCTCAGCTTTAGCTGTGACTAAGGCCATGGCTGTTGCAATTTCACAACAACTTAGCCCGACGGAGTCCACTACACCGTAAGACATGGAACTAGAAATATCCACCGCATGAAGAAACACCTTACCGGTAGGTTGTACCGTATCAAAAGATAACGCTACTGCTTTGTCCAATATTTCCACAATACGAGGAACTGGAGTCCAGTTTTTCTTACTACGCCCTACTTTTCCCCCAGACTGGTAGGTTTTCAGGGCTTTTAGGACATCAATGGGATGAATACGCCCTTTTCTGAGACGGTTAACATCATTAAGAACCTTTTCAAGCCGATCCAGATTTTTGGGTTCATCGGCCCGTAATACCCCCAACTCCGTCAACGATCCCAAGTTACGCAACATCGCACCGATAGGCATCTCGTTAAACAGCAGTTGCCAGGCTTGTTTGTCCATTTTTCCCACGGGGGCTACCATTTCGTGGGTTAAACGACCATTTGCGATCGCCTGATGGGTTTGATCAGGATGATGTTTCAACCATTCGTACCACCATATCTGCGTTAACGCTTCAGATGGGATGTCATCAGGTAACTCATCCCATCCTTTCACCACCCAGTTAAATAACTGTTGATGCTCATCTGTGGGGGGTTTAACATGAAACAAACGTAAAGCATCGCGGTGAGAAAAACCATACCGTTGTTGGTACTTTAACAGTTGATAGGCTAACCCTTTCACATCCTCCCGTGATAACCATTGTGTCCCCACTTCTTGGATGAGTTTGCCAAACCCTCGCAACGATTTGGTATAACTTAACCATTCATAAAAATGGCTACCAGTACGGACAACTTGGGGAAAAATATCCCGAAACGCCTGTTTTGATTCAGGAGTCTTGCCCATAGACAGTAAAACTAACCCTAACAACGGCGCACTATTATTGATCGCCCGTCCATCACTGGCGTAGAGTATTTCAGAGGCCACCCGACTGGGATCAGTGGCCACCCCTTGGTTTAAAATATCGATAAAATCGTCCGTTAGTTCCCGTTTTCCAGCATAATAGGTGCTTTTTGCCGTACCAATGAGGAGACAACGCCGTAATAATGTCCATAACCCGGCATCAAACATCCAGCCACCAGAACGTCCTTGGAGCATTTCTGCTTCTCGCCCCGAAATAGGTTGAGTTTGGGGCGTACCTTTCTGTTTATGAGTAAAAAATTGATAATTCATGGTCATCTCCTCGGCCTATTTAGGCAAAAAAAGACACGGCGAAGGCGGGACTCGAACCCGCATCCTTCGAGTAGCAGTCGATAACCCTCGTTTTTCGGCCTAAAAGGCAAGGGGTAAACAAGGATGTAAAACTCTATCCATTTGAGCTACTTCGCCAAGTGGTGACGGAGAGGGGACTCGAACCCCTGTCAACTTCGGTGTTAAATCGATAACCTTCATTCTTCGGCCTTGAAGGCAAGGAGTGAATAAAGATAGTGTTCTACCAACTGAACTACTCCGTCATAATTGCATATTACTTTTATACTACATAATACAAAAAAGTGTCAAGGTAATTGTGTAAATTTTTGTATTTAAAGGTTTAAAAAGACGGCGGGAGGGGGATTTGAACCCCCTAACACCTTTCAGCGTTTTAACCAACGATAATCCTCATTTTTCGGCCTGATTGGGCAAGGGATAAACAAGGAACTTCCCGCCTTTTTTTGTAGTATTGTAACACAAAGAGAGTAGCTTGTATTATTTTTGTAGTGTAATTATGACATAGAGGCGATCGCTGGCTCTGTGTTACAGTTTAGACAAGGATTTGTAAAAGTTATTTTTCGTTCTATGGTTGCACCAGTAGAAAACACCAATAAACCAGAAATTATTTATCCTGACAGCGATGGTAATCCTATGGCCGATAATACAGTACAGTTTCGTTGGATTACTACCATTAAAGCGAATTTAGACTGGTTATTTACCGAAAATGAGCAAGTATTTGTAGCAGGGGATTTGCTTTGGTATCCCCTTGAGGGTAATAATAAAAAAAGACAAGCTCCTGATGTTATGGTGGTGTTTGGTCGTCCTAAAGGAGATAGGGGTTCCTATCAACAATGGAAAGAGGATAATATTGCTCCTCAAGTGGTTTTTGAGATACTTTCTCCAGGTAATACCCAAACAGAAATGAATCGAAAATTATTATTTTATGAACATCATGGCGTAGAAGAATATTATATTTATAATCCCGATAAAAATGATTTTAGTGGATTAATAAAAAAGGGTGAAAAATTAGAATTTATTGAAAAAATTGATAATTGGGTTAGCCCCCGTTTAGGGATTCGTTTTCAACTAGCAGAACCTGAATTAATTATTTATTATCCTGATGGACAACCTTTTTCAAGTTATATCCAAGAACGACAACGGGCAGAAAATGAGCGTAAAAAAGCTGAAAAACTAGCAGCAAAACTAAGAGAATTAGGGATTAATCCAGAAGATATTTAACTGTTTGTTTGAAACACTTGATTAGCTGTTAAGACTAATTCAGGAAAAACCCTAGAAATGAGACAATCTTCTCCTTTAAATAAACTAGAGTTATATTCTCCATCAATTAACTGATAAATCGAAACAGTAGGTTCTTTTGGTGTGCCAATATATCGGGCAGAACCTTTAGCTAAATAATCGATAATCCAATATTCTTCTATTCCCAAAGCTTCATAATCATCGAACTTTTTCAAATAATCATCACGCCAATTAGAGCTAACAATTTCTATAACTAATTTAGCCGAATTTCCCAAAGAAATCGAGGATGCTTTTTCCCAATAAGGATCATTCGCTAAATTTTCTCTATCCAAGACAACCAGATCAGGAATATAACCAGTGTTTGGTTTTTTAGCTTTAATGGCAGCCGTATTAGGGATAAAATAAGGCAACTGTAACCTTCTAATTTCTAAGCCTAACTCAAAAGCAATAAATCCGCCAATTTCTTCATGTTTTCCAATAGGACGCATCATTTCAACTAATTTTCCTTCAATTAATTGATATCGTTTACCATCTTCGGGATAATTATTAATATAGTCATCAAAACTAAGCAGTTTAGGAAGAGTTTGAGTAGTAGTCATAGACAGTAAATAAATAGTTTTACAATAACAAAATTATCACTATAGATAACCATTTTCTGTTAAGAAAGTTAAATTAATATCAGTCGAAGATTGATTAGAGTTTAAGTGTTTTCCTAGTAATTTTGCTACATATTTTCCTAAAATATCCCCCTCAATATTGACCCAATCTCCTGTTTTTAAATAACAAAGATTAGTTTGACTATAAGTATGAGGAATGACCGCTACTTTAAACCAAGTTCCCTCCCCATCGCATTCCGCTACCGTCAAACTAATGCCATTGACCGCCACACTCCCTTTAGGAATAAGATAGGGTTGAATATAATTCTCCCATTGTTCCCTTCGAGATGGGGGAGGAACAAACGTCAATTCCCAAGCTTTATCCGTCATCATCACCCCTTGCAAATATCCCAACCCATCCACATGGCCCGTAACAAAATGCCCCCCTAGTTTACCCCCGACTCGTAAAGAAGGTTCTAAGTTAACATAACTAGCAGTGGCAATTTTTTGGGTTAGGGTAGTCCGTTGTAAGGTTTCCGGGGAAGCAGTCGCCACAAAACCATCGGTGACCATTTCTTCCACCGTTAAACAAACCCCATCAACGGCTACACTATCCCCAAGGGCCAAATCTGATAAAATAGAGGAGGAATAGCTATCGGGAATCGAAAGGGTAAAGCGATCGGATTCGAGGGGACGGATAACGCCAAGACCTTGAATTAAACCAGTAAACATTAACTAAGCTTTCCTTAAAAACATCTCCCCTATGTTCTAGACAAGAATCTTATCTCTATTTTAGGGCATACTGTGAGTATAGCCCATTGCTCGACTTATTTAATTGATTAAAGATAAAGTAATTAAGACAAGCTCAATGGTCAGTTTACACAACAACCATAATCGTTTTTTCAAAAGATTGGAGAGAATAGGTCAATGATTGAAATGAAAGTGGCAGGAATAGCCTTAGATGCTGTAACCCGCAGTCCCATTGTATTATTAAAAGATGGTTCTGAACGTCGCGCTTTACCCATTTATATTGGACAAGATCAAGCAAAATCTATTATTGGGGCAATGGAAAATCAAAAACCCCCTCGTCCTTTGACCCATGATTTAATCGCTAATTTATTTGACGCTTGGGGACTGTCTTTGGAGAAAATTATTATTCATTCTCTACAAGATAATACTTTTTATGCTGTGCTTTGCCTGAAACAAGGAAAAACAAAAAAAGAAATTGATTGTCGTCCTAGTGATGCTATTTCTATCGCTTTGCGTACCAATAGTCCTATCTGGGTGATGGAAGAAGTTATTGCTGATGCGTCTATTCCCGTTGATAGAGAAGCAGATGAAGAAGAACGTCAAGCATTTCGTAATTTTTTGGACAAGTTAAGTCCTGATGAGTTAATTAAACGGGCAAAACTTGAAAAAAATGATGAACAATAAGTATCTGGACAAAAATAAACGTTATAGTTGAGATGAGGCAGGGGGCAGGAGGCAGGAGGCAGGAGTAAGTTTAAAACTTTGTTTACATCAGTTTATACAGTTTACTTTATATATGTCCGACCATTTAGCAGCTTAAGATTAACAATTAAAAATGAGTGACGATGCGGTATCGCCGTTTTGGTAAAACAAATTTAGATTTGTCTATATTTTCTCTGGGAACCATGCGCTGTCTTGCCTCAGAGTCAATATTTTATGAGACTTTAGAAACGGCTATTTCTCTGGGTATCAATCATCTCGAAACGGCTAGAGGATATGGCAAAAGTGAACAATTTTTAGGCAATTTTTTACAGCAACAAACGTTAGTTTCTCGAGAAAAACTTTATATTACCACTAAACTCACTCCCACCTCGGATGCTGAGGAAATGAGTCAATGGATTGATGATGCTTTGCAACGGTTACAATTAGATTATATTGATTGTGTTGCTATTCATGGCATCAACACCTGGGAACATCTACAATGGATTACAGACCCTAATGGCTGTTTTCTTCCCTTACAACGGGCGTTAAACGAGGGAAAGATACACCACCTCGGTTTTTCCACTCACGGCAGCTTAGAGCTTATTTTAGCAGCCATAGAAAGCGATTTATTTGAATTTGTTAACCTTCATTATTACTATTTTTTTCAACGTAACGAACCCGCGATCGCTTTAGCTGCTCAAAAAGATATGGGAATTTTTATCATTTCTCCTGGGGATAAAGGCGGTCTACTCTACACCCCTTCTGCTTTACTTCAAGACTTATGTGCGCCGTTTTCTCCTTTGGCGTTGACTTATCGCTTTTTATTGAGCGATCGCCGTATTACCACCTTAAGCACAGGTATATCTCATCCTCAAGAATTCGATTCAATTCTATCACTTTTTGAGCAAAATGAGCCGTTAACCCCCGAAGAAAGCAAGAAATTTCATCAATTAGAAGAGCATTTAAACGCCGTTTTAAAGACAGAGAAATGTAGTCAATGTTATCAATGTCTACCTTGTCCAGAATCTATTAATATTCCTGAGATTTTGCGTTTAAGAAATTTAGCGGTTGGCTATGATATGAAAGCTTATGGCCAATATCGGTATGGAATGTTAGAAAATGCGGGACATTGGTTTCCAGGAAATAAGGGACACCGTTGTACAGACTGTGGTGACTGTTTACCTCGTTGTCCCGAAAAATTAGAGATTCCTAAGTTATTAAAAGATGCTCATCAAAGATTAAAAGGGGCTTCTCGGAGACGGTTGTGGGAATAATGATAATGTCCTTTTCCTGCAATGAATGGTCAGGATAGAATCAACTCTTATGAAACGTTTTGCCTTAATCAATTACAAATTATTAAGTGTAATCCATAAAAATGCCAAGCTTGAGATAGAAATGTTACAGTATTAGGCAGAGACTAAAAACGCTAATTAAATCAAGAAAAAATTAATATCATTGGAGGGCAAAGTTATGTCCGAAACTATCAGTGGCAACCCTGGCTCTTCTCCTGTACCTGAAGATACAAGAGACTTGGGAGGAAATTCTTCTTCTCCTGTGGCTACCCTACAACTGCAGACGGAAGGAGAAGAACTGTGGACAATGGAAGAGATGGAGGAAGCCGAACCCTGTAACATCATTGAAATCGATGAAGATGCTCTGAAAGCTCAGATGGAGGCTGCAAGTCAGGGGGTATCCGTTGAGGGAGGAGGTATGATCGTTGAAGGTTGTGAACCTGAGTTAGAAGACGCAGACATCGACACCCAGGCTACCAGTGGCGGTTATAACTATCCCGGTCCTTTCACCCGTTTTGAGGTCTTTGACGATTACCGTGTCTATCCCTATCGCTGCGTTGGTAAGCTATTCTTCAAACGTGGTGGACGTTCCTATGTTTGTTCCGCCTCTTCCATTGGTGGGAATGCGATCTGGACAGCCGGACACTGTTTACACGCAGGGAACAATAGCTCTAGTGGTTGGGCGACTAATGTGGTGTTTGTCCCGGCCTATAAGGATGGGGCTGCCCCTTATGGTCAATGGAAAGCCAAACAACTGTTTGTGCGTACTGCTTGGTACAGAAATGGCATTCCCAATGGTTTGTGCCAAGATATGGGAGGTGCTATCCTCTATCCCAGAAACAATCGTAAAATATCTCAAGTGGTGGGTTGGTTAGGATTTGCCTGGAACTGGAGTCGTTACCAACATTGGTGTCAGTTTGGTTATCCAGCAGGATCTCCGTTTAATGGTCGACGCTTGATCGAAAATTGTTCTTCCTATGCTTACAATGGCAGTGTTAACTGCTCACCCAAACCAGTTGGGGTAGGTAGCGATTTAACTGGTGGATCTTCTGGCGGTCCTTGGATTCTCAAGTTTGGTACTAAGAACTACGTCAATGGTTGCAATAGCTATCGACGTAGTCGCAATTCACAAGAAATGTTCTCACCTTACTTCAATAACAATGCCAAATCTCTGTTTGACCAGCTTCTGAAAGGCTAAGATGACTATAGGGGAACACTTTGCTTCCCCTATCCCTCAAAAAAAGTTAGGATAGTTAATAGAAAGTCAAGGAATCCACTGGGAGGTCAATCATGTCCAGTAAGCGCAAGAAAACAGAGAACTCCTCAGAAAATATCTCCAGTCCCAAGCAGTCACAGATGAAGAAATCTAGAGAGTGGACAAAGGAGGAGATGGAAGAGGCTCAACCCTGTCCGATGCCAGAGGTTGCTGATGATCATTGATTAAGTTCCTAAAAAAGCCCTAAAACTGGTAAAAGCGTCTTGCACCTGGTTCACCAAAACAAATATACCGCAAAAAACAGCGATCGCTGGATCACTTAGTTGCAGTTGCATTCACTATAATTCACTTTTAAATAATGCTAAGACTTTTTGCCAAGCATCTTGAGCAGCTTCTGCATTATAACTACCTCTTTGATCACAGAAAAAGCCGTGTTCTGCTCCTTCATAGCGAAACACTTTATGAGGAATATTATTATTATTTAAAGCTTGTTCAATCATGTTAACTTGCTCTTGAGGAATACTAGCATCTTCTTTCCCGAAAAAAGCATATAAAGTGCCTTTAATTTCTGGGGTACAATTGACTGTTGCTTTCCCTTCTTCTCCTGGTTTCCAATTAGCAATTCCTGCACCATAAAATGAAGCCGTTGCTTTAATTTCTGGTAACGTAGAAACTAAATAAACTACATGACCTCCAAAACAAAAACCAATGGTTCCCACCCCTATTTTTTTCACTTGAGATAAAGTATAAAGATAGTTAATTGTTGCTTGAATATCGGACAATAATTCATCCGCTTTCGTTTGATTTTTATACTGTCTGCCAATCTCAATGGCTTCAGCAGTGTAACCGGTTTCAAATCCAGGGTCAAGCCGTTGATAAATAGCAGGAGCAATGGCAACATAACCTTGTTGTGCAAAGCGTCGGGTGACATCCCGAATATGATCATTGACTCCAAAAATTTCTTGGATAACAATTACCGCAGGAAAAACCCCCTCTTCCGTTGGCATCGCTAAATAGCTATCAATATTCAAGTCACCATTCTTGATAGCAACTGCTTCGGTTTTAATGTCTAACTGTGTCATATTTTACCTTGAAATTTATTGATGAACAACAGAGAAAAAAGCATCCTTGGCCGCTGCTTGTTCTGCCATTTTTTTAGAAGGGCCATAGCCTGATCCTAGTTTACGATCTTTGAGCCAAACTTCGGCAAAAAACCGTTGATAATGGCTCGGATTTTTCTGTTGTTCGCTGACACGATAATCGGGTAAAATTTTATATTGAGCCTGAGTCCATTCTTGTAGAGCATCTTTATAATTTTGACGGGCTGGATCTGAACGAATTTCTGCTGCTTTTTTGAGTAATAAAGGATCTAACCAAGGGCGCACTAACGTCATGTTTTTGGTACTAAGATATAATGCCCCTAACACGGCTTCAAACGCATCCGCTAACCAAGAAACCCGGCCTAATTTATCCTGAGCCACCCCCTCAGACATGAGAAGATAACGATCTAAGCCATAATTATCAGCAAACTCCGCTAAGGTGCGATCGCTCACTAATATAGAACGAATGGCAGCAAATTCCCCTACTAATTCATCGGGATAGGTTTCTAATAATATCTCGGCTGCCACTAATCTAACCACCGAGTCCCCCACAAACTCCAATTGTTGATAGTTATTTTCCCTAGAAATTGTTGGATGGGTTAGAGCTAAGTCTAATAGTTCCAAATTAACCGCTAAACTGTCTGATACCCCTAATTTTTGTAGGCAAGTTTCTAATTGTTTGGTTCTGCGACTATCTAAAAAGACCATTATTCATATTAGTTTTATTGTGGTGGTGGGAAGTGTGGGAAGTGTGGGAAGTGTGGGAAGTGTGGGAAGGGTGGGAAGGGTGGGAAGGGTGGGAAGGGATAAGATGACGGGGTGACGGGGTGATGGGGTGAGGGGGGAATATACATCAATGATTTCTCCCCGTCTCCGAGTCTCCGAGTCTCCCCGTCTCCGAGTCTCCCCGTCTCCGAGTCTCCCCCTGCTCCCCCTAAAAACTACTCATTCCCTAAATACTTAGCCACGGTTTGTACATCCTTATCCCCACGGCCCGAACAATTAATAATAATACGGGGATTGCCTTCAAGTTGGGGGCAAAGGGTTTCTAAATAGGCGATCGCATGGGAGGTTTCTAAGGCGGGAATAATGCCTTCTAACTCCGATAACCGTTGAAAAGCGGCCACCGCTTCAGCATCGGTGACACTGTAATATTCAGCCCGGCCTTGATCTTTCAGGTAACTATGTTCCGGTCCCACGCCAGGATAATCCAACCCTGCGCTGATAGAATGGGCTTCTATGACCTGTCCTTCTTCATCTTGTAATAAATAACTCATCGCCCCGTGTAGCACCCCTGGACGACCTTCTGTGAGGGTTGCAGCGTGTTTTCCAGAGACAATGCTTTCCCCGGCTGCTTCGACTCCGATGAGACGAATGACAGGGTCATTAACAAACTCATAAAACAGGCCCATTGCATTAGAACCACCCCCCACACAGGCCAGTAAAATATTGGGTAAACTGTTCCATTTTTCTTGGCATTGGCGACGGGTTTCTTGGCCAATAATATGATGAAAATCTCGTACAATCATCGGGTAAGGATGAGGACCGGCTACCGAACCTAAAATATAATGGGTGGTTTCTACATTAGTTACCCAGTCCCTAATGGCTTCTGACGTGGCATCTTTGAGGGTTCCCGTACCGGCTTCTACGGGTTGCACTGTGGCCCCTAATAGTTTCATGCGGAAGACATTGAGTTTTTGCCGTTCCATATCATGAATGCCCATATAAATGACGCATTCTAGACCAAAACGGGCGCAAACCGTAGCTGTTGCCACGCCATGTTGACCGGCTCCAGTTTCCGCAATAATACGCTTTTTGCCCATGCGTTTTGCTAATAACACTTGACCGAGGGCGTTATTAATTTTGTGGGCGCCGGTGTGGTTTAAATCTTCTCGTTTTAGATAAATTTGAGGACCAGTCCCATCGGGATGAGCGTAATATTCCGTTAACCGTTCAGCAAAGTAGAGGGGACTGGGACGACCCACATAATCTTTTAATAATTGCGATAATTCTGCTTGAAAGTCCGAATCATCTTTATAACGATGATAAGCGGTTTCCAGTTCGCTGAGTGCCGGCATCAGGGTTTCAGGCACATATTTCCCTCCATACTGGCCAAAGCGTCCGATGTCATCAGGATATTGGGTTTGGGTTGAGGATGGGGAAATGGGTGTGGTTGTCATTGTTATTTTCGTCTTGGTGTTGCGACTCAGTAAAAAGCTTTTAATCTCACTAAGATTATGGTAACTGGGTTATGGACTTTTTTCCACAGTCTGTAGGTTGGGTTTCGTTCCTCTACCCAACTCTTCATGAAGTCAGAAGTTCCTTAACGAAGTTCCGGCTCTAGCGAACAGAAGTTCCACAGCGAAGCTCCGGCTCTATCGAACAGAAGTGTGAAGTTCCACAGCGAAGCGATAACATCTTGATTATGATTAACTTATGCAATATCATCGGGCAAAACAACCAGGAAGCAGTTATTTTTTTTACCTTAATTACCCATAATCGACAATTTAGGTGATCATCAAAACATAACAATCTGTCGTAACTCACAGAAAATATCATTAGACTCAAATCTAAAAACTATCAATGAAAAATAGACCCAAAACAACAGTTATTTTAGCCATGACTGCGGATGGAAAAATTGCTGATTTTCAACGAAATACAGCGAGGTTTGGTTCAAATATTGATAAAAACCATTTAGAAAAACAAATTTCTATGATGGATGCTGTTATATTTGGTGCAGAAACATTAAGAGCTTATGGTACTACTTTAACCGTTAATAATCCTCAATTATTAGCCCATCGAAAACAACATAATAAACCGAGTCAACCCATTAATATTATAGTTTCTGCTTCGGGAAAAATTGCTGATAATTTACGCTTTTTTTCTCAACCGGTACCCCATTGGTTAATGACAACAGAAGAAGGAGCAAAAAATAATACTTTGAAATTTGAAAAAATCTTGACTTTTCCTACTATAGAAACAGGAAAAATAAACTTATCTGAAGCATTTGAACACTTAAAAGAAATTGGAATCAATCATATAGGAATTTTAGGCGGCGGGGAACTGGTAGCCAGTTGTTTAGAACAAAATTTAATCGATGATTTATGGTTAACAATCTGTCCTTATATTTTAGGAGGAAAAGCTGCCCCTACTCCAGTGGAAGGATTCGGTTTTCTTTCTTCTGAAGCGAAAAAATTACAATTATTAAACTTAGAACAAAAAGAACAAGAAATTTTCTTACATTATAAGGTGTTATGAATTTAGAATTTATAATCTATTTTTTTACTCATTCTACATTCTACGCTGTCATTTGCATAAAAATTGATTATCCTAGATAGAACGTTCCCCAGACAATGTTAATCTATGTTTAAACGAGCAAAACCCCAATACTCCGTCAGTTGGATCGAAAAAATTTCCGAAATACCTAAACAGGTTTGGGATGAATTAGCAACCCCTTTAAAAACCCCTTTTTTAGAGTGGGAATGGCTCCATAATATCGAAACTTCTAAAAGTGCTACTCCGCGCACAGGATGGCAACCTTGTCATCTGACAATATGGCGAGATAAACAGTTAATTGGTGCTGCACCTTTGTATATTAAAGGTCATAGTTATGGGGAATTTGTTTTTGATCATCAATGGGCCGACTTGTCCCATCGTTTGGGTATTCCCTATTATCCTAAACTGTTAGGAATGACACCGTTTACCCCTGCTGTGGGTTATCGTTTTCTCATTGCACCGAATGAAGATGAAGCAGAAATTACACAAATGATGGTAGCAGCAATTGACCATTTTTGTGATCAAAATAAACTGTCAGGATGTCATTTTTTATTTGTTGATCCTGACTGGAAACCTATGATAGAAAATTGTGGTTTTAATAGTTGGTTGCACCATAGTTATATTTGGTTAAATCCCAATTTTACTAATTTTGATGACTATTTAAAACAGTTTAATGCGAATCAAAGACGTAATATTAAGCGGGAAAGAAAAGCCGTTAATAAAGCAAATTTAACCATGAAAGTATTAACAGGGGAAGAAATACCCCATCATTTATATCCCATGATTTACCGATTTTATAATAATACTTGTGAAAAGTTTTATTGGGGGAGTAAATATTTAACTCGTAAATTTTTTGAGCAGCTTTATCCTCATTATTCCCATCGGGTTGTCTTAGCTGCTGCCTATACAGATTATGATGATCATAAACCCGTAGGAATGTCTTTTTGTATTAGAAAAGATGATAACTTATACGGTCGTTATTGGGGATCTTTTGAAGAATACGATTGCCTACATTTTGAAGCTTGCTATTATCAACCCATAGAATGGGCAATCAAAGAAGGGATAAAAATGTTTGATCCCGGTGCCGGCGGAAGACATAAAAGAAGACGAGGTTTTCCCGCAACGCCTAATTATAGTTTACACCGATTTTATGACCAAAAAATGTCCCAAATTCTTCGTCATTATATTCCCCAAATTAACGAAATGGAACAGGAAGAAATTGACGCAATTAATCAAGATTTACCCTTTAGTAAACGGGAAATAAACTTCAAAGATTTGTAATCCTTTTAACTAAATGTTCGACTTTTATGCTATAATCGCCATTGTTTTATAGAATTTTCATAAAATAGTAATCATGAACTATATTTTCAATAAAAAGGCAACTCGTTTATTAGGAATAAGTTTACTAACATCTGTCAATTTTTTGCCGTTGAATATTCAACCAAGTTATGCTCAAACTTGTACCGCTTTTCCGGTTGTCGGTGGACAACAAGACAATGAAACCGAGGTAACCAAAACTGTTTCTCAACCCAGTTTTCCTATTCCTTTACCGGGTCCTGCTAGTGTGGGTGTAAATAATAACTGGAATACAGACTTTTCTATTATTCCTCTGAAACAATATAAGCAATATATTGTTACTTTTACCCCTAAAAGTGAAGGAGACTATAAGGTCAGAGCTTATCTTAAGTATAATGATGATACTGCGGATGAAATTTACAATGAAGAGAAAAGTTATACCGCAGGTCAACCAATAGAAATTAAAGGAGTTCCTAAAGCGGATAATATACCTATTCAAGTTAATTTATTTGTTGGTGATCCTGTTTCTATGACAAAAACTTATACTGTATCAGTGAGAGGTTGTCTCTAAGAGACTGTTTATTAAAGGAACATTAAAAACCAGTTTTGTAAGGTGGGCAAAGTTTTCTACTTTACAGGGAGTTCAGACAAATGTCTAATTTGCCCACCCTACTATCTTGAAAATTGGTTAATTAACAGTCTCTAAATGTTTTAGAGATTTACTATAAAAAGACACGCAATACCATGTCTCTAAACTGACTGATAATCACGCCAAACTAGCACAGGACATTGAGCTAGACGGACGACTTTTTCTGTCACTGATCCCAACAAAAAACGGTTTAAACCCGTACGTCCATGAGACGCAATAACAATTAAATCGATGTTATTTTTCTGAGCATAATCAACAATTTCTAAGCTAGGATTTCCTATTTTGATTACTAATTTTAAGTCATTAACTAATGATTTAGGGTAGCGTTCATAAAAAGAATTTTTAACATTATGCTCGCGGGTTTCATTGTTTAACGTTGACCAAATAACCCCAGGATCAACGGATTCTAAGGGTAATAAAACATGAATAACTGTAATTTTATTGGGGTCTTTAATGAAGTTTAACGTTTCATCAAGTGCCTTAAACGAATCTTGAGAAAAATCAATGGGAACTAAAACGCGATCGCCAACGAATAAACTCATCTTAATTAACTCCAATCTTCAACAATAATATTAGAATTGTTAATGATCTTCTTTTCCTGTTTTAAAGAATAGACTACATTGGAAGCAGAATAAATCATCATCATTGATTAATGTACCCTAAACAGTTATTATATTGAGCCAAATATGTTAGATAAACGAAAGATTAGTAACCAGAAAACCAATGATGCAAACTAGAAAAAACTTCTCCATTTTAGCCATCATTTTAAGTTTAAGCTTACTCTCCTTAGGATGTGGTCCGAAAAACGTTAATTTACAGGAAGATACCTATCAACCTATCAATTTAACAGATGTTGAGGGAGAATTAACCGGAGAGGATCCAGAAGTAATGACATTGGCTTTATTTGGTAATCAAGAAGCAGCAGAAGGAGATTTTTCTCAAACCACGGAAGTTGTTGAGCAAGATGGATTTAACCGAACCCTTCTTTTAACCCAAATGAACTTACCCGATGACTCAGTCAAGGGAATGCGTTATCGACTCAAGTTTGAATTTGATCAATCCATCGGTCAATGGCGTTTACAGGAAGTCGGTCGTCAACAGTCTTGTTATCGAAGTGACTCTTCTGATGATTGGACAACGGAACCCTGTCCTTAACAGGAAATTGAAATATCCCTATGGTTAATAACCAATAGGGATAAAACTTATATATTATATAATCGTCGTTGTCCTAACGCTATTCAATATGAAACTTTAATTTCACGATCGGAGCAACGCTAAGCCGGGAAACTGCAAAAACCAGCAAACTACAGACTTCTCGATACAGATAAGAACGTCGGAAAACACACCTAATACACCGGTTGATCATCAGATTCAAGAGTCTTCTTGTCTTGACGCAGTTCTCCTTCAGAAAGAAGCGAATAGGAGTTAATAGCGAACCCCCTAACCTCTTAATCGTAACAGTGTTTTTTTGGTTTTCTTTTGATCCCTGTTTCTTCTTGGTTAAAGAAAGAAACATTTTCATCTGATAGAGAATAACTCTTTACATACAATTCTAGACAAAAAAGATCAACTTAATCATTAAATAAAACTTAAAATAATCCGAATTAAGTATTGCTACTTAATTATCCTCCTAATTCTTGAGACTGACGTAATCTATTTTGTTGACGATTAAATTCTCGTTCTTCGGAGGTTAAAACCTGAGACTCAATAGGAGGTCGCATATCCCACTGTAATTCGGCTAATAAAAATAAACAACCGGCCATAATTAAACCCGTCAGCAAAAATTGCCATTGAGCAAAATAAGGCAACAATTGTATTCCTGCCACATGAATCAATCCACTAATCATAAAGGTTTGGGAACTCATCCCAATTCCCATCACAAGATATCCAATAGCAGTTAATCCTAACCAGAGAGGACAAAGATTGATCAAAATAATACCAATCCCCCCAAAAATACCTAAATCTGTAATACTTAACCCTACTATCATTAATGCTATCCAGAAATAGACGATCCAGCGTAATTGTTCCACTTTTACCCAAAAATGGGTTAAATGCGCCATAATTAAGCTTCCCACTAAGGTTAATATTGACCAACTAATCGCCTGATGATGCCAACTGATGGGGAAAAAATGGGCTGTCACAAAGATAACCCCTGTGATGATTCCCCATAGGAGAAAGACTTGATCGATTCTGGTATAAAATCTATAAAATAGGGTTTTTTCTCCAATACGTCCATAAATCTTCAAAAGTCCGCATAAATCTTGAATGTCAAGGTCTTTCTGTTTAAAGCGAAGGAGGGGTTGGGATGTCTTAAGCAAGGGTTATTTTATTGAAATCAATGTTATATATACCTAATACTGTAACATAAATTTACGATTCTTAATATATTTTTTAACAAAAAAGACCGCCTATTATAATTAACAGGCGGTTATTGAGAACATCATCTCTAAGTTTTTAACTTAAGATAATCACAATTGACTGCTACAGAGAAGAGCCTAAACCAGCATAAGCTCCGTAGAAGAAAAGACCAAGCACGGAAATTGCTCCAATACCAGCAATTAAACCCACAAGCCAAAGGGGAATTCTACCTTCTGCAAACATGATTGTACCTCCTAAATAATGGCTGAAAAAAATGAATTAGTTAAAGAAATAGCTAGAAAAGAGAATGCCGAGAACCGCAATTAAAAGTAATCCTAAGTAAAGGGATGTCCGGTTCAATTCTACCGGTTGACGGTTGGGGTTTTGATTTCTATCCATGAATAAACTCCTAACGTTGAATAAACTGCATAGCGGCGATCGCACCGACAAAGAAAACTGTAGGAACGGCCAAAGCGTGAACGGATAGCCATCTTACGGTAAAAATAGGATAAGATGTGGGTTGATTAACATTGTCTGCCATTGTTTTAAACCTCTTCTAAACTAAACTACTTATTAAACTCTTTGATTTGGTTAGCCGCTTCAAAACGGTCTTCAATAATGGGTAATTCTTGACGCTCTTGAGTAAAATACTCATCAGGACGAGGAGTCCCAAAGGCATCATAAGCTAACCCTGTGCTAACAAACAACCAACCCGCAAGGAATAACATGGGGATGGTAATACTATGGATAACCCAGTAACGGATACTGGTAACAATATCGGTAAATGGACGTTCTCCGGTAACACCTGACATTTCAAGTTTCTCCTCTGAAATTAATGACGAATGGCAAAATCTAGTCTACTACGATTGTGAAACAGTCTGATAGACTTCTTTGAATAAGACAGTTTTAAGCTGCTTCTGATGTGGGTTCATATTTTAGCAAGATACCATCTTGTCCCAAAATAAAACCTTTTTCATCATTAACAAAAACGATTTTATAGAGGTTAGAGGGTACGTTTTCAATGACGCGATCTTTTTTCCACGTTTCCCCATTATCTGAGCTTACCAACAAGTTGCCACTACCACCAGCCACCCAAAGTTCTTTGGGGGTACGATAGGCTAAGTCCAGTAAACCCCAACTGGTAGACGGCTCAGGATAAACCACGTCTTGCCAATCTTCTAAGTCTTCTGGGGGCGTAAATTGAAGTTGTCCACCTCTGGCGATTAACCAGAGACCTCCTTCTTCACTGTAACCCATCGCTTGTAATCTGCGGGAGGAGTTACGGTTGTGGGGAGTCCATTCGCTTTGTCCCGGTTCCCAGGTAGAATAAAAGTTACCCCGTGCAGACACAGCCACGTAACGACCATCGGGCGATCGCTGAATGTTTCGGGCTACCCCAACGGCTCCTTCAACTAATGCAGACCAAGTTTTGCCCCCGTTATCGGTTTTGTAAATAGCCCCTAGGTTGGTGACCATTTCGGCGGTTTCAGGAGCGAGGGCAACCACCCCATCTGGTGCGCCGGGAAGCTTTTCGCTAAGGGGAATGCGGGACCAGTTTTCCCCACCATCTTCCGTATGTAAGAGAATAGCCGGTTTACCTGTGATCCAGCCTTCATCTCCGTTGAAACTAACCCCTGTGAAGCTTACTTTTTCGTCACCAAGCTCGAGTTTACGTTCTTGCCAGGTGTCTCCGCCATCGGTGGTTTCAAATAGGGCTGCTTTGGTCCCTACTAACCAACCGTGATCGGGATCATCGGTAAAGGCAATGTCTGCAAAGGTGACATCGGTTTCTAGGGAAAGGGTTTTCCAGGGGTTATTGAGAGTGGAAGGAACTTGACTGCAACTAATGCAAAATAAGGAAAGGGCTATTAATATTACAAATTGTTTCAGTTTTCTCATAAACACAAGGTAAATAGGCGGATAAAAGTTTGATTGGGTTGTGCAAGACGTTAATTAACCTTGTTTACAGATGTATCAAGGCCAAAAGGGTTAACTTAACCCGTATAAACTCAGGAAAAACAGGAACCCTAAAGCCAGTCCTCCAAAGATAAGGAGGTTTTTTTGATTGGGAGTCAAGTTATTGACACCAAAGCCGTAGTTTAGGTTCTCTTGGAACCCGGAGGGGGCATTGGTTGCGCCAATACTGACGAATTGGTTGGTTTTTGCGCCACAGACGGGGCATTTCCAGCCATCAGGGAGTTCGGAAAAAGGGGTTCCAGGGGGAACGTTTCCTTTAGCATCGCCTTTGTTTGGCTCATAAACATAGCCACAGAGGCGACATTCGTGGTTCGCTGGTGCGAGTTCAGCTAGGGTCTTCTCTTCAGGTCTTTCAGTCATTGCTTTACTTTAAGCAAATCTTAATATCTATGTTACAAATTATCGCATAAACTTAACATTCTGAACAAATATTGCTATGGCTAGAGACAATATATAACGAAGTCAGAAGTTTCTTAACGAAGTTCTGGCTCTAGGAACAGAAGTTATTTTTGAGACGAAGATTTAAGCTTCCGGATGATAATAACGTAATCTAATATCAGATATACTGATCACTGTTCACTGATTCAATGTAATTTAAAGAAATACTTTAATCTATGACATCTATTTACCCTCACAACAAAGCAAAAGCCCTTAAACCCGGTAGTCGTCGTCCCGCAAAAGAACTCTGTAGTGAGTGTGGGTTATGTGATACTTATTATATTCATTATGTCAAAGAAGCTTGTGCTTTTATCAATCAACAAATTGCAGAATTAGAAACCATTACCCACGGAAAAAGTCGCAATTTAGAGGATGAAGATGATTGCTATTTTGGGGTCCATCAAGAAATGATGGCGGCACAAAAAAAAGAACCCATTGAAGGCGCACAATGGACAGGAATTGTTAGTACCATTGCTTGTGAAATGTTAGAAAAGGGCTTAGTTGAAGGGGTCGTTTGTGTTCAAAATACCAAAGAAGATCGCTTTCAACCCATGCCAGTGATCGCTAGAACTTCTGAGGAAGTTTTGGCTGCTAGGGTCAATAAACCCACCTTATCCCCAAATTTATCTATATTAGAACAGATCGAACAATCTAATTTAAAACGACTATTAGTCATCGGGGTTGGCTGTCAAATTCAGGCTTTACGGGCGGTGGAAAAAGAATTAGGTTTAGAGAAACTATATGTATTAGGGACCCCTTGTGTCGATAACGTTACCCGTGAAGGCTTACAAAAATTCTTAGAAACCACCAGTCGCTCCCCTGAAACCGTGATTCATTATGAGTTTATGCAGGATTTTAGGGTACATTTTAAACATGAAGATGGTTCCCTAGAAACCGTGCCATTTTTTGGCTTAAAAACTAACAAATTAAAAGATGTTTTTGCTCCCTCTTGTATGAGTTGTTTTGATTATGTTAACTCCTTAGCCGACTTAGTGGTGGGTTATATGGGGGCAGAATTTGGTTGGCAATGGATTATGGTTCGGAATGATAAAGGAAAAGAAATGTTAACCTTAGTGGAAGAGCAAATCAAGACCAAACCCGTTATTTCTCAAGGGAATAGAAAACAAGCCGTTCAACAAAGTATTCCTGCCTATGATAAAGGGGTAACCCTCCCCATGTGGGCTGCAAAATTAATGGGGGTTGTCATTGAAAGAGTGGGTCCCAAAGGCTTAGAATATGCCCGTTTTTCCATTGATTCCCATTTTACTCGTAATTATTTATACGTTAAACGAAATCATCCAGAAAAGTTAGACCATCATGTTCCTAACTATGCAAAAAAAATTGTGTCTCAATATCAGTTACCTGATAAATAAACACAATTTGATAAGAGTTTTAATCTCTATTCAAAACAAGATTTAGGGTCATTAAATCCGCTCAAAAATGCCCTACCTCTTTGTTCGGGGGTTCCATGATGATTGGTATGTTCGTAGTCATAGTCTCCTGTCATCATGGCAGTCATTGTCGCTTCTCTTAAATCTCCAGATTCTAAGATTCCTAACTCTTCGCTAGCAGCAAAAAATGCTCCCGCTAAACAGTCAGCCTGTAATTCTAAGACAACAATGGGTAAATTCTGATCAAGAATACCGAGATGTTTCTGAACAGAGTGACCGTATTCATGGGCTATGGCGAAAAAACCCGCAGAATCCCCCACTCGTTCCACTAATTTGTCTATTTGTACCATATTTAAGTGAATGGTATTAGAACTAGCACAATAATGGGCTAACAGAGACGGACCACAAGGGGTAATTTCGACATTTTGGTGAGAATAAACAACCGGATAGCGATAGGAAATGCCCAAACGTTGTAAAATGCCTCCCCAAAACGCATCTAGACCATTACTAATGGCTGATAGCGTGGGGGTGTCCCATGCAGCTTGCATCGGTTGGAGGGGAAATAAACCCAAAGATAGGGCAAGAACACTGACAGCAACCTGTTTTTTCATCTTAATTCACTTCATTAGCTTTTGGCTGGTTACGCACATTAGTGGCGCAACCGTTAAAGGAATTAAGCAGAGATAATTTAGCCTACTTCCTTAATGATAGTTCAACCATAAGAAAAGTTTATACAAAAAGTATAAACAAAAATAATGCTGTACTGTAAAAGGGAGAAGAGAAATATTTTTGATCGGGTTTTTCCTCACCTCTACCCATACCATAACAGTGATCGCCTCTAAATCTTTTCAAATCGCCATAGGAATGAGCTTAATGAGCCTGTTAGGGGCTTGTGATGTCTTAAATCGTCCTGAACCCCCTGCTACCCTTAACAGTCGCTACAATGACCAACAACCGGCTCTCAGTGGCGATGGCCGCTGGTTGGCTTTCGTATCTAACCGTAACAACAGTAGTGAAATTTTACTGTATGATTTACGGGGTGAAAAATTTATTAATCTTCCGGGGTTAAATCAAAGTAATGTTATCCTAGAAAGTCCGAGCTTAAGTCGTACGGGACGTTATTTAGTCTATATTTCCAGTGTGCAAGGACGGCCAGATGTGGCACTTTATGATCGTGCAACTCGACGAACGGAACTCTTAACCCAGCGTTATCGTAATTGGGTGAGACATCCTCAAATTAGTGCTGATGGACGCTACATCGTTTTTGAAACGGCGCGACGAGGACAATGGGATATTGAAGTCTTGGACCGTGGCCCACTCATCGAGTTAGATATTCCTGATGGAACACCAGTCGCAGCCCCCCAATAAACTAAGATTTGTGCAACCGTGAAACATTGTCTTATTACTTGGATAGTTGTTGTTAGTAGTATGGTAACTGGGTGTACCAGTTATCCTCGTTACCTCAATTTTTCTTTTGATGGAGGGGGACGAGGATTAAATAGTCGCGCTTCAGAGTTAGACCCTCAAGTTACGGCTACCTATATTGTCTTTATTTCTGATAGAAATGGGTCCCAAGATGTTTACCTATTTGATGCTCAAAAACGACAATTAATGCCCCTACCAGGATTAAATACTTTAGATGAAATCGCGTCTCATCCTTCTATTTCTGAAGATGGCCGTTATCTCGTGTTTGCCAGTAGTCGTCAAGGAAAATCTAATATTTATGTTTATGACCGACAAACGGAACAGAAACGCAATTTAACCGCTAATTTACAAGCAGAGGTTCGTAATCCTATCATTAATGCTGATGGAACTCAAATTGCGTTTGAAATTGCTCAAGATGGACAATGGGATATTATGATCTATGATTTATCGGGCAATCCTTTAAAATTGCCCTAAAAAAAGTCTCATTAAGAAATTTTAACTGAAATGTCGGGCTAAGTCCCACGCTGTACCGTCCGAGGAGTTTAAGGGAATCGGCAGTTGCGAGGAACGAAGCAATCTGCGTGTGGATACAGTCCGACAAATATATTAACGTGCGACAGCACAACCTCATGGAAACTGTCTGTCAAGTCGAGGTTCGGGGGTGATGAGCCTAGATAACTGGCGTAGAGGCAAGCCTCTGTGGGCAGAAATATCCCACCGTGAGTTGGGAAGCCCACGCTATACTGCCTAGCAGTTAGCGTGGGAGGATGTCACGCGGTTCTCTCACTAAACGGATATATAAATGTTTAAAAGTAGAACGAATGACCCGAGGAAGTCCGAAATCAATGGCCATGATTCGATCAGGTAAACGCCAATCATTGACTTGTAATTGATGGGGATGAGATAAGGGAAACTCTATGTCTGCAAGATTGCTGGTTAACCCTAACCGTTGTTGAGCAACATAAGTAGGGATAGAGGAATGAGGCACTTGTAAGACTTCGATCAGGGCGCAATCTAAGGCAAAAACATCCCTAGAAGCCCCTAAAATCCCCAATTCTCTCGGTTCCCCATTACTCGGTCCGTTGCCTTCATGACCTATAATACCGTCAATAATGGTTAAATTAGGCGCGATCGCTTTGGCTGTCTCCACCAACATTTCCCCAAAACGGTGAGCATCTTTTCCAGCTTCCATGTGCCACCAAGCCTTCATTTTACCAGGAACACAACCAAACAAGTTTTTAACCCCCAACGTCAAGGTTAATTGAACATGAGATTTAACTTTCGGTAAGTTAATAACCACATCTGCATCCATCGCTTCTTTGGAAAGGCGCAAATGGTTAAAATTGTCACTCTGGTGGTTATAACGTTGGCCGTGAAATTCTACCACGTCTAACCCTAATTCTTTGATCAGAGTTCCGTAACCGTTGGCCAAAGCAACGCCACGGGCCGAACCAAAGGCGGGACTATCCCCTAAAAAGGGGTTTCCTCCTGCTTCTTGAACCATTTGGGCGACACAATAAACGATTTCAGGACGCGTAACACAGTCTTTTGTCGGGCGACTTCCGGTTAATAAATTCGGTTTGAGTAGCACTCTTTGTCCTGGTTTGACAAAGGATTTTATACCGCCTAACGGTTCTAAAAGTTGTTCTAAGGAGGCTTTTAATAACGGGCGATCATAAGAATGGGCTGATAGTAAACTAACAGTAGACATAACTAAGTATCAGGATAAAAATAAACGTTACAGTTGAGATGAGGCAGAAGGCAGGAGGTGGGAAAGAGAAATTTTTAATGTTTAATTATCACCTGTTTATTAGTTTTAAAAAGAGGATGAATAAAGAGATTTCAATATCTTATCAATAGCATTCCTAAATTGATTCGCTGCACCGGCTGTTAAATCACGGGGAACACAAACCCGATTTCTAATATAAGACAGGGAGACTGCCCCAATTACTGCTACTTCATTATTTTTCATTAGTTTCTCATCGGCTAAAGGGAGAGAATAATTATGGAGCAATTGGTTTGCTAATAATCTCAAATATGAATCAATATATTCTTCAACTTGACCTAAATTTTCTTCAGTTATCCAGCGTTTAATACCAGAATTTTCAAGGATATCTTGGCAAACATTTTCATGATTATCACTTAATTTGGCCACCGCTTCTAAACGATCTTGTTCACTATCACTCTGGTTATTATCTTGAATGAATTGAATATCATTGTCAATCGGTTGAAGTTTAAAGATATTTTTCATCACTAAATTATGAGTCCGATCATCTGCTTTTATTCTTCGATAAGTTGGACGGTTATTAATCGCTTCCAGCCAACGATTAAGCAAAGGATACTTCTCATTTCCTCGTAAATGATATCCTCGAAACACAGGTAAATTAGCTGATAATCTTTTGAGGGCAGGAATATACATAATATCCACTAAACTAAAGTCCCTCATAAAGTAATCACCCGGATACTCTTCTAAGGCTTTTTCTAACTGCTCAACGTTGGCTTCAAAGTTAGCTTTGACTTCAGCCATTGACTGGTCATCGGATACTTCTTCTGTTGATGAATTAAAAGGTCTTCCTAAAAGAAATTGATAGCCAGCTTTGGAAAACCCCCCTGTTTCGCAACCTTCAATCATCTCTAACGCGATCGCTTTTTCTTGAGAATCTTCTGGTAACAATGCAGGGGTGTTAAACGTCTCTTCTAACTTTAAAAGAATTGACTTGGATTCATAAACTAATTCCCCTTCAATTTTGACCGCAGGAACTAACCCAGTGGGAACTAAATCGGTGTACCATTTCGGTTTATTGCTTAAATCAATCAACTCCACTGCAAAAGGAATCTGCTTTTCTTCTAAAGCTAACCATACCCTTTCACAAAAGGGACACCAAGCATTTGTATCACGGTATAATACCACTGCTGGTTTTTGCCCTTGATTATCATCATTCAAATAACTAGAGATAGCAACATTAGAAGGAATTTGCTCTGACCTAATTTGCCATTTTACCGTTGTTTTATTTTTCGACTTATCTAATAGTTCTTTCCAAGAGGAAATCAGAGATTGATCAGACATAATAAATTTTCTTGTTATTTTAGTCAGTCAATTATATCATAATTATTCTTTTGACTTTTCTAATTTATTTAGCAAAATTTTCAATTTTTCTTCAACGGATTCATGGGTATATTCGTCGTCAGGATGAGCCGGTTGTCCTGGGGACTGAAAATAAGGACGTTCATCGTACATTTTTCCCCATTGAAAGTCCACTTGCCGCACTAATTCGTACAATAATTCAGAATTATTGATAATCTTATCTAACATTTGTCTTAATGCTTGCAACGGATGCTCTAAATTTTGACTAACCTTTGCATCATCGGTGCTGACCCAAGTTTGTAAAACTGCTTGTAAAGCTCCAGATGAATCCTGTAAATTGATAGCAATAAAGGTGTTAATTTCTGTAGTCGCTTGCACTAATTTTGGCACAGGAGATTCCCCTTTTAAAAAGTTTCCTCCTTCTCTACCAATCGCTTCAGCTAAAGAAAATTGACGTCCTGCTAAAATCTCCCGTTGAATCGCGTTATCTCTGTTTGTTTTTTGTTTATCTTCCATAATCATCACAGTTAAAATAACAATATGACAGATTAATGCTCAACGAACGTTAAATTTCATTGAACTCTGGTTAAATCCTCTTTGACTTTAGCGTATGATTGACTGTTAGGGAACTGAAGTGCTTTCAAATCAGCGAAAGGAGACTGATAATATGCCACAACAAGATTGGCTGGTTCAAGATAAGGGTCAATGTTTATCGTCCCCCTCTCCCCGACAGTGGGATTTATTGACCCCAACCACATCCTATCGACTGCATCGGTTTTTGACAGAGTTAGATGATATCGTTAACCAAGCGGAGATATCTCAACAACCAGAAAGCGAATACCTTCCCACTCTTCGTCGTTTGATGCGAAAGTTACTTCTTAATGTTTATTGGATAAGTCAAGAGATTCCTACTGCTTCACCTGAAACGGGAACAGAGGTTAAATTGCTTTATGATGAACCTGGCTATCCGTTAACCCTACAAACGGAAATCATGTTACCCGGAAGCAGCACCACTATTCATAATCATGGAACCTGGGGGGTGGTGGCCACGTTACAAGGACAACAAAAAAATACCTTTTGGAAACCTGTCCCCACAACCAAATACCCCCAAGACATTGAAAAGGTGGGTCAACAAATTTTTCAACCAGGGGATATTGTTAGTTTCACCACAGAGGCCATTCATGGTGTCGAAGCGATAGGGAATGAACCGACTGTGACGTTGAATCTTTATGGGGATACGAATGCGTCGAAACGGTTTAAGTTTGACCCTGAGACGCACAAAGCTTATCACTTTTAGTCTAAGTGTCTTGTTGGACTTGTGATCAGACTGATTCTAGTTAGGGGATTCTTCAGTGGTTAGATTATTGAGTCTATCAATGACTAGGGGAATCGCGACAATACTTAATTTTAAGACCCAAGGGGCAAAAATTAGAGTCAATAGAGAAGATAGCACCGCGATACACCCCATCGATACCTTCACTACGTCCTCTTTCAAGTTAAGACTTAAAAAAGCGGACACTGAAGCAATGGCTAAAGTGATTAAAGAAATAATAAGCATTGTTATGTTGCAACCTCGTGTTGAGTGACAGTTTCAGCGTTCCTTCGGCTGTTTGCTTCGAGCCTACTTCCGTCCCTTCACTGTGTTTATTCCTAACAATGTAGAGATGAACGGCAAAGCTATTTGCATTTCTTAATAATACATAATTTTTAACATCAGTGTCAACCCCTAGCTATGATTGTTATAGCAAACTCAGATTTCAGTAATCAATCCCTTGACGCTAAAATTCCATCTCTGGCTTAGCCATCTCAAAAGAGGGAAAAGTATTTTCTTGTGTGCTATCTGGTATCTGTCTAGCGGGTAAACCTTGCATCCACAAAGCCATCATTAACAAAGCAACTGTGGTCAAAACTTCCCACAAGAAAACCGGGCGGGATGGCGTTGATACTTTCCTCGGAGAAGATGAATTCATCATTTTCCAAGAATTGTTTTGAAAACTCATGGTTTTAGGACTCCATGAGCCAATATTTTTCTGATTTAGGGGACCTGTGTTTACAGTAATAATTGTCGTTTTTTCGTCTGTTTTGGACTCAGTAGAACAATCAGAATCTGTTTTCGTTTGTTGAGATTTAGTAACAGGCGAATGCTTTAAGTCGGGGTTAGCTGGTCCGTGATTCATTGATTCTATTCCTCGTCAATGGCAAAGTAGGACAGCAAAAACCATGCGTTCACGGCTTACGATGGAAATTTTTGCTATCTTCCAGAGACATCAGTCATTATTTTACATTTCTCACACCCAGTTAAGATAACTTCTAATGTCTGTAATCTTTATTAATTAAAAGATGTAATATCTACTATACATAGTATGCCCGATAATTCCAAATAGACAACCTAAGTTTAGGATGTTAAGCAAAATTATAGAAAAGATATAAAAAAAAATTAAACGTATCGGTTTTTTTACTGGAAAGGAAAAGAGACGCTATCACTAGCGTCTCTGGCAAGGTGTCATGGTAAATAGACGAAAGATAGAAGCTTTTAGAAGCCCATACCCATACCGCCCATACCGCCCATGCCGCCCATGCCGCCCATGCCGCCCATGCCGCCCATGCCGCCCATGCCGCCCATATCAGGCATAGCAGGGGGTTCGGGTTCGGGTTTTTCTACCACTAGGGCTTCTGTGGTTAACACCATACCGGCAATAGACGCAGCGTTTTGTAGGGCAGAACGCACTACTTTAGCTGGGTCAATAATACCGGCTGCAATCATGTCTTCAAACTCAGCAGTCATGGCATTGAAACCGATATTAAATTCGGTTTCTCTGACTCGTTCGACAATCACCGAACCTTCTAAACCAGCATTGTTGGCTAACTGGCGTAAGGGGGCTTCTAACGCCTTGGCGACGAGATCAGCAGCCACTTTTTCTTCCGCATTGGTGAGACTATTTTTATACTCAGCTACCTTAGACGCTAAGTGAATTAAAGTAGTACCACCGCCAGGAACAATACCTTCATCGACGGCTGCTTTGGTGGCATTGAGGGCATCTTCAATGCGAAGTTTACGGTCTTTTAATTCCGTTTCAGTGGCAGCCCCCACTTTAATGACAGCTACCCCACCAGCTAACTTAGCGATACGTTCCTGTAACTTCTCGCTATCGTAGTCGGAGTCGGTTTCAGCCGCTTGTTTACGCAACTGTTCAATGCGTTTTTGGACTGCAGCTTTGGTTCTATCATCGGTGGTGGCGACGATGGTGGTGTTGTCTTTAACCATGTTGATTTTGGTCGCTTGACCCAACATATCTAAGTCCACCGTATCGAGACTTAAGCCCACGTCTTCGGAAATGACACTACCACCAGTAAGAATGGCGATATCTTGTAAAACGGCTTTGCGTCTTTCGCCAAAGGCAGGGGCTTTGATAGCAGCCACATTTAATACGCCTCGAGCTTTGTTGACAACCAAAGTGGCTAAGGCTTCCCCTTCCACATCTTCGGCGATGATTAACAGGGGTTTCCCTGCGCGGGCAACGTTTTCTAAGATGGGAACAAGATCGGCGATCGCACTAATCTTCTTATCAGTAATCAAGATTAAAGCATCATCAAATTCCACTTGTTGCCGTTCTTGATCGGTGATGAAATAGGGAGAGATATAACCGCGATCGATCTGCATCCCTTCTACCACATCTAACTCGGTACTGAGGGACTTAGATTCTTCTACGGTAATGACACCATCTTTGGTCACTTTATCCATGGCCAAAGCGATCATGTTACCCACTTCTTGGTCGTTACCGGCAGAGACGCTGGCTACTTGGGCGATGGCATCTCCTTCAACGGGTTTAGCAATGGTTTCGATCTCTTTAACGAGATAGGCCATGGTTTTTTCCATACCACGACGCAAAGCCACAGGGTTAGCCCCGGCGATGACATTTTTTAGCCCTTCTTTAATTAAAGCTTGACCAATCACGGTGGCGGTGGTGGTACCGTCCCCGGCGACTTCTTTGGTTTTGGAAGCAATTTCTTGGATTAATCTTGCCCCTGTATTTTCTAAGGGGTCTTCGAGTTCAATTTCTTTAGCAACCGTGATCCCGTCGTTAACAATTTGGGGTGCGCCAAATTTCTTTTCTAACAATACGTTACGGCCTTTGGGACCGAGGGTAATTCTGACCGCATCAGCCAAGGCGTTGACTCCCTGTTCTAATGCGCGTCTGGATTCATCACTAAATGATACAATTTTTGCCATATTTGTCTGGTTACTCCTATAACGCCTGATGATGGGACTTTTGGCAATGATTGAGAAGGGAGTTGCCTTTTTCCCACTTATGTTAATTTAGCACTCTTGTGCTGTGAGTGCTAAGTCTTTAAGTCAAAGAATTGAGAAATTTTTCTTAAGTAATGGGGGGTAGGTGTGGAAGTTTAGGTAGTCAAGGTGAGGATATCTATACAGCAGTTTTCAATTGAGTGTATCCAAGTTTTAGTTAAGTGAGTGTGGGGAGTGTGGGAGGGGTGGGAAGTGTGGGGAGAATTTGCATTTTAGCTTTCCCTGCGGGAAGCCCACACTCTATCTGATAGGATGAGTGTGCGGTAGTTCACTGAGTGTCCTAACTGCGAACTCAGATCACGTTAGTCTTGTTTTAACCCAGTTAGAAGCTTATTTGGTTCGATTCCTTTACTTTGAATTAAGACATTAAATCCCCCTAAACCGGTGGGATTAATTAATTGATGGAGGGCATCCCGACGCTTAAGAATTTCTGGTAAGGTATAGTTACCATTGGATAATTCTGCTAAGCGATCGCCGAGTCCTAAGGCCATTAAAAATAAGCCTTGTTGGGTTAATCCTACTGTTTGTAATCCCAATAAGTTTCCTTGTTTTTCTAAGGCTGTAAAATCTACGTGGGTGGTAATATCTTGTTGGCCTAGATTAACGTAAGGATTATGATGATGACGATGTTGATAATAACAGTTTAATGTACCTTGATAGCGTTGAGGATGATAATATTTTTCGGCAGGATAACCGTAATCGATGGTTAACAAAAATCCTTTTTTGAGTTTCTTTGATACAGTTGCTAACCAATCTAATGCTTTTAAATTCACTTCTGTTCGATAGTTTTCTGGGTAATTATTATCGGTTATATCGACCTCAATTAATTGAAAATAGTCTAATAATTTAGGGGTGGAGATATCTGCGATCGCTTCTTTAAGATGATCATCATTCCAAGTCACGTATATTTCTTTTAATTGTTTATTATCTAGAGTAACTTGATGAATCGGAAAGGCATCGATTAATTCATTACTAAAAATACAGCCAATAAGAGACTGATTTTCTATGTCTTCCCAAGTTTTCCAACTAATGTTATTAAATTGGTTTAAATTATTTTTTTGCTCTTCAATTAAAACAGTAGATTCTTCGACAATAATATAATTAATTTTCGGGTAAATCTGAGAATATTTATTCTTAAAATAGTTCAAAATATCAGCAGCTAAATTACCTAAACCGGCTCCAACCTCCACCAATGTAAAAAAGTCATAATTATCAATAATATCTAACATTTCCTTCAACTGTTTGGCTAATAATTCCCCAAAATCTGCACCCAACGATGAAGAGGTAAAAAAGTCCCCTTGAGAACCAATATTAACCTTACCCGAACTATAATAACCTTGTTCGGGATGATATAAAACTAAGTCCATATAATCAGCAAACGTGATACGGTGATCGGGACTTTTTTGAATGGTATCAATAATAATTTCTAACATATTTCTACGATAAAATGTATGGTACTACGCATTATAGTTAGGAAATTTACAAATACTGAAACCTTTCCATAGCTTATTTTTGCCTTTTGCCTTTCGCGTAGCGGTATAGGGTGGGCATTGCCCACATTACCTAATAATTATTAAGCTTGAAATGCTTGTCTTATGGTTTCAATACGTTGACGGTTAACCCCTAAATCGGACTCACCTAAACGAGAAGCCGAACGAACATCAATGACTCCTTTCTCCTCATTAACATAAAACTCGACATCATCCACAAATCCCATCCAATGACTGGTAAATTGAGCATAAAGATAGTAATCGGTTTCTGAAATAATGTTAGTTCTTTCTTGTTGATTGATAATGCTTTTTACGTTAGCGATCGCTTTTTCTGCATCTCCTTGATAGGTCAAAGGTTTAATAAAATGGTCTGCATCTTCTGTTTGAGAAGTGACACAATTAGGAGTGCTAGGACAAGGAATTAATTCTCTATTGGTTACCCCTAAATTATTGGGTTGACTTGCTGCCAAAATGGTAGGAATATCAGGAAAAAGAACCCGAAACCCGATCCAAAGTATAACCACAGCGACAAAAATAATGAGGGTTAAAAAACTCAAATTAATGGACTTTGATTTATCTTGAGTAACAGACATGAGCAAATAATGACGTAATGACAGAGTTAACGACTTCAATTAGTTTGACATTTTTATCAACATTTGACCAGCAAAAAGGGGGTAATCTTCCCCCTTTTTCTTGATTAAATTCGCTCTTTTTCCCGAATCAATATTAATTTTTTTTCGCTTCTTGTCTAGCATTACGCCATGCTTGAACGGTACGACCCAAATTTTGGGTAAATTCTTGCCATCCCCACCAACCACCGACGCGGTGTTCATCCCAAGATGAAGAAAAAATACCATAGCTTAATCCTAACACCCCTAAACCAAACAGTCCTAAACTGACTGCACCCACCGCAGAGTTAGGAATATCTAACCAATCATGACTAACTATCCAATAAAAGACGAAAAATGAGGACATTCCAAGACCAGTAGGAATTCCTGAAAAGATAGCCATGCGTTTGATCATGCGTTTACTAACAGCATCGGGAATTGCGCTAAGACTGGCATCATTAGCAGTTTTTTTACGTTTTTCTGGAGTTTTAACCGAAGTTTTAACTGTTTCTGGAGCTTTTTTTTGTTTTTTCTTTTTTTTCTGACCAGGTTCAAAAGGAATAGAGTTTCGTGAGGAGTTTGATGGCATAAGTTTTTAAGTTGAATAGAAAATATAAAAATGAAGTTGGAATAAAAATGTGATTGATAACACACTTTTTCTGATTTTAACTTACCCCAGAGGTTATGGCTACGTGACCAGCAATCGATCACTGGCCACTGTGAATACTTATCTCTCTACACTGTCTATACTGAGGGGAATGAAGTCTCCATAAATCGTCAATCCTAATAACATCGGTTGGCCGGCTTGAATGAGTTCTCCTGTCAATACACAACTTTCATCCTTCCTAGCGGTTGCTTCAAGGGTGGCACGAATATCCACCGCCGAAAATTGCGGTCGATAGTCCCCTGACTTTTGCTGCACATAATTCCAAAGAATATCCCTGATCAACGCCTGATAACCTTGATTGCCAGAAAGCCCTTTGAGCTTATCTTTGAGGGTTTTTTCTAAACGGATGCTGGTAACTTCCATTTCAGTGGTTGAAGTACGGGGAAGGGTTTTCATGATTTTTTTCCTCTGTGAAAAGTAGACATTTCCGTAATATCAGTGTAGTATGAAAAAGTCGCTTTGAACACGATTGAAAACGTTCATGTTACTTTTTTCTTGTCCCAATTCATTTCTATTTGTCCTCGGTGGTTGTCAACCACGGCAAACTGAGGTCATGGAAAAGTGTGGACTAGAACACAAGAGTAACTTTCCGAATAAACCAACAACAGTCTTTAATTTACCGATAGGGAATCAATCTGAGCGAGATTATCCCCTCTCAGGCGATAATCAACTCCCAGAGATTAGAATATCCCCAACCCTCCAAAGCGGGTGGCGAAGACAAATCTTCCCTATCCCTAGATGAATACCTAACTCCTCAAGGTTTGTCTAACCCCCGCTTTACTCCCTAAGTAGCAAGCGGGGGTTTTGATTATAAAAACCAAAGTTGACGGAGATGAGATTGATCTATTGTTGTTCTCTTACGTATCCAATCCCATCAATGATATCTGCCATATTCAAAGCCAAACAAGACGATGTTAAAACTAACTTATACCCATGACGGATTTTATATTGACCATCTTGAAACTTCCTTAGAAGCTTGGGTGACAACTCGTGTCCTTTTAGCCTTACGATCAGGTACCAGTCTTTGTGTGGAACCGAGTAGTGCTTCTTTTTTAATTTCTTTAGACTTACCCTATGTAGATCAATTATTAAAGGATGTAGACCAATTTGGCGAGGAAATTTTAGAAGTAAACCATTGTGATGAGGAGGCGATGGAAGTGGTATTAGAAGGCACTTGGTTGGGATCAGATGTGGCCAGCGAAGAAGGGTTATTTGTCTGTCGTTTAAGCGATCGCTTAGAATCTCTTCTTTATCACATTTGGCAAGAGTCGCCGGTAAAGATTAATTAAGTGTTAGATGGGACAAAATTCTATTAGTTGGGTTTCGTCCCTCTACCCAACCTACGGACTACTAGCTTTTTTTACTGTAATTAAATAATTTTTTCCTATAGATATATAAACAAAACCCTGATAGTAAAATTAAGCATCTATCCATTTTGAAAAATCTTTAGAAAAGGTATTTAAAGAAAGCAAAGAAATAGCACTATCTTGTTTAACCAATTCATGAGATTTGACTGTATTATAGCCCCAATCTGCTAAAAATAAGTTAATTTCTGTTAAATCTTCTTGACTTTTTACTGTATTTAAAGTCTTCAATAAATCTTCAATAAACCATAAATGATTAGGCGTTTCTTGATTATCTTTTAGAATTTGACGTAAGGTTTCATATTTGGGTTGTTTAACTTCTTTGCCAAAAATATTACTTTCAGGAAATGATAAATTTTGTTGTTTCAACAGTTGTTTAACAAATCTTCCTTCTTTAGTGGTGACAATATATAAAAGGGTAGAAGAATCTAACAGTTTACCTAACTTTTCTAACACCCCTGGATAAAATTCATGTAACGCTAACCAGTTATCAAGATCAGTTTGAATCCAATGATCTCTTACTCCATCGAGTGCAGTCATCACTTGTTGTTTATTTAAGTTTTCTTGTTCGACAATTTCAGCACAAATATTATGCCAATTACTTTCAATATTTTCCTTTTCATATTCTAATACTAAAGCTCTTAATAAAATAGGCATTTCCCAACCGGTTTCGATGACGGGACGTAATTGATAAAAAGAATTAGCCCAATTTTGTAAATTATCTTGAGAGTGATCTGACCATATTTTTTGATAAGTTCTGAGAGTAGTTTGGAAATATTCCTTTAAACCGTTGCAAATGACTCCGTCAAAATCGAGGGCTAAAATTTTCGGAGCAGTGGTTGTTATCATTAGTCTATAAAATAATTAAAAGTCATTATTATTAAGTTTAACCTCATTTTCAAATTTTTACTATATAGACTAAATTAAGATCATGTATTATTTACAGTAATACCAAAAAACTGAAGTAAACTTGACAACTTCGATGAAAAAACGTTCCCAATTTTTTCAATCACTTTTACAAATTCCCCTATTTCGTCAATTTTGGGTTTTCTGGAAAGCCTTAACAGCAAGTTGGCGAGTTTATCTGGAAATCCCAGTCCCTGAAGCAGAAATAGCCCATGCTCGTGAAGCAGCTTCTATTCCTTCCTTTGGCTTCTTTTTATTATTAATTTGTGCGAGTATTCTGGCTACTTTAGGACTTTTAGCTAATAGTATCCCTGTTATTATTGGGGCGATGATTATTGCACCTTTGATGAACCCTATTTTAAGCATGGCTTTTGCCATTGTTACTGCTAATTGGAAATTATATAAACGTTCAATTATAACAATATTTCTAGGGGTTTTATCAGTCATTTTAATCTCTTATGGGATTAGTTTTTTGCTGCCGATCAATGTTGTGGGGTCAGAAGTGGTAGCACGAATTTCTCCTAATTTAATTGACTTAGGAATTGCCATCGCTGCTGGGGCTGCTGGTTCCTTTTCTTTAACCCGTCAAAGTATTGCGAGTTCTATTGCTGGCGTTGCTATTGCTGTAGCCTTAGTTCCTCCCTTATGTGTTGTAGGAATTGGGTTAGGAATAGGAGGCGAATTGGCAGTCACTATCGGACGACTATCTATTACCAATTTTAATGTATCAACTGGGGCTTTTTTGCTCTTTTTAGCTAATTTAGCAGGAATTACTTTTACGGCTTGTTTGGTCTTCTTATCTCAATCCTATGGTAGTTTTAAGAAGTCCTTTCAAGCTGTTATCATTTGGTTATTAATTATGGGAATCTTATGTGGACCCTTGACCAACTCTTTACAAGAATTTTTTGTATCTAATCGTCTTGGTTTTGAAATGAATCGTATGAGACTCGATCATCCTCAAATCTGGAAAAACACTCAAATTCATCATCTGAACGTAGAACTCAAGGGAAGTACAGCTTATGTCAATATATTGGTTAGTGCGCCACAAGGAGTGATAACGGATGAAGATTTAGAGGTGACTCAAAAACGCTTATTTAGAACTATATCAGGGGCGGGGGTTAATGCGATGGATTTAAACATTAGAATTGTTCCAGTTAAATTACGGGAATATCAGGGAATTGTTGAAAATAATTAACAGTTTAATATCATTAAAACCCAAATATAAATTATTAGGAGAAAACATTGTCACAAGAGTCAGCTTATTGGTTAGCTTGGTCAAAAATACCGGGAGTTGGACCCATCTTATTAAAACGGGTTTGGCAACAGTTTAATAGCTTAGAAACCGCTTGGAATGCTTCTGCAACTGAACTCGGACAAGTAGAAGGAATTGGGGCAAAATTACTTAATACTATTAAACAAAAGCGATCGCAAATTAACCCCCCAGACTTATTAAAACAACATTTACAAAAAAATCCCCAATTTTGGACACCCAACGATGATAATTATCCCCGTTTATTGTTAGAAATTCCTAGCCCTCCCCCGTTGCTTTATTATCAAGGACAGGTTAATTTATTAGAGAATCAGGGTCAAACTCCGTTAGTGGGTATTGTAGGGACTCGTTACCCCACTGAACATGGTCGTCGTTGGACTCGTAACATTGCCATAGCCCTCGTTAAACACGGGTTTACGGTGGTTTCAGGCATGGCTGCAGGTATCGATGGGGTTGCCCATCAAGCTTGCTTAGAAGCCGGTGGAAGGACGATCGCGGTGTTGGGAACGGGCGTGGATATGGTGTATCCCAGTCATCATAAACAACTGCATGAACGCCTAAAAAAAGAAGGTTTAATTATTAGTGAATATCCTGCGGGGACTCCCGGTGATCGTCGTCATTTTCCGGCCAGAAATCGCATTATCGCGGGGTTAAGTCGGGCGGTTTTAGTAATGGAAGCACCGGAAAAATCGGGGGCATTAATTACAGCAAGATATGCTAATGAATTTTGCAGAGATGTGTATACGTTACCCAATTCTCCTGATGTTATTCAAGCGAGAGGCTGTTTAAAATTAATTCATCATGGGGCAGAAATGATTGTTACCGAGGATGAATTGTTAGAAATGTTGGGGGCGATTCCTGAGTTAGATCAGCCCCAACAATTATCATTATTTGAAGTAGAAAAAAAAGAGACTTTACCACAGTTAGAACCCGATTTATTAAAGATTTTTCAAGCGATTTCTAATGAGGTAACCCCCTTTGATATAATTGTGGAAAAAGCAGGTTTACCCACGGCTCAAGTATCAGGAGGATTATTACAATTAGAGTTACAAGGATTAATTACCCAGTTACCCGGAATGCGGTATCAAAAAACATAAATAACTAATAGATAAAATTATGACAACCCTCGAAAATATTATTGAAAATAATCAAACTTTAAGCCGTTCTCAACTAAAAATAGATAAAGGTTTAGTCCTCTCTATTCAAATTAAACTTCGTAATTTAGGGTTATATCCGGGGGGTCAATGGATCGATGGTGATCTAGGAATAGGAAATACCTTTACTTGGCTTGGACTGACTCAATTTTGTCGAGAATTAAATTTAGTAAAAGTTCCTTCTGATACGGTTGCCATTAACCCGAAAATTGCCTCAGCATTAATAGCAACAAAACAGCTACCTTTTATCTTAGAACAGGCAAAAAATACCGATTTTATTCTCAAAAAGTTAACGGATATTCAAAAAAATTCTCTTGTGGCTGCTAATATTGGGGTTCACAATGCTTTTATTGCTCGTACGCTTCGTAATTCTCCTTTCGCTTCAGAAATAGATAATTATCCCCATTATTTAGCTGAAAAACCAGATGGAAAAAATGTGGTTTCTTATGGTATGAATACCCTGTTAACTGAGTCAGACAAAACCGTTGATTTTACCGATTATCCCCATCGAGGAAAGCTTCCTGATATTGATTCATCTGGTCTTGATTTTCTGGCCAGTAATATTTCCCATGCTTGCGTTTGTGTAGGAAGTTTTGGAGATAATAATAGTCCCATAAAAACCCATTGGTTAGGTCGAAATGCTTTAAGTCCCCAACAATTTTTAAGTTGTACTAAATTTATCGGAGTTCTTAATGCTATCGAACAAATTAATAGTCGTTTTCCTGGGGTTAATCTTGATGATTGTGTGATAGAATCTCCCAAATATAAGATGCTTGATTTACTCATCGATATGATTTCTTACCGAAAAGAAGCTTATGGGTTGATGGACCAGTCTAATCAAATTGGTGTGTTATTTAAACGGTTTACCCAACGACAAGAGTTAGAAGCATGGATAAGAGAAAGAACGGGTAATACTAAAGCTGAATTTTGTGGAAGTTATGGCACACCTCCCTTAATTACTAATCCTATGATTAAAGATTTAAGTAGTAATGCCACAGTTTTGAAATCAACCAGCGATGAAGGAAAAATCGGCAATAATTTTGTGTCTCCTTATGATTTAGTGCGGTTAATTACCATGTTAGGATGGCACTTACATCTAACTCAAAATACGCGATTTATTGGTAGTCAATGGCAAAGTTTAGAAACCTTAATTAGAGCAATGGGAGAAGACTCAGCACGATATATTGATGTTGCTTTAGAAACGTTAGGGGTTATCAATGTTATCAGTCGACCTGTGGTCATTTCTAAAGTGGGTTTTGGGGAAAGTTCTTGCACTTATGTCGCGTTTGTTAAATTAGTAGATGAACGGGTGAAACCAGCGAAACTGCGAACCTTTGCCTTAGCGTTACGAAGTCCTGATGGTTCTTTTGAGACACGAGATACTAATTTAGCAGCAGCAGTCACAGAAATTGTCAGACGCGTTTTAACGGAAGAATTAGCTTAGGGTAAGAGACTGTTTATAAACAAAATCTGGAGACGGTAAGGTGGGCAAAGTTTTATAATTTATAGGTAGTCTAGATAAATGTCTGATTTACCCACCCTACAGAACTACACTGACTACTTAAACTTTTACTTAATCATGAGAGTGAATGTCTAAAATCTCTGTCAAAACTATGGTCATTAATATGTTCAAACTATCTCGTATGATTCGTTACACGATGAGTCTTGTTTGCCTTTTATTATTATTGTGGGGAAACGTCCCTGCTTTCGCTCAAACTGCATCCTCTGATGGTGATTCTTCTATTACCCCTTATTTGAATCGTGCTATCGAAAGGGTTACAGGATTTACCTTAGATAATGGCATGAAATTTATTATCATGGAAAATCATGATGCACCGGTGGTTTCTTTTGTGACTTATGCTGATGTGGGAGGGACAGATGAACCAGATGGAAAGACAGGGGTGGCTCATTTTTTAGAACATTTAGCTTTCAAAGGAACCACAAAAATTGGGACGACCAACTACGAAAAAGAAAAAGAAGTTTTAAACCGTTTAGATCAAGTTTTCATGGAGTTAAAAGCAGCTAAAAAAACAGGAGATGAGCAAAAAACAAAAGAATTGATAGCTACCTTTCAAAAAGTCCAAAATGAAGCAGCTAGTTATGTCGAGCAAAATGCCTTTGGACGAATTGTGGAAACTGCCGGAGGGGTGAATATTAATGCACAAACCAGTGCAGATGCTACCCTTTACTTTTACAGTTTCCCTTCCAATAAAATAGAATTATGGATGTCCTTGGAATCAGAACGATTTTTAGATCCCGTGTTTCGAGAATTTTATAAAGAGCAAAATATTATCTTAGAAGAACGACGATTACGGACAGAAAACAACCCCATTGGAACGATGGTAGAAGCTTTTTTAGGGACTGCTTTTACCGAACACCCTTATAAACGTCCTACCATTGGTTATAACGAAGATATTCGTAACTTAACTCGTCAAGATGTTCGAGACTTTTTTAATATTTACTATGGTCCCAATAACCTAACCATTTCTCTTGTTGGTGATGTTAATCCCGAAAAAGTTCAACAGTTAGCTCAAGTTTATTTTGGTCGCTATGGAGAAAAACCCGAACCCCCGAAAGTAACCAAAGTAGAACCCAAACAAGAGGAAACAAGAGAAGTTACTTTAAAATTAGCCTCTCAACCTTGGTATTTAGAAGGGTATCATGTTCCCGCTTTAAGTCATCCTGATAGTGCTATTTATCAGGTCATTTCTACCTTATTAAGTTCCGGTCGAACCTCTCGGTTATATAAGTCTTTGGTAGAAGAAAAACAAGTGGCTTTAGCTGCTCAAGGGTTTAATGGGTTTCCCTCGGATAAATACCCTAACTTGATGTTATTTTATGCTCAAACTGCTCCCAAGGTATCCCTAGAAGCGGTGGCCGAAGCTTTATCTTTAGAAATCGAAAAATTGAAAACGCAACCGGTTTCTGAGATGGAATTACAACGGGTTAAAAATCAACTACGGGCGGGTTTATTGCGGTCCCTTGACTCTAATTTAGGAATGGCTAAAGCCTTAGTTGAATACGAAGTAAAAACCGGTAGTTGGCGCAATTTATTTGAGCAAGTACAAGCCATCGAAGCAGTTACATCTGCTGATATTCAACGAGTGGCCAAAGCCACTTTTGTCCCTGAAAATTTGACCATTGGTCGCATTTTACCCAAGTCTTAATCAAGAGATGTAGAGACGTTGTGTACAACGTCTCTACACCGTTTAAATGCACAATTGATTCCTATTATATAATTAAGTTAATTAGAAGAATTTGAGGGATTTCAGAGAAACAATAGGCTTAGTTAGCTTTTATTCTTTTTTTAACGTCCTTGAAGATTAGGACAAATACTATGAATATGCCCTACAATCACTACATAGACCGTGATAATCTTATCGTTTCTCCAGATAGCTCTATGTTAGAAGCGATCGCCCTCTTAAGCCAAAATTATCTCTCCCTAAAAAAAAAGAGTTGTGTATTGGTAGCAGAAAATAGGCGTTTGGTGGGTTTATTGACAGAAAGAGATATTATAAAACTAATAGCCCAGGAATTAGACTTAGAATCGGCGAAAATCTCTGAATTCATCACAGAACAACCCATTACTTGTCAAGAATCACAAATTAGTAAAATTCATAACCTAGTTAACTTCTTTACCTATCATAAAATCCGTCATTTACCCATTGTTAATCATCATCAAGAGATTCAAGGATTAATTAGCCATGAAACTCTGAAAAATGCTCTTAAAAAAGATCATCTCGTCAAATATGGTCATATTAACGAATTTATAAGCCAAGAAGTTACTCATGCGTCTCCTGATATCAATCTCTTAACATTGACACAACTCATGGTTAAACAGGGGCTAAGTGGTGTCATTATTGGCGAAACCAACAGCAATGGAAGTATTTTACCCCAAGGAATAGTCACAGAAGCCGATATTGTCAAATTTAAGAGCTTAAACCTAGATTTTAAGCGGGTAAAAGCTAAATCTGTTATGAGTTCCCCCCTGATTACCATTAAACCCTATTACACCCTGTGCTGGGTTCATCAACAGATGCAAAGAGAAAACATCCGTCATCTGGTGGTAGTGGGAGACAAAGGAGAACTCAACGGTATTTTGACTCAAAACAGCCTTTTAAAAGCCATCAACCCCCAGAACATTCATTCACTGGTTGATTCATTGCAAATCAAACTAGAAACCTTAGAAAGAGAAAACCGCGAACTCTTAGAAAAAGTTAACCAAAATTTAAAACAAACGTTCAACACGCAAGAAGAAAAAATTCACCGTTTAACCCAACAAGAGAAAGCATTATCCAATATTTTACTTAAAATTCGCTCATCCTTAGACTTAGAGACAATTTTACAAACAGCCGTCCAAGAAGTCCATGATTTGTTAGACTGCGATCGCGTTATTGTGTATCGTTGTGAAGAACAAGGGATAGGAAAAGTCATCATCGAGTCAGTTGCTGATGAAAAATGGTCAATTTTAGGACAAACCGTCGACAGTGGTTGTTTTACCTGTCGTTGGATTAAGCAATATCATCACCATCAAACAACCATTATTGATGACGTGTATCAAGCTAATTTAGAAGACTGTTACCTTCAATTTTTAGAAAAGTGGCAAATTAAGTCACAATTTGTGCTTCCACTGTTTATTAATGATCATCTTTGGGGGTTACTCGCGTTTCATAACTGTAACACCCTTCGACATTGGTTATCCCCAGAAGTCGAATTTGTGGAAAATTTAGGCATACATTTAGAAATTGCCATCCAACAAGCGGTTTTAGTCGAACAACTTCAAGAAAAGCTAACCTCTCAAGTTTATCAACAGCAAGTCGAATTACAGCAAACCCAAAGTGCTTTGAGTGAAAGTGAGGAACGCTTTCATATTATGGCGGATCATGCACCGGTTTTGATCTGGATGTCGCGGCCAGATAGCCTTTGTGATTATTTTAATCAAATGTGGCTAGACTTTACGGGACGTAGTTTAGAAGAAGAGTGGGGACATGGTTGGGCCCAAGGAGTCCATCCCGACGATTTTGAACGCTGTTTGCAGATATATCTTATCGCTTTTGAAGCGCGTCAACCCTTTCAGATGGAATACCGTTTGCGTCGTTTTGATGGGGAATATCGTTGGTTATTAGATCATGGAATTCCTCGCTATGATAGCAATCAAAAATTTTTGGGTTATATTGGGTCCTGTATGGATATTACTGAGGGAAAAAAAGCACAACAGGACTTACAAGAAAGCGAATTAAGATTTAAAGCATTTATGAATTATGTTCCCATGATTGCATGGATTAATAGCGAAGATGGTAAGTTTATTTATGGCAATCAATCGATGCTTAATTTTATGCAAAAATCGGAACAGGAGGCATTTAATCGGGATCTGAGTGAGTTATTTCCTGTGGAAATTGCCCAAGGTTATATAGAACAGAATCAAGAGATTTTGGATACAGGGGAGGTGTTAGAAAATATAGAAATCACACCACAAGAAGATGGTAATTATCGTAATTATTTAGTGCATCGATTCCCCATTGTTCATTATTCATTAAATCGTTGGATAGGGGGGATTGCCATTGATATTACGGAAAAACAAGAAGCCTTAAAAGCCTTAGAAAAAAGTGAGGAAAAATATCGGTCTTTAATCAATAATTTAAACGCAGGGGTGGTGGTTCATGCGCCTGATACTAGCATTATTATTTGTAATAAAACCGCTTGTGATTTATTAGGTTTAACCACAGATCAAATGTTAGGTAAAACGGCCATTGATCCCCATTGGTATTTTTTTCAAGAAGATGGTCAAAGAATGCAGCTAGAAGATTATCCCGTTAATAAAATTATCAGAACTCAAACAGCGATAGAAAACTATATTGTCGGCATTCATCATCCTTTAAATCAATCAGAAGTATGGGTTTTAGTGAATGGATTTCCTTGCTTTGATAAACAGGATAAGTTACAACAGATTATTATTACTTTCATTGATATTTCTTTTCGTAAAAAAATTGAGATTAATTTAGAAAAACAATTGAGAAATGCTTGTTTATTAAAGACCATTAGTGATCAAATTCGTCAAAGTTTAGAACCTGAGTTGATTCTTCAAACTGCAGCCGATGAAATTGGCAAAGCTTTTAATGTCAATCAAGCTTTAATTTTTATCTGTGAAGAGTTAGAAGATAATGAAACCATTAAAATCACTTGTGTTGCTGAATATATTGATGGTAGTTATAATTCTTTATTAGGGACAGAACTTCCCATTAAAGGTAATCCTTATATGGAAACATTAATCACTCAAGAAGGAGCGATCCCTGCTGATGATGTATTTGAGTTTCCTTTATTGACTTTTGTTCATCCTTTATTAAAGAAAATGCAGCTTAAATCTTTGATGGGAATCGGAACATTTTATCAAGGAAAAATCAATGGTGCCATTGGGTTACATCACTGTGATTATTATCATCATTGGACTCAAGATGAAATAGAATTGTTAGAGTCATTAGCAGGACAATTAGGTATTGCGATCGCTCAATCTAAATTACTACAAATCGAGCAGAAAAGACGTAAAGAATTAATGACAAATAATACAGAACTGTATGAGTCTAAAAAAGCAGCAGAATCTGCAAATAAAGCAAAAAGTGAATTTTTAGCTAATATGAGTCATGAAATTCGTACCCCTTTAAATGCTGTTTTAGGATTCACTGATTTATTAGACAATTTTATCACCGAATCAAAAGGAAAAGAATACTTAAGGGCGATTCATAGTAGTGGTAACACCCTATTAACTCTAATTAATGATATCCTCGATTTATCAAAAATTGAAGCAGGAAAAATTGAATTACAATTTAAGCCATTTAATTTACATCAATTATTATCTGAGATTGAAGGTATTTTTTGTTATAAAGCCGTAGAAAAAGGGCTAGAATTTATCATCGAAATGGATGCTCAATTACCTAAGATGATTATTTTAGATGAAATTCGTTTACGTCAAATCTTATTAAATCTTGTTGGAAATGCCTTAAAATTTACTCAACAAGGCTATGTTAAAATCAAAGTAAAATCCTCTTGTAATTCCCACGAAATAGATAATATTAACTTAACCATTACTATTGAAGATACAGGAATTGGAATTGCTGAGAAAGATAAAGAAAAAATCTTTGATGCGTTTACCCAAAGTGAAGGGCAAAGTAACCGAAAATATGGAGGAACAGGGTTAGGCTTAACCATTACCCAACGATTAGTTAAAATGATGCAAGGAGAAATATTTTTAGAAAGTAAAATAAAAAAGGGAAGTCAATTTACTTTGAAGTTTCATGATATTAAAGTTACAAATTCAACCACCGAAAATTATGAACTTACTCCCTTAGATAATAACTTGAATCAATTTGCACCACTGAGAATTTTAGTAGTAGATGATGTTGCTTCTAATCGTCAGTTAATCGCTGAATATTTTAGGTTAACTCATCATCAATTATTCTTTGCCAAAGATGGAAATGAAGCCTTAGAAGCGGTTAAAGAATGTTTTCCTAACCTAATTTTGCTCGATTTAAAAATGCCCAATTTAGATGGATGGGAAACCAGTAAAAAATTTAAAAAAGACCCAGAAACGCAACAGATTCCCATTATTATCTTAACAGCAGATTATAATGCTCAAGAACAAGAAGACTTAATGATTTTTGTTGAAGAGATTTTACCTAAACCGGTGAGTCAATCTCAATTAGCTTTAACCTTAAAATCAATTTTTGTTTCCCAACCCGTATCATCTCCTATTATTAACAATAATGAGCAAAAAATTATAGAAAATAATTTAGAGATTGAAGACATATTAAATTTACCCGAACTTATTCAAAAAATCGGTCAAGAAATGGAACAAACCGTTCCCATTCTTAAGCAAACAATGATCACTCGTGATCTAAAAAAATTCCTGGAACGTATAATAAATTTAGGTCATCAATATCAATGTAAACTACTCTTAGATTATGCCAAAACCCTACAACAACAACTTGATAATTTCGAGATGGAAAATGTTTCTAGTACCCTCGACAACTTTAGTCAAATTTATCAAAAGATTATCTCTCTTCAAGATAGACGCTAGGATGGACAAAGTTTTCGATTTTACGGGTAGTCGAGATAAATATCTGATTTTTTCACCCGACAAAATTATAGCAATCAGGTTTCAGTTGTGAGAAAATGACCAAGAGGATTTAACAGTGTTAAATCCCTACAAGGGTGGATTTGTAGGGACATAATACCATTATGTCCTCATCATTTC